>PVBE012765614.1_pt1 | contig 69731 bp, 65 predicted proteins | sample 1631181 | NCBI WGS metagenome assembly PVBE01 (sample SAMN08397723, study PRJNA350692) | Marine metagenome, whole genome shotgun sequencing project. | isolation source: water | place: Pacific Ocean | collected 2012-04
AACCCAGACGCGCGAAGAGGGCGCGAGTCTCGTCCGGACGCAGATAGAGGCGCTCGAACGTCCTCGGGATGGCGCCTTCGTCAATGACCGCCACCTTTCCCGCCAGGTTGACGTCTCCCTGGCGCATCACCTTTTCGACACCCGGATGGGCAACATCGGTCGTGCGAAACACGTTCGCGCATTCGAACTCTCGGTCGACGGCGTAGGTCTCCGTGACCTCCATGAGCGCGAGGACGCCGTCGGAATCTGCGTCCACCAGCACGATATCCTCGCCCGGTTCGATCGACGCGCCGAGCGCGCTGTCCACGCTCAACGTAATGGGGATGGGCCAGAACAAACCGTCCTCGCGCCTCATATCGGTGCAGACGCCACGCCAGTCCGCCTCACCCATGAACCCGTCGAGGGGCGTGTAAGCGCCCATCGCCATGAGAAGAACGTCCGAGGCCTCGCGGCTTGTCATCGGCACGCGCTTGAGCCCGCGCGCGCGGGCTCTTGCCGGGGGGCGCTCTTCCTCGGAAAGAATGAGCGCTTGCAGACGATCGCCGCCGTGCGGCGCGACCAGTTCAGCCATGGTGGGCTTCCGGTGCGAGCGAGCGTTCGAATGATGGCTCGTTTCGTCCTCGGCCGAGGCACCGGCCGCGCAAGCAAGAATTCATAGCCTTACGCCCATGGATGCCAGGAACTCGTCGCGCGAGCCGGCGCGTAGCAGCGCAAGCGCGCACCCAAGCTGGCGATCGTCGCCGTCGTTCGTCACCGGACAATCGCTATCGTCGACGACCGGCCCCGCCTCGCGCGCGCCTTCGTCCGACGCATCTTGGGTCGAGAGAGCACCCGGGATGTCCGCCTCGCGGCGCATGGCCGCATCTCCGGAAACCGCGAACGCAATGTCGGGATTCACACCCCTTGCCTGGATTGCACGTCCGGAAGGCCCGTAGTAAAGGGCGGTCGTAATGCGAATCGCCCCTTCCAGGGGAAGCGGCATGATGGTCTGGACGGTGCCCTTGCCAAACGACCGGACCCCCATGACCGTCGCCCGGCCGTTGTCCTGCAACGCTCCCGCGACGATTTCGGACGCGGACGCCGAGCCGATATTGATGAGGACCACCATGGCGATGTCGCGCGCAACATCGCCGTATCTCGCGGAGTAGATTTGCTCGCCCGCCCGCCCCTTCGACCGGACGGAGACGATCGTTCCGGAATCGAGAAAGGCGTCGGCGAGTACCACGGACTGATCGAGCAACCCGCCGGGGTTGTTGCGCAAATCGAGCACCACCCCGCGAAGGCGTCCACCGAATTCCGCGCGAATCGCGTTGATCGACTCGTACAGTTCTGAATCGACCTCCTCGGTGAAGCTCGCTACCCGGATGACGGCGATATCGTCGTGCAGCTGCCAGCGCACCGATTGTACCGTGATGATGGCGCGCGTAATGGTCACGTTGAAGGGCGGGAAATTCGCTCGTTGAACGGTCAGACGGATGTCGGTCCCCGGCTTCCCGCGCATGCGTATGACAGACTGCATCAAGGACAGACCTTTTACGGACTCGCCGTCGAGATGGGTAATGATGTCGCCCGACTTGAGCTCGCTTCGGTAGGCGGGCGTTCCCTCGATGGGAGCGATCACCTTGACTCCCTCGTCCTCGAGGGTGACCTCGATCCCCAGCCCGCCAAATTCGCCGCTCGTGGAAACCCGCAGTTCCCGATATTCCTCGGCGTTCAAATAGATCGTGTGCGGGTCCAAGGACTCCGTCATGGAGTCGAGAGCCGCTTCCGCCAGCACCTCGGGCGCCACGGTCCCATTTTCCGGTCGTGCGGCGCGCATGCCTTCCAGCGCCGCGTCAATGAGCCTCGACGCGGGAACGTCGCGGACATATTCGGCTCGAACCCGCGCATAAGCGTCCACGAAGTGCTGGCGCCGTTCATCACGCGCGCCTGCGTTTACCGATTGCGCGAATGCCGAATCGAATCGCGCGAGCTCGCTTCGATCCTCCGCGGATAGGGGGAAGGCGTCGCCCGCCATCGCCGCGACGAACCGATCGATCGACCAGTCTTCGGCCGTGCAACCGCTCAACGATGGCGAGAAGGCGAGCGCGATGGCCAGGACGCTCAGGCGCGCGAAGCGCGTCACGACGTATTCCGCATTCGGCTTCGCCGTCCGATAGACTTCGCGCTATCCATCGCGCCCGATCCTCTCGACGAGACCCGCCAAGACCTGGTCCGCTTCATGATCCTCGACCTGGCAGGTACCCGCGCTTTCGTGGCCGCCGCCGCCGTGCTCCAGCATCAGCGCGCCGACGTTCGTCTTGGAGGTGCGGTTGAGGACGGACTTGCCGACCGCAAGGATCGTGTTCACATGCTCGCGGCCGGCGAGGACGTGAATCGAGATGTTGATTTCGGGGAACAGCGCGTAGACCAAGAATCGGTTGGTCGCGAAAATCTCCTCCTCGCCGCGATAATCGAGCACGCCGACGTTCCCGTGAACCGCCGTGCAACGCTTGATTTGGTATTCGGCGTTTTCCTGGTGCGCTTCGTAGATCACAACCCGCTCCTTGACGTCGGGAAGGGCGAGGATCTCGTCGATGTCGTGTGTGCGGCAAGCGGTGATCATGGTCCTCATCAGCTCTCGGTTCGAGACGCGAAAGTCCTTGACGCGTCCGAGGCCGGTGCGTGGATCCATAAGGAAGTTCAAGAGAACCCATTCTCGCGGGTCGCGGATTTCGGATTCGTCGAACTGGCCCGAATCGCTCTTGTCCACGGCCGCCATCAGATCATCGGAAACGTTGGGAAGCCATCCTTGCCACCGAAGTGCTCGTAGACGACCCGGGCGGCCGAAGGCGCGGTGGCATCGATGACGTAGTTGTCGGGGATTTCGTCGAGGCGGATGATTTCGCTCAGATGGTGGTCGAACGCCAAGTGAACGCCGCGAACATAGGGCAGGTTCGTGGTGATGTCGCGGTCGGAGACGAGAACGGTGCCGTCTTGCATTTCCTTGGGGTGCACGAATTCAATGTCGTCGATCATGTCGAGCTCTTCCAGCAACACGGCGCACACCAACCCGTCGAAATCGCTGCGGGTGAGGAGGCGAAACGGTCCATTGTTCATCGGATTCCTCGCATATCCAGACTTCTAGCACGTCGACGGCCGCGCGCGCCTCTGCCGTTGTGGCGTGCTCACGAGCGCGGTTCGGCGGGACCCGCCTGCGGCGCGGACGCCGGGATCGCTCGCAGCTCCCGAACCGTCCACAGCGCCGCTGCGAACAGAACGAACGCCCCCGCCTGATGCAATATCCCGAGCGCCACAGGAACGGCGAGAACCAGGGTCGAGATTCCCAATGCGGCCTGAACCGTCGCCATCCCCGCAAGGAAGCCGGCCGCCAGCCGGGCGCGCAGCGGCGCCGACGAGACGCTCACCCGCCAAAACAGAACAATCGCGCCAAGGATGACGACCGCGCCCAACACCCGGTGGTCGAACTGGACGGTGGTTAGATTCTCGAACGGATTCAAATAGATCGGCCGTATCTCCAAAAGTCCCTCGGGCACCAGTTGGCCGTCCATCAAGGGGAATGTGTTGAAGATGAACCCGGCGTCGAGACCCGCGACGAGCCCGCCGGACAAGGCGGCCACGAAGGCGAGCGCCGCCAGGAGTCCCGCCGATCGCCGGAAGCCCGGTTCTTCTCGGCCCGGCGGTAATCGGCTCGCCGGCCGCACCGTCTCGAGTAACAGCCAGACGGTGTAACCGAACAACGCGAGCGCCAAGCCGAGGTGCGCCGTCAACCGGTAGTGGCTGACGTCCGGCCAGTCCACCAGACCACTTTGGACCATGAGCCAACCGAGTCCGCCCTGAAGGGCGCCGAGTACAAACAGGACCGCGAGCCGTGCGCCGGTCGAGCGGTCGACCCAGCGGCGTGCAAGGAAAAACATGCATGGCCCGGCGAATACGATGGCGATCAGGCGTCCCCAGACACGGTGGATGTACTCCAGCCAGTATATGGAACGGAACCCGCCCAGCGTCATTCCGTAGTTCAGGGCCTGGTATTCTGGATACTGCTGATACTTGTAGAACGCGTCTTGCCACTCGGCTTCGTTCAACGGCGGAAGCCATCCCGTCACCGGCCGCCACTCGACCATGGAAAGGCCCGAATGCGTGAGCCGGGTCACCCCTCCGAGCATCACCATCACAAGAATCATCGTCGCGACCGCGAACAGCCACCACGCGATGGCCCGCCGTTGCGTCACAGTGGCGATGGGAGTTTCGGACACGGCCAATGTTCCGTCGTGAATAGAAACCCCGCCCGCGATCGCATGTTCGGGCGGGGATTCATCAGTATTCTCGCCGGCGCCGGCGCCGCCAAGATAATTCTCCCGCGACCGGTGCCGGATACGTTTCTGGACGGCACGAATGCGTCTATGCTAAGCGAACGCGCAGATTCTTGGCACCCGAACTTCGGGGGACGTCGGTGGTTCGAAGCATTCGCTCCCTATTTCGCGACATCGCCGCGGTTTCGGGAATCCTCCCCGTGTCGCGGCTCGATCGGCTTTTGGAGCCCTATTCCCAAGCCTATCCAACACGCGACTTCCTGATGCTCGTGGGCCACGGCCTGCGAAGCGCGATCCGCTATCAACGCCCGTTCAGCGTCATCAGCATACGGATCGCGAACGCCGCCGATTTGCGCGGCAACATTGGGGCAAAGGCAACCTCAGCGACCTTCGCCAGCCTGCTCGCCCTCATCGTGGATGCCTTGCGAACCTGCGATTCGGTCACGGCGAAAGGCGATCAGATCATGCTCGGTCTGCCGGAGATCAAAGCGGCCCAGGCGGGAGTGGTCATGTGGCGGCTCAAGAAACAAGTGAAAGATACGATTGCCGCCAACCTGCGCTTGGAATGCCGGGTGACCATGGGCCCCAACGGCCTGGAACTTCTCAAGACGCTCGACGGAAATGCGCAATCTCCCCAACCGGCACGCGATAAGCCGGCACCCGCCCCCCAATAATCGAACGGTGCCGTAATTGCCGGGCGCCAGCCTCGTCTCGCTTGTCGGTGCCGGTCCGGGCGATCCGGAGCTCATGACGCTCAAGGGTCATGCGCGCATCCAAGGGGCGGACGTGGTCGTCTACGACCGTCTCGTCTCCACCGCCATCCTCGAGCTCGTTCCGCCGGGCACATCGCGCATCTTCGCCGGCAAGGCGGCAAATCATCACCGGATGCCCCAGGACGAGATCAACGATCTCCTCGTTCGCCTCGCCCGCGGCGGCCGCCGCGTCGTCCGCCTCAAGGGCGGGGATCCCTTCATCTTCGGGCGCGGAAGCGAAGAGGCCCAGCACCTGGCCCGGAACGGCATCCCCTTCGAGATCGTGCCAGGCATCACGGCGGCGTCCGGCTGCGCCGCCTACGCCGGAATTCCGCTCACCCATCGCGGCGTTTCCGAAAGCATCCTGTTCGTCACCGGACGGCTTCGCGACGGAACCCTCGCCCACGTGGACTGGGAAAGCGTGCGCCGGGGTGCGACGACGCTCGTAATCTACATGGGTCTCGCCAACATCGACCGGATCTGTCACGAGCTGATCGATTCAGGTCTGCCGCCCGAGACGCCCGCCGCGGTGATTGAAAACGGGACGTTGCCCGATCAGCGCATCGTCCACGCCGTGATCGCGTCGCTTCCCGATCGCGTGCGCGCCGCCTCCTTGCAAGCACCGTCGCTGTTCGTGATCGGCCGCGTCGTCGAGCTGGCGCCGGCGTTGCAGTGGTTCGCCCCGACGGCGTGCGATCCCAGCGGCACCAACGCCTAACGCTTTATCCGTTTGGTCGGCTTCCGCGCGGCGTCAGATATCGCGATCGAGGGCGCGGGCGAGCAGCATGTAGACCTTGCCCATCTCCGATGACAGGAAGGTCGTCGCCAAGACGTCATGGTGATCGCTCTTGCGCGCTTCCTTCAGAAGATCGCCGAACTGATCGAGGTAGCGGCTTACGTACTCGCGGAATTCGCTGTCTTCCTTGTACTTCTGATTGATCGCGGCAAGCTTGCTCTTCTCGCGGAAGCCCAGCAGCTTGCGGACGAATATCCCTTTCTCGCCGCGGTTGAAGCGCCGCCAATCCTCCTCGCTGATGGAGGCCTCGAGAATCCGGTTCATATCGACGGCCAGCGATTGCAGCCGCTCCGAGACAAACGCGGCGTGCTTGAGGAAATCCTCGGTCCCCACCTGGTCGGCGCGCGCCTTGAGTGTCTCGAGCAAGCTTGCCGCATCGCGCGAGGCGTGACGCAGCGCACCCGTCTGACGGTCGATCTCGCGCGCCACCTCTTGCGACTGTGTCGTGATCGACTCGGACGCCTTCATAAGCGTGGACGAGCGTTGCTTCATGGTCTGGTCCCACGACTGGATGTGGATCGACGAACGCTCAGTCACGCTTTCTATTTCGCGTGCCCGTTCGGTCAGCGCGCCGCCGAGCAAGCGCATTTCCCGCTCCGCCGTTTCTTGCGCCGTCGCAAGATCGTCGAGCCGGCGGCGAAGCGCGGTGCTCGCGGCATCCACCTTGGCGATGATTTCCTCGGCATGGGCGGCCGCCCCCTGCCCGTGCTCGCGAAGGAATTCGCCGATCCGGTTCAGCCTGTCCGCGGTCTCGTCGGTGGACGCCGTCGCACGGCGCGCGCGATCGTCGAGCACATCGCCAACCTGTTCGAGCCGCGCAACCGCATCCCCGGATTCCGCCGTCAGCTCTTGCGTCCGGCGCTTCACGCCATCGGACGCGGAATCGACGCTCGCGGACGTGGACCGGGCGGTTTCGGCCAGTTCGTTCAGTCGTTTCAGCAAAGCCTCGCTCACGCCCGCCAAATGGGCAGCCGCGCTTTCCGAGGTCTCCTGCAGCGCGCCCGTCCGTTCCGCCAGCGTCACGTTGATGGCGCTCACGCGCGCCGACGCCTGATCGGCCGCGACGCCGAGGTTGCGCGAGTGGCGGTCGAGCGCATCGGTGATCAGCGTCATCAGCTTCGCCGCGCGGTCCACGGTCGCCGAGACATCGCGCGCACGGTCGTTCAAGGAATCGCCCACCTGGCCGACCTGGGCCGCGGCGTCGTCGGAGGTCGACGCCAAGGTCTCGGCGTGTACGCGCAGCGTTTCCGCGAACGCGGCCACGTGTTGGGTGGCTTCGGTGCGGGCGGCAGCCAGTTCGTGGGCGCGCTCCCTCAGGTTCCGGCCCACATCATGCAGGCGGCCGGCGACGGATTCGAGGTGCCCGTCCAGGGCGTCCGCGCTCTCGCGCAGGCGATCAATCATGGAATCCATTCGCGCTGCCACCCGGTCGGACGCGGCCGTCGCCGCGCCGACCTGATCGTTGACCGCCTCGGCAACGCGGTTGACGTGATTCGTTGCCCCGTCAGAGGCGTCGGCGACCTCGCGCGCGCTCTTGGCGAGAACCCCGATCAGCGTTTCGACGCCGTCCGCGGCATCGCGCGACGCCGAAGCGAGACCCGTGGTCTCCGCCTCAAGGCTTTCGCGCGCGCGTTTAAGCGTGGCAAGCGAGTCGTCCGCGACGCGCCCAAGCTCGACCGTATTCTCCTGAACGGCGCCGCCGACGGCGTTGATATCGTCGACGGCGCTATCCGACGCGGATCTTAAGTCCGTGGATTGGCGCTGCAGGGCCTCGGTGACCAAATGAACGAGCTTGGCGGCGCGATCGGCCGACGCCGTGACGTCGCGCGAACGGTCGAACATGTTGGCGGCGACCTCGGTCATCCGACGCACGGCCTGAGCAGCTGCGGAATCCAGGCCCGTCGTTTGACGCGATAGCACGTCGGCGACGACCTCGACCTTGGAGACCGCCTCGTCGGAGCCGCTCAACAATGTGTCGAGGGACTTGCGCATTTCCTCGCTTACGCCGACAAGGCGCGACTCGGTCGTACCCGTCGTCTCGCGAAGGTCTTCGGTCCGCCGCTTGAGGATTTCGCCGATCTGGCGCATCAGTTTCGCCGAGCGCCCGGAAACGAGCGCCAGTCTGTGCGCGTGCCGGCGAAGCGTTCGACCGGCGCCACCGAGCTGATCCGAGGCCTGGTCCGAGGCTACCGTGACGTCCTTGACCCGGCCTTCCAATTCCGTCCCGAGATCTCTGAGGCGCGTCGACGCTCCCTCGGTAGCCTCGGAAATCTCGGAAAGCCGGCGACCCACCACCGATCCCAGGGTGTCGACCTTCGCCGCCGCCTGAGCGACTTCGTAGGCACCCCGTTGCACGACCTTGGTCACGCCCGCGATTCCGCTCGCGCTCCTGTCCGATGCGGCAACCGTTTCGACCACACCGTGCTTGAGGATCGCGAGTAAGCTTTTCACCTGCGTGCCGGCCGACTCCAGGCTGGTGGACAGGTCGTCGGTCCGTTGACTCGCGGCCTGACCGACCGCGTTCACGCGCAGGACTGCCTGATTGGACACCTTGATGAGACGATCCGCCCTGAGTTCCATCAGCTCACCGAACTCGCCGATCTTCACGACCGCGCTGTCGGATGCGCGCGAAAGATCGCCCGTGCGCTGGCGCAGGCCTTCGCCGATCTCATCGACGCTGGCGGCCGCGCGATCGGAGACGGATGCGAGCTCCTCCCAGGTATTCCTCAGGTTCGATCCGATCGCGCCGGTTCGCACCTCGGCCCGTTCGGATTCCTCGGCGAATTGTTTTGCATGTTGGAGGAACACAAGCCCCATGGCCTTGACGTTCAGCGAGACCAGGTTGGACGTCGATACCAACTCCCGCGCCCGCTCATGCAAGGACCCGCCGATCGACTTGACTCGCTCGTTCACGCGATCGGAGGTCTCGAGGAGAAGTCGCGACTGACGCCCAAGATCGGCTTCGATCTGCGTCGTCTGGGCGGCGACCCGGCTCGCCACGCCATCCAAGTCGTCTCCCTGCCGGAGCAGGCTTTCTCGCATCTGTTCGGCCTGGGCGGAAACGCGCTCGGTCCGCTCCGCCAGCGCCCGTGACGCTTCACCCAAGCTATCCGCACCGGTCCGCGCCCGGCCGATGATGGCCTCGGAGGCGCCAAGCACATCTTCGACGCGCGCGCCGAGGTAATCGCCAACCTCGTTGATCCGCTCTGCCGCCTCGACGGACGCGGTGTTGAACGCGCGTGCCCGTTCACCGAACGCTTCGGACCCGGTTTTCGCCTGTTCGGCCACCTCCTCGGAAGCCTGGGTCAGCTCGTCGGTCCTTCGCCGCAACACCTCGGCGGCGGAATCGGCGCGCGTCGAGGCGCGCTCGGAAGACGCGGTCAGTTCGCTCGCGCTCCGAAACAAAATCTCGCCGATGCCTCGCGTCCTCTCGGCTGCCTTTTCAGTGACCGCCTGAAGGTCCTCGGTCTGCCGGCGCAACGCTTCGGCGATCGCTTGGGCCCGCAGATCCGCGTCCTCCGAAACCTGGGCGAGTTCCACCGTACGCCGGCGTACGATCGCGTCCACGGCCTCGGCGCGCTCCATGGCTTCCTCGGACGCTTGGCGCAGCGCCTGCGCCTGGCGGCGAAGGTCCTCGGTGATTTCCGAAACCCGGCTCGCGGCCCGGTCGGACGGATAGACCATCTTGGAAAAGAACCACTGGATGACGTGGCTGTCGTGACGGACCCGCCGGCCGTTCTCGAAGATCGCGATCACGAGCCACATGAGCGCGAGCGGCGTGATCGTCGCGACCACGAGGCCGCCCCATTCGTACGGAAGCAGGTTCCACAGGTCCGCAAGCGCGAGGCTGCGGCCGATCAGGACGATCGCGCCGCCGAGCCAAAGAACGCTGGCGAACGCGCCGCCGAGCGTCAGCCAGCGGTATCGGATGTAAAGCGGCAGCGGGTCCGGTTCGGTCGGGCTTTCGAAACCGGAGGGAGCCGATTCCGGCGCCGGACGCGGGCGATCATCCAAGGCCGCGACCGTCGCGGCATCGTCCACGAGGTCGCCGGCCGCCAGGCTTTCTGGCGGCGCGTCCCCAACCTGCGAGGCCGGGGCGGTACCGTTCGGGTCGTCTTCGGGCGCGTGCGAGCGCCGCGCGGTCCCTTCGGGGTTCCCTTCAGCCATGTGCGTGCCCCAGCCCCCGTCTCTGGTAGCCTCAAAACGCGGTCATTGATCATAAACGATCCATATCTGGGCGGCAAACGAGATCGCCTCACAAAATATGGGACGCTCGCGGATGCGCCGCGCGCGACACGTGTCCTTGAGCGAACGCCGTCGGACTGTCCGTCCCCCAATCCCTTAGGACAAGTGCTGGCCGCCGGTGATCCAGACCTCGCTTCCCGTAATGTAGCGGGCCTCGTCCGAACACAGGAAGTAGACGGCGTGCGCCACGTCCGCCGTCGTTCCCATGTAGCCCAAGGGGATCCTTGGAATGAGCACGTCGTAATCGGGCGTGATCACGTCCGTCTTGATTTCGCCCGGCGCCACCGCATTCACGCGAACGCCGAGCGCGGCGAACTCGTGCGCCAACTCGCGCGTCAGGCCGGAAAGCGCCGCCTTCGAGCACGAATAGGCGGAACCCGCGAACGGGTGCACCGCGTGGCCGGCGATCGAGGTGATGTTGACGATGGTCCCCTTGCCGCGATGGAGGGGGGCGGCGAAACCGCGCGCGAGCTTGAGCGGCGCGAAAAAGTTGAGCTCGAACGTCTGATGCCACGCGTCCATGTCGCCGTTCAGGCATCCTAGGCGCTCCTTGAACGTTGTCTTGAGCGACACCCCGGCATTGTTGACGAGCGCGTGGAGCGGTCTGTCCCCGAGTTCGGCGTTCGCGGCGTCGATGAACCGGTCCAGCGCGTCCGAATCAGCGAGGTCCGTCGGAATGTGGGTCGTCCAGTTGGGGTCGCGCTTGCATTCGTCCGGCGTGTCCTCGCGCGAACAAGTGATGATTTGCCACCCGCGGTCGAGAAAGAGGCGCGCAGTCGTATGCCCGATTCCCCGGCTCGCGCCGGTCACGATCACCGTCTTGCGAGACTCATCCATCGCCTGAAACCGACACGATCGGCGCGCGCCGCGTTCGCTCCGTTCATCGTCCCATGAGGACCGGCAATTCGGCCTCGGCGAGCACGTGCTTGGTAACGCCACCGAGGATCATCTGCCGCAGCCGGCTGTGGGTATAGGCCCCCATGACCAGCAAATCGACGGCGTCATTCCGGCAAGCCTGAAGCAGCGCCTCTCCGATCGAACGCCCTCCGGGAATAACCGCTTCGGTAATCGCCGAGACGCCCTGCCATGCTAGGTACTTGGCGAGGTCAGGCGCCATGTCCGCCGACGTCCGGTCGCTTTCGGCCGTCATGACCACCACCCCCTCGGCGCGTACGATGAGGGGCATGGCGCCGCCGATCGCCCGCGCGCATTCGGCGCTGCCGTTCCACGAGATTGCGATCTTTCGCCCCATCTCAGACGGCGGAATCGGAGGCACGACGAGGACCGGACGCCCGGTCTCGAACAGCGCGGTGTTCAGGGTCATTGTCGGAGGGATCTCGTGTTCGGCCGTCGGCCGGGCGACGACGATCAAATCGGCGAGCCGGCCACGCCGCGCCATGGCTTCGTCTTCGCGCCCGGTCTCTTGGATCCACGATGCGGACACGCCATCCGGACCCGGCGGCTCGTCGACGACCGAGATCGCGTTGTCGCGACAGTAGTGATCGAACATTTCCTTGGCGCGATCAGCCTTTTTTTCGGCCTCCTGCTCGGCGAGGTCGATGATCTCTTCGATCATCGCCCCCGACATGCCCTCGCCGAGCAACGGAACCGCGTCCTTGGAATCTGCGCGGATATGGAGCCCCACCACGTGCGACGCGAGATCGCGCCCGACCGTAAACGCCGCCGCGATCGCGGGTATGGACGCGTCCGTTCCGTCGACGGCAACCAGAATCATCCTGTGCGGCATGATGTTCTCCCTTAACGAAGCCCCGTTTATGATTTGAAGCCATTATGGCCGCTGCAAGGCACAATTCAAAGGCCGACTCGCACGTCGCGGCAACGGTCGGGGTCCGTCATAGATGGACCTGCCCCGTAATCTTGCGCATGGTGTCTTGGCGGCTGCCCGAGCTGTCCACGCGGTCCCATTCGATCGCGCCCAGATCGTAGGACAACTGAAGCTCGACGATGTCGGCGGTGGCGTCGGAGGCGTTTCGACTGCGTTCGCCAACCCGCCGAACCATGACGTCGGGCGCCGCCACCAGCCACAGCCCGCGGAAGGGCACACCGGCCTTCCGGGCCACCAAGGCGATGGCATCCCTTTGATCGGGCCGAGCGAAGACGGCGTCGGCTATAACCGCCTGTCCCGCCGCGAGCGCGCGTTTGCCGAGTTCGAACAACCGGCCATAGGTACGCTCGGTCATCGCCGGCGCGTAGCCGTGCTGGTCGAGGCGCTGGTGGACACCGACGCCGCTGAGCCGCTTTCGAATCACGTCGGTACGCAAGACTCGCGCGCCCGGCGCGCGCCCGACCAAGGGCCCCAGCTCGCGGGCCGCCCGGGACTTACCGGTTCCGGAAAGTCCGCCGATCGCGACGAGCCGCGCCGGTTCGGACGCGAGATAGCCGAGTGCCATGTCGAGATAGGCCCTTGCTTCGCGGATCAGCGCCTCGCGTTCGCCCGAGACCGACGCCCGCAGCGCATTGGCAGCGCACACGTGCGCCCGCACCGCGGCCCGCACCGAAAGAAACAGCGGCAGCAGGGCGACGCCGTCTTCGTCCGCGGTCGCGTCGAGATAGGCGTTCATGACCACGTTGGCGAGACCCCGCAAGTCGTGGTGATCGAGGTCCATGAGGAGAAACGCGAGGTCGTACATGACGTCGATGCTAGCCAGCGCCTCGCTGAACTCGATAGCGTCGAACACGACCGGCCGGCCGTCCGAGAGGAAAATGTTGCGCAAGTGCAGATCGCCGTGACACCGGCGTACGAAGCCACCGTCGCGACGCATTTCGAGAAGAGGCGCGCGGTCCTCGAGCGCGCGACGCGAAACCGCCTCCAGACGGTCCAATTTGGCGCGTTCGAAAAGGCCTCCGGGCAGTTCCGCGAAACAGGCGGCGTTGCTCGTCAAGACATCGGCGATTCCGGCGCGGCCGCCGTCTCGGTTTCGAACCTTGGCCTCGCCGTGAAAACGGGCGACCGCCTCGGCCACGTCGGCCATGAGATGGCGATCCAGGGCTCCGGCCCGGGCGAGGCGGTCGAACAGACACGCCCGATCGAAGCGGACCATCTCGACCAGCGCCTCGACGGGCGTTCCTTCGCCGCCGAGGCGCAAGCGCCCGGCGCGGTCGCGCACCACCTGGACGACCCCTTTGTAAATGTCGGGCGCCGTCCGCCGGTTGAGGACGACCTCCGCCTCGCAGGCGGCGGCTCGAAGCGCCAGGGTCGAGAAATCGAGATACGGGAAATGCACGGCCCGCTTGAGCTTGTAGGCACGATCGCCCACCAGGAAAACGACCGAAACGTGGGTCTCGATGCGTTCCACCGTCGCGATCGCGCGATCGTAAGTATCGGGGCGCGAGAGGAACGCGATCACATCGGCCTGCGCCCCATCGCACGCCGGCCCACGAACCGCGCGGTCGGGTAATGGTCGGCGGGCGCGCTGCTTACCGGACATGGGCTCGACCCCGGCTCCGCTGTTAACCCACCGCCGCCCTCGGGCGGTCGTATGGGAACCAGACGCACCGGTTGGGAACGATCAACGACACTTCGAAGCGTCCCGGCCGGGCCACCACCGAGGCATGGATTCGGGCGGGAGCGAATGCAAAGGCGACGTGTGCGTTGGATGGGCTGTCGCAGATCGGCATCGGCGGATCCTCTCGGCGGTTCCCGAACCATGCGCCGGACACGGCCGGAAGTCCTTGATTTCGATCAGACCCACCACGCCGCACCCTGACGCGCACCCCTTGCGCTGCCGGGCCCAAGGGCGTTATCAACGGGTCTCGGCGGTGCGGGCGCCCCGATCGCCAGCAACGCCATGGGGCCGCGATCGCGAAGGTGTGGTCATGAAGGTCGCACTGATCCAGATGAACTCGCAAGATGACAAGGGCGCCAATTTGAAGGCGGCCGAGGCCCTTGTCGACGCCGCCGTAGCGGAAGCGCGCCCCGACCTGGTGGCGTTGCCCGAGATGTTTCCATATCTCGCCATGGATGACGACGGCCGCCGCCGCGCCGCAGAAACCATCCCGGACGGCGAAGCGCTCGCCTTGCTCAAGGACTTGGCGGTCCGCCACGGGACCTACGTCCACGGCGGAAGCATCCTCGAGGCGGACGGCAACCGCATGTTCAATACCACCGTCGTGATCGATCCCAAGGGCCGCCAGATCGCGCGCTATCGAAAGCTCCACCTGTTCGACGTGACGACGCCGGACGGAAAGGAATACCGGGAATCGGAGACGTTCTCGCGCGGCGAAGAGGTGGTCGACTTTGCAATCGACGGGATCACGGTCGGCTGTTCCGTCTGCTACGACCTACGCTTTCCCGAGCTGTATCAAGCGCTCGCGAAGAAGGGCGCCAGCGTGATCGTCGTTCCCGCGGCGTTCACCATGCAAACCGGCAAGGACCACTGGGAAATCCTGCTTCGGGCGCGCGCCATCGAGACCCAGTGCTACGTGCTGGCGCCCGCGCAATGGGGATGGTTCGCCAACGGCACGCGCGCGAGTTGGGGCCACTCCATGGTTGTCGACCCATGGGGGCATATCGTCGCCCAGTCCCAGGACAAGGTCGGGTTCGTGACCGCGACCCTCGACTTCGACTATCTGGACTCGGTGCGCGCCGCCATTCCGGTCGCCGATCACAAGGCCCTGTAGCGAGCGACGCCTCGGCCGCGGCACAAGAGAATTCCTCAGACGAACTTGTGATGGGGTTCGTGGATCCCGTGCGGGTCCTGGTGGATGAACACTTCGGCCTTCGGATAGGCGCTCGCGACCCGTTCCATGACCTCTTCGGCGATGGCGTGGGCGGCATTCAACGAAAGCTCGCCGTCCATTTCGAGGTCGAGTTGAATGAAGAATTGGGTTCCGGAAGCCCGCGTCCTCAGATCGTGGAGGTCGCGGACGCCGGGATGGGCAAGCGCGATCCCGCGAATCCGCTGGCGGTCCTCGTCGGGAAGTTCCCGATCCATCAAATGGTCCAACGCGGTCTTTCCGATCATCCACGCGCCGCGCAGGATGTAACCGGCGATGAGCACGGCGAGCAGCGGGTCTGCGAGCGTCCAGCCCAATTCGCGGACAAGCACCAGCGAAGCAAGGACCCCGAGGTTCAACAGCAAGTCCGAGCGGTAGTGAAGCGAATCGGCGCGGATCGCGACCGAGCCGGTGCGCCGCACCACGTACATCTGGAACGCCACCAGCACCAGCGTGATCGCGATCGACAGCACGATCACCGCGATCCCGAAGTCGGTACGCGCGATCGCTTGGGGCTCGAACAGCCGATGCCCCGCCTCGATCAGCAGAAACGCCGCCGATCCCGCGATGAAGGCCGCCTGCGCGAGGCCGGCAAGCGGTTCCGCCTTGCCGTGACCGAAGCGGTGCTCATGATCGGCAGGCTGCAGCGCGTGGTGAATGGCGATCAGGTTGACCAGCGACGCGCCGACATCGAGAAACGAATCGATCAGCGTCGAAAGAACGCTCACCGAACCGGTGGCGATCCAGCCTGCGAGCTTGGCCGCGATCATCACAGAGGCCGCCGAGACCGAGGCGTAGCTCGCCCATCGCATGAGGCGCCCGCGGTGCTCGGGCGACGGTGCGCTCGGCTCCGGTATGGATGTCGCGGCAGCTCTGTCGTCCGGCATGGAATTCGGCCCTCGGGCGTCTAGGGGTACAGGGTTTCCGTCCGCCAACCATCGCCGTCCCGAATGTAGACGAGGCGGTTGTGCAGCCGGTACTCCTCGGCCTGCCAGAATTCGATCCGTTCCGGGATCACCCGGAACCCCGACCAGAAGTCGGGCCGCGGAATCTTGCCGACGTGGAACTTCGCCGTGAACCGCGCGACCTGGCGCTCGAGCTCGAAACGGCCGTTCAGCGGCTGCGACTGTTTCGAGGCCCAGGCCCCGATCTGGCTCAGCCGATTCCGGGTGGCGAAATAGTCGTCGGCTTCGGCGTCGGTGACGGGTTCGACCGGTCCCTCTATCCGCACCTGCCTTTCCAGCGATTTCCAGTGGAACAGCAGCGACGCATACGGATTGGCCGCCAGCTCCGCGCTCTTTCGGCTGGCGAGATTGGTGTAGAACACGAACCCGCGCGCATCGAAGGCCTTAAGCAGCACCATCCGCGCGGTCGGCCTGCCTTCGGGGCCCGCAGTCGCCACCGTCATGGCGTTGGCGTCGCCGGGCTCTCGCTTCTCGGCTTCGGCGAACCACACCGTGAATTGATCGAGGGGATCGGCGCTTTGGCTGGCGATCATGGGGGCCATGCACTATACTATAAACAGTTTCCGAAACTCGGCGCACCGGCTCGTCTTTGTTCTGCGAGCCGCGGGCCACGTGCAAGCGATTTTTTCGCTTCCCGAGAGGGGCGGGGCCTGCGTGGGGCGGACCGATTTGGCCGAGGTTCGGGTCAAACGAAGCAAGAGGTCTCGAAAATGAACGTGAAATCGATCGCCGCGACGCTGCTGGCCGCCTCGTTGCTCGCCGCGTGCCAACAGATGCAGGATAACCCGAAACAGACGATGGGGACCCTCGCCGGCGCCGGACTCGGTGCGCTGGCCGGCTCGCAGATCGGCGGTGGCAAGGGGCAACTCGCAGCAGTCGCCATCGGCGCGCTCGCCGGCGGCTGGTTCGGAAGCGAGATCGGCAAGTCGCTCGACAAGGCGGATCAGGCGTACGCCGCCGAAACCGTCCAGAATTCGATGGAATCCAACCGCACCAACCAAACATCGACCTGGCGCAACCCCGATTCCGGCCATGCCGGAAGCTTTACCCCGACGAGCACGTACCAAACGGCGAGCGGACAGTACTGCCGCGATTTCGAAACCACCGTCAACATCGACGGGCAGGCGGAGACCGCGACAGGGCGCGCGTGTCGCGACGACGCGGGGGGCTGGCGCATCGTCCAGTAATCGGCTGCTTCCGGGGACGGCGCGCCCGGTCCCGGCATTCCCTCACCACGAGGCTTCGCCTCGCGCCGTCGATTGCGCCTGAGGCGCGCTCGCGGCCCGTGCGCGTTTCCGCTTGGTTCCGAATCCCAGGCGCATCGTGTAGGATGCCGCGCCTTGGTCGGCCGGGTCCGCTCGCCGCAACCGCAGATGAGGAGTTCGCATGACCGAGCCCGCGCCTTTGATGGCCGGCAAACGCGGCCTGATCATGGGCGTCGCCAACGAGCGCTCGCTCGCCTGGGGCATCGCGCGCACCGCCCACGCCCACGGCGCCAGCCTCGCCTTCACCTACCAGGGCGACGTATTGCGCAAGCGCGTCGCGCCGCTCGCCGAATCGGTCGGTTCCGAGATCGTGCTTGCGTGCGACGTCACCGACGAAGCCAGCATGGACGCCGCGTTTGCGGCCATCGCCGAGCGCTGGGGAACACTCGACTTCGTCGTCCATGCCATCGCGTTCTCGGACAAGGACGGGCTCAAGGGCCGCTACATCGACACGAGCGCCGAGAACTTCCAAATCACCATGAACGTTTCGGTCTATTCGTTCACCGCCGCCTGCCGGCGCGCCGCACCCCTGATGGTCGACGGCGGCAGCCTGCTGACCCTCACCTACTTCGGCGCCGAACGGGTCATGCCGCACTACAACGTGATGGGGGTGGCGAAGGCGGCGCTCGAGGCGAGCGTGCGCTATCTGGCCGAGGACTTGGGAAGCGACGGGATCCGGGTAAACGCGATTTCGGCCGGGCCGATGAAGACGCTGGCTTCATCCGGCATCGGCGATTTCCGCTACATCCTTAAGTGGAATGAATACAACTCACCGCTTCGGCGCAACGTCACCATGGACGACATCGGCGGCGCCGGACTTTACCTGCTGAGCGACTTGTCCACCGGGGTCACGGGCGAGACCCACCACGTCGACTGCGGTTACCACGTCGTCGGCATGAAGGCGGTGGACGCGCCCGACATCTCGGTCGTCTAGGCGCGTCGGCGGGAGGCGCGAGTGTCCGGCAACACCTTCGGCCACACTTTCCGTTTCACCACCTTCGGCGAAAGCCATGGACCGGCCATCGGGTGCGTGGTGGATGGCGTTCCGCCGCGGATCGCGCTCGGCGAGGCGGATATCCAGTTCCATCTCGACCGCCGCCGGCCCGGCCAATCCCGGCACACGAGCCAGCGCCGCGAGCCCGACCGCGTCGAGATCGTCTCAGGCGTCTTCGAGGGATTGACGACGGGGACGCCGGTCGGCCTTCTGATCCGCAACGAGGATGCCCGCGCCAAGGATTACGGCGCGATCAAGGACATGTTCCGCCCCGGGCACGCGGACTACACCTATTTCGCGAAATACGGAATCTGCGATCACCGCGGCGGCGGGCGTGCCAGCGCCCGCGAAACGGCCATGCGGGTCGCCGCCGGCGCGGTCGCGCGCAAGGTGCTGGGCGACGAGATCAGGATTCGGGGGGCGCTGATCCAGGTGGGCCCGCACGCGATCGAGCGCGAGCGCTGGGACTGGGACGAGGTCGAGCGCAACCCCTTCTGGTGCCCCGATGCGGTGACGGCGAAAGTTTTTGAATCCTTCCTCGACGAGGTGCGAAAGCGCGGATCGTCGACCGGCGCGTTGATCGAGGTGGTGGCCTCGGGCGTGCCCGCCGGCCTCGGCGCTCCCGTCTACGACAAGCTCGACGGCGATCTCGCCAAGGCGCTGATGACCATCAACGCGGTCAAGGGGGTCGAAATCGGGGCCGGGTTCGCCGCCGCCGCGCTTTCGGGCGAGGAGAACGCCGATGAGATGCGCATGGCCGACGGCGCGGTCACCTTCCTCGGCAACAACGCGGGAGGCGTGCTCGGCGGCATCTCCACCGGCCAGGACGTCGTCGCCCGGTTCGCGGTCAAGCCGACGAGCTCGATCACGGTGCCGCGGCGCACCGTCACGACCGCGGGCGAAGACGCCGAGATCGTCACCAAGGGCCGCCACGACCCCTGCGTCGGCATCCGCGCGGTTCCCGTCGGCGAGGCCATGGTCGCTTGCGTGCTCGCCGACCACCTGCTGAAACACCGCGCCCAGTGCGGGTAGCCCCGGCCTCTTTTTTAACTCCCCCCTTCGAAACTCCAATGAAGGCCGACCGCCCCGACAGCGAACCCGGCCCTAAAGGTTGATCTGGCGCATCTGGCGGTCGTCGAAGCGGGCGCCGGCCGCGGCGCCAAGGGGAAAGGCGCGCGTCAGCGCCTCGCGCTCGGCCGCATCGAGAGCGACGTCGAGCGCACGGGCGTTGTATTCGAGGTGGTGCCGGCTTTTCGCGCCGGGGATGGGAATCACCTCATCGCTCGCGCCCAGCAGCCACGCCAGGGCGATTTGCGCCGGCGTGCAGCCCTTGGCCGCGGCCATGGCCTCGATGGGGCCGAGCAATTCCAGGTTCTTGTGGAGGTTGTCCGTCTCGAAGCGCGGCATGGTCGCGCGGCGGTCGCCGACAAGATCGCCCGCGCCGGTCACGGCGCCCGTGAGAAACCCACGGCCAAGCGGGCTGAAGGTGATGAACGAAACGCCAAGCTCGGCGCAGGCCGGCAGAACCTCGGCCTCGGCATCGCCGCGCTCCAGAGCGAATATTCGCTCTGGAGCGCGGCGATGGAGTAGACGGCACAGGCGCGCCGGAGCGTCGCCGGCGCCGCCTCCGATAGCCCGAGACAGCGAACCTTTCCTTGCTCCACCAGCCGGGCCATGGCGCCGACGGTGTCTTCGATCGGCGTTTCGCGATCGACCCGGTGAAGGTAGTAGAGATCGATCACGTCGACGCCGAGGCGCCCGAGGCTGGCATCACACGCCTGGGCCACGTATTCGGGGCGCCCGTTGATGGACGGCCGGTCTTCGGCGTCGCGAACCGGGCCGAACTTGGTCGCGACCACGACGGCGTCGCGCCGGCCCTTGAGCGCCCGGCCGAGAAGCGCCTCGTTCCGGCCGCGGCCATAGGCGTCGGCGGTATCGAAGAAGTTTACGCCGAGCGCGATGGCGCGATGGATCGTGGCGATCGCCTCGGCCTCGTCGCCGGCGCCGTAGTCGCCGGTCATGGTCATGCACCCAAGCCCGACCGCCGAGACCTCGAGCGCGTCGCCGATTGGTCGATACTGCACCACCCACCTCCCCTGCTTGCGTTACCGCTGGCCGTGGCGGGGATCATAGCCGCACTCGCCTGGGCCTGGCGCGGGAGAATTAGCGCGCCCCACCCTTGCCGCCGTCGGCCCCCTTCCGTTCGCGGGACGCGAGATACAGCACGGCCGCGAAGATCATGATGCCGCCCGTCCATGTCCAGACGCCAGGCACCTCGGCGAAGATCAAGTAACCGACGAGCGCCGCCCAAATTAGGCGCGAGAAGTCCACCGGCAGGACGGCGGTGGCGTCGGCCTCCTTGAAGGCCTGGGCCATGAAAATCTGAGAGGTCGAGTGCGCCGCGCCAATGCCCGCAAGCCAGGCGAGCTCTTCGAGGCTCGGCGTCCGCCAGAACGGAAGCGCCGCGATGAGCGCGAACGGCATGACGATGATCGCGACGTAGAGCGTGATGGTCAGGCTCGATTCGGTCCGCGACAGCACCTTGACCATGATCATCGCCGAGCCCCAGCAGAGCGAGGCGAAAAGCACGATTAGCGAGCCGGTGTCCACCGCGATCAATCCGGGCAGGATGACGACCAGCGCGCCGGCGAAGCCGAGCGCGAGGGCGGCGGCGCGGCGCATTCGTAGGGCCTCGCCAAGAACGAGGATCGCGAGCGCGCTCGCGAACAAAGGCCCGGTGAAGTTCAACGCCGTCAGCTTGGCGAGCGGTACCAGGCTGAGCCCGAGCATGAAGCTCAATCCCCCGAACACGTTGAAGCCGCCGCGCAACAGATGGAGCCGCAGCCGGTTCGTCCGAAGGGGCGCTAGGCCGTAGCGCAGGAACACCGGCGCCAGAGTGAGAAGCCCGAACACCGAGCGAAAGAAGCCGATTTCGAAGGGGTGGAGATCGGTGGCAAGGTGCTTGACGCCGGCGCTCATCAAGGTGCTGGCGACCGCCGAGACCGCGAAGAACGCGACCCCGCGCATCGTCCCGGACGCGGGCGACCGCTTATTCGCCGGGTTCGGCGTGCCGGGCACGCGATTTCAACCGGCTGCGGCCGCGCGGGCGAACCGCTCCACCGAAAACGGATGGATGTCGAACGAGGGTTTCCGGCCCGCCATCACGTCTGCGAGCAGCCGGGCCGAGACCGGGCCGCCCGTGTACCCGGTTCCGGTCACGGCGTTGAAGAAATTGGGAATGCCCGGAACCGGGCCGAGGACCGGCAGGTTGTCGCCGACGATGTTGCGGCCCGCCCAGCACCGGATGAGCCGAAGCCGGGCGACGTCGGGGATCACACTCTGGGCGACGCCCAAATTGTGCTCCATGCTCTCGCGCCCGACTTCCGCGTGCCCCCGCGCCGATTCGCCGTGCGCCGGCCAGCCGCCACCGATGAGCAAGTTGCCGTTGGTCGCCTGCTTCGCCGTCAGGCGTGCGCCCGCGTGCTGGACGAGGTGGGTGAGGAATGGCGCCGCCGGCTCGGTCACGTTCATATGCAGGTTCACGCCCCCCACCGGCATCGAGAAACCCACCATTCGGGCGATCGCGTCCGACCAGGGGCCTGCGGCGTTGACGACGCGCGAACACCGGATCCGCGCGCGGCTGGTGGCGGCGACGTATGAACCCGATGCCCGCTCGAGCGCCAGAAGCTCGGTCCCGCGCCACAGACGCACCCCGGCGCGCAACGCCGCCCGCCACAGCGCCGGTGTCGCCAGCGTTGGGTTGATCCTGCCTTCCAAGGCGCAGAATTCGGCGCCGACCACGCGCTCCGACAGATAGGGCGCGAGCGTGAAGAGCGCGGCGCCGGTAACGAGCTCGACCGTGGCCCCGTAATGGCGCTCACGCGCCATCTTGATCTCCAGGAATCGCAGTTGCGCGTCCGTGACCGCGACCATCAAACCACCGGTGACCGCAAGCTCGATGTCGTCATCGAGCTCATCGGCCAGCTCACGCCAGGTCCGGATCGCTTCCAGGCGCAACGGCGTCGTCTGGGCGCGGGCCTCGATCATCGCCTCGCCCTCTTCGACGAACAGCGATGACGGAAGCTGGACGTGCAGGCTTCCCGCATTGGTGCCGGAGGCTTCGGTGTTGAAATCGCCGCGCTCGACCAACAGCACGTCGACACCGTCGCGCGCGAGGTAATAGGCCGCGGCGCAGCCCATGATGCCGCCGCCGACCACCAAGACGTCCGTTTCGGTGTCCACGCGCTTTCCGATTCTCAAATGTCCGATGGACGGACCCGCAATGAACGTCTTGCGCGGCCGCGCTCAACTCTCGGGAACACCCGTGCCGGCCGGATTTTGCCCGCGGTTGGGCGCGCGCGCAAGAACGACCGTCCCGGCCTTACCCCGGATCGCGGTAATCAGAAATTCCCTATTCCCCTTGGGCCCCTTGATGGGGCTTTCGACCACGCCGAGAACCCGCCAGCCGGGGCGGGTCGCGAGCCAGGTTCGAATCCGTTCGCACGCGCGAGCGTGCAGCGCGGAATCGCGGACGACTCCGCCCTTTCCGACGCTCGCTCGGCCCACCTCGAACTGCGGTTTGATCAGGGCGACCAATGCCGCTTCGGGGGCGCAGAGCGCCATGGGCGCCGGCAACACCGTCTCAAGCCCGATGAAGCTCGCATCGCAAGTGATGAAATCGACAGCCTCGGGAACCTCGGCGCGCGTAAGGTAGCGCGCGTTGACGCCTTCGAGAACCACCACCCGCGCGTCCTGGCGCAAGCGCCAGTCGAGCTGGGCGCGGCCCACGTCTACCGCGTACACCCTTGTCGCGCCGTGCGCGATCAGCACGTCGGTAAACCCGCCCGTCGAGGCCCCTACGTCGAGCGCGATCCGGCCCGCGGGGTTGAGAGCGAAGTGCTTGAGCGCGTGCGCGAGCTTGAGACCGCCGCGCGACGCCCACGGGTGCTCCTTGGTCCGGACCGTGACTTCGGCATCCGCGGTTACCTGACTTCCGGGCTTGTCGGCACGCGCGCCGGCTACATAGACCGCGCCCGCCATGACGAACGCTTGCGCGCGCGAGCGATTTTCGGCGAGCCCGCGCTCGACCAGCAATTGATCGAGCCGCCGCTTGGCGCTCATGGGGCCGGTTCCGGCCGAAGGCTCGGTCGCCGACCGTCAGGCATCGAAAAGGAGCCGGTCGAGGCCCCGGACGACGCCTTTCAGTCGAGGCGCCTTGCGCGCCGCCAGCAGCGTTCCCGCAACATACGGCTCGGCGCTTTCACCGCCGTCGTGGCGGAGGGTCAGTCGTTCCCCCGTGAGACCAAAGATGGCCTCGACCGCGAGAACGTAGCCCGGAAGACGCATCGAATGGACGCGCACGCCCGCGATCTCGGCGCCGCGGGTCTCCGTGGGGCCCCTGAGCGCGTCGAGCGCGACGCCCGAACGCGGCTTTCGCACCGAACCCAGCCGTTCGGCGAGTTCGCGCGCGGTGCCGCTGGGAACGTCCGGCTTCTCCGCCCGGGCGTAGTCGAGCACCTCCCATTGCGGCACGTGGGCCGCGGCGATGGCAGCGAAGTGCTGCATTAGCGCCGCCGTCAATGTGAAGTTGCCGGACCCCACGACGCCGACGCCTCTCTCGCGGGCCAGGGCGTCGATCTCGTCATAGTCGGCGGCGGTCAGCCCCGACGTTCCCACCACGACGCCGACGCCACGTTCGATGGCCTCGAGCACGTGCTCCTTGACCGATGCGGGCGCGGTATAGTCGATCAGTACATCGGCGGGTGCGGCGAGCGCGTCGGCAACGCTCGGCGCAATCACCAGGCCAAGATCCTCACGGCCGAGCGCCGCCCCCAGATCACGGCCCGCGTCTTTGCGCGCGACCGCGCCCGAGAGCGTCAGGTCATCGGCTTCGACGATCGCAGGCACGAGGACGCGGCCCACCCACCCGGTCGCGCCGGCGACGCAAATCCTTAGGGTCATCGTCGTTCCCCCACCAACCGCCTCGGAGGCGGCGCCTCCCGCCTCAGGCGCGCTTCGGTTCGCGGGCCTCGTCGGCACGCCCGAGCGCCGCGAGCACCGTGGCAACGATGTGGGGCGCGGTCAGACCAGCCCGCTCGTACTGAACCTCGGGCTTGTCGTGGTCGAAGAAGGTGTCGGGGGTGAATATGGGCCGGACCTTGAGGCCGTTGTCGAGAAGCCCCTGGATCGCAAGGAAGCTGAGCACGTGGCTCGCGAACCCGCCGATCGCACCATCTTCGAGCGTGATCAGGACTTCGTGCTCGGTCGCGAGCGCCCGGATCAGCGCTTCGTCGAGCGGCTTGGCGAAACGGGCGTCGGCGACACTCGTCGACAGTCCGTGCCCATCGAGCGAATCGGCGGCCACCAAGGCTTCGTGCAGGCGCGCACCGAACGAAAGGATGGCGACCCGCGTTCCCTCGCGCATCATCCGTCCCTTGCCGATCTCAAGCGGCGTTCCCCGATCCGGCATCTCAAGTCCGCTCGCGTCTCCGCGCGGATAACGGAACGCTGACGGCCGGTCGTCGATGGACGCCGCGGTCGCCACCATATGCATCAGCTCCACCTCGTCTGCAGCCCCCATGACGACGAATCCGGGAAGCGTGGCGAGGTAAGTAATGTCGAAGGACCCCATGTGGGTCGCCCCGTCGGCGCCAACCATGCCGGCCCGGTCGATCGCGAACCGGACGGGCAGCTGCTGGATCGCGACATCATGGACGACCTGGTCGTAGGCGCGTTGCAGGAACGTGGAGTAGATGGCCGCGAAGGGCTTATAGCCCTGGGTGGCCAGACCGGCCGCGAAAGTCACTCCATGCTGTTCGGCAATGCCGACGTCGAAGAAGCGCCCGGGGAACCGCTCGGCGAACTTGCTGAGACCGGTGCCGTCGGGCATCGCCGCGGTCAGGGCGATGATTTTGTCGTCGTGCGCGGCCTCGGCGATCAATGCCTTGGCGAAAACCGAGGTATATGACGGCGCTGGCGATTCGGGCTTGAACTGCTTTCCGGTCACCACGTCGAACTTGGCGACCCCGTGGTACTTGTCCGGCGATTCTTCGGCCGGTGGATAGCCGTGGCCCTTGTGGGTCACCACGTGCAGCAGGATGGGGCCGGTCTGGCGGTCCTCGTGGATGTTTTTGAGCACGGGCACCAGATGGTCGAGGTTGTGGCCGTCGATGGGACCCACGTAATAGAACCCCAGCTCCTCGAACAGCGTGCCCCCGGTCACCATCCCGCGCGCGTATTCCTCGGCGCGACGGGCCGCCTGCTCGAGCGAACGGGGGAACCTTTTCGCGGTTTCGCGCGCGAAGTGGCGGAGCGACCGGTACGGGCGCGACGATATCAGACGCGAGAGATAGGCGCTCATGGCGCCAACCGCGGGTGCGATGGACATGTCGTTGTCGTTGAGGATCACCAGCAGGCGCGAGTCCATCGAGCCCGCGTTGTTCATCGCCTCGTAGGCCATTCCGGCGCTCATGGCGCCGTCGCCGATCACCGCGATCATCTGGTGATCGCCGCCATCTAAATCGCGCGCGACGGCCATTCCAAGGGTGGCCGAGATGGATGTCGAGCTATGTGCGGTGCCGAAGGGGTCGTAGACGCTTTCCGAACGCTTCGTGAACCCCGAAAGGCCGCCGCCCTGACGCAGCGTCAGGATGCGGTCGCGACGCCCGGTCAGGATCTTGTGCGGATACGCCTGGTGGCCGACGTCCCAGACCAACAGGTCATGGGGCGTGTTGAAGACGTGGTGCAACGCGACGGTCAGTTCCACGACGCCGAGGCTGGCGCCGAGATGGCCGCTCGTCGTGGAGACCGCCCGAATGGTTTCCGCGCGCAGCTCATCCGAAAGTTGGCGCAGCTGCTTGATCGAAAACGCCCGCATGTCCGCAGGAAGGTTCACCGTGTCCAGCACGGGCGTCAAAGACTTCGTTGGCAACGCTTGTCGCCTCCCTTCCCCGCCGGCGGATTTGCCGTTTTTGGTCTCCGCCTGACCCACCTCAGGCGCGCCGTTCGATGATGAAACGTGCGAGGTCGCGCAGAGGGTCGGCTTTTTCACCGAATATTTCAAGGTGTTGTATGGCCTGGTCGATGAGGAGGCGCGCCTGCGCGCGGGCGCGCTCCAGCCCCATCAGCGACACGAAGGTCGCCTTGCCCGCAGCGTCGTCCTTGCGCGTTTTCTTGCCCATCTCGGATTCGTCGCCTTCGGCATCGAGGAGATCGTCGACGATCTGGAAGGCGAGTCCGAGATCATGGGCGTACGCGTGGAGCGCGTGGCGGATCGGCTCCGGCGTCTTGCCCATGATCGCCCCCGCCTCGCACGAAAACCCGATCAGCATTCCGGTCTTGAGCCTTTGCAGCCGCGTGACCTCGGGCATGTCGAGCGCGTGGTGTTCGGCCACGAGATCCATCATCTGGCCGCCGGCCATTCCCTCGGCGCCGGCGGCGCGCGCCAGCGCGCGGACGAGTTCGACGCATACGGCCGGGTCGGAGTGGGTCTCCGCGTCGGCCAGGATCTCGAACGCCTTGGTCAACAGCGCGTCGCCGGCGAGAATCGCCGTCGCCTCGTCGAAGGCGACGTGGCACGTGGGCCGGCCACGCCTGAGACCGTCGTCGTCCATGGCGGGAAGGTCGTCGTGGACCAACGAGTAGCAGTGGACGAGCTCGACCGCCGCGCCGACCCGAAGCGCGCAGCTTTCCGCGACGTTGAACAGTTGCGCTCCCGCGAGGACGAGGAAGGGACGGACGCGCTTTCCGCCGCCCAGTGTCGCATAGCGCATGGCCCCCACGAGTCGCGCCTCGGGGAGGTCTTCGAGGGGCAAAATGCGATCGAGCACTTCGTTGACCGCTTGCGCGGACTCGGCCAGCGACTCCTCGAAAGCGGGCACCGCCGCCTCCCTCAGTCCACGTCCAGCGGCTCGACGTCGGTGGCGCCGTTCGGGCCGAGTACGATCTTTTCGACCCGGGTCTGCGCTTCTTGCAGCTTCGCTTCGCAGTGACGCTTGAGGAGGGACCCGCGCTCGTACGCCTTGATCGCCTCGTCGAGCTTGCCCTTTCCCTCTTCGAGTCGGCGGACGATCTTTTCGAGTTCCGACAACGCGTCTTCGAAGCTGAGTTTCTCGATTTCGGGAGGAATCTGGACCTGGGTCATGGGTCTTCCTGGGATGGCGGCGCGAGTGTATCAGCTCGAACCCGCACTGTCATACCGCCGCTCGGGCGAAGGCGCGCGGCGGCGCGACTCGGGATGGCGCGCAGGCGTTCAACGTTCGGCGAGCGCGCGCACGTGAACGGTCACGCCTTCGGCGAGGGCATCTAAGTCGTAACCGCCTTCCAGAGACGCCACGCAGCGCCCTTCTGCGCTCACGTCGGCTACGTCGAGCGCCGCATTCGTGACCCACGCGAAATCGTCCGTCCCGAGGCGAAGTTGGGCCAGGGGGTCGCGAACATGGGCGTCGAAGCCGGCGGAAAAGATGACGAGCTCGGGCGCAAATGCGGCAAGCGCCGGCAGAATGCGCACCTCGTAGGCCCTTCGAAACGCGTCGCTCCCCGCCCCCGGCGCGAGCTCCGCGTTGACGACGTTGCCGACGCCGTGCTCGCCTTCGCCGCCGGTACCCGGATAGCACGGCGATTGGTGGCTGGAAGCATAGAACAACCCCGGGTCGCGCTCGAAGGAGTGTTGCGTGCCGTTCCCATGGTGGACGTCGAAATCGATCACCGCGACCCGCGCAAGACCGTGAACGGCGCGGGCGTGCTCAGCGCCGATGGCGACATTGTTGAACAAGCAAAAGCCCATGGCGCGCGAGGCTTCGGCATGGTGACCGGGCGGGCGCACGGCGCAAAACGCGTTCTTCGCCGCCCCCGTCACCACCGCGTCTACCGCCGCCGTGACCGCGCCCGCGGCACGCAGTGCGGCTTCGCCCGACGCCGAAGACACGGCCGTATCCGGATCGAGATGGACTTGGCCGCTCTCGGGCACCGCGGCGAATACGGCATCGACGTAGGCTGGCGCGTGAACACGTTCGATTTGGGCGCGCTCGGCGCTCGGTGCCTCGTGCCTCGACAGCCCCTTGAATTCCTCGGCCTCGAGCGCCGCGACGACGGCCCGCAAGCGCTCGGGCTGTTCCGGGTGAAAGGGACCCGGGTCGTGCTCGATGCACATGGGGTGGGTGAACAGCCAGGTTACCATGGTCGGAACGGGACGAGATCCACGATAAGAAACGAAGGCGCCATTGTCCGCGAATCTCGGGCGCGGTGCCACAAAGCGTGCGCGGTTGCGAAAAGTTAGCGATTCGGCGAAGACCTTGCGAGATTGAGATCATTGCGAAAGAATCGAACAGCGTGCCCCATTCCGCGCCACCGGCGGAGACCTCCATGAAGTACGATATCCTCGTGATCGGGGCCGGCATCGCCGGCGCCTCGCTCGCGTACGAACTCGTTGCCCGAAACGGCTCTTCGCGCCCCCGCGTCGCGTTGCTCGAGGCCGAGGACACACCCGGCTATCACAGCACCGGCCGCTCCGTCGCCCTGTATTCCGAATGTTATGGCCATCGGGTCGTGCGGATGCTGAGCAAGGCCAGCCGCTCGTTCTTCGCTTCACCGCCGGCCGGGTTCGCCGACCATCCGCTGATGACGCCGCGCGGCGTGCTGTTCCTCGCGCGCAAGGACCAGAAGGCCGTGGCCGAGCGCCTTTACGAGGAAACCCGCGCGCTCGCCCGGCGCCTCGAACTCGTCGACGCCCCCCGGGCACGAGAGCTCAATCCGGTGTTGGACCCGGAGTACGTGCATTGCTGCGTCTACGAGCCGGACGCGATGGACCTCGATGTCAACGCCGTCCACCAGGGCTATCTGCGCGGTGCAAAGGCCGGCGGCGTTGCGCTGATCACCGGCGCCCGCGTTCAGGCCCTGGATCGCACCGCGACCGAATGGCGGGTAGAGACCTCGGCCGGGACCTTTTCCGCCGAACGCGTGGTCGACGCGGCCGGCGCCTGGGCCGACGAAGTGGCGGAACACGCGGGAACGCGGGCGCTCGGGCTCGTGGCGCTCAGGCGCACGGTGATCGCTTTCGATCCGCCCGCGGGATCTGCGAGCGACGCCTGGCCCATGACCATCGATTCAGAAGAACAGTTCTACATCAAGCCCGAAGCGGGGCGTCTTCTCGGCTCACCCGCGGACGAAACGCCGGTACCGCCTTCCGACGTCCAGCCCGAAGAGCTCGACATCGCGCACGCCGTCGACCGGATCGAGCGCGCGACCACGTTGCGGGTGCGGGCGCTGACCCGCAAATGGGCGGGTCTTCGAAATTTCTTCGCCGACAAGTTGCCCGCGGTCGGCCCCGACGCAAGCGCCGCGAGTTTTTTCTGGCTGGCCGGCCAGGGCGGTTACGGAATCATGACGGCGCCGGCCATGGCACGTGTGGCGGCGGCCCACGTCTTGGGCGAAAACATGCCCGATGAGCTTACGGACCTGGGCTTCGAGGCGTCCGCCCTTCTGCCCGCGCGCCTGGTGCCGGACGAGAAGCGCGCTTGAGCGCGATCAGGATCGTTTCCTGAGCACGATAGCGAACACGTCCGCTTCCTCACGGGTTTCGAGAAGCTCGTGACCAGCGGTCTTGCAATAGGCCCGGAAATCGGCCGGCGCCGCGGGATCGGTGACCTCGATCTCGAGCACGTCGCCGGGCGCGAGCGCCTTCATCGCCTTGTTGGCCCGAAGCACGGGCAACGGGCAGACGAGACCCTTGAGATCGAGTGCCTTCGACGCCACGGACGGCTCCCACAAAAGAAACACCGGCGACCGTCGCCGAACCGCCCAGCATCGCTTCAAATAGGGTGCCGGGCAAGGCGCGTCCCGGTCGCGTTCGAGCGCGCGGCGCGCGCGGGCGAACACACCGAATTTTGACTGGCTCGAACAATTCGGTGTCGTTAGAGTTTTTGCCAGAGTTTCCGCGACGGTTTTCGCGACCGATGGCGCGAGTCGCCGCATTTCCGAAGGACGGCCCTGGGGGCATGGACACGGAATATTTGAAGGCGAACGTCGCCGAAGCGAGCAAGCTGCTCAAGGCGATGAGCAACCGGCACCGGCTGACGGTGCTGTGCCATCTGGTGCACGGCGAGAAACGCGTGGGCGAGCTCGAGGAAATAACGGGGCTCGGCCAGTCGGCGCTGTCTCAGCACTTGGCGCGGCTGCGCCGCGACGACCTCGTCAAGACGCGGCGTGCGGCCCAGACCATCTACTACTCGCTGAGCGGTGGCAACGCGATCGCGGTCATCGACGCGCTCGACCGGATCTACTGTTCGCCGCAGAATGGCGAAGTCGCAGGCGGTTACGGGGACCGGCCGGCTCCTGATCGTCCAGACGACCCATCGCCGATCGAACCGCAACGACACTCGGAATCATCATGATCTTTCGCCAAATCTTCGAGCCCGTCTCTTGCACTTACACCTATCTGCTCGGCGGCCGCACGGGCGGTGAGGTGCTGATCATCGACCCCGTCCTCGAATCGGTCGACCACTACATCCGGTTGCTGAACGAACTGGACCTGAAACTCGTCAAGGCCGTGGATACCCATGTACACGCCGACCATATCACCGGGCTCGGGGCCCTTCGCGACCGGACGCGCTGCATCACCGTGATGGGACGGAACAGCCAGGTCGACGTCGTTTCCATGCGCGTCGACGAGGGCGACAAGATCGAGATCGAATCCGTTGCCCTTGATGTCATCCACACGCCGGGGCACACCGACGATTCGTACAGTTTCTTCGCGGACGATCGCGTGTTTACCGGCGACACGCTGTTTATCCGGAGCACCGGCCGCACCGATTTCCAGCACGGCGACCCGTACGACGCGTATGATTCGCTGTTCAACAAGCTGCTCAAGCTGCCCGACGAAACCCTGGTCTATCCCGGGCACGACTACAACGGGCAAACAGTCAGCACCATCGGCGAGGAAATCGCGTTCAATCCCCGCCTTCAGGTCGCCTCGGCGGACGAGTACGCCGAGATCATGAACAATCTCAATCTTCCCAACCCCAAGCAGATGGACGTGGCGGTACCGGCGAATCTGGTCGTCGGTTACGTGCCCGACGAGTCCGCGGTCAAGGAGTGCACGCTGACGGCGGCCGACGCGATGGATGCCCTGGGGCGAGCGGACGTGATTTTCGTCGACCTTCGCGAGGGCGGCGAACGCGAGCGTGACGGTGTCATTCCGGGCGCGGTGCAGGTGCCCTACACGGCGCTGGACGCGCAACTGAAGCCGGGCAGCCTTCTTCGCGCGCTCGCCGCCGACACCGCCAAGAACCTGCTGCTTTACTGCGCTTTCGGTGAGCGTTCGGCCCTGGCGATGCAAGCGATGGTGGAGGCCGGGATCGAAAATGTCCGCCACCTCGGCGGCGGCGTCGACGCTTGGACGAAGCTCGGCGGCGCCGTCGAACGTCCGCCTTCAGGCTCCGAGACGAAATGATCGGCGGTGTTTCAACGCGTTAGGGTTTGCCTTCATCCCCGATCGTCGCCGCCGGGCGTAACCCGCGGGCCCAGGAAACGGCGGATCATGGGGTATCGCGCCGGTGTCCTGACGACGATGCGCCGCAACCGCCGTCTTAATGCGCCGCGCCGGGGGTTGCGTCGTGTTGATCGAGTATCCAGCGGAGCTCTTCCTTGATCAGCTCCACGTGGTGCGTGGGCTTGGCCTCGAGTACCGCGGCGATGATGGTCATGCGCACGGGCTTCGGCATGCGCTCGAAGTTCTCAAGCAGCAAGAACTTGATACTCGGGCGGATCGATTCCGACAGCATAAGGCTGACACAGCATAAGGCTGACAATGAGCTTCTTTCGAATGTCGTTCCGGAGGTTGCCCGCTTCCGTCAGGTGAAAAAACTCACCTACGAAGCGGCGTGGCGTTATGGTGCCGTCGAGCAAGCAGTTCATGTTCTCGCGCAAGGCGGCGGTGTAGCGCCTGCGGGTCTCGACGATGATCTTCGACGTTCTCCTTCGCACCTCGGCTATCGCCGGCGGGCTGAAGGCGTTGGCGCTCACCAGTTCGACCGAGCTGCGCACGTCGTGATGGCGTGACGCCTCGGCGAGCAAATCGAAGACGCCCGCCACCAGGACGGGTTTGCGCGCCTTGGGACTGAGGCGCGCGGCCGCCGCCATGGCCATCGGCGATTCGGGATCGCGGGCAGCGACCATCGCCAGTGCCAGCGGGTCTTCCAGTTCGTGGAGATTCAGGTTGTGATTGAGCAGGTGTTCGGGAATGAGAATGCTGTTCTCTTCGCCCGGCACGCAGATCGGCTGGCCCGTTCCGTAGTGTGATTTTATGGCGAGGGCCGCGTCCAGGCCCTCGCGCGTGATGCCCAGATCGCCCCAGCGCCCGTTTTCCGTCGCCGTGCTCATGACGCAAACCATCCCAGTTGCGCCGACCCCGGCAAGCCGTTGCCGCGCCGGGCGTGATGTTTGCTCCAAACGGCGCGGAACAGTTTTTCGCCCTCGCGGAGCGCGCCGGGCGGAAGCTTCGCGACATGGGCCTCCTGGGACCGGAGGCAGCGGCGCGCGGTCTCGAGCTTGAGGGCGATCCAATGATCGCGGTCGTTGTGATCGACGGGACGGATATCCGATTCCTTCTCGGCGACCAATTCGTCGAGCTGGTCGAGGCGGTCGGCGAGGAGCAATGTCAGAAAGGCAAGTTTCGCAGCCGGGATCGCCCTTCGGCCCTTGCGCCAGGCATCCAGCGTCGCGGTCGAGACGCCGAGCACCAGGGCGATCTTGGCAGGCGAGACGAAAGATTCGTCGAACCCGCGAAACACCAGATAATTCGAACCGTCGAATGCGGATTCGTCAAACCGACCCATGCGCCCCCACCCTCTTGTTCGACGTCGCACCCGTCTTCAAAGTGCTCAGCGGTCGTTGAACGCGGGCCTCGTTGCAGGGGTCATGATGGTCGAGAAATGCTTTCCAAACGCTTAACCGCCGCGCGGGCTGGATGTGCCAGCCGCGCTCACGCGGCGGCCTACGCGGGCGCGACGGGCGCCTCGCCGTGGACCGTGGTGCGGTACATGATGCGCCGATGCTTTTCGGTGTCGTACAAGGTTGCGGCGTGCAGCGCGCAGCGGTTGTCCCACACAAGCAGGTCGCCGGGCCGCCATTTGTGCGCGTAAACGAAACGCGGCATGGTCGCGAAATCCCGGAGCGTGCGCAAAAGCGCCTGGCCTTCGAACAAAGGCAGCCCGACGATGCTCCACGCCGCCTCGCCGCCGCCGCAGAAAAGGGCCTTGCGGCCGGTCTCGGGGTGCACGCGCACGAGCGGGTGGACCACGTCGGGGAGCGCCGCCTTCTCGTCCTCGCTCAGTGGTGGGCGATGGGGATAGTAGCTTTCGTAGGTCTTGATCCGGGTTACGACAACCTTCAGCGAATCGATGCGGTTGCGCATGCCCTCGGGCAACGCCGCGTAAGCTGCGTACATGTCGGCGAAGATGGTGTCGCCACCTTCCGGCGGGACCTCCTTGCCGTAAAGCAACGTGCAATGGGCCGGCTTTTCCAGATACATCTCGTCGGTATGCCACCAGGTTCCGGCGCCGGTCGCGCCGAGCGGCTTGCCGTTCTCGACCACGTTCGAGATGACATAGACCTCGGGGTTCTCGGACATGGTGTAGCGCGAGACATGGAACACGTGCGCCTCGCCGAATCGGCGGGTGAACGCTACCAGCTGCTCGGGCGTGAGATCGTGGAGACCGCGCGCGACGAAGACGATGCGCTCGAGCCAGAACGTCTTGATCGCGGCGAAGGTCTGGTCGTCGAATGGCTTCGAGAGGTCGAGACCGCTTACCTCGCCACCGAGAGATCCAGAGAACGCGCGGAACGCGAGAGTCGACATCCAATGCCTTCCAGCCCGGCCGCCCGCCGACCCTTCCCAGCGAAGCCGCCTCGGCACGAGAGCGGCCGGGGCGAAGCGTTCCGCGCCAAGAATAGGGACTCGCGTTTGCGGCGACAATCCCGGCCGCGCACCGTCAACATGTCAGCAAGCGGTTTCGGGAAGCAATTCGATCTCGTCGAGCGTGAACTCCAAAGTGATGTCGCCCAAGTCCTGGCGCACGAATTCGGCGATGCCGTCGGCGCGGAATAGAATATCCATCTCGAAATCCGGTTCCGTTCCGCGGCTGCTGAGAGGAAAGAACGCGAGGTGCGCCAACCATCGCGGCGATTCGCCAAGGCCCTGGATCGGCGATCGGGAAGGCAGCGCGGTAATCGGGCCATTGATCACCGCGTTGACCTCGAACGGATCGTTCGGTCCCGAGCCGTCGAACATCAAGCGGTTCAATACGATGTCGCCCTGACGCGCCGCCTCGATCAGCTCGTGCATGTGCGCCGTGGGAAACGACGTGCCCGCCGGCAAGGGAATGTCCATCTCTTGCGGTTGGTCGAAGTGAGCCGTCCCGTTGCCACCGTTTCCCCGCAGGTCGGCCTCGCCCTTCAGCCTTTCCACGACCTCGCCATCACGCTCGTGGCGCGCGCGGAACCGGAGGCGAAGCCCGTCCTTGGATTCCCAACTCGAAAACGTGAATACCGTGTTCGAATCGTTCTCTTCGACGTAACGAAAGCGAATGAGGGTCCGGTTCTCCACCGTCCAGCCGTCGCACGCGTCCGCGAACCGGTAGAACATGGAGCCTTTGGCATCGACGACACTTGAGACCGCAGCCGCAGCCGCCGACGCCAACGTGATCCGGTAAAGGGCGCGGTGCGCAACCAGAGGGTCGGACGACGCGGCCACGGCCGGGATCGCGATTGACGCGCACAGCAAAAAGATAAATGCCCAACGGTGTTTCGCCATCTCGCTCCGTTCCCGATTCCCGTCCTCGGCCCGTATCCCGCCCCGAATCCACGCGCCCATGACGTGCGCGGGCGCGTCGTCGATCATATCGCGAATGACCGCGCGCCGGACAACCCGAGTGCGGGAAATTTCCGACCGCCGGGCAAAGCCTCGCCGCGCCGGGCCTCCCTAGTCGGTTGAAAAACAACCTTTCCTAATTGGCACGGCCCTTGCTTGTCCATGGTCGTGCGGTTTTCATGACCGGAGCGCGACAACATGGACGGTATCCCGGCCCAAACTAAGCCTCGCGAATGTCGCGAGGAACGCTCGGAGCCACGATGCGTCCTTCTTCGCGCCCGGTCCGTCGGTTTCGTCGGCGCGGTTCGCGGGACGCCTGATTTCAACCTCCCTCCCCAACTTGTGCCCCGTTGCCGCGTCATGCGGCCGGGGCGCCCTTTGTTCGCCGGTGCGGGCCAGGGAGAGAGAAACGATTGGGGGTCGCCGACCGGCGTCAGCCGCCAGTGAGAAGGAATCAGGAGGTTACTCAACGATGAATGCGTTCTCAGCATTGAAAGACGAATTGTCCGAAAAAGGAACGAAGCAGCGAAACGGTTCGCGTTCAGCGCTCGTGCCCGTATTGGGGCCGCCGCCAGCATCCATGGCCGCCGCACCCAAGACGCGGATCGACCCGCTGGTGGAGCTGGGCGATCTCACACGCAAATTCAACGTCCGACACTTCACGCCTCGGCACATGGCGGAGCTGAGCCTGGAACTCTACGTCGTCGGCTTTATTGACTGGGACGAGTACGCGATGCTCGCGTTTCAGTCCGAACTGCATCCCGACTTCGATCGCACGATCGGCGCCTTGACCGGCGAGAGGGCTGATCCCGACCGGCCGCGCGACTTCCTTGCTTGGTGGGAGGAACGGTTGGATTTCGAAAGGACGTACAATCCGCACGACCGGCGTCTGCTGGATCGCACGCTTCGGATCGTGAATCTGTTCCGCGAGATGGACGCGCCGACGCGAATGGTCGCCTGAGCCGCACGGCTCCGGCGACACCGTGGGTCAGTGCGCCGCGGTCGAATTCGCGTCGAACACCGCCGATTCCGCTATTTCCTGCGATTTCGGCATCAGGTGTCGCACCAACGTCCAGCTCGCGGGATCGAGATTGATGGCCCACGCATCGTAGATGCCTGCGCTGGAGAGCCGGCGCTTCGCGACCCTGCTCCCATCCCTTGCAAAAGGACCGACGATCACCCGAAAAACTTGGCGACCGTCGAGTTCGGCGGCGACCACCGCCGGGTCCATGGCGGCGTGGCGCTTGGCAAGTCTCGCCGCGTTTGCGGACTGAACAAAGCTTCCCACCACGTAATAGACGCCCGGCACCGAGGCCTCGCGCGACCCTTCCGTCATCGGCGCACGCGCAACCACGGGGGGGGCGGACATCTCGGCGCGCGCGCCGGCGCGCTTGCGATTCGGCACCGGCGGAGACATCGGAATCGAAGCTGACGCGCTCGCAAAAACGATTTGCGGGGTCGACTGGTCGGGTTCCACGGCCTTGGCGAATACGGTCTCATCAAGGCTGAACATCAATGACGGATCGGTCTTCGCAGCCACGATCGCCGCAAGCTCGGTAACGCGCGCGCTTTCGGTCTCGGGGGCGGGACCGAGGGTCGTGCCGCCGGCCGCGGTCTCGAAATTGGCTAGGTTCTCGATATCGTTTGCGCGCTCCGCCGCGAGCGTGCCCCCGTCGGCGGAGGCGATCGCCGTTCCGCCATCGGGATAATCGACGCAGAACTGCTGCTTCGTGACGCCGCGCATTAACGAGCAGTCCTTTTGCGCGATCATCGAGATTCCGTGTTCGGAAACTGACTTCTTCGTCGTGACCAGGACGATCCCGTCGATGGCCCACGACGCCACGCGGATCGGAATCGGCAAGGCGCATCCCTGCACCACCAGGATGCAGGGAAGAATCAACCATGCGGGCTTCAAGGTTCCACCCTCCCTTCCTTATCGAGCAATACTCGGTGCCTATTTGTTTAATTTTTGTTAACGCGGCCCAGCGGCACCATAGGCCAGAAGAGATTATGCCCGATCGGCCCCGATCACAACAGTAAAACGAGTTGGGGCCAGCAAGCGTTTTCCCGTTTCTCAAACAAGGTTTACTTCGATTTCCGAGGTTCCTCACGTATCTGGGATTTTGCTTTCGACAAATCCAGTTTTATGTGCAACTCCTTCAATCGCGTCGGCTCGACAGTGGCGGGCGCGCCCATCAACAGATCCTGGGCCTGTTGATTCATGGGAAAGGCGATGACCTCGCGAATATTGGGCTCGTCCGCCAGCAACATGACGATCCGATCGATCCCCGGCGCCGATCCGCCGTGCGGGGGGGCTCCGTATTGGAACGCGCGCAACAGCCCTCCGAACTTCTCTTCGACGTCACGGGTCGAATAACCGGCGATCTCGAACGCCTTGTACATGATGTCGGGGCGATGGTTGCGGATCGCCCCGCTCGAAAGCTCGACGCCGTTGCAAACGATGTCATATTGGAGGGCCTTGACCTCGAGCGGGTCCAAGGTCTCGAGCGCCTCCATACCGCCTTGCGGCATGGAAAATGGATTGTGGCTGAACGCGATCGCTCCCGTTTCCTCGTCGCGCTCGTACAGGGGGTAGTCGACGATCCAGCAGAACCGGAAGGCATTCGATTCGCCGAGGCCAAGATCGTCGCACAGCCGCGCAAGGACGATGCTTCCGAAACTCTCGGCCGCGCGTTGCGGGGCGCACAGGAAGAAAACCGCGTCGCCATCGCCGACCCCGGCAGCCAACCTGATTCTCTCGGTCCGATCCACGTCCAGATTGCGCGCGATCGGCCCCTTCGCGCCGCCTTCTTCGAAGACGACGTAGCCGAGCCCACCAGCCCCTTCCTCGCGCGCCCACTCGTTCAGCTTGTCGAAGAAGCTGCGCGGTCGGCCGGCGGCGCCCGGTGCCGGGATAGCGCGCACGACCGCGCCCTTCTCGATCAGCTTGGCGAACAGAGAGAAACCGGATCCACGGAACGCTTCGGTCACGTCAGCCATTTCGAGCGGGTTCCTGAGATCCGGCTTGTCGCTCCCGTACTTGAGCATCGCGTCCGCAAAAGGGATGCGCGGAAACGGGGGCTCGGTGACCTCGCGCCCGCGCGCGAATTCACGAAAAATCCCTGCCAAAACAGGTTCGATCGCCGCGAACACGTCGTCTTGGGTGACGAAGGCCATCTCGATGTCGAGCTGATAGAACTCTCCCGGCGATCGGTCGGCGCGCGCATCCTCGTCGCGAAAGCACGGCGCGATCTGGAAATACTTGTCGAAGCCCGAGATCATGACCAGCTGCTTGAACTGCTGTGGGGCCTGAGGCAATGCATAGAAAAGGCCCGGGTGATGGCGGCTGGGCACCAGGTAGTCGCGCGCGCCCTCGGGCGAGCTGGCCGTCAGGATCGGGGTCTGGAACTCCATGAACCCCGCTTCGGTCATGCGGCGGCGGATGCTCGCGATGACATCGCTGCGGAGCGTGATGTTGCGGTGCACGGATTCCCTGCGGAGGTCCAGAAACCGGTACCGGAGCCGCAGCTCCTCGGAATACTCCGCATCGCCGGCGACCTGTATGGGCAGCGTTTCAGCAGCGGATTCGACACGAGTCTCACCGATCGCGAGCTCGACATCGCCGGTGGGAAGCGCGGCATTGACGGTGTCGACGGAACGCTCCACCACCTCTCCGGTCAGCGTGACCACACTTTCGGGACGTAGCGACGCAAGAGTCGCGAACAACGGGCTCGATGAATCGATCACGCACTGGGTGAGGCCGAAATGATCCCTGAGATCGACGAAGAGAAGATTCCCGTGGTCTCGCTTGCGGTGAACCCAACCCGAAAGGCGCGCCCGAATTCCGGTGTCGGCCTTTCTCAGTTCGCCACAGGTATGGGTTCGGTAGGGATGCATGGATCCAGGCACCTTGCGTCGCCGGAACGGAGGAGCGGGAAGGCCCCGTACCGCCGGCGCGAGGCCGGCGCAAGAGCGCACGGAAGGCGCCGCCTTGTCAAGCGCAAAGCCGCCGTTTCCCGGCGCTTGAGCCGCGATCCAAGGGCCAGCGGGCGGCTTCAGCGCAGCGCGCGCACGGCGTCTGCGAGCGTCCGCCCGAGCGTTCCGGATCGCTTGAGATACGCGTCGAGAACCGGGCGATTGGAGAGTCGCCACGCCGCGAGCTGCTCGGGCCCAAGCCCGACGACGTTCATCTTTGCGCGCACCGTCTCGAATGCCTCGGCCTCGAGTCGCTCCACCTCGCCCCGGAGTTTCGCTTCCGCGCGACCGGCGGCGGCGGTGATGGTGGAGCGCTCGGCCTCCGTGAAGCCCCGCCACACGGTTTCGTTGATCAGCACCACGAACTCGACGGGCGCGATATCCACGGTGGTCAGGTGGTCCATGGCCTCGTACAAACCCCTGGAAACCACGGCCGTTACGCCCGTCATTCCGGCGTCCACGGTGCCCCGGATATAGGCCAGTCGCTGCTCGGAGCCGGCGGTCTCGACCGCCGTTCCGCCGAGGGCCTCGACGAACGCGCCGAGGGTCTTGCTGAACACCCGCACCTTCTTTCCCGCGATCTCGTCCGGGGAGATGATGGGGCTTCTCTTGCTGAGCAGGACGGTCCCACCGAAAGGCTGCCACCACAGCACGCGTGCGCCGGTCTCGAGGATCGCTGCGTCCAGGGGACCGCGTACCGGACTGTCGCGCTCGGTCGCCCGGTTCAGGACGTCTACCGACGGGAACATGAACGGCACGTAAAAAATGTCCACCGCCGGGATTGTCCCGGCGAACTGGGTCAGCGAGGCGACGCCCATCTCGATGGCGCCCGACGAGACGGCGTCGGGAACCTCGTGGTCCTTGTAAAAGACGGCGGACGAATAGACCTCGACCCGAATCTCGCCCCCGGTTTCGCGCTCCACATCCTCCTTGAACAAGAGGAGGTTGCGCCCGAGATGGTTGTCCATGGGAAGCTGCAGGGTGACGCGGAGAACCTTCGCGGCCGTTGCCGGCCCCGGTAGCGCCACCAGCAGACCCGCCGCGAATGCCGCCGCGGCAACCACTGCGCCAAGTCGTTTCATCACCACCTCCATTTCATGCGGCCCCATGATCCGGCACCCGCACGAAGCCGCCGAGAATCTCGTCACGCCGCTTTTCGGACATCGACGATCGGATCGCCCAACACCTCGAAACGCGTCGTCAGCCCCAGCCCCGGCCGATCCGAGACCGTGACCCGTCCGCGGCGCGCGCGCAAGTAACCGTCGGCAACGTGAACCTTGACCAGAAAGTAGGCGTTGGCGACGCACAAGAGCGCGGCCGGCGGCGCCGACTGGGCGAGGCTGGCAACCGCAGCGGCCGCCACGTCGCCACCGCCCGAGTCCTCGATCGTCATCGGTATTCCGAGCGCCGCGCACAGATCGCGGAAGCGGCGGGCACGGGTGAGCCCGCCCAACTTGGAGATCTTGAGATTGATCGCGTCCATGGCGCCGTCGGCATGCGCCCGCAGAAGCGCGGGAATCGAATCGATTACTTCGTCAAGCACGAACGGGCGATCCGTCCGCCGACGGATCGTGAGGCACTCCTCGTACGTCGCGCAGGGCTGCTCGAGAATGAAATCGAGATCGCGGACGGCGCGCACCAGCCGCGCGGCCTGGAGCGCCGTCCAACCGCCGTTCGCGTCGCAAACCATCAGCTCGCCGGGTTCGAGCGCGGCTGCCAGGGCACGGATGCGCTCGATGTCGTCGTCCGCGTTCTCGCCCCCCACCTTGGGCTGGAACATGCGAAAGCCCTGGGCGCGGGCCTTTTTTACCTGTGCGACCATCTTCCGGGGCGTATCGCGGGAAACCGGCTGATAGAGATCGATCGCGTCCGCTTGGCGGCCGCCCAGCAAGGTGCACACCGAAAGCCCCGCCACCTGACCGAGGATATCCCAGCACGCGATGTCGAGCGCGCTTTTCGCGTACGGGTGTCCTTTCAAGGCGGAATCCATGCGCTGGTTGATCACATCGAGCTCCGTCGGATCGGCACCGATCAAGGCGGGCGCAAGCTCGGCGATCCCGGTCCGCGCGCCCGCCGGATACGCCGGCAGATAGGCGGAGCCGAGCGGACAGACCTCGCCCATTCCGGGGATTCCGGCGTCCGTGTCGACGATCGTTACGGTGGTGTCGAACGCGGTAACCGACCGACCGCCCGACAGCATGAAGCGCGCACCGCGTGGCAGCTCGAGCGCGTAAGCGCGTATGCGGGTGATGCGCATCCAGCCCTCCGCTTTCGTTCCCGGTCCCGCCATGCTGTGCACGAGAGCATTCGTCATGGCAAGGTGATTTCCGTGCGCCCTCCCCGCGCCACGGGATCGACCGGCGCTGCACGAGCGCGCGCGGTTTGCTATTGTCACCCCCCCCGGCGAGGCGCCTCGGTATCAGGGCGGTATTCCCATGGACCTGGAGTTTCGGAAACTTTCGCACGATCTCGGCGCCGAACCTTTGGGCGTCGAGCTATCGAAACCGCTCGACGACCGATCGTTCGGCGCGATTCACAAGGCCTTCCTTAGCTACGGGATTCTTCTCTTCCGGGAACAGCACGCCATGGGGCCGGAGGAACAGATCGCGTTCAGCCGCCGCTTCGGACGGCTCGCCAAAACCATCCCGAACGAACGAATGCACGACGAGTATCCGATCCTGGTGCTGTCGAACATCGTCCGCGACGGCAAGTCGGTCGGCTCCGCGCAGGGCGGACAGTTCTGGCACAGCGATCTCTATTACAACGCGATCCCGGCCGCGGCATCGTTCCTACGCGCCCTCATCGTGCCCGAGGAAGACGGCACAAGCCTCGGCGACACCAAGTTCGCGAACATGGCGGCCGCTCATGACGCCTTGCCCGAAGCGATGAAAAGAAAGATCGAGGATCTGAAAAACCGGGTCAGCCGCGTGAAGTCATGGCCCATCAACTATCCCTTCAGGCTACCGCTGACCGAGGCGGAGAAGGCCGCCTACGCGTCCGTGGTGCATCCGCTGGTGCGCACCCATCCCGAGACCGGGCGCAAATCGCTCTTCCTCGGCGACATCTCGGCCGGCACCGTCGTCGGCATGCCGGCGGACGAAGGCGACGCGCTATTGCGCGAGCTCCGGGACTTCGCAACCCAGCCGCGCTTCGCCTACGACCACCGTTGGGCCGTCGGCGACGCTATTCTTTGGGACAACCGCTCCACACTGCACGCCGCCACGGCCTTCGATGCGGACAGGCACGAACGGCTCATGCACCGGACGACCATCATGGACGATATCGTGCCCTCTTAGCCCACCGTGCCCCCACCGCACCGCCGGCATTCGCGCATCTATTCCTCTCGTTCTCGCGATTCGGATACGCTTTTTCGCTTCAATCATGCGATATCGCACACTTGGTCTCACTTTGGCGCTCGATCCCGGCCACGGGTCGTCGCGAGGAATCCCACCGTCATGGCCGCAGACGAACGCTTAGTCTCCGATTCGGCCTCTCTCGCCGCGATCTGACGGCGGTTTGCGTCCGAGTCCTTCATATCCGTCGATACCGAGTTCATGCGCGAGAAAACCTATTGGTCCAAGCTGTGTCTCGTTCAGCTCGCGGGTTCGGAGAGCGAATGCGCGATCGATCCGCTTGCCGATGGCATCGACTTCGCGCCCCTCTACGATCTCTTGTCGAACGCCGCAGTCTTGAAGGTATTTCACGCGGCAAGGCAGGATTTGGAGATCTTCTATAATCGGATGGGACGCCTGCCGGCACCCATCTTCGACACACAGATCGCGGCCATGGTCTGCGGGTTTGGCGATCAGGTCGCATACGACCGCCTGGTGGCGAAGCTGACCGGCAAACAGATCGACAAGGCGAATCGCTTTACCGACTGGTCGCAGAGGCCCTTGCGCGACCGCCAGATCGAATACGCCATATCCGACGTCACCCACCTTCGCACCGTGTACGAACGGCTGTCCGAGATCCTCGCCGCAAACGGCCGCGAACCCTGGCTCGCCGAGGAGATTTCAGAGCTTATCGACCCCGGGATCTACGAGGCCGATCCCCGCGAATCGTACCGGCGCATCGGGAAAATCGGACGCGCCAGCCCGCGTTTTCTGGCGATCCTGAGGGAGCTTGCCGCTTGGCGCGAGACCGAGGCACAACGGCTGGACATCCCCCGCATACGCGTCCTGCGTGACGAGGCCCTGATGGAAATCGCGCACCATCCGCCGTCTACGGACGCCGATCTCGCCCGAATTCGGCTCGTGCGCGGGACGATTCGAGGACGGACCGCCGACGCTGTTCTTGCGGCGGTGAGGCGCGGCCTCAGCGTTCCGGCATCGGATCGTCCCCAGGCCGACGGCCGCGAGACACGCGGCGCCGCGCGGGGGCCGTTGGTCGACCTTCTCAAGATCTTGCTCAAGGCGAAGTGCGACGAGTGCGGCGTCGCGCAGAAGCTTGTCGCCTCGAGCGCCGATATCGAGGCCATCGCTGCGGACGGCGAAAATGCGGCCGTGCGGGCGCTCCACGGGTGGCGACGCGACGTTTACGGCCGAGACGCGCTGAAGCTTCTCGGCGGCGAGATGGCGCTGGCGGCCAAGGGCAATCGGTTGACGGTGGTTTCGATCGCGCCCGCGCCCGCGCCGAAGCGGCGTTAGATCTATATCCACTCACGTGGAGTCGCACCGGCCCGCACCCCCGCTCGGCCGCCCACGGAATGCTACCCCATGGGCGGGGGTGCGGGCTGGAGCCGATTAGGCGGACAACGCGTTAAGCGCGGTGTTTGCTTTGGACGGTGACGGCGGATTCGAGGTCGAGGGCCCTGCCAAGCGATCGCAATCGACGTTCCACCTTTTTGCCTTCGAATATTCTCCCGCCATCCGACAGAACGAGCGTCACTTGCTGGCGTTTGCGTTTCAGCCGCGTCCGCGCCAACAGGCCGGGAACGCCGCCGCTTAGCGTAAACGCCAAGCGCAATGCGAGGCCCACGACGTGCGCGTTTTTTACCTCGTGCTCCTCGAGAAGGGTTCGCGCCATCTTTCCCGCCGCGGCTTCGCGCTGGTAGCGGAAACCGACGCATAGCGCGATGAGGATCCGTTCGCGGTGGCTCACGCCCCACAACGGAACGTGAAGGATTCGCTGGCGCGCGATGGCGCCGCGATGTTCGGGGTGCTCGGTCCAGACGATGTCGCTGAGATGACACGCGGCGAGACGAAGGCGAGCGTCGATCACGTCGCCGTCGGAGAACAGCGGCGCCATCCATTTGGCGAGTTCCCGGCCGTCGAGACCGAAGCGCCGATGCCGGCGCGCGAGCGCCTTGCAACCTTCGATCAAGGGATCGACCCGATCGGGAGATTGCGGCACGGCCTCGAAGAACCGGCCCTCTCGCATCCCGCCTGCGCAGAAGACCACGCGTCTCGGTCGGGCCGCGTGCAAGAGCCGCTCCATGATCAGGGCCGAATACGCGAGCGTGTCGCGCCGGCCACGGGACACGCCCGCAATCCGCTCGATCGTCGTCCGGCTCAGACGCGCGATCGCGTGGGCCAGATCGGCGGCTTCGCGCGCGCCAAGGGTATACTCGTCGATGACGTGCAAGGGATGGCCGGACTGGCTGATGGAGACGCCGGCGAGCGTCCGCCACGCGCCGCCAACGGCGAAAAGACTGCGACCCTGGGCGTCGCCCAGCCACCCTATCGCCGCCAGGGCTTTGTCGATGATCTTGCGCGCCGCCTCGCGGTCGCCGCCGGAAACCTCGGTCAGCCACAAATGCCCCAGCGGGAGCGAGGCGTCGGCGCCCAACTCTCCCCCATCGAGCATGACCAGATCGAGGCTGCCGCCGCCGAGATCCCCCATGAGGCCGTCCGCATTTGTCCGCACGGCCGCGACGCCCCTCGCGGCGAGGCGCGATTCCTCGGGTCCGGATAGGACCTGGACGCGGATATCGAAACGCCTCTCCAGATCGGCGACGAAGGCCGGACCGTCGTCCGCCTCGCGCACGGCCGCGGTTGCCAGGACGTCGAGCCGCGAGACGTTCATCGCGCGCGCCAGGCCAACGTAGCGGGCGAGCGCGTCGTGTGCCGCCCTGACGCCGTCGCGATCGAGCCGACCCGTCGAGCGAACGCCGCGACCGAGGCCGCAAACGACTTTTTCGTTGAACAGGGGAAACGGGACGCGAACCTCTTCGCTGAAGACGACCAGGCGAATCGAGTTCGACCCCAGGTCGATCACCGCGACCAGAGGGGTCGGGGCGGCCTCGTCCTCGGCGAGAACGGCCGCGTCGATCCGGTTGAGTTGCATGCGTCAGGTTTTTTTGAGAACGAGTCGCGGAGTCCGCTTCTGACTTTCCTTCAGTGCGCTACCACGTCCCGACAGGCTGGGGTTGGTCATGAAATAGAGGTGGGCGGAGAAGTCCCCCGGTTTCGCGAGGACGCGGGTGTATTCGCCATCGCCGCCGAGGGTCCACGATTGCGTCGCGTCGTTCAGGTTGGCCACCATGATCTGCTCGAGGACCTGCTGGTGTACGGTCGGATTCTCGATCGGAATCATGATCTCGACCCGCCAGTCAAGGTTGCGCGGCATCCAGTCCGCTGACGATATGAACACCTTGGCGTGACGCTACGGCAGCCGGTGGCCGTTTCCGAACGCCATGATTCGCGAATGCTCGAGAAAGCGCCCGAGGATGCTTTTCACGCGAATGTTCTCGGAAAGACCCGGAACGCCGGGACGAAGGCAACAGACCCCGCGAATGATCAGATCAATCTCGACGCCCGCCTGCGACGCGTCGTAGAGCGTGTCGATGACGGTCGCATCGACGAGCGAGTTCATCTTCGCCCAGATTCCGGCCGGCCGGCCGGCGCGCGCGTGCTCGATCTCCTTGCCGATCAAATCAAGCAACTTCGAGCGCAGCGTCAACGGACTTAACGAGAGCTTCTCGAGCGACGTCGGCGTCGCATAGCCGGTCATAAAGTTGATGATCTTCGCCGCGTCCCGGCACAGCGCCGGATCGCAGGTGAAAAACGAAAGGTCCGTGTAGATCTTCGCGGTCACCGGATGGTAGTTGCCGGTGCCGAAATGGGCGAACGAGCGCAGTCTGGATCCCTCGCGGCGGACCACCAGGTTCACCTTGGCGTGGATCTTCTTGTCGATAAAGCCGAAGACGACCTGGGCCCCAGCCTTCTCGAGATCGCGCGCCCAACGGATGTTGGCCTCTTCGTCGAAACGCGCCTTGAGCTCGACAAGGGCGGTAACGGACTTTCCGGCCTCGGCCGCCTCGATCAACGCCTTGACGATCGGCGAATCCTCACTCGTTCGATAAAGGGTCTGCTTGATCGCCACCACGGCCGGGTCCTGCGCGGCCTGACTGACGAATTGGGCCACCACGTCGAAGCTTTCGTACGGGTGGTGAACCACGAAATCCTTGTTGCGAATCGCGGCGAACACGTCGCCGCCGAAATCGCGCACGCGTTCGGGAAATCGAGGACTGAAGCGGTCGAAAACCAGCTTGGGCCGCTCGCCGACGATGAGTTGCGAGGTGTCGGCCAATCCAAGAAGGCCGTCCTGAAGAAAGACGTCATTGGTATCGACGCCGAGCTCCTCGATGACAAGTTCCTTGAGTTCGTCGGAGATTCCGGCGTTGAACGACAGTCGGATGACGGAACCCCGGCGCCGTCGCTTGAGCGCCGATTCGAACGTGCGCACCAGGTCCTGCGCCTCTTCCTCGATCTCCATCTCGCTGTCGCGGATCACCCGGAAATTGCCGTCCTTCTCGACCACGAATCCGGGGAACAGGCGGTCGAGGAACAGGCCGATCGCGTCCTCGATGGGGATGAACCGAATATCGGGTCCGGGAAGCCGGACAAACCGCTCGATCAGCCGCGGCACCAGAATCAGCGCGTTTAACTCGCGCCCGTCGGCGAGCCCGCGCAGCGTCAAGACCAGGGAAAACCCGAAGTTGGGGATGAACGGGAACGGGTGCGCGGGATCGATCGCGAGCGGCGTCAGAACCGGAAAGACGTCCCGGGCGAAGTGCGTCTCCAGCCAATCCCGATCCTCGCTCGAAAGCTCGGACGCATAGAGGACCGAGACGCCGGCGTCACGAAGCTCCCGACGGAGCATGCGCCAGCACGCCTGCTGCTCGTCGATCAGGTGCCGCGCCGTCTCGCCGATGGCTGCGAGCTGTTGGCTCGGCGTCAGGCCGTCCTTGCTCGGCGTCTCGAATCCGGCCTCCACTTGCCCTTTCAGGCCCGCGACCCGGACCATGTAGAACTCGTCCAAGTTGGCGGCGGAAATGGAAAGGAACCGCAACCGCTCAAGGACCGGATGGCCGGTATTCAGCGCTTCATCGAGGACGCGGGTATTGAACGACAGCCAGGACAGTTCGCGGTTGATGAAACGTTCGGGCGAACTCGGGTCGATCGCGATCGGCGCCGCCGCCGCCAAGTCCTCGAGCGCCTTCGGCGATCGCGCGTCGCGCGATCGGCGCTTACTCGCGGTGGTTCCGCGTGCGCGATTCGCGACCCCGTCTGACTGTGGTCTCTCAGGTTGCATACAAAGCGTCCGAAAGCTCGGCACCCGTTTTCGGGATCTAATCGCTCTAAACCGGCGCCTCGGCGAAGTCCAGCCAAGAATGCGCTACGCCGGCCCCACACGGCGGCGTTTCATGGCCCGTCCACGGTTTCAGCGAGGATCCGGCGCACCAGGGGAACCGTGATGTTCCGACGCTCCGCCAGCGCCGTCGAGTCCGCCGCCGCGACCAGGCGCCGTGCGGCGTCGACGGTGCGATCCATGCGCGCGAGCGCGTATTCGATCACTTCGTCCGTCACCCGGAGCTGGCGGTCGGAGAACAACTTTACCAGAACGGCAGCGATGAGGGCATCGTCGGGCGGTCCGATTTCGACCGCGGGTGCCGCTTTCAGCCGTGACGACAGGTCGGCGAGTGCGATCGGCCAGCGAGACGGCGCCGAGCAGGCCGTAAGCAGCATGGTTCGGCCTTCCTGTTCGACGGCGGTGTAGAGGTGAAGCAACCGCTGCTCCAGCTCCGGTCCGGCCATCGTATCGGCGTCGTCGAGGACGATGGCCCGCGCATCGCCGAGAACCGTTCGCGCCTCGGCCGCCGCGAGATCGGCGGGCGTGATCGCGCGGGCGCCACTTCGGGTCCGGAACACGTGGGCGATGTGCGTACGCCCGCACCCGCTCGGGCCGCAAACCACCAGTGCGGGCCCCGGCCAATCCGGCCATCGGTCAATCCAGCGAACCGCTTCGGCGTTATTCGGTGCAACCAGGAAATCGTCACCCGACAGCGAAGGGCGGTGATCGAAGGCCAGCACGAGCTGCGGTCCCGCGGTCATGGTCCGGTGTCCGATTCGCCGTGGTACAGGCGGCTCTGGGTGTAGCGGTCGATGGCGAAGCGCACGAGCACGCCGATGACGGCCGCGGCCGGGATGGCGAGAAGGACGCCGGTGAACCCGAACAAGGCGCCGCCCGCGAGCAGCGCGAAGATCACCCACGCGGGGTGCAGCCGGACCCGTTCGCCGACCAACTTCGGAGTCAGGAACTGGCCCTCGACGACCTGCCCGGCGGCGAACACGGCCGCCACCAGTCCGATCGGAAGCAGATCGTGGAACTGCGCGAACGCCATCCCCAGGCCGACCGCCAGACCGACCAGCATCCCGAAATAGGGAACGAAAGAGATGAGGCCGGTTCCAAGACCGACGAGAAGGCCGAAGTCGAGGCCCACGGCCGTGAGGCCGACGGCGTAGAGTATCCCGAGGATCAGGCACACGCTGGCCTGACCGCGCACGAAACCGGCCAGCATCTCGTCAATCTCTCGAAACTGGGCGCGAATGGTCGGCGCGGCCTCGCGTGGAAGCAGCGCGTCGATCCGGGCGACGATGCGGTCCCAGTCGCGTATCAGGTAGAACGTCACGAGCGGGGTGATGACGATCAGAGACAAAAGCTGCAGAAGCGCGACACCGCCGCTCCAAATGCGCTTGAGGAGTTCCGCGATCCAGCCGATCGCCTGCGCTCCGTAAGTGCTGGCCGCTTCGCCCAGTTTTTCCATCTGCGCCGACGTCAGGTCCGTCTCAAGCCGCTCGAGGAGCGGCATCGCGAACTCGCGCAGGCGAGAAACGTATTCGGGAAGGCGGGCGAGGAAATTGCTGACCTGGGCTTGGAGAAGCGGGAACAAAAGCACCACGATGGCGACGGAAAGGAAGAAAAAGGCGGCCGTGATCAGGCTCGTCGCAAGCGTCCGCGAGCATCCCCATTTTTCAAGCCGGTCCGCCAGCGGATCCAGGAAATAGGCCGCCGCCAGTCCGGCGACGAAGGGGAGCAAAATCTCGCTCAACAGTGAAAGCACGGCGGCGAGGGATGCGACGGCGGCGATCCCGACCCCGAGGCGCCAGGCCGGCGTCATTCTTGTTCCTCCATGGTCGCGGCGCGGCGGCTCCACTCGACCACGTAGACGGCCCCGGAAGCGAACGTCGTCGCGGCGACCGCGTACGTCAACGCATCGACGAGCCACCCGATGTGGAAGTTCAAGCCGAGGTCGGCGAGGACCACGGTCGCAAGGATGATCTGGAAGAGCGTGTTCACCTTGCTGATCACATACGGATCCATGGTCAGCGAGCGGGTAAGCGACTGGAACAAGATGGCGCCGCCGACGATCAGGGCGTCGCGGAAGACGACCATTATGACGAGCCAGGTGGCGAGGTCCCCCGAGTGGCCGAGTGTGATGTAAACGCAAACGAGCAACGCCTTGTCGGCCAGCGGATCGAGGTGTCGGCCGAACGTGGTCTCGGCGTTCATGCGTTTCGCCAGATATCCGTCGAGCGCGTCGCTGATGCCGGCCGCGAGGAACAACCAGAATGCCTCGGTCATGCGCCCGATGAGTATGAGCCAGACGATCACCGGCACCGACAGCAGGCGACCCATTGAGATGAGGTTGGGCAGGTTCACGACCGATCGTCTCCCGCAGGGCCGAGAAGTTCGAGGATCGCCTCGTCGCCCTTCCACGAGAGGAGGAGATCGGCTTGTTCAAGCGCGAGAACGAGTTGGTCCGGACTGCCGAAATGGTGAAGATTGACACGCACTTCGTCGAGCGACATCAAGACGAGGTCAACCCGGCGGATCACCGCGACCCCGTCCAGGCGCTTGCGGATCTTGAGCCAGTGCGAAAGCCCGCTGATGGGAACGGCGACCACAAGCACGCCGAGATCGCCGCGGCGAAGGATGTTGTCGCGTTTCCAGTTGTCTTCGATGTCCTGGACCAGCGTGGACGCGGCTCGGCGCAGCAGCGCGTCGACGTCATCGCCTGGCCCGGCCGCGAACGACTTGACCAGGGATTGTTCATTGATCGCGGTTCCGTACCGGGTCGCCACCACGTCCAGTTTCGCCCGCTCCCCACGCGCATCCATACCGCGCGTACCGTGAACGACCAACACGTCACCCGCTTCATAGCGCCGGGCGATCGCGGCGAGCCGCTGGGCGTCGCCGTCAAGCGCCTGCTCGGCCCCGATGACGGCGATGTCGGACAGGTCACCGATCGGATGAACCAGCGGAACCAGTCCGTCCCGTGCACTTGCTTGGTTCCAGGCGTCGCGCCATGGATTTGGCTCGTCCCACAACAAGAGCGTCCCGGCTATCTGATAAACAGGCAGCACCAAGACCGGCTTACTGGGGGTCTCGGCGAACCACAACCCGAAATCGGTCAACAGCCGGCGAACCTCGGCGGGCTTGAAGCGGTAACTCAAGCTCGCCAGGTAGCGCACGGCCGAGCGTTTTTCGAGTTCGATGGAGAAATCACGCACATAGGCGGCGATCTCGCGGCCCGGTAGATCGGGAAGGTGCTCGTGGTCCGCGCGCTGCGTCAGCCGCTCAAGCAAATGGCGAAAGGCCAGGCCCTCGCCGATAGCGAGGGCCTTGTCCCGGGCGGCGGCGGCGGTCTCGTCGGTCACGTCGACGGCGACGCCCTTGACCTCGAAGACGTCGATCGTCTGGGCGCGCGCCAATGCCGGCATGAGGAGCGCGCACACCACGACGACGGCGGCGCAAGCGGTCCTCGGGGAACGCGGCCAAGCGCGGTTCCGAGACGTTGCAAAAGGCCTTGAATCCAGTATCTTCCGCACCCTCTACGAATGCACGGTCGCCGACGCTGTCGTCGAGGAGAAGAGCATCCCCTCACTCACCTACAAGGACGCCGGCGTGAATATAGACGCCGCCACTGCACTGGTCGAGACCGTCAAATCGGTCGCGCAGAAGACGAAACGGCCCGGCGTCGTATCGGAAATAGGCGGTTTCGGCGCGCTGTTCGACCTCAAGGCCGCGGGCTTTAGCGATCCCGTTCTCGTCGCGTGCACCGACGGGGTGGGCACGAAGCTCATGGTGGCCATCGCGACGGGTCGTCACGAAACGGTGGGGATCGATCTGGTGGCCATGTGCGTCAACGATCTCGTCACCCACGGGGCCGAGCCCCTCTTCTTTCTCGATTACATCGCCACGGGCAAGCTCGATCCACGAATCGCCGAGGGCGTGATCCGAGGCATCGGCGAAGGTTGCTCCGTGGCGCGCTGTGCGCTCGTTGGGGGCGAGACCGCCGAGATGCCGGGCCATTTCGCCGCGGGTGATTACGATCTCGCGGGCTTCGCGGTTGGCGCCGCCGAGCGCGGCCGGCTCCTGCCGCTGGACACCATCGCCGACGGCGACGTGATCCTGGGCCTCGCGTCCGACGGCGTGCACGCCAACGGATTTTCGCTGGTGCGACGGATCGTTGACGATCGCGCGCTCGACTACGACCAGCCGGCGCCGTTCGATTCGGCCCGAAGCCTCGGCGACGCGCTTCTGGTGCCGACTCGAATCTACGTAAAAAGTTGCCTTTCGGCGATTGCGGCGGGCGGCGTCAAGGCCCTTGCCCACATCACCGGCGGCGGCCTGATCGACAATCTCCCCCGGTCGCTTCCCGACGGTCTCGGCGCCGATATCGACACTGGCGCATGGGCCTTGCCGCCCGTTTTCGCCTGGCTCTCGGACGCCGGCGAGATCGCGCCCGAGGAGTTGGCGCGCACATTCAACTGTGGGATCGGAATGACCGTCGTGATCGGGGCCGGCGACGCCGCGCGAGTCGAAAAAGCCTTTCGCGATGCGGGCGAGTCGGTCCACCGAATCGGTCGTGTCCGGCGTCACGACGCGCGCCGGCCGCGGGTGGTCCTCGACGGCGCCGCGGCCCGATGGCGTCCATGAACGCGCGGACGAAGCTGAAGCTCGGTGTTCTGATCTCGGGCCGGGGGAGCAATCTCCAGGCTCTCATCGATGCCCAGGCGAGTCCGGATTTCCCGGCCAAGATCGCGCTCGTGCTGTCCAACGTGCCGGGGGCCGCGGGGCTGGGCCGGTGCGCACGCGCGAACATTCCCACCAGCGTCATCGATCACAAGGAATTCGACGGCCGCGAAGCGTTCGAGGACGCGCTCCACGAAGCCCTCGCATCAGCGGGCGTGCAACTCGTTTGCCTCGCGGGCTTCATGCGGCTGCTGACGGACGCTTTCGTCACCCGCTGGCGCGACCGCCTCATCAACATCCACCCTTCGCTTTTGCCCGCGTTCAGGGGACTGCACGTCCACGAGAGGGCGATCGAGGCCGGCGTTCGGATCACCGGTTGCACCGTCCATTTCGTGCGCCCGGCCATGGACGACGGGCCGATCATCGTTCAGGCTGCCGTCCCGGTCCACGCAGGTGACGACGCCGAGGCGCTCGCAACAAGGGTCTTGGCCGAAGAGCACCGCATCTATCCCTTGGCCGTTCGACTCATCGCGGAAGGCCGGGTTCGGATCGCCGGCGAAATGGTCCTGATTGAGCGGATGCCCACGCCTGGGGGCGCCCTCGTCAACCCCTGCCCCGGCTGAACGCGGGCGTCTTAGCCGACGATTTCGAGATCGCTGAAGAAGAAGGCGATCTCCGCCGCCGCCGTTTCCGCAGAATCCGAGCCGTGGACCGAATTCTCCTGGACGTTCTGGCCGAATTGCTTGCGGATCGTGCCGTCTTTGGCGTTCGCCGGATTGGTGGCCCCCATGATCTCACGATAATGGGCGACGGCGTTCTCGCCTTCCAGCACCTGAGCGACGACCGGCCCGGAGCTCATGTACGCGCAAAGCTCGCCGAAGAACGACCGCTCGGCGTGCACCGCGTAGAACGCCTCTGCCTGTTCGCGCGTCATGTGGAGTCTTTTTTGCGCGATGACCGAGAGCCCCGCGGACTCGATATGGGCGATGATGCCACCCGTCAAGTTCCTCGCGGTGGCGTCCGGCTTGATAATGGACAAGGTCTTCTCAGCAGCCATGCCGTCTTGAGCCTTTGATTGACGTGGACGTTCGATCGATTCGAAGCGGGAAGTCGACCCGGGGCCGCGAAGTCTCATACCGGGACCCGAGGAGCGGCGCGTTATACTCGCAACGATCACCCCTGGCAACCGGTTCGAGGCAATGCGAATCGGCGGCCCGCGGCGTGCGATCGGGCAATGGCGGCCCTCGCTACTCGGCGGCCTCCCGCGTCACCGGGATCGCGGCCTCGCCCAAGACCGTCGTGCGCCAGGCGAGGCGGCGGTACTTCTCGGTGTCAAAGAGCGTCGCCGAGTGCAACGAGCAGCGGTTGTCCCAGAAGACGAGATCACCGGTCCGCCATTCGTGGGTGTACACGAATCGCGGCATGGTCGCGAAGTGACGAAGCTCGCGCAGCAACGACTGGCCCTTAAGCAGCTCCGCTCCGACGATATTCCAGGCGACCTCGCCGCCGCCGCAATAGAGCGCCTTGCGCCCGGTCTCGGGATGGACGCGGACCAGCGGCTGGGTGACCTCGGGCAGCGCCGCCTTCTCGTCTGCCGTCAGCGGCTCGCGGTCGGGGTAGTACGCCTGATAGGCGTGGACGCGTGAGACCACGACCCTGAGATCGTCGATCTCGGCCTTCGTGCTTTCGGGCAGCGCGTCATAGGCCGCGTACATGTTGGCGAACAGCGTGTCGCCGCCCGCTGGAGGGACTTCCTTGCCAAGCAGGAACGTGTACGAGACGGGATTCTCCAGATACATCTCGTCGGTGTGCCACATGGTGCCCGCGAGCTTGAGACCGAGCGGCTTGCCATTTTCGACGATGTTCGAGATCACCCAGATCTCGGGATGGCCGTCGAGCTGATACTGGGCGAGATGCATCCGCTTGATGCCTCCGAAGCGGCGGGTGAATACCTCCAGCTGGTCCGGCGTCATATCGTGCTGATCGCGCACCACGACGACGATGCGCTCGCGCAACAGCCGCTTGAATTCGCCGTAAGTGTCGTCGTCGAACGCGGCCTTGGCATCGAAGTCCACCACCTCGCCGCCCATGGGACTTTCGAACGCATTGAATTGCAGCTTCGTCATCGCACTTTCCATATCCTTGGCCGCAATCGTGGCCGCCGCTTGGGGCGCGATTCCCGGCACCACCCGCGGCGCTACGCCTAATCCTTTTTTTCCCAAGCGCCCGCGTCTGTCTGCCGCCAATAGGTGAGCGCGTGGCCGCAGTCACGGTACGACCGCCAGTGTTCGCGTGCGGCCTCGAGAGCGCCCGGATCGTTGCCGTCGAAGATCTCGAACACGCGCTGGTAGTCTCCCGCACGGTCGGTCACGGACCCGTCGGTCAAGAAAAGGAAGTTCGCGCCGTTCGGGTTCTCGTCACGCTCGGTCAGCCAGATGGGCTGATCCTCCGGAACCCCGTCCTTTTCCGAGCCGTGCGGAAGCCACGAGTCTCGGCCGAACGTCCACAGCGCCTGGTTCAAGGATTCGACGCGCTCGGCCGACGCCGCCATGACGACGGCTCGCTTTCCCTCGGCAAGCGTCTTTTGGAGAAGCCTGGGCAGCGCTTTCTCCAGCGCCAGCGTGTGCAGTTGGTAGAAGCCGATTTCGGCCATCCGGCCCGCTCAAGTGTCCTCGTAGTAATCGGCGACGAAACGGTCGAGAAGGCGCACGCCGTAGCCGGTGCCGCCTTTCGGCCGCAAGGGCGTCGCCTTGTCCGACCAAGCCATTCCGGCGATGTCGAGGTGGACCCAGGGCGTCTTGTCGACGAAACGCTGCAGGAACTGGGCCGCCGTGATGCTTCCCCCCCAGCGCCCAGCGATGTTTTTCATGTCGGCGATGTCGGACTTGATCATCTTGTCGTACTCGTCGCTCAAGGGCATGCGCCAGACGGCCTCGCCGACCGCCTTGCCGGCAGCGTTTAGGCGCTGGCACAGCTCGTCGTCATTGGAGAACATGCCCGCCATCTCCTGGCCCAGCGAGACCAGGATCGCGCCCGTGAGTGTGGCTAAGTCAATCATGAAACGCGGCTTGAACCGCTCCTTGCAGTACCAAAGCGCGTCCGCAAGCACGAGCCGGCCCTCGGCGTCGGTGTTCTGGATCTCGATGGTCTGGCCGGACATGGACTTGACGATGTCGCCCGGCCGCTGGGCGTTTCCGCCCGGCATGTTCTCGACCAGGCCCACGACCCCGACCGCGTCGATCTTCGCCTTGCGGCCCGCGAGCGCCTTCATGAGGCCGATCACGGCGCCCGCGCCGCCCATGTCCCACTTCATGTCTTGCATGCCCGCTGAAGGTTTCAGCGAGATGCCGCCGGTATCGAAGGTGACGCCCTTGCCGACGAAGGCAAGCGGTCCGGCGGGCGCGGCGCGGCGCTTGGACGATCCGCGGGCCGAGCCCTTTCCGCGGACTCCGTTCCAACGCATGACCACGAGTCGCGAATCGCGGGCGCTTCCCTGGCCCACGCCCAAGAGCGCGTCCATGCCGAGCTTGCGCATCTCGGCTTCGCCCAGGATCCCGACCTTGACGCCCAGCGAGGTAAGTGTCCGCGCCTGCCGGGCAAGCGTCGCGGGGTAGAGGACGTTCGGCGGCTCGGAGACGAGATCGCGCGTGAAGAAGACCCCGCTGGCGATCTTGTCCTTCGGCGAAAACAGCGTGCGCGCCGACGCCGGGCCTTCGCAGACGAGCTTCACCGACTTGAGCGTCGGCTTGTCCTCCTTCTTTTCTTTCGTCCGGTACTTGTCGAACCGGTACGACTTCAACCGCAAGCCCAAGGCGATCTCGGCCGCCATTTCCGCAGGCGTCAGCGGACACCCCTGGATCGGATCGACGGCGACCGTGACGGTCGGTCCGCTTTTCGCGAGTGTGTCGTAAATTCGACCGCCGGCGTCTTGGAGGCATTTCGCATCGATGGCCTTGGGCTTTCCCAATCCGAAGACGTAGACGCGATCGAGCCCGGTCCCGGACGGAGCAAGGACGCTCGCGCCCTCTCCCTTCTTGCCGGTGAACCGGGCGGCCTTGATGGCGCGCATCAAGCCCTTGCCGGCTTCGGAGTCGATTGTACGTCCCGACGCCGTCAGCTTGGCGCCTTCAAGCGCCGCGACGCAAAGCGTGTCCGCGTCGGGAAGTGCCGGTTGGCCGAAAACGATTCTCATGGGCCCTCTCCTGTAAGCGGGCGCGAATTCCTGAATTCCTCGCGTTAAAGAAAAACGTCGGCCGACACAAGCCCTAGGAATTGATCGAACGGCGCCTATAATCCGCCCGCGGGCGCAGCCCGGTCGCACGTTCCCTCACACCTTTGGTTCCCCATATGCCGCCGAGCTTGAGCCCCTATCTTCCCAATCTCGCCGACCTCGGCGCGTTGCTTGCGGTGGCAGGGGCCGCGCTCGCGATCGTCGCACTCGGCGCGCTCGCCGGCGGGCGCTCGCGGCTCGCCGAGGCCGACCTTCTGTGTGGCTGGGGCGTCGTGATCGCACTCTTCACGATCGTCGGCACAGCCACGCGGGTTCCTTTCTCCGCGCTCACCCACCCCTTGATCGCGATCGCCGCCGCGGGCGCTTTTTGGATCATCCGCCGCGACGGCCGGCTGACCGCGCGGGGCGCGGTTCGGATGATGCTATTGGGCGTGCCGTTGCTGATCGTCGTCGCGCCCATGTCCGCCTCGCAATGGGACGAGTTCTCGCAGTGGCTTTACAGCGCCAAGTACCTGTTCACAGTGGACGCGTTCCCGCGGCCCGATCTCGCGCAGAACCCGGCCTCCTTTCCCGGATATCCGTACGGGCTGCCCATGATCATGTTCGTGGTGGCGCGCTTGGCCGGCGGGTTCGTCGAGAACGCGGGCATCGTATTCAACGTCGTCGTGCTTCTGTCGTTCGCGCTGCTGCTCGCCCGGCTCATCGCCGACGGCGCCGCAGGCGGACCGGATGCGGACGGTGACACAACGCCGGGCTTCGGGCATTGCGCCCTGGGATTCCTGGTCGCCGCGGTCGTGCCTCCGTTCATCGTCGAGAAGATCGCGTTTACCACCTATGCCGAGGTGGGAACGGCGGCGGCGCTCGCGTTCGCGGCGATCCTCGGCTGGCAGGCGATCGAGGCGTCCGCTGGCGGAAACCGCGAACGCGCGCGGACGCGCGCGTGGCAATCGGCGCTCGCGTTGGTCGTGTTGGTCAGCCTCAAGCAGGCCAACCTTGCTCTCTTAATCGTCCTCGCCGGTGGGTTCCTGATCGCCGGATTGCGGCGGCCCGAAATTTCGGCCGCGCGCGTGGCCGGCCTGGTGACGGCGATCGTGGTGCCTTCGGTGATCGTCTATCTGTTCTGGCGCTATCACGTGCAACTGTATCTGCCGGGGCGCGAGTTCACGGTCCGCGGATTCTCGGAGTGGAACGTCCATCTCCTGCCCGAGACGTTGTCCACGATGCTCGGCATCGCGCTCAGGAAAAGCGGGTTCTTCGCGCTGATGATTGTGATCGCGGGCTTTTCCCTATGGGCGCTGTTCAAGCATCGCGGGCCGTTCGGCACCCTTGTGATCGTCTCGGGCGCCGTTTTCGTGGGCTACAACGCGTTCCTCGTCTTCGCCTATATGACCGCCTTCGGCGAGGGCGAAGCCCGGCACGCCGCCTCCTACTGGCGTTACAACATGCACTTGGGATTACTCGCCGCGGCGACGGCATCCTATGGGGGGGCGTTGGTATGGCGCCGCCATGGCGCGGCCGTGCGCGCGTTCCGGGCCGGGTGGTTGGCGGCCGTCTTGGTCCTTGCCCTGCCGGTGGTACTGGTGAACAAGGTCCGATTCGATCTGCACCCGCCCAAGCAATACGTTCGCACAGTGGGTGCCGAGCTCGTGCGGATCTTGCCGCCCGATGCGCGGCTCGCGGTGTTCGACCCTGGCGACGTGGGTTTTTACACCAGGCTCGTTCGCTATCTTTTGCATCCCGACGTGGCGACGGTCTTCGAACACCATATCTTCGCCAACCGACGGGATCTGCCGGAGAAGTTCGCCAAATCCGGGGCGACCCACGCGTGGGTTCATACCCAGTCCGACGAGGTGCGGGCGCTCTTGGGCGCCGAAATACCTTCGGGCGCATCCTATCTTCTCAAGAGGACGGACGAAGGTTGGCGGGTGGTGACGTCGTGGCCCTATCCCGGCTACGACTTACCGACCGACATTCCGGACTGAGGCCGGAACGAGGCGCTACTCGGCGCCGTGCGTGCGTTCGCTGGCGGAAAGGGTCTCGATTTGTTCCGCGATACGGCGCTCGCCGGAGAACAGCCAGATCGCGCCGCCGGGCAGGCTGAGGACGATCACCAGAAGGCCGAACAAGACCGAAAGCGCCAGCGCGTCGGCGGCCGCTACGCCGATGAATCCGAATCCCGCCACCATGGCGCCTTCGCGAACGCCCCAGCCGGCGATCGAGATCGGGATGGTGGTCACCAGCAACACCGGCGGGACCAGCGCCATGCAATCGAGCCAGGTCGCGTCGATCTTCATGGAGGCCGCGAGCAAAGAGACGCCGAGCGCGATGTTCGCGTGCCCGATCACCGACCAGCCGATCGCCTTGCCGGCGTGGACTGGCGACAGGAACAGCCTGCGGCTGTCGACGCCGAGCGCGGCCATGCCGCGCACCACGCGCCAACGGTGGAACCGCTCGGGCAGCCGGTCGAACACCATGACAAGCGCGAGCCCCGCCACCATAGCAAGGGCGAACAGCGCGACCACGGGCGCCATCCAGGGCGCGGCGTCGCCGACGCGGGCCGCGAACACGGGCTGGGTCGCGGCAACCAGGATCACCAGACCCACCACCGTCGCCGCGCGCTCCAGCATCACCCCGTTGACCGCTCCGGCGACGCTGAGGCCCGCGCGATGGGCCTTGTACATGCGCACGGGATCGCCGCCCACCGACGACGGCAGAGTCTGGTTGAAGAAGGCGCCGATCAGAAAGATCTGCAGCACCTTGAGGAACTTGAGCGGCGCCTCGATCGCCGAGAGCACCGCGCGCCACCGCAAGGTGCAGACGACCGCCTGGGCCGCCAAAAGGAGGGCCGCAAGGGAGAGAAGACCGGGCGTCGCTTCCGCGATTCGCGCCGTCAGATCGCCGATTTCGATGCGCGACAGCAAGAATCCGATCAGGGCGCCGGAGACGGCGAGCTTGGCGGCAAAGGCGATCCATTTTCGGGACATGATCGGGAAATTGACAACCGTGTCGTGCAGAGCGGCGGCAGCGAAGCTCTAACACCTCGGCCCCGCCCTGTCATGGGTTAGAGCACCGAACCCCTGGTCCGGGCGGGCGTTTCCCCGTTCAGACGATCGCGCGGCTCACGGGAGCCGGGTGCATGCGAATCGGGACGCGCTTGCGCCCCCACGTGCCGGGTCGAGCGTCGAAGACGCCTGCGCACGGGGTCCCGCAACCGGCGCAATGGCCATCGGCGGTGAGCGTCCAGGTGGAGAGCTCATACCAGTCGCGGCCAATCAAGGTCTCGCCGCAGCCGTGACAATAGGTGCTGCCGCCATGGGAATCGTGAACGTTGCCCGTATATGCGTAGCGGACGCCATTCTTGAGCGCGATCTCGCGTGCGCGCCGCAACGTCGCCGGCGGCGTCGCGGGCATATCCATCATCTTCCAGTCGGGGTGAAACGCAGAGAAGTGCACCGGCACGTCGGGTCCCAGGTTATCGACGATCCAGCCTGTCATCTCCTCGAACTCGGCATCGCCGTCGTTGTGGCCGGGGATGACCAGGTTGGTTATCTCGAACCAGACGTCGGTCTCGTGCCTCAAGTACGTGAGCGTTTCCAGCACCGATTCGAGCTCCGCCGAGCACAGGCTCTTGTAGAACCCCGCCGTGAACGCCTTGAGATCGACATTGGCGGCGTCCATCGCCCGGTAGAATTCGACCCGGGGCTCCTCGCGGATGTAGCCCGCGGTCACCGCCACCGTCTTGATCCCGCGTTCGCGGCAAGCGGTGGCCACGTCGACCGCGTACTCCAGAAAGATGGTCGAATCGTTGTACGTGAAGGCGACGCTGCGACAGCCGGTTTTCTCGGCCGTCCGGGCAATCATCTCGGGCGATGCGGTGTGGGCGAGCGTGTCGAACTCGCGTGATTTGCTGATGTCCCAGTTCTGGCAAAATTTGCAGGTCAGGTTGCAACCGGCGGTGCCGAACGAAAGTACCGGCGTGCCGGGAAGGAAATGGTTGAGGGGCTTCTTTTCGATGGGATCGATGCAAAAGCCGCTCGATCGCCCCCAGGTCGTCAGCACGATGCGCCCGTTCTCGCACGCGCGAACGAAGCAAAGGCCCCTTTGGCCCTCGTGCAAGCGGCAATCGCGTGGGCACAGGTCACACTGCACGCGGCCGTCATCGAGCGCATGCCAATAGCGACCCGGGACCGCGCCAGCGAAGGTGTCGAGTTCTGTGCCGTCCATGTCCATTGCTTCCCGCCGCCCGCTGCCGGGGTCTCCGGCGCAAGCCGCGTTCTCTTTACAGTTTACATGAAGACCAATACTCAATCATCATATCGCTATGGCACCTTCGATGACCGCGGTGAGAAGGGCGGCCGTCGCCGGAATGTTCTACCCCGGCGACCCGGAAGAGTTGACCGCGGCCGTGCGCGGCTTCCTCGATCGGGTAAAAAGCACGGATGCCGCGGTGCCCAAGGCGATCATCGCCCCGCACGCCGGCTACGTCTATTCCGGTGCGGTCGCGGCGAGCGCGTATGCCAGACTCGCTCCAGCCCGGACGCGAATCCGCCGCGTCGTGATGCTCGGCCCCTGTCATCGCGTCGCCGTGCGCGGCCTTGCCACGAGCAGTGCGGGCTTCTTCGAGACGCCCTTGGGCCGAGTTCCCGTGGACGCCGAGGCACTTGCGACGATCCAGGATCTGCCCCAGGTTTCCGTGTTCGATCCGACCCACGGCCAAGAGCACAGCCTCGAGGTGCACCTGCCATTTTTACAGGTGATCTTGGAGGCGTTCGCGATCGTCCCGCTGGTCGTCGGCGAGGCCAGCGACGCCGAGATCGCCGAGGTGCTCGATCGACTGTGGGGCGGTGACGAGACCCTGATCGTCATCAGCTCCGATCTCAGCCACTATCATGACTACGAGACGGCCCGAAAGTTGGACGTCGCGACCTGTCGCGCGATCGAGCAGCTTCGTCCCGACGGGATCGACCGCGAACACGCCTGCGGCCGCACCCCCGTGGCCGGCTTGCTGACTCTCGCCAAGAGGCGCGGCATGAAGGTCGCGACCCTGGATCTGAGAAACTCGGGCGACACCACCGGGCCGCGCGATCGGGTCGTCGGCTATGGCTCGTGGGCCGTGTTCGAGGCGGGCGCGTTTGCGAAGCGCGCTCGGTCCGAGGGCGTTCCCGCGGCGCCGATGCAAGAACCCCCATTGCCGGAAACGGACCGATTCGCGGAACGCACGCGGGAGTTCCTCGACCGGAACGGCCGGACGCTGATGCGCCTCGCCGCGGTCTCGATCAAGCACGGGCTCGCCCACGGCACCCCCGTTCCGCTCGACGGTCACCGGTTCGACGCCGAACTGCTCCAGCCTGGCGCCTGTTTCGTCTCGCTCCACCGCAACGGCCAATTGCGCGGCTGCATCGGCTCCTTCGTCGCCCATCGACCCCTGGTCGAGGACGTGGCTGCGAACGGTTTCTCCGCCGCCTTCAAGGACCCTCGGTTTTCGCCACTCAACGCGAACGAGCTGGACGAGCTCGAACTCTCGCTCTCGCTCTTGAGCGCCCCCGTTCCGATCGTGATTTCCGGCGAGGCCGATCTGTTGTCGAAGCTGCGCCCGGGCGTCGATGGCCTGATCGTCGAGGATGCGGGCCGGCGCGCCCTTTTCTTGCCACTGGTATGGAAGGCGTTGCCCAAGCCGCGCGACTTTCTCGCCCACTTGAAGAGCAAAGCGGGGATGGCGCCCGACCACTGGTCCGAGACGTTCAAAGCCTGGCGTTTCATCGCCGAGGAGATCACCGCCTCCAGTCTTGGCGATCCCAGGGCGATCTGGACCGGAAGCGACGCGTCCTGAAGCCGCGATCCCCCAAGGCAATGGCAGTCAGCGGACCGTGACGCTCGAATTTTCCCTAAACGACGTCGATCACGTCGTGGATGTCGCGCGACGGGCGGGCGAGACGATAATGGCTGTCTACCACTCGGATTTCGTGGTCCAGACCAAGGCGGATTCGTCACCGGTCACGATCGCGGACACCAAGGCGGAGGACGTGATCGTCGCCGGGATCGGAGAGCTGACGAACGAATTCGCCATCGTCGGAGAGGAATCGGTCGCCAGCCACGGCTGGCCTGCGGAAACGGGCCAGACCTTCTGGCTCGTGGACCCGCTGGACGGAACCAAGGAGTTCGTCAACCGCCGCGATGAGTTCACCGTCAACATCGCGCTCATCGACAGGGGGCGCCCCGTGCTGGGCGTGGTCCACGCGCCGGCGATCGACACGACGTACTGGGGAAGTCGCAACGGCGCCGTTATGGCGACGGGCTCGGAGGTTGCGCGGCCCATCTCCGTTCGCGCCCTGCCGCCGGACGGGATGACCGCCGTGGTGAGCCGGTCCCACCGCACGCCGGGCGTCGACGCCTTTCTCGCCGCTCGCCCAATCAAAGAGGAGATTTCGACCGGCAGTTCGCTGAAATTCTGTTTGCTCGCGTGCGCTCGTGCCGACATCTATCCGCGGTTCGGACGCACCATGGAATGGGACACCGCGGCCGGTCACGCCGTACTCAGGTTTGCTGGCGGGAGTGTGGTCGACGTCGACGGCGTCGAGCTCGGGTACGGAAAACCGGGGTTCGAGAACCCCGACTTCATCGCGATCGGAAGCCCCGAAATCCGAGTTCCGGGGTGACGGCCCGGGGCTGCGGAAGGGTTCGGAGCGCCGGACCCGACATCCTGAAGACCGATGCCGGGTCGATCGCGCGCGCCGGCGAAATGATTCGCGCCGGCGATCTCGTCGCCTTCCCGACCGAAACCGTCTACGGACTGGGCGCCGACGCCACGAACGACGCCGCAGTCGCCGCGGTCTTTGCGGCGAAGGACCGGCCCACCTTCAATCCCCTGATCGTACATTTCGCGGACGCGCGGGCGGCCTCGCGACGGGTTGCGTTCGACGAGCGAGCCCGTTTACTGGCGGAATCCTTCTGGCCGGGGCCCCTCACCTTGGTCTTACCCCGCCGTGAAGCGTGCCGGATTTCGCTGCTGGCGAGCAGCGGCCTCGATACTTTGGCGGTTCGCGTGCCCGGCCACCCGGTCGCGCAAAGGTTCCTGGCCGCGGCCGCGCGCCCGATCGCCGCCCCGAGCGCCAACGTCGCCGGACGCGTAAGCCCGACGACCGCTCGACACGTTGTCGACTCGCTGGATGGGCGCGTCAGTTTGGTCCTCGACGGCGGGCCGTGCCGAATCGGAATCGAATCGACGGTCATCGATTTGTCCGGGGACCAGGCGCTGATACTCCGACCCGGCGGCGTGACCCGCGAAGCCGTCGAGGCGGTCATCGGCGGCATCGCCGAATTCGGCGGCGGCGCGCCGGCGAATTCGCCCGGCCTTCAGGATCGCCATTACGCCCCCGCCCGGCCGTTGCGCCTGAACGCCGCGTGCGCCAGGACCGGAGAGGCCTTTCTCGGCTTCGGCCGCGACGCACCGAAGGGCCCGCGGGGCGACGTCATGAACCTCAGTCCTTCAGAAGACGTCGACGAGGCGGCCGCCAATCTCTTCGCCATGATCCGGGCACTGGACCGAAAGGGGATCTCGGCGATCGCGGTCGCGCCGATTCCGGACGAAGGACTGGGTCGGGCGATCAACGACCGTTTGCGCCGCGCCGCCGGCGTGGGCGCGTAATAGCCGTTTCGAGTTGTCGGCTTCGTGGCGACTGTCCATTATCCGCAACCATGGCCATATCCGAGCATCTGTTGGAGACCATCCGCGAAGCCGTCGGACCCGGCGGTTGGATCGACGACGAATCGGGCATGGAGCCCTACCTGGTCGAACCACGCGGTTTGTGGCGCGGCACTTGCGCCATGATCGTGCGGCCAGATTCGACCGAAGCGGTAGCCGCGGTCGTGCGCTTGTGCGCCCAAGCAGGGGTGGCCGTCGTGCCGCAAGGCGGCAATACAGGTCTCGTGGGCGGTGGCGTTCCCGACGGGGGAATCGTGCTTTCGACCGCGCGCCTCAACCGCATTCGCGCCGTCGACGCCGCCAATCACACGATGACCGTCGAGGCGGGTTGTATCCTGGCCGACGTCCAGGATGCGGCCCGCGCCGCGAACGCCCTGTTCCCCTTGAGCCTCGGCGCCGAGGGAAGCTGCCAGATCGGGGGCAATCTTGCCACCAACGCCGGCGGCGTCGCGGTCTTGCGATACGGCAACGCGCGCGATCTCGTGCTCGGCCTCGAAGTCGTCCTGCCGGACGGCCGCATCTGGAACGGCTTGCGCGGACTGCGCAAGGACAACACGGGCTACGACTTGAAACACCTTTTCATCGGCTCGGAGGGAACGCTCGGAATCATCACGGCGATCGTGCTCAAGCTCTTCCCGCCGCCGCGCGCGAGCGAAACTGTGCTGGCGGCGATGGCCGACGTCGAAAGTGTGCTCGCGCTGTTCATGCGGGCGCGCGATGAATTCGGCGACGCATTGTCGGCTTTCGAGATGATCTCTCGGATCGCCCTGGAGTTCACGGTCCGGCACATTCCGGACGCCGCCGATCCCCTGAAATCAGCCCACGCCTACTACGCCTTGATCGAGCTGACCAGTCCGCGGGCCGGCGACAACCTTCGCGACTCGGTGGAAGCCGTTCTGGCCGCGGCCTTGGAAGACGGCGTGATCGAGGATGCGGTCATCGCCGAAAGCCAATCCCAAAGCGAATCGCTTTGGCGAATTCGCGAGTTCATTCCCGAGGCCCAGAAAAGCGAAGGCGGAAGCGTCAAGCACGACATCTCGGTCCCGGTCTCGAAGGTCCCCGAGTTCATTCATTGTGCCTCCGAAGCGGTCGCGGCGATGCTGCCCGGCACCCGAGTGGTCGCGTTCGGACACGTAGGCGACGGCAACATCCACTTCAACATAAGCCAACCCGTGGGCGCCGATACCGACGCCTTTCTCGCCCGCTGGGACGAATTCAACCGGATCGTGTTCGACATCACGTTCGAGATGGGGGGCAGCTTCAGCGCCGAACATGGAATCGGCAAACTGAAGCGCAAGCACTTCGTCCACTACAAGTCGGCCGTCGAGGTAGACCTGATGCGGCGCCTCAAAAAGGCGCTCGATCCCGACGATATCTTGAACCCGGGGAAACTCGTATGAAGGCGGCGCGCACCCCCGGACGGGCCGGCGAACCCGTGACGGCGCCCTCGCCGGCCAACGGCATCGATCCCCGAAACCTTGATTCGGAAAGGTTTTTCACTCAGTTTGGGATAATCGAGACGTCTCGAAACGCCGTCAAATGAATAGCTTGACCCGATACATCCTGCGACAGTTGGCCGTCGGCATGGTCCTGGCGTCGATCGCGCTGACCGGTGTCATGTGGCTCAGCCAGTCCCTCAAGTTCATTGACATGATCGTCAACAGGGGTCTTTCGCTGGGAACGCTGTTCTACTTGACACTTCTCTTATTGCCCAATTTCCTTTCCATCATCCTGCCCATCGCCCTGTTCGCCGTCGTCTCTTTTGTCTACGGCAAATTGATCACGGACCGGGAGCTGGTGGTTATGCGGTCTGCCGGAATGAGCCAGTTGGCGCTCGCGAAACCGGTGTTCCTGCTTGCTGGCGTCGTGGTCGTCTTCGCCTATGCCGTCAACATTTACCTGTTGCCAGATTCTTACGAGAAATTCCGGAAGCTGAAATGGGATATCAGCTATCACTACTCGCACATCTTTTTGCAGGAGGGCGCGTTCAACGTGGTTTCCGATGACGTCACCGTATACATCCGCGAACGTTCGGCCGACCGGCAACTGCGCGGCATCCTGGTCCACGACGAACGCGACGACGAAAAACCGTCGACCATCATGGCTTCGCGCGGGGCGCTGGTGCAATCGGACGGCAAGGTTCGCGTCGTCATGTTCGACGGCAACCGCCAAGAGGTTGACAAGGCGACCAACAAGCTCTCGATTTTGTATTTCGATCGATACACGCTTGATTTACAAAACGTCCGCAACGAGCCGTCGGTGCGATACCGTGAAGCGCGCGAACGCGATCTTCGCGAGCTGTTGAGCCTCGAAGAGGGGGATCTCGACAACCCGAACGACTACGGCAAGTTCGTCGTCGAGGGTCATAAACGTCTGACCGGACCGGTTTACGCCTTCGGTTACGCGATCATCGCCGTGGCTTTACTCATTTCCGGGACGATCAGCCGTCGCAGCCAGAACCGTCGAATCGTCATCGCCGTTGCGTTCTTCATTCTCGTGCAGGCGAGCACCATGGGTTTGGAGAATGTTTGCGCGAAGAAGAGCGAACTCGTACCGCTCCTTTATCCGCACGCGCTTTTGCCGATTGTCGTCGGATTCTTGGTGATGCTGCATCGTCCGCGCCGGCGCAAGAGCGCCCTCGGCGCGCCGATGCGGGCGAGGCCGGCCTGAAGCGCCGATATACGGAGGCAACGTGCGACTTTCTTCGACACTTTCAATGTACATCGGCCGTCATTTTCTGGCCGGGTTTAGCGTGCTCTTCTTCTTGTTCCTCGCCATGATCTTCATGTTCGACATCGTCGAGCTGTTGCGCCGGGCGGCGCCGCGGCCGAACATCGCGTTTTCCACCATCGTGAAAATGGCCGTCTTCAAGTTGCCCAATATGGGGGAGCAGGTGTTTCCCTTCGCCGCGCTTTGTGGTGGCATGGTCGCGTTCTGGCGGTTGACGCGACACCACGAGCTGTTGGTCACCCGTGCCGCCGGCATTTCGGCCTGGCAGTTCCTGTTGCCCGTGCTGGCGATCGCCTTCGTTCTCGGCGTCTTCAAGATCACTGTCTTGAACCCGTTCGCCTCTGCCCTTTTGTCGAAGTACGATCGACTGGAGGCGGTGCTGATGAAGGGCCAGAGCAGTTCCGTGGCGCTCTCATCGTCGGGTTTGTGGCTGCGACAATCGAATGCGACGGGGCAGTCGGTCATCCACGCCAAGCGCATGGTCCCCCGTGGTTCCACCGTCGAGATCGGTGAGGTGACGGTTTTCACTTACGAAGGGGTGGACAAGTTCATCGGTAGGATCGAAGCCGACGAAGCCCGGCTCGAGGACGGGTTTTGGCACCTGATCGACGCGTGGATCCTGTCCCCCGAGAGCCCGCCACAATTCGAGGCCGAATTCTGGCTCGAGACGGATCTTACGCTCGCCAAGATCCTCGACAATTTCGCGGCGCCCGAAACGATGTCATTTTGGGTGATGCCGGAATTCATCGAGACTCTTGAGAACGCCGGATTTTCCGCCGTCCGCCACCGCCTTCATTGGCATTCGCTGATGGCCACGCCGTTGCTTCTGTGCGCCATGGTCCTGATCGCCGCCACCTTTACGCTTCGCCACGCGCGTCGCGGCGGCACCACGTTCGTCGTGGCCATGGGCGTCCTGACCGGGTTCGTATTCTATTTTTTCTCGGACTTGGTGTTCGCGCTTGGCCTTTCGGACAGCATCCCGGTCACCTTGGCGGCGTGGACACCCTCGGGGGTAACGACGTTGCTCGGCCTCGCCATGCTATTGCACCTGGAAGACGGGTAAATCGCGGTGCGCGCGCGTCTTGGAACTCGGATTGCGACGTTGGCGGTGGTCGCCACCGTTCTCACCGGTCCGCCCGCCGGCGCGCAGGAATTCCCCATCGACGCCGGCGTCTTTCTAACGGCCGACGAAGTCACCTACGACCGCGAACGCGGAACAGTGACCGCCCGCGGGAACGTGGAGGTTTCCCGGGACAATCGGACCCTGCTGGCCGACGAGATCACCTATGAACAGACGACCGACATCCTGAACGCCTCGGGCAACGTCTCCCTTTTGGAGCCGACCGGCGAGGTGTTGTTCGCCTCGCGAGTCGAACTCACAGGCGATCTCAAGGACGGAATAGTCGAAGACATCCGCGTCATCCTGGACGATCTCTCGCGCATCGCGGCGAACGGTGCCCGGCTGTCGGCGGGCGGGACCACGGAAATGCGCCGGGCCGTATATTCGCCATGCGATCTGTGCCCAGACGAGCCGACGCGCCCGCCGCTGTGGCAGATCAAGGCCGTCAAGGTGGTCCACGATAAAAACCGCAAGACCATCGAATACTCCGACGCCTGGATGGAAATCGCCGGTATTCCCGTCGCTTATACGCCCTACTTCACGCATCCCGATCCGACCGTCCGACGGCGCAGCGGTTTCCTCGCGCCTTCCTTCGGCGGGTCATCGGATTTGGGTTTCATCGCCCAGGTACCCTTCTATTACGTCGTCGACGAGCGCAGCGACCTCACCGCGACGCCGGTGTACACGGACAAGGAAGGCCCGTTGATGGCCGCCGAGTACCGACGGAAGTTCCAGCATGGCCGGATCGAGTTCTCGGGCAGCCTCACCGAGGATTCGCAAAACGACGTGCGTGGTCACCTATTCGGCGAGGGCCGGCTCGACATCGACGAAACCTGGCGCGCCGGCTTCGACGTCGAGCGCGCGACTGATGACACGTTTCTCAGACGCTACGGCTTCGGCAGTCAAGGCGAATTGACATCGCGCATTTTTGCCGAGGGATTTCGCAAGCGCAATTACATGGCGTTCAACGCGTACGCGTTCCAGGGACTGCGCCAGACCGACGATCAAGGAACGACGCCGTGGGTGCTTCCCAGGTTCGACTACAACCACGTGGGCGAGGTCGACGGCTATGGCGGACGCTCCAGCCTCGACGTCAATCTCATGGCGTTGACGCGGACCGACGGCGCCGATACGCGGCGACTCTCGGTACGTGGCGGCTGGCGAAGGCCCTTCGTCGGGCCGATCGGAGACCTGCTGAGCGTCACCACGTCGTTTCAGGGCGACTTCTATCACGTCGATTCCTTCGATCGCGGGGGGACCGAAGGCGAGTTTAGCGGTGTCACCGGACGCTTCGTTCCCCAGATGGCCGTCGATTGGCGCTATCCGCTGGGAAAAACCTCGGGAAACATCTCGCAGTCCGTCGAACCCATCGCTCAAATCATCGTCTCCCCATACGGCGGAAACCCGAACACCATTCCCAACGAGGACAGCCAAGACTTCGAGTTCGACGAGACCAACCTGTTCAGAACGAATCGATTCACGGGTGTCGATCGCGTGGAAGGCGGGCCACGTCTTAACTACGGCCTGCGATGGGGCGTATTCGGAAACAATGGCGGCAGTACAACAGTCTTGGTGGGGCAAAGCTATCGGCTCAAGAGCGACGACACCTTCGCCGACCAGTCCGGTCTGGAGGACAACCTGTCCGACATCGTCGCCCGGGTTCATGCCTCGCCGGGCAGGCATTTGAATGTTTTTTACCGGTCGCGGTGGGACAAGGACGATTTGTCGCCCCGGCGCAACGAAGTGAAGCTTTCCGCTGGCCCGCCGGCGCTTCGCCTGGAC
>PVBE011415597.1_pt1 | contig 69728 bp, 53 predicted proteins | sample 1631181 | NCBI WGS metagenome assembly PVBE01 (sample SAMN08397723, study PRJNA350692) | Marine metagenome, whole genome shotgun sequencing project. | isolation source: water | place: Pacific Ocean | collected 2012-04
ACCCGGAGGCCCGGCCGAGCCCGGAAGCGAAGGAGAGAGCCGCTTCGTGGGAGGCATGATCCCCACGCTCTTCTGGCTGGAGGTCGAGTCGCTGCGGGTGCTCTCGGCCGACTGACCGCTCCGGCTAGAGGGCCGCAGCCTGGCGGATGAGGGCCTGGTTGTCCTCGACCGTGGCCAGGTGCAGGCTGCGCGGGGCCTCCAGCTCCACCCAGGGGTGCTCATCGGTGTTGAAGCGGGCACCCTGACCCAGCCGTTGCACCCCCTCGGGCCCGAGCACAGGGGCGATGGGAAGCTCGTCGAGCTGGGGCTCTCCAAGGCTTCCCACGAGCAGTACGTCTCCTCCTTCCAGGGGCTCGAAGAGCCAGGCCCGCGGGAAGACCGAGCTGAAGGTGCGCACCACGCTGCGAAACTCGGTGCCTGCCAGGCCATAGAGCTGGATCCACTGGCAGAAGATGCCCTCGGGGCTCAGCCGCTGGCGACCGAGCTCCCAGTACTCCAGCGTAAAGAGGTTCGAGACCCCCGTGATCCAGGGGTTGCTGGGTTCGGAGATGATCACGTCCCAGGATGCAGACGGCCGCGACAGAACCGCCCGAGCATCCCGAACCAGCAGGGTGGTGCGCTCGTCCTCCAGAGGGCGGCCGTTGACGTGGTCGAAGTGATGGCTGGCGACGACCACTTCCTCTTCGAGCTCCACGACGGTGAGCTCCGCCACGCCTTCATCGAGCACGGCGCCCGCCGTCACGCCGCTGGCAAGCCCGACCACCAGCACCCGCCGGGGAGAGGGGTGCATGCGAAGGGGGATCTGCCCGGAGAGCAGCTGCGTGGGCATGTCGTCTCCCGTGCTGGCGTCCACCTTGCCGTTGATGGACAGCCACACGGTGCCCGTCTCGGTGCTGCGGCCCACAGCGACCGCTCCCGTGCGTCCATCGCGGTAGGACAAGAGCTCCCAGCCGGTCTCGGCGAAGCTCTGGACGCCCACTCGGCTCCGATCCCCCAGGTCGGAGACCCGGTTGTAGATGCCCACCGCGAAGAGCTGGCCCTCCCACGCCGGCTGCACCACGACGAGGGCTCCCACCGCCAACAACCACCATGGGCGGCGGTGGAGCACCGCAGCACAGCCCGCGGCCAACAGGGCACCCGCGCACACCACGCCCTGAACGCCCAGCAAGGGCAGAAGCCACAGCCCCGTGGCCGCGCTTCCCACGACCCCGGCCAGGGTGTTCACCCCGTACACGCGCTCAGCCGGTGCCTTCGCCAGGACGCTGGCGAAGACCGCTCCACTGGCGACCGGAGCCCCCGCCATGGTGAGCGCCGCGAGCAGGGCCTCGATCACTCCCATCCATCGTGGTCCCCACAGTTCGTAGAGCAGGGCCAGAAGCAAGGGCGCCTCGCCGTAGACCAGGGTCCCCAACACCGCGAGCAGGCCCAGGGCTCCCAGAGCGTGGTGCGTGCGGACCTTCAACAGGGCTCCGAACGCAACCCCGGCCAGGAAGACAGCCAGGACCCACGCAAAAGCGTGGATGGACGGACCCAGCATCACGGCACCCAGGCGGGTCCAGGCGACCTCCAGAGACATCGCAACCATTCCGGCGACGGCCACCGCCACCAGCGGTCCTCGTCCCTTGACCACCGGGGGGGCGCGCCCCTCCAGCGGAAGCTGCCAGGCCACTGCCGCGACCACCAGTCCCAGCCCGGCAGCGACCCGCTCAGCGCCTGTGACACCGAAGAGGGGCAGCAGGATCGCGGGGACCGCCAGCGTGCCGCAGACCGCCCCCGCGGTGTTCGCTGCGTAGAGCGACGCAGCCCGCTCCGGGAGTCCACAGGCCAGCACCGGAAAGGTCGCTCCCAGCGCCATCGCCGGCGGCAGCGCCAACAGGACCACGACGACCGCGCCTCGGCCGAGACCTCCCTGGTGGACCCAGGGCGTCAGGACGGAGAGCGCAGCGGGCAGACCCAGGGCCCAGCAGGCCGCGGAAGCCTCCAGCAGGGCATAGCGCCGCGTGGGCCGATCCGAAGCGAGCCGACGCCCGAGCAGTCCTCCCAGGCCAAGCCCTCCGAAGAGGGTCGCCAGCGTGATCGTGACGGCCAGACTGCCGGCACCGAGGAGCAGCGCAAAGCGCCGCATCCAGATCACCTCGTACACCAGAGCGGCCCAACCGCTGGCGAAGAGGAGAGCGTGAATCAGAGCTTGGAGGTGACGCTGTCCGCGGTGTAGAGGAACAGGTCGTTCAGGGCATCACTGAAGTAGTTCAGGCTCGCGATGATGCCCACGCTGACCACAACGGCGATGAGCCCATATTCGATGGAGGTCGCGCCGGATTCGTCGTGAAGGAATCGAGTGAGCATGGAGTCCTCCTGAGTGAGGTTGATCCTATCGTGTCCTCTGTATCGGCAGGGCGGCAGCAGACTTTCGACCTTCTGGTAACTTAGAAGCTATCTGAAGCTCCAGCGAGCGCTTCGGCCCCCTCCCGGGGAAGCGATCGCCTTGGCGCCCCTGTAGAGCGCGTTAGCATTCCGCGATGCAATCAGGGCACAAGGGGCTCTACGCTCTGCTGGACGAACGCAACGCCACGACGGACGAGGCGGGGCGAGCCCAGATGGACCAACGGATCTGGGACCGCTTCGGGGTTCGCAGGTCGGTGCTCATCGGCGACATGAGCGGGTTCTCCCGAATCACCCGCGCCCACGGCATCCTGCACTTTCTGGCGTTGATCCGAAGCATGCACAGGCTGCTCCAACCGATCGTGGAGCAGCACGGAAGCCTCACAAAGATGGAAGCGGACAATCTCTACGCTTCCTTCGAGCACCCCAGCGCCGCGGTACGTGCTGCCCTCGAGATGCACGAGGCCTGTGCCGGCCACAACGAGGGACGACCCGAGGAGTTTCGGATCCTCATGTCCTTCGGCATCGGCTTCGGCGACATCCTGGACCTGGAGGGGGAAGATTACTTCGGAGACGAGGTCAACGTGGCCTCGAAGCTGGGAGAGGACATCGGCAACGGAGGCCAGACCCTGCTCACGGCGCCGGCCGCCGACACCGCCGAGCTGCCGGGCGGGCACTTCCTGGAGCAACACTCCATCCGCATCGCTGGAATGGACCTGCCCTACTACAGCCTGGAGACCCTGCGCTGACTGACTACGACCGAATCGGTGAAGGACCGCTGCGTGCCGCCTTGCAGGACTTCGTGCAACGCATCTCCAGCGACATGATCATCGGTTTCTTCTTCGCCGACAAAGATCTCCAGCGCATCGCTGACAAGGAATTCGAACTGGCCTGCACCCACCTGGGTGGACCCCATGCCTACACAGGCAAGCCGATCGGGCAAGCCCACGGGCCGCACAGGATCAACGCGGGCCAATTTCGGCGTCGACTCGCCTTTCTCCGCACGGTACTGCGAGAGCACGGGGTGGATGAGGACATCATCCAGCGCTGGATCGAACATGATCAGCGCCTGCTCCCCTTGATCACCAACGGCCGGGACTGCCTGCCATGAGCAAGAAGAAGTCCTACGAGCTTCCCGTCGAGGAGGGGCCCGGCGAGGGTCTCGAGGATCCCTGGTGGGAGGACGATCTCCTGGTCGAGCCCCCGGTCGACCAACCGGAGGAGCCGACGGATGCTTCGGGCAAGTACAGCGAGGAATGGTCGGACGACACCCTGCTCGAAGACGACACCGAAGGGTGGGAGCCCGACGACGAGAAGTTGGACGGCTACGACGACATCGGAGACTGGGAGCCGCTCATCGAGGGCGAGGAGATGGCCCTGCCCGCTGAGGTCCCCGAGCAGCCCCGGGTAGAGCTCCCGAGAAACCCGGACCCCTCCGAGGACGAGGAGTCCCTGCTGGGCGACAAGACCGAGCCCCTGCCCGAGCTGGAGCTGCCCGATGCCGTCGAGCCTTGGGAGTTGATGGTGATCAGCTGGGCGCCGACGGTGCTGCTCGACGGTCGTCCGGTGGCGGCGACCTGTTCCACCAGCTCCGCCGTCACCGAGCTGGGCAACGAGCTGTTGGAGGGAAGCGAGGGCGCGGAGGTCCAGGTGTCCCTGGACATCGAGGGACGCGTCATCGAGGTGGCGGCCGTGATCCGGGAGAGGGCTGGGTCTTGTGTGGTGCTGGGACGCGACGCACTGGCTCAGGCACGCTTGGTGGTTGATCCGGCCCAGAACTGAGCGTGAGAGGCCTCCTCCGCTTCCTGCGCCGCTACGCTGCGCGCTACTGGCTCTGGTACGTGGGCGGCTTCGCCTGCCTCTTCCTGACCAACTTGTTGGCGGTCAACATCCCCCTCCGCATGGCCGAGGGCATCGATGCCATGCGCGTCGGCGAGATCGAGGTGGTGCGCGGAAAGTCCGTGGTCATCGCGCTGATGGGGCTGGCGGTGATCCTCGCGCGCACCCTGTCCCGGGTGCTCTTCTTCACCCCGGGTCGACTGGCAGAGTTCCAGCTGAAGAACGATCTCTTCCGTCACCTGACGGAGCTCCAACCGGCCTTCTTCGCTCGCTTCGGTGCCGGAGACATCGTCGCTCGGGCCAGCAGCGACGTCACCTACCTGCGCGTACTCATCGGCTTCGGAAGCCTGCAGATCTGCAACGTGCTCCTGGCGGTCTCGCTGACGGGCGGCGAGATGTTCTCGCTCTCTCCTCGGCTGACCGTCATCGCGCTGCTGCCCATTCTGGGAGGCCTGGTGCTGGTGCAGCTGTGCATATTCGCCATGCACCGCCTGGTGCGACTGACCCGAAGGCAACTCTCCGAACTGAGCGACAACATCTTCGGGGCCCTCCAAGGGGTGCGCACCGTCCAGGATCTCACCGCCGAGGAACCCATCCTCCAGCGCTTCAACGCGCGGAACCTCGCCTACCTGAAGACCAACATCCGCCTGGCCTGGCTGCGAAGCACGGTCCTGCCGGTACTGGGCCTGGCCGGGGCCGCCGGAATCTACCTGCTGCTCGCGATGGGCGGACCGCTGGCCATCCAGGGGGAGATCACCGTCGGCGAGCTCATCGCCTTCGTGGCCTTCATCACCTACCTGCTCTGGCCCCTGATGTCCCTGGGCTGGCTCCTGTCGGTCCTCCAACGCGGCATCGCCAGCTTGGAGCGGGTGGACGAGATCCTCTATTCGGAGCCCGATCGTCCCGAGGGAGCACAGGGCCAGCGCCTGCCACGCCAACCGGTCAGCCTCTCCTTACGGGGGCTGCACTTCCACTACCCGGGTTCCGAACAACGGACAGCGCTCCAGGACGTGAGCGTGGACATCGGCCCCGGCGAGGTGGTGGGAATCTACGGCCGCACCGGGGCGGGCAAGAGCACCCTGCTGCGCGTCCTGACACGCTGCTGGAACCCGCCCCCTGGCACGGTCTTCGTGGACGGACAGGACCTCTGCACCCTGGACCTGGGCAGCTGGCGCGAGCGGCTGGCCGTGGCACCGCAGAGCCCCTTCCTGTTCTCCGACACCATCGCGAACAACATCGGGCTGGGGAGCAAGAACCGAGAGGAGGTCCAGGCCGCTGCGAGCCGTGCTGCGCTGCACAGCGACCTGAAGGCGCTGCCGAAGGGGCTGGACACCCTGGTCGGACAGCGGGGCATCATGCTGAGCGGGGGCCAACGTCAGAGAACCGCTCTGGCCAGGGCACTCCACCGGGACTGCGACCTGCTCGTCCTGGATGACGTGCTCTCGGCGGTTGACCAGGCCACGGAGCAGGAGCTGATCGATGTCCTGGTGGAGAGCAAGGCCACGACGCTGATCGTGAGCCACCGGATGAGCGTGCTGTCCCGCACCGACAAGGTGATGGTCCTGGACGAGGGGCGCCTGGTCGCCGTGGGGACCCACCAGGAACTTCGTGGGCGTCCCGGGCCCTACCGGGATGCCTGGATGCGGCAGCAGGAGGAAGCGGTCTCATGAAGGGCGATGCTCAGCTCTTCGAGCGGCTCTGGCCCTATGCCCGTCCCCAAGCGCACCTGTTCGCGACGGCCATACTGGTCACCCCGCTGAGCATCTTCCTGGCCCTGGCGCAGCCCTGGCTGATGAAGCGCATCGTCGACGACCACATCACAGCGGGTCGAAGCGAAGGCCTCCAGACTCTCGCCGCGCTCTACCTGGGTGTGGTGGTCGTCCACTACCTCCTCACCGCCGCCTACAGCCTGTGCGTGGCGATCGCTGGACAGCACATCGGCCTGCAGCGCCGCGAGGGCATCGTCGAGCGCCTCCTGGGCCTCGCCCCCAGCTTCTTCGACCGGCGACCCGCTGGCGAACTCCTCACCCGCGCCACCAGCGACGTCGAGTCACTCGGCGACTCCATCAGCGGCGGTGTGGTCACCATCATGCTGGACGTGCTGATGGTGGTCGGGGTGCTGGTCGCGATGCTGGTGCTCGAATGGCGTATGACCCTGGTGCTCTTTGCGGTTGCACCACCGCTCATCCTGATCTTCGAAGTCTGCCGGCGGAAGCTCCGCGGCTACTTCAACCGCATCCGCGAGACCCTGGCCGCGGTCAACGCCTTCATGGCCGAGCAGGTGAACGGGATGGAGGTGGTCCAGCTCTTCAACGACGAGGACCGCTCCGTCGAACGCTTCATCGCCCTGAACACGCCCTACAAGCAGGCGACCGTCCGCTCGAACATCTACGACGCGACGATGTATGCCGCGGTGGACGGTATCAGCAGCATCTGCATCGGCATCATGCTGTGGTACGCGGTGAGCGACATCGGTGAGGGGATCACGGCGGGCGTCGTCGTGGCCTTCATCGACTACCTGAACCGGCTGTTCAAACCAATCCGGGAGTTTTCCGGAAAGATCGCCGTGATCCAGCGTGCCGGTGCCGCCCTGAGCAAGATCTTCAAGCTGCTGGACAGCACCGAGCGGATCGACGATGGAAGCGTCCCCATGGACCGCTGCGATGGTCATGTCCGCTTCCACGACGTGCGCTTCAGCTATGGCGCAGAGGAGGTCATCCGAGGAGTGAGCTTGTCCCTCTCTCCAGGCCAGGTCGTCGCCATCGTGGGCCCCACAGGCTGCGGAAAGACCACCCTGACGAGGCTCTTGACCCGCAGCTACCAGGGCTACCAGGGCTCCATCACCCTGGATGGCCACGAGGTCACCGAGCTGCAGCTCAGCGACCTGCGACGCCACGTCGGTTCAGTGCGTCAGGACATCCATCTCTTCGCCGATTCGGTGGCCTTCAACGTGGGGCTGGGTCGCTGTGCGCAGGAGGACCTGGTCGATGCTGCCCGCTTGGTGAATGCGAAGGGCTTCATCGACGAGCTCCCCCAGGGCTGGGAAACGCAGCTGCGAGAGCGAGGCGCCAACCTGAGCATGGGCGAGGGACAGCTCCTGAGCTTTGCACGCACGATGGCCTACGACCCGACGGTGGTCATCCTGGATGAAGCCACTGCGAGCGTGGACCCGGTTACCGAAGCCCTCATCCAACAAGCCATCGCCCGCATCCTGGAGCGCAAGACCGTGCTGGTCATCGCCCATCGCTTGAGTACCATCCGAAAGGCCGACCAGATCGTCGTCATGCGGCAGGGCACGGTGGTGGAACAAGGAACCCACGAAGAGCTTCTCGCCTTGAATGGCGAGTATGCGCGCCTCAACTTCGCGGAGGACGACAGCCCGTGATCACCATCCGTGACCTGCGCAAGGAATATGGCCGGGTCGTGGCCGTGGACTCGGTCTCCTTCTCGGTGGAGCCGGGCGAGCTCGTCGCCCTCATCGGACACAACGGCGCCGGGAAGAGCACCACGCTGAAAGTGCTGACCGGCCAACTGCGCCCCACCGCGGGAACGGTCAGCGTTGCGGGCATCGACGTGGTGGCCGACCCGAGCGCCGCCCGAGAGAAGCTGGGCTACGTCCCCGAGGAGCCCGCCCTCTACGACTACCTGACCTGCCGAGAGTTCCTGGAGCTGGTGGTGGAGCTGCGCGACGGTGGCGACCTGGATGAAGCGCTGGCGATGACGGGCTTGGGCTCAGACGCCGACCGCCTCATCCGGGAGTACAGCCAGGGCATGCGGCGCAAGACCGCCCTCGCCGCTGCGGTGGTCTCGAAGCCCCCCGTGCTGGTCCTCGATGAAGCGCTCAATGGTCTCGATCCACCCAGCTCAGCCAGGGTCAAGGCCACGCTCCGAGCGCTGTGCCAGGAGGGTGCTGCCGTGCTGCTCTCCACGCATGTACTGGAGACCGTGGAGCGCCTGGCCGACCGGGTCGTGATGCTCGCCCACGGACGAGTGGTCGCCGACGAGCGTGTCGCCGAGATCGGCGAGGAGGGTCTCGAGCGCCTCTTCCTCGAGCGCATCGGCCAGTCTCTCGACGGGACCTGAGCCCTCAGAAGCGGACCCCACCCACCCAGACGATGACGGCGCTGACCAGGTAGGGAGCGAGTCCGCGCATCGACCAGCGGCTGCACAGCGAGGAGACGAGAGCCAGGACAAGGGCCTCGGCCTCCAGCACCGCCAGCATCCGGAAGGCCACCGCTCCCTGCCGCACCAGCAGCGCAAAGAAGGCCGGCAGCAGGGCAGGTTGCAGCCACCCGAAGACCACCGCGGCCCGGGCCGGAAGCAGCCCGGGCACGGCCATCGAGAGCCGCAACCACGGAGGATCCGTGGCGGCTAGACGAAGGCCACTGATCGCCAACAGGGCCAGCCCCGCGCCCGCCACGAGCGTGGTCCTTCCAACGGCAGATGGATCGTCGCTCCAGGCGGCGAGCAAGGCCAGGAAGCCCAGACCCCATGCTCCGGTGAGCCAGCTTCGCAGGCCTCTCCAGCCATGGCGAAGCTCCTTCAGCGCCGCCGTCCTCCAGCCCGAGGGCAACCACCGCGTCATCCACTCCAGGTAGACCACCCTCGCCTCTTCAGCCTCCTCCTCGAAGCCGTAGGCAGCGTCCACCTCGTGCAGCACCAGGGTGGTCCGCACGTGAAAGCCCCGCGCCAGAGCAGGGGTCGGAAGCCAGGCGACCACGCCCATCACCAGGGGCGCCAGCAACCACGGGCCTCCCCATGAAGCCAGGTAGAGCCCCCCCATCCCGTAGGCGAAGGCCACGCCCGGTCCGTAGATGAGCGCAGCCTGCAGCCGGGGATTGTGACCTCGAATCAGCTCCAGGAGCCCCGCCAGGGCTGGGCTCTCCGCCGCCCAGACGCTGGCCAGGTGCACTGGGAAGCCCCCCAACAGACCCAGCCACCAACCCCCTGCCACCAGGGCGACCGTGTCTGCCCAGGCTTCCACCTCGCCCTCGAGCAGCATGGGCGTCAACAGGGCGATGCCGCCCAGCAGCCAGGGCAGCGTCTCCGCCGCTGTGCGCAGCATCAGGTAGTTGAGCAGCTGGGTCGGGTTTGCGGGGTGCGGATCCAGGATGGCCCGCTCCGGTCCGCGCACCAGGGATGTGTAGGTCGCCAGGACCATCGCTCCGCACAAGGCTCCACCCACCCGGAGGCCCAGAGCCGCGCTGCCCTCGGCGATTCGCCCCTCGGCGAGAAAAGCCATGAACACGGGTTCGATGAGCGGCCCCGCCGCCGCCAGCGCAAGCACCGGAGCCAGTGCCCCCAGCATCCCCCTCGCCAGGCCCGAATGGCGGGCACGGTTCCACAGCCGGCGCCTCCAAGCGATCAGGTGGGGGTTGGAGGTCACAAAAGGGCCTAACCCGCGCTATACACCCTCATGCCGAATCGCCTGGAAGGCGAGACCAGTCCCTACCTTCTTCAACACGCGAACAATCCGGTCGATTGGTACCCGTGGGGTCCCGAGGCCCTGGAGAAGGCACGCACAGAGGCCAAGCCCATCCTGCTGAGTGTGGGCTACAGCGCCTGCCACTGGTGTCACGTCATGGAGCGCGAGTCCTTCGAGGACGAGCAGGCCGCCGCCTTCATGAACCAGCACTTCGTAGCCATCAAGGTCGACCGCGAGGAACGTCCCGACCTGGACGAGATCTACATGCACGCCGTGCAGGCCTTCACGGGAGGTCACGGGGGCTGGCCGATGACCCTCTTCCTCACCCCGGATGGCCGCCCCTTCCTGGGTGGAACCTACTTCCCGCCCGAAGCCCGCCAGGGCATCCCCTCCTTCAGGGAACTGATGGAGCATGCGCACACCCAGTGGACCACCAATCGCGAGGAGGTGGAAGGCCTGGCCGGCCAGGTCAGCGAGCGGCTGAAGGAGCTGGGGCGCCTCCCGGTCGTCGACGACTACGCCCTGCATCCCATCTGGCTCGATGCCGTCTCCGAAGCCGCGGAAGATGACTTCGACGAGGACCACGGGGGCTTCGGCGACGCTCCGAAGTTCCCACCACACCAGCGCATCGCCTGTCTGATGGCCCACTACCACCGGCGTGGCGCAGAACACAGCCTGCGCATGGCCCTTCAGACCCTGGACGGGATGGCGCTGGGGGGCATGTACGACCTGCTGGGCGGTGGCTTCGCTCGCTACAGCGTCGACGACAAATGGCTCATCCCCCACTTCGAGAAGATGCTGTACGACAACGCACAGCTCATCCCGCTGTATGTGGATGCCTGGCGCATCACGCGACGCGCGGCCTACCACCGAATCGTCGGCGAGACCGTGGGCTGGGCGATGCGGGAGATGCTGCTCCCCGAGGGCTGCTTCGCGGCCAGCCAGGACGCGGACAGCGTCGATGGCAGCGGCAGCAGTCAGGAGGGTGCCTTCTTCGTCTGGTCGCCAGAAGAGATCCGCGAGCACGTGGGAATCCTCAACGGCATCCGGGTCTGCTCCCTGCTGAATGTCACCGTCCGGGGCACCTTCGAGCACGGGCGCTCGGTCCTTCGCCTGGAGCGGCCTTTCGACGAACACGAGGGCCGCGATCGCGAGGTGCTGGAGGAGGCGAAGACCAAGCTCTTTGAGGCCCGCGAGAAGCGCCCACGCCCGGGACGTGACGACAAGGTCGTGGTGTCCTGGAACGGCATGTTCATCCGCGCCCTGGCCCGGGCCGGCGCGGCACTCGACGAGCCGGCGTGGATTTCCGCCGCCGAGCGGGCCGCGATCTTCATCCTGGAGACCATGCTGCCGGAAGGCCGCCTGCACCGAACCTGGAAGGAGGGACGGCTGGGCCCGCCGGGGGTGCTGGACGACTACGCCAACCTGTTGGATGCGCTCATCGAGCTGCACCAGGCAACGCTGAACGAGCACTGGTTGCGCGAAGCGCTGACCCTGGCTGGCCGAATGGTGGAGCTCTTCTGGGACGGCGAGGGCTTCTTCACCACCGGAAAGGACGCGACACCGCTCGTCGCCCGAAGCCGCAACCTCATCGGAGGCGCCGTTCCCAGCGGTACGGGCGCTGCAGCCTACGCACTGGCTCGGCTTGGTTCTCTGACGGGATCGGCCGAGTGGAATCGCTACGCTGAGACCGTTCTGGTGCGCCTGCAGCCCCTTGTTGAGCGCGCTCCACACGCCCTGGGGATCGAAGCGCTTGCAGCCGCCTGGATGACCGGCCCCTGCCAGGAACTGGGCCTCGTCGACGCCGACCCGCTCCTGCTTCACATGTGGCGAGGGCGCTACCTCCCCTTCGGGGTAGCAGCCACCCCGACCTTTCGCATCGCCTGGATGATCGGAAAGCGCCAGGCGGGAGCCTACCTGTGTGAGCGCGGCACCTGCCGCGCGCCCACCGACGACCCCGAGGAACTCTCGCGAAAGCTGGCGGAGGCCACCCAGATCCAGGCAGCGCCGGATCCGGGCCAGGGCCGCGACCCCTCTCCCAAGCTGCCAAACAAGCCCGAAGACTGGGTCAACAAGCCGCCGCGCTCCGTGCATGGCAACGTGGTGGTCCTCCATTTCTGGACCTCCTCGTGCATCAACTGCATTCACGTTCTCTCCGAGTTGGCCGCCGTAGAGCAACGCTTTTCGGGTGACTCCGTGGTCTTCCTGGGCGTCCACAGCGGCAAGTTCACCACCGAAAAACAGCGCGACCACGTCGAGGCCTCCATGGAGCGTCTCGGCGTGGGGCATTCCGTCCTGCTGGACCCCGACCACGAGGTGTGGAAAGCCTTCGGGGACACGCCCATCGGCAGAGATCAGGCTTACCGCACCCGCGCCCGAGCCGTTGCGGTGAAAGGCTGGCCCACGGTGGTGCTGATCGATGCCCACGGGCGCATCGCCTGGATGAAGTCCGGCGAAGTGGATCGCCGTACCCTCGCCCGCCAGATCGACCGCCTGCTCCGGGAGGATGGGGTCGGCGAGCCCGCCAGGAAGTCCCCTCCACCCAGCCAGGCCACCACCTCCGGGCTTCGCTTCCCCGGCAAGCTGCAGGTCTGGCCAGCCGCTCAGGCCCAGGCTCAGGGCGAGACACCGGAGTGGCTCTACATCAGCGACACCGGAAACCACCGCATCCTCGAAGCCCGATTGCACTTCGACGAGGACGGGGGCTGGCCCACCGCCGAGGTCATCCGCTACTACGGGGACGGTACGCCCGGCGACCGCGACGGGCAGAACCCCCGCTTCCGTTCGCCCCAGGGCATCAGCCGACAGGACGATGTCCTCTGGGTGGCGGATACCGGAAACCACCGCTTGCGTCAGATCGACCTGCGCAACGACGCAGCCACCACCGCAGCGGGAACCGGCGTGCTGGGGCGCGGAGGGGACTTCGACCCCAAGGCCCCGCTGGGGGTGTCCCTGCGCTCCCCCTGGGACGTGGAGATCGCCGGGGACGTGCTCTTCCTGGCCATGGCGGGTGCCCACCAGATCTGGCTCTACAACCCCGACCACCAGACCCTTGGGCCCTTCCTCGGCAGCGGCAACGAAGGCCACGTGGATGGCGATCCCAGCGAGGCCCAGCTGGCTCAGCCCTCCGCCCTGTGCGTGGGAGGGCGCTACCTCTTCTGGGCGGACGCCGAGACCTCGTCCATCCGACTGATGGACCTGGAGGAAAATCGAGTGGCATCCCTGGTGGGTCGGGGTCTGTTCGACTTCGGTGACATCGACGGCAGCCCGGACGAGGCCCGCCTGCAGCACCCGCGCGGCCTCACCTTCGCTGGAGAAGATCTCTGGCTGGCCGACACCTTCAACGGCAAGGTGAAGAGCCTGAGCCTGAACGGTGAGGGGGTCACAACCGTCGCATCCGGGCTCAGCCATCCCGGCGGAATCAGCGCCGCCGGCGACTTCATGTTGGTCGCCGACACCGATGCCCACCGACTTGTCGCGATCCATCGCGAGACGGGCGAACTGCGCCCGCTCCCGTTGAACGGGCTCATCGACTGAGCCTGCGCGGTACCATCCACCGATGTTCTCCTTCCTGCTGAACGGGGAGCCGGTGACCGTCTCCGGGCTCTCCCCTACGACCACGCTGCTCCAGTGGCTTCGGGCCACCGGTCGCGTGGGAACGAAGGAGGGCTGCGCCGAAGGAGACTGTGGTGCCTGCACCGTGGCCATCCTCACCGAGCAGGGCTGGCGAAGCGTGAACTCCTGCCTCATCCCCCTGCCCACCGTGGCCGATCGCGAGCTGGTCACGGTGGAGGGACTCCACGCGCCGGAGGAGCCACTGCACCCTGCCCAGAGCGCCATGGTCGAGGCCCTCGGCAGCCAGTGCGGCTACTGCACCCCCGGTTTCGTGATGAGCCTGTTCACCGCCGCCTACCGCACGGACCTGGACGCGGACTGGAAGAAGACCGATCAGATCTGCGGAAACCTCTGCCGCTGCACGGGCTACCGACCGATCCGGGAGGCCCTCGACAAGGTCGCTGGACGCCTTCCGCAAGACGAGTGGTCCGAGCGGGATGCCCCGGCGCTCGAGCCCTTCAGCACGGAACATGGCAGCCAGAGCTTCTATCGGCCCGGGACCCTCTCGGAGCTCTACGAAGTGCTGCGCGCAGAACCCGCGGCCCGCATGGTGGCGGGCGCCACCGACCTGGGACTGGACATCACGAAGAAGGGGGTGGCCTTCGAGTGTCTGGTCTCCCTGGAGGCGTTGCCGCTCAGCGGTATCGAACGCATCGATGGGGGCTGGAGCATCGGCGCTACGACGCCGCTGAGCACCCTCGAGAGCGCCAACCCCATCCCCGCAGCGACGCGCATGCTCCGCTACTTTGGCGCTCGGCAGATCAAGAACCGGGCGACCGTGGGCGGCAACCTGTGCAACGCCTCGCCCATCGGCGACCTGGCGCCCGTGCTCATGGCGCTGGAAGCCAGCGTGGTGCTGGCATCGGAGCTGGGCGAGCGGCGCCTTCTGCTGGAGGACTTCTTCCTGGACTACCGACAGACCGCGCTCCTTCCCGGCGAGGTCATGGTGGCGGTCGAGGTTCCAGACCCGGCCCCCGCCACCCGAGTCTGGGCCCACAAGGTGTGCAAGCGCCGCGAGCTGGACATCTCCGCAGTCTGCGTGGGCTTTGCCGTGAGCATCGAGGACGGCGAAGTCATCGACGCCAGGCTGGCCTACGGCGGAATGGCGGCGACGACGCGACGGGCCGAAGCCGCCGAAGAGCAGCTCCTGGGCAGGCCCTGGGACATCGAGGCCGTCGAAGCCGCCATCGCTGCCCTGGACTTCACCCCCATCTCCGATCACCGCTCCAGCGCGTGGTATCGGGCCACGGTCGCCGCCAACCTGCTCCGCCGCTTCCACGAGCTGTACCCGTGAGACACGAGTCCGCGCGCCTCCACGTGACCGGTCACGCCGTCTACGTCGACGACCTGCCGGACCCACCCGGCTGCCTCTTTGCCCTGCCGGTTCCCTCTCCCGTCGCTCGGGGACGAATCGTATCGGTGGACGCCACGGAGGCCCTGGCGCTTCCCGGGGTACACGCCATTCTCTTTGCGAAGGACATCCCGGGCTCCAACCTCATCGGACCCATCGTGCACGACGAGCCGCTGCTGGCCCAGGACGAGGTCTTCTTCCTGGGTCAGGCCATCGCTCTGGTGATCGCGGATGACCGGGCCGCCTGCGCCGCAGCCGCGCGTGCCGTCAAGCTGGAGCTGGAGGAGCTGCCCGCACACTTCACCATCGAGGAAGCCATCGCGGCGGAGGACTTCCTCGGAAGCCCGCACACCATCGCCCGTGGGGATGTGAACAAGGCACTCGAAGGGGCGGCGGAGCGCATCGAAGGAGTGATGCGCTGCGGCGCTCAGGATCACTTCTACCTGGAGACCCAAGCCGCTCTGTGCCTGCCCGAGGAGGACGGGACCTTTCGCCTCATCTCCTCCACCCAGCACCCGACCGAAGTGCAGAAGATGGTTGCCTCCTGCCTGGGGCTGTCCTCGAATCGGGTGGTCTGTGAGGTACCCCGCATGGGCGGTGGCTTCGGGGGAAAGGAATCCCAGGCCACCCACTGGGGCTGCTATGCGGCCCTGGCCAGCCAACACACCGGGCGGCCCGCTCGGGTCTGGCTGAACCGCGACGAGGACATGAGCTGGACCGGCAAACGCCACCCGGTGCTCGGCCGCTACGAGGCGGGCTTCGACGAGCAGGGCAAGATCGTGGCTCTACGCGCTGAGGTCTTCGTCAACGGTGGCTGGAGTGAGGATCTGAGCATCCCCATCCTGGACCGAGCGCTCTTCCACCTGGACAACGCCTACTTCATTCCCAACCTTCACTTCCATGGCCTGGCCTGCCGCACGAACCTGCCCAGCAACACCGCATTCCGCGGCTTCGGCGGACCCCAGGGAATGCTGGTGGTCGAGCACGCGATCAACAGCTACGCCGAGCGAAAGGGACTGGACCCGGCCGAGATCAGAGCCCTCAACTTCTACGCGGAAGGACAGGAGACACCCTACGGACAAGCGCTGGAGGCCGTGCGCTTGCAGCGCATGTGGGCCGAGCTTGCCGAGAGCAGCGACTACGCCGCGCGACGTGCCGAGATCGAGCAGCACAACGCAAGCGGCGGCAGCCTGCGTCGCGGCATCGGAATGCAGCCGGTCAAGTTCGGCATCAGCTTCACCGCCAGCCTGCTCAACCAGGCCGGAGCCCTGGTGCTGGTCTACGCCGACGGGAGCGTGCAGCTCAACCACGGCGGCACCGAGATGGGCCAGGGCCTGCACACCAAGATGCTGAGCGTGTGCAGCCGGGCGCTCGGCGTGCCCATCGAGAGCATCCGTGTGATGCGAACCGCCACCGACAAGGTCCCCAACACCTCCGCTACCGCAGCCAGCTCGGGGTCGGACCTGAACGGCCAGGCGGTAGCCGCTGCATGCCGTCAGATCCGCGGACGAATGGCTGCGGTGCGCGAGGGGATGCCGGGCGATCCGAGCTTCGCCCAGGTGGCCCAGCAGTGTTGGGTAGAGCAGGTCGGTCTGGCTGCTTCCGGCTTCTACCGAACCCCAGGCATCGCCTACGACCGAGAGGCCGGAAAGGGGCGTCCCTTCCACTACTTCGCCTACGGGTTGGCGGTCTCCGAGGTCGAAGTGGACATGCTGACCGGCGAATACCGTGTCCTGCGTGCAGACATCCTGCACGACGTGGGCGACAGCATCCTGCCCGGCGTCGACAAGGGGCAGGTCGAGGGAGGCTTCATCCAGGGGCTGGGCTGGCTCACCATGGAGGAGGTGCTCTTCGACGAACGCGGACGCCTGCTGACCACAGGCCCCAGCACCTACAAGATCCCCGCAGCGGGTGATGCTCCCCCGGATTTCCGTGTGGAGCTCCTGGACAAGGCCACCCAGCCCGGTGTCATCCACGGCTCAAAGGCCGTTGGAGAGCCTCCCTTCATGCTGGCAATCTCCGTCATCACCGCCATGCGGCATGCCCTTGGCGCGGACGTCGGACTCCCCGCGACCCCAGAGGCCGTGCTGCGCGCCGGGTCCCCGAGACCTTGAAGCACGCCGCCCGCTGGGGTGGGCTGCTGATCCTGGCCCTGTTCCTCCGCCTGCTGTTTCGGAACAGCCTGGACCTGAGCGACCTGCCCGGAGCCGGGAGTGGCCACCTGCTGGGGATCGCGGTGGCGCAGCACAACCCCACGACGCCGATGGAACAGCTCATGGTGGGGCTGGTTGAGCTGGGGATGGACCCATTCACCGCCGGCGTGATGCTGAGCCTGGTGGGTGGCCTGGCCATGGTGCTGGGGGTGAGCCTGGCTGCAGAAGTGCTCTCAGGGCCCCTCAGCGGGCTCGCCGCCGGGCTGATGGTCTGCCTCTGGGGACCCGCGATCATGAACTCTCTCTTCATCGGAGCGGACGCCATAGCGATCGGACTGGGGCTGACCGGGGTGGGGCTGACCTGGCTCGGCGCCCTCGGCAGCTGGAAGCGCTACCCGCTGGTCATCGCAGGCGCACTGCTGGCCCTGATCGGCTCGCAGTTCCGCGAGATCGCTGCGCCGCTGCTCCCCCTGGTGCTCATCTGCGTCGCTCTGAACTTCGATCCTCGAAGGGCCATCGCCAACGTCCTGCCCGGCATCGCTGCCGTGGGGTGGACCGTCACTCGATTCGAGAGAAGCGGCTTCCGCAACCTGGGGCACGAACAGGTGTACAGCCCCTCGGACGCGTTGGCGTCCATCCTGGATCTCACGGGGTCGAGTCTGGGGGGTGACCTGATGCTGCAGTTCCTGGCTGCCGCGGTCCTGTCAGCCTTGATCCCGGGGCGACACCACGTGGCGCGGCTTCTGATGGCCTTGGCCTGCCCGGCACTCGTGCTCGCCGCGGTAGCCCGGGCCGGTGAGGCCACCCAGCTCCGGCACCTCCACCTGCTGGCCCTGCCGCTGCTGATCCTGGTCGGCAGCCTTGCAGGCCTGGCGTGGGAGCGCTTGCCGGGCCGCTGGCGTGCGCTGGTTCCGATCGTCGGGCTCCCCTGGATGCTCGGCCTCTCCTTCGATGCACTGGACCATGCCCAGAGCTTCTCGAAGGCTCGGGTCGCCTTTCATGGCGCCGTCCCGACCACCTTGCCTCCCCCACCAGAGGGGTGGAAACGAAGGACGATGGAACGATGGGAGGTCAACGGACTGTCCCTTCCCGGTGGTCCGGACTTGCTGGAGTTGGCGGCCGTCCAGAAGCTGGCGATACCCCTGCTGCACGACGAGCGACACCTCTTTGCGGTGACTGTGGCCCTCCGCGGAGGCGGAAAGGCCACCGTGATCGAGGCCCAGAACTGCTGCGAAGGAGAGGAGTTGACCGCCTGTGGCCAGCTCCTCGCCGAAGAGCTGGATGGTCGACTTCTGCTTCCCGTCGGGGACGGCAAGGACCGCATCCTGGACCCGGCACTGGAGCTCGCCTTGCGGAGGGCACTGGGCGCCCCGGACCGGCGCACTCCCTGGTGGGATGTCTGGGACCGTACGGGCAAGGGCAGCACCTGCAACCGAAGGGTGCGCTGGAAGGCACGCTCCAGCCTGAACATCGACGAGAGACACGAGCTTCCTTCGCTGGCGCCTCAAGCCCAGTAGGGTCTACTCCTCCACCAAGCGCTCGAGCTCCATCGAGAATCCGAAGGTCAGGTCAGAGCTGCTGGGTTGGACCTGGTGTGCCTCCGCGGCCAGCACGTTCTCTCCACCCACCAGCAGCTCGATCGGCAACTCGAAGCGCTCGTAGCTCGTCTCCTCCTCCCCGTAGACCGTCACGTTGGCGTAGCCGCCCCAGCTCGTCTCGCCATCCGGCATGTTCTTGCGGAGCAACTCACTGCCGTTCAGGTAGATCACAGCACCATCGTCCACGAGCAGGTCCACGAGGAGACGACCCTTCTCCGGGGCCGTATCGAGTGCGAAGCGATGGCGTAGGTAGGTGGTGGGATGCTTGTCGCTTCCGTTGGCTCCATAGCTGAGCTGCGTGGCCTGGTGGCTGTCGCCGTAGCCCAGGGGGGCAGGCCCCGTGGCCCAAGCCGCGTCGTCGTAGTCCGGCTTGCGCCAGTCCGAGCCCAGATCCGTCCCGCTGTCTTCGTAGGCCCAGCTCGCTTCCTTGGTGACGAGCTCCGTGAACTGCCAGCTGAGACGCCGGTTGCTCTCCCCCGGTGTGGGCACCTGGACCACCTCGAAGTCGCCACCGTCCGGGAGGCGAGCGTAGCCCTGCCCCTCTTCGAGCGGAGGAAAGACGACCCAGTCGATCGCCTCTCCCACCCCATCGAAGAGCCCGACCGCCTCACCGGCACTCGCGAGCCGGAAGGGGGTGTAGAGACCCTTCGCGTCCACATTGCCCGTCGCGAAGAGAACAACAAAGGCCCCGGGCGCCAGGCTGATCTCCGGCAAGGGGTGCAGCTCCTTCTCGTCGTAGTCATCCGAGACGTAGAGCCCCGACAAGGACAGCGCTGCATCTCCCACATTGGCCAGCTCCAGCCAGTCGTAGACCATGCCGTCGTCCGCCTTGTGGAAGCCGTCGTTGTCACTCACGAGCTCGTTGACGACGAGGCGTCCCTGAGCCCCCGCTTCGGTGTCCTGCGGAGAGTCCTCGGCTCCGCTCTCGGAGGGGAGGGACTCGCGCGTGGCAGGGTCATCGCTGGAAGCGGGCGCACAAGCCAGCAGCAGCGGAATCATCACCCCTGGAGGGTATCATCGGACCATGCTCCTCCTGCTGCTGTCCTGCAGCGATCCGACGCCCGTGGGTGAGGATTCCACACGCCTGGACACGAGCACCGAGTTCATTCCGGCCGGCCCCCAACCGACGGTCCTCATCAACGAGTTCATGGCGAGCAACGAGGGGACCATCACCGACGACAGCGGGACGTCCAGCGACTGGGTCGAGCTGTACAACGCGGGGGATGACGCAGTCTCGCTGAAGGGATGGCGGCTCGTGCTGGACGAGGAGGACCTGGAGATCGAGGAAGTCACCGTGGAGCCCGGCGGCTTCGCCTTGCTCTGGCTCTCGGATGGCGCTCTGGGGCCTGCATACCTGGACGGAAAGCTGCCTCGCGAAGGGGCCTCTCTCTCCCTGCTCGATCCCCGGGGACTGACGAGCGACGCTCTGCACTACCCACAGCAGGCCACGGACGTCTCCGCAGCCCGCATTCCGGACGGGGCGGAGGCCTGGAGTCTGACAGCGACCCCCACCCCCGAAGGCAGCAACGAAGGGGTCGTCCCCGACGAAGAGGGCGTCGGCGGCGGCGGTCCCTGCGTGCTTGGAGCGCCCGAGCAGATCTACTACCTCGAGGGCGACACAATCGCCTTCCCCCTGGTCTGCACCGAAAACCCCAGCGCTGAACTCCTGCCGGTGAGGCTGCCCCAAGGCTCCAACACCGAGGACGGCTTCTGGTGGGCAAGCGGTCCGGCCGACGGCGGACGGGTCGACCTGGTCTTCGCCAGCCGACCAGCCGGAGCCGTTCACCAGATCCCGGAGGCAACCACCTTCCGCCTGTGGGTGGCAGACGATGCGAGCGCCCAGGACAACGTGCCGGTGGACCCGCTGCTCTACACCGAAGAGTGGGCCCTACCCGTCTTCCACATCCAGACTGAAGGGAGCATCTCCGAGAGCTACCGAGCCGCCGAGGTGATCTACGAAGGCCATGCCTACGAGGCCCAGATCAAGGTCCGTGGCGCCAGCAGCACCAGCTACCCGAAGCAGTCCTACACCCTGGCCTTCGAGGAGGTGGAGTTGGAGGTCGAGGACTGGCCCGAGACCCGTGACCGCATCGTGCTGGTCACCACCTTCGACGACAACAGCTACGTCCGCCAGAAGCTCATCTACGACCAGTGGCTGGCCATCGCCGAGCACTGGGGCGAGCCTCGCCTGACCCCCAGAGCGTGGTTCGCGGTGATGTACCTGAACGGGGCCTACCACGGGCTCTACACCGGCATCGACCACGTGGATGACGAGTTCATGGAGCACATGGGCTTCGAGCGGGACGGCAACCTGTACAAGTCCGTCAACCACGACGCGAACTTCTACCTCAAGAGCAACCTGCACGCCGGCTACGAGAAGAAGGAAGGGGTGCCTGCGGACGACTTCACCGACCTGGACGCACTGGTGAACTTCACTGGGGGCTCCTCGACCAGCGCGCTCATCGCTGGGGCCGAGCAGTGGCTGGACCTGGGCGAGTTCATGGACTGGTTCCTCCTGGTTCACTACACCGAGTCCGCCGACTCGGCGGGCAAGAACGCCTACCTGTACAACGACCCCTTGAACCTGCGCTTCCGCTATGCGCCCTGGGACTTCAACCACAGCTGGGGCCAGAACTGGTACACGGCTCGGGTCTCCGTGAACACGCTGAGCGACTTCTCGAGCCGCAACGCGGTCTTCGCCGCGATTCACGCGGAGCGCTCGGAGCAGCTGTGGGATCGCTTCCGAAGCCTTCGCGACAACGACGGCCCCATGTCCACGGCGTGGGTGGAGACTCAGCTGGACGCCTACTACGCGCTCATCGAGCCCTCCGCGGAGCGGGACTGGGAGAAGTGGGCTGCGGACTACGGGTCCTTCTCGCGCTGGGCAGGAACCCGGAGCAGTCAGAACGACTGGACCGACTACCAGGCCGAGAAGGAGTACCTCTACACCTGGGTAGCTGAGCGCGGAGCCCTCTTCGACAGCCTCCACTGAGGCTCACGAAACGACGAGCGCCAGCCGGGCCAGGTGTTGAATGTGACCCAGGCATGCGGCACGGATGACAGCACGACGGTGCTCCGCGTCGGTGACCTCCTCGCCTTCCCAGCGCGCCTCGATCTCTCCACGCTCGATGAGATCCTCGGCCAGCTCGACCAGGGCCTCCCGATCCCGAGTGCCATCCATCGCCAGGAGCAAGGCCCGATCCATCGGTGGAAGACGGCACTTGCGGTGCAGCATCGTGTTGACGAGATCCCCCTTGTCCGCCTGCCACCGTGCGTAGGGCCAGGCTCGGGGGTGGCTGCCGACCGAGTTCGTGAAGGGACTGGGCATGCAGTGAAGGCTGATGAAGCCCTTGGAGAAGCAGGTCAGCAGGTTGTCCGTCAGAAACTCCCTGTCCTCCTCGATCGTACCGCTGCTTTCGATGCGCTCCCGTGCCCGAGCGACGAGCTCCTCGAAGGGGATGTTCTCCGGGTACTCCTGGGCCAGGTGCATCAAGGCGGCCTTCACCAGAGGCGCAGCGACGTGGAAGCTGACGTCGTTCTCACCCCGGAAGTGCATGGGAGAGGCGTCCTCGATCGTCCACTCCTCCCCCTCCACCGAGAAGCAGCAGCCCAGGCGGAAGGGCTCCACCTTCTCACCGCTGAGCTTGCGGTCGATCGAGAGCTCCTCGCGGACGAGCAGGGTCTTCCGAAAGGTCCGGTTCCGCAGAAAGTCCATGTAGTGCTCAGTGCGGATGATGCCGTTGATCTCGTTCAGGATCTCCTGCGCCTTCTCGTCGAAGTTCGAGGCGAGCATCGAGGGGAAGTCACACTCCGCGAGGTACTGCAGGTCCCACTCCGCAGCGCGACGGGCAAACTCCTCGAAGTAGACCGGCTCGTTGTTGGTCGCCAGGTACTCGTGGAAGACGTAGCTGTCGTGGTGCTGATGCAGCGACTCGCTGATGGCGCGGGCCAGGACGGCGAAGGGCTGCTTGTTGTCGACGTTGCGCTCGCTCAGGAACTCCAGGATGGCGCGGGCCTGCTGGATGCGTCTCTCCGGCTCTTCGAAGGAGCGCGTGTGGCTGAGCATCAGGTCGCGGATGGGCAAGCGCTGATACCAGCCCGGGAGCACGTTGTAGGAGCAATAGGCAACCCCATTCGGCACCAGGTTCTGGCGGCTCACTCTCAGAATCGCGGCCTGGACCTCGGGGGGGACCCAGCTGTAGACACCGTGGCAGATGATGTAGTCGAAGTGCCCCCAGCTCGCGTCGATGTCCGTGATGCTGGAGTGCCGCAGCTCGAGGTTGGAGGCACCCATGGCCGCGATGGCCTCCCGCCCCATGTCGATCTGCACCGAGGAGGCGTCGACGCCGACGAAGGAGGCCTCCGGAAGCATCAGGGCCAGGGGAAGCAGGTTTGCCCCATGACTGCAGCCCAACTCCAGCACCCTCGCCGTCTCGGCGGGCGGGGCCTCGACACCGAAGAGTCGAGCCAGGGACCGCATGCGGTCCGGGTGGGTGTCCTCGAAGACACCACCTACATAGGGAATGATGTCGTACTCGGTTCGATCGCTCACGTCGCCACGCGCTCCCAGGCTTCCATCGCCTGCTCCAGATCCTGGGCCACAGAGCCCCGCTCGTCCAGCAGCCTCGACACAAGCTCGGGTTCACCGGAGCGCTCCGCAAGCTGTCCATCGATGCTTGCGAGACGTCCCTCCAGCTCATCGATGCAGAGCTCCAAGCGCTCGGACTCGCGCTCCTGGCGCTCCCTTTCACGCTTGCGCTTCTGGCGGGTCCTCCACTCCCCATCGTCCGCTCGGGCACTGGAGCCTTTCGCTGCGATCGGAGGGGGTGCTTCCAGGTACTCGGGCCGCACCCCACGGTGCACATCCACACCCTGCGGGCCAAAGCGCACCACACCCGTCGCGAGCTGCTCGATGAACCAGCGGTCGTGGCTGACGAAGACGATGCCCCCGACGAACTGGGCGAGCGCTTCGGTCAGCACCCCGACCGTGACCACGTCCAGGTGGTTGTTCGGCTCGTCCAGCAGCAGGAGGTCGAGTTCGCGTGCAGCGAGCCGGGCCAGCGAAACCCGGGCCTTCTCCCCGCCGCTGAGGGTGCCCACCGGCTGCAGCGCCTGATCCCCCTGGAGGCCCAGAGCACCCAGGAGACTCCGAGCCCGGGTCTGCGTGCAGAAGGGAGCATCCTCCAGCACGAGGTCGACAGCGCGGGCTTCAGCGGGCAGCTCCAGGGCCTGATCCTGGCCGAAGACGCCGATGCGAAGGCCCCGGTCGAGGGTGCGCGTCCCGGTCATCAGCGGGTGCAAACCCCCGAGCGCCCGGAGCAGGGTGGACTTGCCCGTGCCATTTGCGCCGAGCAGCACCCACCGCTCCCCGCGGTGCAGATCCAACTCGAGCCCTTCGAAGAGGGGTCGATCCCAGCCCGCCGATGCGTCCCGAAGGCTCAACAGCTTCGCTCCGCGAGGCTTGGCAGCGATGAAGCGAAGCCGAGGCGCAGCGTCGTCTTCGATCACGGTGACCCGCTGCGCCTTGAGCTTCTCGAGGGCCTTCGACTTGGACTTTGCCTGTTTGGCCTTGTTGGCCTTGGCTCCGAAGCGTTCCACGAAACGCTCCAGCTTCGCCTCCCGCTCCTGCTGCTTCGCCGCTGTGCTTCGGAGCAGGTCCATGCGCTGCTCCCGCTCCTCGAGATAGCGACCGAAGCTACCGGGAAAGTGCTGCAGTCCAGCATGCTGAAGCTCCACGATGCCGTCGATGCATCGGTCGAGCACGAAGCGATCGTGGCTGACCAGCACCAGCGCACCCTTGTGGGCTGCGAGGCGCCGAGCCAGCCAGGCCCGGGCATGCAGATCCAGGTGGTTCGTGGGCTCGTCGAGGAGCAGCAGCTCCGGCTCCGCCAACAACAGCCGAGCCAGAGCGATGCGCATGCGCCAACCGCCGCTGAACTCCAGGCAGGGCCGATGCCAGTCCGTCTTCTGGAAGCCCAGCCCCCACAGCACTTCGCCGATTCTCTCCTCTGCGGCGTAGCCTCCCGCCAGGCGAAAGCTGCTCTCTGCCCGCTCGAAGCGCTCGATGCTCTCCTGGGTGCTGTCCAACTTCTCGGTGGCGCTCTGAAGCGCCCGCTCCATCTCGAGCTGTCCGGTCATTCCCGAGCGAACCTCGTCCCACAGGCTGGCCTTGCTGCAGGAGACGCCATGCTGCGGCAGATAGCCGACCTTTCCGCCGCGCCGGATGAGCCCGCAGTCGGCCTCGTGCTCCTCGGCGATGCTCCGCAGGAGCGTGGTCTTGCCCACCCCGTTTCGACCCACCAGACCTACGCTCTCGCCCGGGCGCAGGTGCCAGTGAAGATCGACGAGTAGTTCCCGCCCCCCCGCCGAGAGGGTCACGCCCGTCAGTTGCAGCATGGCTCAGGCGCCGAGCTCACCGCGCAGCGAGTTGGTGAACCCGCGCAGGATGCGCACGTCTACCAGATCGCCGACCAGGTCCTCCGACCCGGGGAAGTTGACCATCTTGAAGCTGCTGGTGCGCCCACACATCACCTGGTCGTCCCACTTGCTGGGTCCCTGCACCAGCAGCTGCTCAACCTGGCCCTCGAGCCGACGGTTGCTGGCCAGTTGCAGCTCCTGCTGGCGCTTCTGGAAACGCATGAGGCGCTCTTGCGCGAGCTGTGGTTCGACCGCCCCTTCCTTCAAGCGCAGTGCAGGCGTGTTGGGGCGCGGACTGAACTTGAAGGAGAACGAGCCCTGAAAGCCGACCTGCTCCAGCAGGGTCATGGTCTGCTCGAAGTCCTCGTCGGTCTCGCCTGGAAAACCCACGATGATGTCGGTCGTGAGACTGATCCCCGGGCGAGCCTCTCGCAGGGCATCGGCCACCTGCAGATAGCGCTCCCGCGTGTAGAAGCGCTTCATGCGCCGGAGCACCCGGTCACTGCCCGACTGCACGGGAAGGTGAAGGTGCGAGGTCAGCTGGGGGAGATCCCGGTAGGCCTGGATGACATCGTCGCCCATGTCTCGTGGGTGCGAGGTGGTGTAGCGGATGCGCTCCACTCCAGGGACTTCGGCCACGAGGTACAGCAGCTGCGCGAAATTGTGCTCCCCGGTCTTCAAGCCATAGCTGTTCACGTTCTGGCCGATCAGCGTGATCTCCCGAATCCCCTGCGCGACGTTGTCTCGAACCTCCTGCAGGATCTCGGCGGAGGGTCGGCTGACCTCGGCCCCTCGCGTAAAGGGCACGATGCAGAAGGTGCACTTGTTGTCACAGCCCTTCTGGATGGTCACGAAGGCTCCGACCCGGCGCTCGCCGGGACGCAGCACGGCGGTCTCGCGCACGAAGGCGTAGGCGTCGTTGTCGATGAAGCTGTTCTGCAGCACGCGAGCCGTCTGAGAACGCTGCACCAGGCTCTGGATCTGCGGCACGTGGTCGGGTCCGAAGACCAGGTCCACATCCTTGCGGTAGCGCCTGAAGAGGTCCTTCCCTGCGTGCTGCGCCATGCAACCCGCGATGCCGATCCGCGCACCCCGCTCTCGCAGGTGGCGGACTTCGCCGATGAAGGAGCGCAGCTTGTGCTCGGGCTTCTCCCGTACGGAGCAGGTGTTGACCAGGATGAGGTCCGCCTCCTCCACCTCCGAGGTCGGGACGTAGCCGTCCTTTCCAAGCAGCGCGCGCATCTTGTCGCTGTCGTATTCGTTCATCTGGCAGCCGAAGGTCTTGATGAAGACCTTCTTCTCGCGACCGGCGGACATCGCGGCGAAGGTAGCCCCGAGGCGGGTCTCCGGCAACACGCCGAGGGGCGGAGTCTCTTCCTTCGCTCAGTCCCGTGTCGTGTTCCTGGGTCGCAGATCCAGAGCCTCGGCGTCGGCGGTGAAGCCTGCGAGGTCGACCCGCCGACCCAGGGCATAGGGCTCGACGCGGTCGTTCACAGCCATCAGCATGGGCTCGAGCAGGCAGGCGAAGACCCCCCCGTAGCCGTAGCCCGCAAAGAGATGGTAGAGCCGACCCCAGAAGCCCCGAGTCCAGCCCTTCGGAAGCTCGACGGCCTCGGCAGCGAGCACACGAAGCCCGGGTGGACGAGCTCCACTCTTGAGGGTGGGGGGCAAGGCGACGTCCAGCACGGTTGCATGAGGCCGCAGATGTTTCGGATCCAGCGTGTCGCCGGTCGTGGCACAGCCGAGCACGATGTCCGCTTCTCCCGCCGCCTGTTCTTCCGGATGCAGGGCGATGCCGAGCGCCGCAGCCTTCCGCGTCAATGCAGCGCCGGTACCCCCCGCGATGACCCTTATGCCGCGCTCCGCCAGCGCCCCGGCCACCACCTGGCCGACCATGGACCGAAAGCCCAACACACTCACGGGCTGATCACGTTCCCCGAGCAGAGAGAGCGTGTTGCTCACCGCTGCCCAGGCCGTCGCCGCGGCACCGGTTGTCACGGGAACCGACACCTGCTCCGCAAGGCTGGTCCCCCGCCCAGCCACCACCGCCAGGAGCGAGCCAAGACCCACAGCGGCGACCGGCCCCGCCAGCTCGACAGCATCGACCATCCCCTGCAAGGCGGCGTCCTGGTCGGTGAGCAAGTGCTCAGGCAGGCGAGGAAGGCTGATCACCTCGCCCTCGACCTTGCCCCGGATGCCCACACGGCAGAGTCGGCCGGGTGCCTCCCGAGCCGAGACACGACCTGTGACCAGGGCAGAATCCAAGAGCGGCACGCCACTGACCCGCATGTGCAGCGGTGTCAGGGGGTGAACGAGAAAGGCGAAGCGCTTCAGGCCGTCTTTTCTTCGAGGAGCGTCACGACGATGCGGTAGAAGGTCGCGACGCGAAAGAGGGTGGGAATCTCACTGGTCTTGAGTCCCTCGGAGAACTCGGCGGCCGGTACTTCCGGCATCGCTTCAGCGAGCTTTTCGAGTCCCGCCGCCGTCAGAGCACCGTCGACCTCGTAGACGATGTCCTCGTTCAGGGAACCTCGAGCCTGGGACTCGACACCCCCGCGTGGGATCTTGATCCCAAAGGCGCGCTCCAACCGGAACACGAGATCCAGGAAGTCGAGAGACTCGGCACCCAGATCCTCGATGAGGCGGGCGTCCATCTCGACCTCGTCATCGTCGAGACCAAGGGCCTCGGCGACCGCATGCTGGACCTTCTCCCAGACTACGGGGTCCATCTGCAATGTTTTCACGAGCCTAAGCTGACCCATCGCTTGTTCCGCGGTGCGCTGATGCCAAGCACGAATCTTAGCCTGATTGTTCCTCGCTGTCGTCAACTGTGTGAGAAAAGTAGACATGGTGTCTACCCTCTACCCCCCTCTCGAAAACAGAGCGGCTGTCCCGCGGCGCTGAAACCCGGAAACTCTCCCCGCAACAAGGCACGAGCAAGGCCGACAATGGTCTCACTGCAGCCGAGATAGCCGAGCTCTCGACGCTCGTCCGCGAGGGGCTCTCCCTCGCCCGCCTCGATCACCCAGCGCTGCTGACCATTCGCGGGCCGCAAGACAAAGAAGGCAGCGCCCTCGCCCGCCTGGGCCCCGCCCAGGAGGGACTCGAGCCCAATCCAGCTGTCGGAAGCACCGCAGACGACCAGCTCTGCCCTGCCCTCCGCCACGGCGGCCCAACCCTCCACCAGCGCGTGTCCGCCAGAGGAGTCACCGTCGCAATAGTTGGCGTTGACCCCCTGAAAGTCGTGACTCGCGGACGCGAAGCCCAGGACGTTGTTGCTCAGGCCCTTCACCAGCCACAGGGGATGGATCAGGGGGTAGCCCTCCCGAGCGAAGCGTCCAAGATCGAGCACGCCATCGCTGTCCATGGACACGTCGAGCGCGGGCACCAGGTCCGCCATCTCGCCCCCGATGGGCGTCGAGCCGATGAACATGCCCCGGCCCGCTGGAGGCACCTCTTCCCAGCCCTCCGCATCGGCCAGGGCCACAGCGATACCGCTGACCCCCAGCTTCACGGCGCGAGACATCAGCTTGAGGTTCTTGCGCTCCCTCACGTAGGCACGCGCCCGAAAGCCGGGGACTTCGCCAGGGCGACCGCCGGTGGCACCCTCAACCCCGATTCCAGCCGGGCAGAACAGGCCGATCCCCGCCACACCCACCGCTTGCATCAGGCCACACCGAAGATGAGAGAGCAGTTCTGGCCACCAAAGCCAAAAGAGTTGCTCAGGATGCTCTGTGGGTCGTCCTCGCGAGCCGATCGTCGAAGCTCGACATCCAGGGCTTCCGGTTCTTCCAGGCCGTAGGTCCCGAAGGACCAGCCCTGGCCCAGTGCCCCTACACACGCCGCCGCCTCGACCACGCCCGCAGCCGCGATGCAGTGACCGACCGCCCCCTTGATGGAGGACACAGGCACGCTTCCCATCGCACGGTGGATGGCCCGCGCCTCGATGCCGTCGCCGAGCGGGGTGCCTGTACCGTGAGCGTTGACGTGGTCTACCCGCTCGAGGCCGGCGTCGGCGAGCGCCCGGCGCATGCTCAGCAGCGCCCCCTTCCCCTCGGGATGAGGTGCGGTGACGCTGTGGGCATCGACACTGCTGCCAGCACCAAGCACGCGAGCCAGCACCTGGGCCCCCCGCGCATCAGCGCTGCGCTCCGACTCCAGCATCAGCACCGCGGCTCCCTCCCCGATCACGAAACCCGAACGCCGTCGGTCGAAGGGACGACACTCTCCCTCGCTCAAGGCTCCCAGCACGATGAAGCTGAGCACACCCAGTGGATGCAGCATCGAATCGTGCGCGCCACAGAGGGCCATGTCCACCTCGCCGCGGGCGATGGCTCGCGCACCATTGGCGATGGCCAGCGCGCCTGCGGCGCAGGCTGAAAACGAGGTCTGCTGAGGCCCCATGCACCCCAGCTTGTCAGCGACCAGGGCGGTCACTCGCTCGGGGAGATGTCGGGCCGGTGCGACCCGGTCGGTCCCCAGATCCGAGTGGATGGCAGCGCGATCCAGCACACCGTCGACGAGATGCACGAAGGCATCCTCCTCGAGCTCTCTCGGAGTGACCGAGCTCAGACCGGTCCCCATCCACACCCCGGCGCGGCTCGTATCCACTCCCCGCGCCGCATCCCTCGCCGCCGCCAGGGCCAATCCCGCCTTGCGGTCGTCCTCAAAGCCCGGTGGCGCCTCCACCGGCACGCGGACCTCAGCAGCGCGCGTGATGGGAAGTCCGCCCGCATCGAAGGCCTGGAGGGGTCCGATGGCCGAGCCGTCCGCACGAAGACCCGCGAGCAGGGGCTCGAGCCCGCGGCCAAAAGCGCTCACCACACCGACCCCCGTGACGACGACCCCCTTCACCGCCTCAGCGCTCGCAGCGCTGCTCGCCGCCCTCGAAGCACCGGTAGTTGCCCTCCGAGGCGTCCATCACGATGGCTGTGATTCGGCTGCGATCATCCAGGTAGGCGGTGACCGTGCACTTGGGATCCCCCGAGAGTTCGAGGACAACGGAGCTGCCCTCCTCACTGGCCTTCCCACCTCCGCAGCTCACCTTGACCTTGCGCGTGCCCTCCGCGAGGCTCTGGAAGGTCATGCCCCCGCTGACCGGTGGAGGCACGTCCGGCGCCAGATCCACTTCGGGACGGTCGGGGACACCGGGCGGAAGCTCCGGCACGCCGGCTTGTCCCGGATCGTCGGGAAGGGTGGGATCGATCTCCGGCACCTCGATGGGATCGAGCTCGGGCGCCTCGGGAAGGGACACACCCTGGTCCTCCATGTCCGGAGCCATCAGCGTACCGAAGAGGCCGGTCCCGGCAAGTCCTCCGCAGCAGCCGAAGACGAGCATCAAGCCAAAGCAGCCCCCCACGAACAAGGGAAGCCTGCTCTTCTTCTTGGGCGGCGGCGCCGTCGCCGGGATCTCGCCGAAGGCCGGGTCGAACTCTGGAGGAGGCCTCGTCGAGACGGGCATTGCGATGGTCGCATCTCCACCCAGCGCACCCGGAGGAGGAGGAGGAGGAGGAGGAGCCGCCGGAGGAGGGAGACCGGTTGAGGCCGGTGAACCCAATGGTGGGAGCGACTCACCCCCGGGTGGTGGCGCCGTCGCCGGGTCCACCAACACCGCCAACTCGTCCTCGGGGAGGAGCTGGGTCGCGTCGTCTCCCGGCTCCATGTCCGGCGCCGGTGTCGACATCAACATCGTCGCGGCGTCGCCGTCTTCGATCGGCTCGAAGCCTTCGACGGGCTCGAATCCACGGGGCTCGGAGTCATCGGCGGACTCGGAGTCACCGGGGAGCTCAGCGTCATCCGCGGGCTCATCGTCTTCGACCACAGAGACCACCGAAGAGCCGCCCACCCGAGCCGCACCGCTCTGCACGGTCTCCGCCTCGGCCTCGATGCGGGTGGGAATGTCGTCCCAGTCGTCCAGCGAGGGCTCCATCCCCGGAATCGGTTCCACCACCGGAGCCATGGCACGAAGAGGATCTTCTTCGTACCCCGCTTCCGCCGTGAAGCTGTCCTCCAGGTCGGCATCCTCAGAAGGCCGGAGCAGGGTGGGTTCCTCGTTTCGAGGCATCACCCGTGTCTCCATCAGATCCGGGTCGATCTCATCGTCGAAGGGAACCGCGGTGGCGGGCACGGGGGGAAGGTCCGCCAGCTCCGGGATGATCGTCGGGTGGCTCCGGATCCCTCCTCCTGCCTCAGGGTCTTCCGCTGAAGGCTCGAGATCCTCGGATGGCAGATCCGACTCGTCGTCTTCGTCATCCTCCACCTCCACGATGGGGCCTTCGGACTCGTCGTCCTCGTCGTCCTCCACCTCCACCGAAGCGGCGAACTCGTCCCCGGGATCCCCCTCGGACCCAGGGTTCTGCTCCTCCTGGGTCTCCTCCACTTCCACTTCCACCAAGGACGGCAAGGAGGTACCGCACTCCTCACAGAAGTGCGCACTTCCAGGATTGCGGTGGTTGCAGCTGGGACAGCTCACGGCGGGCTCGCCCCCGACATCCTCCTCCTCGGGGCCATCGAGATCGTCCTCGACGTCCACCTGCACCTCGGGGCCGTCGAGATCGTCTTCCTCCAGTTCGCCCGCCTGATCGGCCAGCGCCTCCCGAATGGCCTGCGCCTCCGACGGAGACTCTTCGTAGGTCTCCTCGAACATCCAGGGCGGCCTCTCCGGCACCGGCTCCTCCGAACCGAGATCGTCCGGATCCTGCATTTCCTCCGTGACCATGCCCTCCTGGAGGCCATCCGCCATCGTGAGCTTGACCTCTCCCTGGGAAATACCGAAGGCCCTGGAGTCCTCAGCCAGAACCGAGTCGGTCAGTGGGGAAGGCGTGCGCGGCTGTTCCTCCATCAGGCGAACAAGCCCGCCCACGTGTTCCTCCCCCCACTCCGTGATCCTGAGACCCGGCAACTGACGGGCGACATCGCGAGCCAGGGTGTGGACCTCACCAGCGGGGGGGCGGTTCTTGTGATCGAAGGCGAGGCAGCCGGTCAGCAAGCGCTCGACCTCGGTCGCCTCCGCACCTCCCAGCCCGATGGCGGCCCGCATGTACGAGAAACGGTCAGCGAGGAAGCGGGCGTGGCGTTCCGGGCGGCCCTTGGCCTTGCCCAGCTTCTCCAGGGTCAGCACCTCGTAGATCGTGGCACCCAGGCTGTAGACGTCACTGGCCGGCGTCTCCGGTTCGAAGAAGAGACGCTCCGGCGGCATGTAGTCGACGCTGCCGAACTGCAGTTCCTTGGTCTGGCTCTCCCGCGCGTCGAACTCGGCCCGTGCCACACCGAAGTCCAGCACCTTCACGAGGCCGCTCTCGTCGATCATGATGTTCGAGGGCTTGATGTCGCGGTGAATGACCCTCAGGGGTCGCTCGCCCGCGTAGGGAGGACGGTTGTAGGCGGCGTCGAGAGCCGACGCGACGCTGCTCATCACCTCGAGGACCACACGCGCAGGGACCTGGCCGTTGCGGATGACCATCTGGCCGATGATGAACTTCAGGTCGACGGCCTCGAGGTACTCCATGACGACCGCGGCGCGACCATCGATGGAGGTCAGGTCCACCACATCGACGATGTTTCGGTGCCTCAACCACCCCAACAGACGCGCCTCATCGCGCATGCGACGAGCGATCTCCTCGTTCTCGGTCCATCGACGATGGAGGAGCTTGACCGCAGCCAGCCGAGAGAAGCCGTCGGCGTGCATCACCTTGGTCAGGTAGACCGCTCCAAAACCGCCGGAGGCGATTTCCCTCAGGAAATGAAAGCGGCGTCCGGTCTCGCGGCTCAAGCGGTGTCCTGTACGGCTGGCCGATGCATCCTATCAGGCCCGCTCAAGTCTCGCCCAGGCACCAACGCGGTCCACCCCAAGGGTCTCGCTCGCTCCAAGCAGCAGGTCCAGGCCCGGGTTGGCGGTTCCGCAATCACCCAGACCCTGCGCGAAGCTCCAGCCGTGTTGCTTCCCGCCACCGCCAGCGCCACCATCGACCAGGTGAAACAGGGCCTGGCAACCCACAGGCTCGAGGAGCAGGGCGACCGATGCCTCACCGGCGGGAAGGGTGTGCCCGATCCGACCCCGGTCGCGGAGCCCTCCGCCATCGATCTGGCTGTCCACCACCACCACCAGCGCCGCCGGACAGCGACCCTCGGCCACCTCGAAGAGCGCCATGCGCATCGCCTGTGCTCCCGCCGCTGGCCCGCCGGCACAGGTGTCTGCGGCCCCTCGGATGCCCAGGTTGATCGAGATGTGGGCGAGCACCATGTTGGGCAGCGTCTTGAGCGGCAGGAGAGGAGGGTAGAGATCCCGACCCGCCCCAGCCAGAAGACGCGTGTCCAGACGCCCATCGCGGGCTGAGGCAGCCATTGCCGGGTCCGCTTCCCCTCCGTCCGGCGGCTCGCGCCGCACCCCGACGAAGAGGCCCAGCAGCTCGCGATCTCCAGCCCAGTCCCCCAGGGCCTCGGCCGCTGCCGGTAGAGCCAGCTGTGCGGCGCGCGGCAGCAGCTTGCGGTCCTTCCGGCGACGCAGCCAGCGCTTGAAGTCCGGTCCCGGGACACGACCGCCCAGGGTCTGTTCGTGTCCGGGCTCGCCCAGGGGTACGAGCCCGCTCTCCCCGGCCTTCAGGGCGGCGCGGACCTGCTGGGGATCGTTTCCCAGGGCACAACGAAGCCCAACACTGCTGACGGCAACCCTCATCTCAGAGCACTCAGCAAGAGGCTGCCGTTGCTTCCCCCGAATCCGAAGGCGTTGGTCAGGGCGTGCTCGACACGCTGCTGGCGAGCCGCGCCGGCGACGTGGTCCAGATCGCAGGCTGGATCCGGGTGCGTCAGGTTGATGGTGGGCGGCAACACGCCGTCGCGCACCGCGAGCGCCGTCACGATGGCTTCGACGGCGCCACAGGCCGCCACCAGGTGTCCCATCATCGACTTGGTGCTGCTCACAGCAGGTCGGTGCTCCCCGAAGACCCGATGGATGCCCCGGCTCTCGGAGGCATCGTTCATCGCAGTGGAGGTGCCGTGTGCGTTGATGTAGCCCACGCGATCGGCCTGGACGCCAGCGTCCAGGACCGCGGCAGACATGGCCTGGGCTGCCCCTCGGCCGTCCGGAGGGGAGTCGGTGATCCGGTAGGCATTGCAGGAGCAACCAAAACCGCTCAGCTCGACCAGCGGCTCGGCTCCACGGGCGAGCGCAGACTCGAGCTCCTCGATCACCAGGATGCCGGCTCCCTCCCCCAGCACGAATCCATCCCGATGGGTGTCGAAAGGCCGGGAGGCAGCCTGCGGGTCGTCGTTGCGCGTGGACAGCGCGCCCAGGAGGGAGAAGCCGGTCACCATCACCGGGTTCACCAGCACGTCCACTCCCCCCACCACCATGGCATCGACCTGGGCCCGACGAATGCGCAGGAGCCCTTCACCCACAGCCTGCGAGGAGGAGGTGCAGGCGGTGGAGATCGTGGTCGCAGGCCCCTGGGCTCGCAGACGCTCGGTGATGAAGCGGGTGGGCGCCTGGGGAGCGGCGCGCTGGAGCTCCTCCCGGGACGGCAGCTCGCCCATCCGGTAGCGCCGACCGATGGTCTGAAGCCTGGGACGGGCGGCCTCGGAGCCCATGCACACGCCCAGGAAGTCCGGATCCGGACGGCCCGACATCCTCAAGGCCTCGTCCAGGGCGCGGGCGGTGAGATCCAGCTTGAGTTGCCCCTCGTCGACAGCGGAAGGCAGGGCCACCTCAGCGGCGAAGGTGACCGGAAAAGCGCTCGCATCGAAGCGCTCGATGGGTCCCACACCGCTGCAACCCTCCTTGACCGCGGTCCAGGTGGCCGGCAGGTCTGAGCCCAGCGGAGTCACCATGCCCATGCCGGTCACGACGACGCGGCGCCGTGTCATTCCGAGGCGCTTCGCAGCAACAGATTCAGAGCCCTCGTCTCCAAGGCTTCGAGGCGTTCACGCTCGGCCTCGTCCTCCAGCGGAACGGCGTTGAAGACAAAGGTCTGCTCCGCCTGGGCGTGCATGCGCCCGTCCACCTTCGCGCTCACCGCCATCACGGCGCTCTCGTCCCGGAGCGAGATGAACTTCGTGTTGAGTTCGACCACGTAGCCAGGACGCACGAAGCGACGAAACTTCACCTTCTCCGCCATGGAGAAGATGGGGAAGGGCCAGTCCCCCCGCTGTTCCCGGACGGTGTAGCCGATGAGCTTGCCACTGAGTTGCGCCATGGCCTCCAGGAGGAGGACGCCGGGCACCACCGGAAAGCCCGGGAAGTGGTCCTGGACCCAGGGCTCGCTCATGGTGAAGGCCTTGTGCCCCACGGCGTGCTCGCCGCTCACCAGCACCTCGATTCGATCGAGCAGGAGCCACCGCATCAGTCGAGGATCGCCTCGATGCAGGCCACTCCAACCAGTTCCCGCTCTCCGCCTTCACAGCTGCGATGCCTGTACAACTCGAAGTGGTGGTTTCCACTGAAGGGAGCTCGGAAGGTCGCCAACCAGTGCCGACGACCCTCGGCGTTGACCTGGCCTGCGGGGACCGGGTCCCCCTCGACGGGCCGATCGTCGAAGTACAGGTCCATGTCGTAGATGCAGGAGGGATCGCCGTCCTCCTCCGCCACGGACCAGGCACCGACGGACACCTCCTCGCCCAACGCGGTCACCGGGTTTACCCCGACCTCCGTTTCCTTTTTCGCGACCTTCCAGCCGGTGGCCGCCTTGCCGACGAAGGCCTGCCCGTCACAGGGACGGTAGGTGAAGCTGGGCTCGTCGGGCATCGGCAGCCACTCGACGTAGCCAGCACCGACCTGCTTCTCCTTGCCGTCCGCGGGCAGCTTCACCTCGACAACCCGCATCGCACACTTGGGCTTGTGGGGTTGGAAGTAGAGACGGGTGACGGTTTCATCACCCACCGGCTCTCGATCGTCGGTGAGCATCAGGTCATCGGTCCTGAGCTCGCCGGTCATCGAGATCTTCCCGAAGCCGCCTCCGACGTACCAGGCCTTGAAGACCAGAGCATCGGCCGGTCCCTCCTCGAAGATGCGGATCCGGTAGGTGTGGTCGGCCTGGGAACCGCTCACCTTCACCCAGTCCCGCGTCAGTCCATCCAGTGCGATCTCCGGACATGGATCCTGCACCACGGGCGCGGGTTCTTCGGTCTGCTGGTTGCAGGAAAACAGCACGCTCAGGAGCAGCATCGAGATCCTCGAAAGCGCCGAGCCTAACAGAGCGTCAGCTACCATCCAGGGCAGATGCCGAACACCAGCGCCATTGGCGTCACCGTCCGACACGCCATCGCACGCGCTCTGGCTACGGCCAACCTGGCCCCAGCGGAGGCCACCTACCGGGTGCTCAGCGCCCGCGCGTGGCCTCGGCGGGACGGCAGCGTCGGGCGAGCCAACGTGACCCTCCAGATGCGTGAGGCTCAGCCGATCCATCGCTGGGAAGCACGCGACCTGGAGGGCTGGGTCAACCCCGACGGGGAGCACCCGAACATGGTGCTGGTGCCGCTGGCAGATCCCCTCTTCGTGGACATCTTTCCCGTGACCTGGGACCGGTGGCTGCAACACACGGACGAGTGGCTGCCCGAACACATCGACACCCTGGTACCTCGATCGGGGCTGGAGCACGCCCAGGCATTGGACTTCGCGGCCCGGCTCGACAGGCGCTTGCCGACCACGGAGGAGTTCAAGGCTCTGTGGGGGCCCGAGCGCTTCCCCTGGGGAAAGATCCCGGACCCGGGCCTGGGCTACCCCCGCAGCCCGCGCTTCGGCCAACTCCACGAGGTCGGCGCACATCCTCCGACCCGTGGGCTCTACGATCTGGGCGCGTGGCTGTGGCACTTCATGGCCGACGGAAGCGTCAGTGGCGGCGTGAAGGATGGGCAACCCTCCTTCGGGGTAGCCTTGCAGGAAGCCCCCGTGGGCTTCCGGTGCGTCTGCGACCCCTGAGCGTTCGAGACAAGAAGGAGAGACCGTGCTGCTGACCCTGCTGGCCTGTTGGAGCGTTGGCGACAACGGGCAAGAATTCTCGACCGTCCCCTTCATCTCCAGCTACGCCGCCACCGAGAACGGGGTGGTGGAGACCATCACCACCTCGCTGGAGTGCCCGGACGGACAAGCCGCCAGGTTCTACGTGGTCTACGCATCGGACTGGGTCGAAGCCCGGACGTCAGTCATCGTTCTGCACAGCAGCAGCTTCGACTATGTCGTCACCCCGAACCCGGCGGATCCCCTGGGTGGCCAACACTGGGCGGGGGTCAGCTCCTACAGCCGCCTGGAGCGGGACTGGGGCATCCAGAAGGTCTGGGAGACCCTGGGCATGCTCGACAACGTCGATCCCAGTGAGTCCAACCTGGGAACCCTGCCCGCCGCACTACTCGATGCGGGGCTGGTGGGGATCTACCCCATCAACTGCTGGGGAGACCTCTGGCACAACGAGTCCGGCCTCTACCCGAACGACCTGGCCGCCGAGCACATCGATCGAAACGGTGGGGCCTTCGCCTGGTGGATGGTGCGCTTCGTGACCGATGCGGAGTTCGCCTCCAGCCAGCAGTTCTACACGGGAGCGCTCGTGGACCCTGAACAGGTGGTCCTGATAGGCCTTGGGGACGGTGCACGGGGAGCAACCGAGCTGGTCCTGCGCGAGCCGGAGGGACTGACTGGTCTCCTGCTGGACTCACCCATCGACAACCTGCAGCAGTGGCAGGAGGAGGTCCCGGGTGTCGATGTCGGGCTGGAGCGCATCTACTTCGAGCCCGGCGGCGACGACGTCGACTGGTTGAAGTGGTCGCTCAAGCGCATCCTCAACACCAGCGACACGCTCGACGGCGTGCGCATCGGCCTTGTACACAGCTCCATCGACCCGCAGGTGCCCTCCGACAACCTGACAGGCACGCTCAACGCCCTCCCCGCGGATGCCTGCCTGGTGGACACCGAACTGAGCACACACGTCCACACCAACAGCGACCTGGCGCTGGCCCAGGACCTGGTGGACTTCGTTGCCCTGGGCAACTCCAACGGGCGCTGCGGCGAAGACACCGGCCGCTGATCCTTCAGCGAGGGTTGTAGGTTCGCCCCTTCCAGCGAACGCCACGCCCTCGAGACCGAAGGCCACTGTTCACCATCATGGCCATCACCAGACCGGTAGCGGGCGCATGGGTGAGACCGTAGACGGGGTTGTGTTCCCAGATGAGGTCCATCACCCCACGGACCACCTGCATGACGAGCACCTGGGCCAGAGCCCACCACAAGAGATCCTCCGGCAGCAGGCCCACCCCCGCAAGCAGGGCCACGGTCAGCCCCAGGTGCGTGCTGATGAAGAGGTAGACCAGCACGCCTGCGACCATGCCCCAGCTGTAGCGCAGACCCGCGAACAGGTTCTTGCTCCAGCCTTCCCAGATCTCGGAGAGAGAGGTGTACATCCGCACCCGATAGAGCTGCCTCATGAAGAGGCAGTGGTAGAGGACACCACCGGCCACACAAGCCCGGGCGAGCCCGACATCATCGAGGATGTCCGCCTTCACGGCCTCGTGCCGCCCCGCCGCCTCGTAGCCCTCCCGCGAAAAGGCCAGGAGCTGGCCCGAAGCCATGTTGTTGTCCGTCCGCTCCGGGTCGTTGACCTGCCCCAGGTCGTTGCCCATCAGGATGATTCCGGCCACCGCCGGCTGCAGCACCCTCTCCCAGAAGCTCTCCATGACCAGGGTGCCGAAGACGGTCACCATGCCAAGACCGTGCTCTTCGCCGTAGCCCACGACTCGGCTGACGGCGCTGGGATGAAGGCGAACGTCCGCATCGATGAAGAACAGCCAGTCCCCCTGCGCCTCTCTCTGGGCGCGCTCGAGCGCCCAGGGCTTTCCGAACCAACCGTCGGGCAGAGCGTCGCCACCGGAGAACACCCGCAGGCGAGCATCGCCGATTCCCGCCAGTACCTCCGCGGTGCCATCGGTGCTGCCGTCGTTCATCACCACCACCTCGATCCGTGGATGGTCCTGCGCGAGCACCGACGCCACGCAGTCAGCGATGTTGGCTTCCTCGTTACGGGCCGGAATCACCACCGAGATCAGCAACTCGTCGCTGCACGGACGGTCCTCTGGAACAAGCGCCCACCGCGGACGAAGGCGACGATGAAGCACCTTTCCCAGAGCGAGGGCCCACATCAGGGTCACGAGCCCGAGCAGAGCCTTCAGCGCCAACACCATGGACCCAGGTGATAGCGTGTTCAAAGTGAACCCGCGCCTGCCGCGCCGCGAACGCCCCCTGCATCGCCCTGGCCGCCTGTTGTGGCTCTTGCTCGGAGCCCTGCTTCCTCTCCTCTTCCTCTTGGAATGGGCCGTCGATCGAAGCGGCCGCCGAGATCACACGGTGGAGGCGGAGTTGAGCGTGCGCCTGGACCAAGGCGATCCCCACACCCTGGCCCTCCCGCTGGAGGCCTGGCACCAGGACGACGGCCTCACCCTGAAGGGAACGGGTCGGCTCCAGGGTGCGCGCTATCCGTGGAAGGCCACCCCCATCGAGGCCACGACGGAGCTGCGCCTGAGCGATGGCTTCCTCGCGGACCCCAGCAACGGCGTGCGGAACGAAGGCTTCGTGGCAAGCCTGGTTCTACGCGACACCAGCCGAGCCGACGGCCTGGGCATGCCGCGTATTCCGTGCACTGGCGCCATCCTGGTCGAGAAGATGGAGCTGGTGAACGACAACCTCAGCCAACTCCGGCTGCGCCTGGACCTGGCGTGCACCAGCAGCGGACCCGACCTGAAGTGGGGCAGTGGTGACGAGCGCACCTGGGGCCTCGTGGGCCCCGTCCAACTGCGGATCAAGTCGGGCTGAGGGCCGAGTCAGCCGACCGCGCACGCATCAAGAGCTCCCACTGCTCCTCCGAGACGGCCACCACGAGGTCCTTCACCTGCCCATCGGTGGCGCCCTGCGCCACCCGAAGGGCGCGGTAGCGCTCGTAGGTGCCCGAGGGCAGAAGCAGAAACTCCGCTGAGCCCAGGCGGCCGGAAGCGCGCTTCGAGGCGTACTCGACGTTGGTCTCTCGGAGCGCCCGGTCGAAGTCCTCGGCCGAGCACTCCGGCCTGCCTTCGACCGCGGTGATCAGCACCGGAATCTCGTCCATCCGGTAGCGGACCGTGTAGCCCTGGATGGGCCCCAGCACCCGACCCGCGCGGACGACCTGGTCCTCGGTCAGCTTCTCTCCCGTCACGTTCAGCACGTTGCCGCCCTTGCGCACGAAGCGCAGGATCGGAACCCGCCCGACGTGACCGGTGACCTTCACGAGGTCGTTGAGGTCGTAGCGGTAGAGCCCACCTCCAGTGCTGATCACCAGGCGGTACTCATCGCCCTCGTCGAGCTCCCAGGCCCAGCGGGCCTCCCCCGTCGAATCGATGAACTCCAGGAGGTGCCCACCCAACCAGGCCAGCCCCCCCTCGTCGCCGTCCCCCATCGGCACCGCGAAGTAGCCTTCACTCGCCGTGATGCCGACCTCGCGCACCGTGACCGGCCCACCCAGAGCGTCTGGAAGACGGCGCAGGAAGAAATCGGCGGGTCCCCCCTTCCAGCAGTTCACCGTGACCAGGGGCCAGATCCTGGCCATCCTCCAGTCCTCCGGCACCGCCGCGCGGCGCAGACGCCAGCGCACCCGCCTGGGCAACATCCAGCCCGCCAGGGGTCCGCGCTCCATCGTGCCGCAGCGAAGATCCTCCGCCAGTTCGGAGCGAAACTCCTGGAGCTTTCGGGCCAACAGCAGCAGCGTGGAAGGGTTCGCGGTGGTGATGCTGGTGATGCGAGCCTGCAGAGCAAAGCGCAGCAGAGCGTAGATGCGCGAGTCGGCGTGCTCGATCCCGTGAACCCAGTCCGGCACCGCATAGCGCATGCGCACGTACCAGGGCTGAGCGCTCTGCATCCGCCCCGTGTTGCTGCCAAAGGAGAGCCCGCTGGCGAGGCGGCCCTCGACCGCGGGAGACACCACCGTCAGCGCAGAACCCTCGGTCACCCCCTCGTGATCCCGCATCAGGGCCAGGCGCCAGAGGGACTGTCCACACTGGACCTCCTCCTCCAGCACCCGGGTGACCGGGAGCAGCTTGGCGGCTCCTGTTGTACCGCTGGTCTTGAGCAGACCACTGACCCTCTCCTGCACCAGGACCCGCGCCTCACCCTGGTGAACGCGCCGCAACCACGGCAGATGGCCGTCGTAGTCACGTAGGGGAATCTTCGACCGCCACGACTGGAGATCCTCCCCGCCGTCAATGCCGTGGTCGCGGCCAAAGGCGGTCCCAGTGAGCTGAGCAAGAACGGCGCGAAGCCGCCTGTTCTGCGCATCCACGGGATCATCGAGGCAGCTGTGCCAGCGCTCGACCAGCTCTCGGTTCAGCCCGCGGAAGAGCCGATAGGGACCGTTACCGTGGTCTGGAAAGCGGGGGTTCATCGAGTGAAGGCCAAGGAGATTTTGACAGGGATCCGCAGCACCGATACCTTGCCGGAGACCTCCGATCTCCCACACGAACTGCAGTTGGGGCACGCCGCGTGAAGACTGGAGATGTCGTCCAGGATGCTCAGGGACGCTCCTACCAGGTAGGACCACTACTGGGCCGAGGCCTTTGGGGAAAGTCCTATCTCGTTCGCCACGGTGATTCGGAAGCCGAGTTTGTCCTGAAGTGCCCCCTCGATCGGGATGACTTTCGGGGCGAGGTCACCCCCACAGACGGCTTGCTCGACACCTGCGCCGAGGCCTGCAAGGAGCAGGCACGAATCCTGGGCGAGGCCAGCCATGTCTTCCTTCCGCCGGTGCAGAGCCGCCAGTCCGATGACGGCTCCCCGCTGTTGATCACGCCACGCTTCACCACCACCCTGGAGCGGCGCGTGAGTCAGGGATGCACCCTGGCCGAGGTCCTACGCATCCTGATCGCCACCATGGAACACCTGGCGGCGCTGGCCGAGGAGGGGCGAGTACACGGAAATCTGCGCCCCTCGAACATCCTCCTCAACGACCGAGGGGAGGTGCTGCTCACCGACGTGACCACCCCCTCCAGCCGCAAGGCCATGGGTCAGCTCCAGGCCATTCGAGGCGAGCCCAATCCCTACCTGGCACCCGAGCTCAGCGGAGCCGAGCAGCTGCCCGGGGTGGCCGACACCTACGCCCTGGCCATGGTCCTCTACCGCGCTTCCATGACGAAGCCCGAGGCGGAGCCTCCGGTGCTCCCCCAGGAAGGCCTGGACAAGGAAGATCTGGTCGTGCTGAAAGACCAGGTGGTGGCCCGACTTCAGGCCGAGGACAGCAACCCGCGTTTTCACGCCCGCTTTGCGGAAAACCTGGCCACCACGCTCAACCGCGCGCTCAGCAAGCAGTCCTCACCCAGCCCACCCTTCCGCTTCAACCAGGTGACCGAGCTGAAGGTCAGGCTGGAGGATCTGCTCTCGCTGCTCCGGCCGGACATCACGCTGGTCGGTAAGGTGATTCTCCAGCGCCAACCGGACAGCACCACCTTCGAGACGGACGAAGACGTTCGCTTCAGCGTGACCGTCGGGACCACCGCCGGGGTCGAGGAACACGAGGACATGGCCTGCGGCATCGCCATCTTCGACTCCGACACCGACGAACGCATCCGCGACGTGGACTGCCACTACACCGTGGAGCGCCACCCCAGCGGGCGCTTTCGCTTCGCCTACAAGCTGGTGAACCTGGCCCCGGGACGCTTCCGGACGCGACTGGCCTTCGCGGTACGCGACAGCGGACATCCTCCGACGACCGGGGAGACCACCTTCGAGGTCCGCGCGGCTGCTGGTTACGTGCCTCCGGTCGCAACGCCCAAGCCCAGCGCACTGCCCTTCGCCCCTGTTGGCGAGGGGGACACGTCGCCCACCCAGCCGGCCATCAATCAGGAAGACATCGAACCCCAGCCCATCGCTCCAGGCGAGAGGCCGATTCCGAGCGGCTCTCTGGACGAACCCCTGAATCTGGATCAGGACTTCGGTGCGGGGGCCGATCCAACGCTCAACTACATGTTGGACAGCGAGAGCGAAGCCAGCCCCCAGCTTGCTGCTCCCCAGACCTCAGAACCCGGGCCCGCGATCACCCCCGACCCCAGCTCCGAACCCGAAGTCACCGAGCCCGCAGTCACACTCGACACGCAGGTTCCCGCCGCCGACCCGCTCAAGGACATCGTGGGCGGAAAGTCGTGGACCTCCGTGCCCCTGCCCGGCCGCGCCGATCCGGAGCTTCCTGCTCCGGATCTGGATGACGCACCCGATCCCAACGCCGCAGGCCCACTGCAGCGCATCATCGACATGGTCTTCGCCGACATCTACCTCATGTTCATGGGGGCGGCGGGCCTGGTCATCCTGGCACTCATCATCATCCTCGCCATCCTCAAGAATTAGAATCACCCATGAAGATCACCACCTCGGGAGCCCTGCTCGGACCAGCTGACCTCATCGCTGTAGGCATGCCTGAGGGAGGGGCCTTGCCCGTCGCTATCGACCACGCCTTTGGCGGGGACCTCAGCGCAGTGCTGGAGGACGAGAAGTTCAAGGGAAAGAGCGGAACGACGGTGTCGGTACGCGGCCTGAGCCACATTCCCGCGAAGTGGCTGCTGATCGTCGGAACCGGCAAGGGCGAAGCGGAAGACCTGAGGCATGCGGCGGGTGCTGCAGCCAGCTTCGCGCGAGACAAGGGCCTGACGACCGCCCGACTCTCCCTGGCTTCCGACCACGCCGAGTCACAGGCCGAAGCCCTCCTGGCAGGCAACTACCGGTTCGATCGCTACCAGCCGGAAGACCAGCGCAAGGCCCCGCTGGAGACGGTGACACTGGTCGATGGAGGCCCGGGAGTGGAGTCCGGTCTCGCGCTGGGCGTCGCCCGCAACCTGGCCCGCAACCTGGTCAATGGTCCAGCCGAGGACATCAACCCCCAGACCCTCGCCGCCGAGGCCGAGAAGATGGCCTCCGGGTGCATGCAGGTCACCGTGTGGGACTACGAGAAGCTCCAGGCCGAGGGCATGGGCGGCGTCGCTGCGGTCGGTCGAGGAAGCAGCCGCAAGCCGGTCTTCGCGCACATGGTCTACACGCCTTCCGGAGCACCCGCGGGCGAGGTCGCCCTGGTCGGCAAGGGAGTGACCTTCGACGCGGGCGGCCTGTCCATCAAGAGCAGCAGCGGCATGATGGACATGCGCTGTGACATGGGTGGAGCCGGTGCCGTTCTGGGTGTCATGAGCGCCCTCGAAGCCCTGAATGTCCAGGTCAAGGTCCACGGCATCTTTGCCGCCGCGGAGAACATGCTGGGCCCGAATGCCTACAAGCTGGGCGACGTGCTGACCATGCGCAACGGGAAGAAGGTCGAGATCCACAACACCGACGCCGAGGGGCGCCTGTTGCTGGCGGACTGTCTCAGCTACGCCAGCGAGCTCGACGGCGTCAGCCACATCGTGGACCTCGCGACCCTGACAGGCGCTGCGGTCGTCGCCCTGGGAGAGCACTGGACGGCCTGCTACTCCAACGAGGACAGCTTCGCGAAGCAGCTCTGTGCCGCCGCCGAACGAGGCGGTGAAGGCTTCTGGCACATGCCACTCGAGAAGCTCTACAAGGACAAGCTCAAGGGCGACATGGCCGCCATCAAGAACGTCGGGGATCGCTGGGGCGGCTCCATCACGGCGGCTCTCTTCCTTGAGAACTTCGTGGCCGAAGGCAAGACCTGGGCGCACCTGGACATCGCCGGTCCAGCCTTCCTCAGCTCCAAGGAGCGACACCTCGTCAAGGGCGCCACGGGCGCCGGCGTACCGGGGCTCCTCGCCTGGCTCTGCGGCTGGGTGTGAGCAAGAAGAAGCGAAAGCCGAAGAACCCCTACAAGCGGGCTGACCGCTTCACCAAGAAGGCGAAGGCCGAAGGCTTCGCTGCTCGCTCCGTCTACAAGCTCGAGGAGATCGAACGCCGCACCCAGATCCTGGGCCGGGGTCAGCGCGTTCTGGACCTGGGCTGTGCGCCGGGAAGCTGGAGCGCCTATGCGGCGACGAGGGCCGCACGGGTGGTTGGCGTGGACATCACGGCGATGGACACCTACCCGGGCGTGTTCGTGCACGCCGACATTGCCAAGGTCCCGGCTGCTCAACTGCTGGAGCTCCTGGGCGGCCCGGCAGACCTGGTGCTGAGCGACATGGCCCCGCACACCGTCGGCGACCGCTTCACCGACCACGTTCGTCAGCTGGCGCTGGCCGAGTTGGCCCGCGACCGGGCACTGGACCTGCTCTCACCGGGAGGACACTTCGTCTGCAAGGTCTTCGATGGCCAGGATGCCCACGCCTTCGTCCAGTCTCTACGACCGCACTTCGAGACCCTGCGTCGAATCAAGCCGGAAGCCACCCGCCAGACCAGCCGGGAGTTCTTCGTCCTGGGGCTCAACCGCCTAGACCCGTAGCCGCTTCCAGCCCCTTCCAGGTCTCGGCAAGACCGGTGCCCTCGAGGGACGAAAAGCCGATGAGCTCGTGCTTGCCCAGGCGGTACTCGCGCCGAAGGGCGGCGACGGTGCTCTTCTGCTTTGAGCGCCTCACCTTGTCGAGCTTGGTCGCCAGGACAAGCAAGGGGATGCGGTCCTGGCGAAGGCCCCAGATCAGCTCCGCATCCTGCGTCTGCACCCCATGGCGACTGTCGATCAGGACCACGACCAATTTCAGGGCCTCGCGGGTGCTCAGGTAGGTCTCGACCATGCCCTTCCAGGCGGCTCGCACCTCCTCCGGGACCTTGGCGAAGCCGTAGCCGGGAAGGTCCGCGAACGCGAGCCGCTGATCCACGGAGAAGAGATTGATGTGCTGCGTCCGGCCTGGAATCTTGGAGACCCGCGCGATCCCTCGGCTGTTCACCAGGCGGTTGATCGCGGAGCTCTTCCCGACGTTGCTGCGCCCCGCAAAAGCGACCTCCGGAAGACCAATGTCCGGCATCCGGCGGACGCTCGGATAGCTTCCGTAGAAAGCGATCCTGCCTCCCGCGAAGGTCTTGCTGGGCCGAGGTGTTGGCATGATTGGAGCGTTATTCCATCGGTGGGCAATGTACGACTGGGCGATCGGGACGAATCGACGCAACATCCTCCGCATCCCGGAGGAGGGGCGTATCTACGTCATCTCCGATATCCACCTCGGCGACGGCACCCGCTCCGACAGCTTCCTGGCGAAGGACCGAGACCTGCTGGACTTCCTCAGCAAAGTGGACGAGGAGGAGGCCATCCTGGTCATAGCCGGAGACGCTATCGACTTCAGCCAGGCGCTCTTCTTCACCAACATCCTGAAGGCCCACGGCAAGATCCTGGGCGCCTTCAGCGAGCTCGCGAACAAGGGTCTCCTCTACTACGTGCTCGGCAACCACGACCACGACCTGCGCTGGTACAAGGACGTCTTGCGCATCCCGGTCGTAAACGGCATCGAAGTAGGCGAGCACACACTCATCCTGCACGGCTACGAGTTCGACCCCATCATCGGGGCGAGCCTGGAGGAGGCGGAAGGCCGTACCCGCATCCACCATCTGGCCGAACGCTTCCTCTCGACCTGGATCCGCACGCCCATCGAGCACTTCTACACAGGCTGGAACCGATTTGCCTACTGGTTCCTGCACAAGGTTCTGTGGGTGCGCCGACGCACTTCAAAGCTGATGGATGCCCTGCGCGGCGACTCCAGGTCCAGCGACTACGTGAACGAGACCATGCGCTACTGGACGCGCTCCCAGCTGGGGGATCCGGGCTGCCTCGTGAACCACGCGCGACGCTGGCTGATGGAACAGCCCTACACCACCCTGATCTGTGGTCACAGTCACCTCCCCGGCATCGTGGACCTGGGCGGCGGCAAGCGCTACGCGAACACCGGCTCGTGGACCTTCACCCACTGCCACGTCATGGAGCTGGAGAAGGGCGAGATCCGTGTGAAGGACTGGCGGTCCGGCAGGACCTACGACGACCGCCTCTATCGCCCCATCATCGATGGAACCTTCGACCATATTCGCTTCGAGGACTGGTGGAAGGACAACTACATGGGCCTACTGCGATACCGTTGTGGCGAGGAGTTGATGGATCCGTGATTTCTCTCTTGCTCATCTCTCAGACCTTCAGCGTCGATATCGCCAACATGAGCCGCGAGGAGCGACTGCTCTTCGAGTGCCGCGCGGTGGTTCGGGATCTGGAACCCGGCGAAGCCCTCGCAACGTGGCTGGCCTGCGACGAAAAGGCCCAGGACCGAGGCTTGGAGTCCATCCGCCCCGTCATCCAGGGTCACGCTCTCGAAGCCCAGCTCATGCGGGACTACGCCGAGTGGAGATCCGAGGATCCCGTGGGATGGGCCAAGGTCCTGCTCGGTACGGCAGCGCAGCGACAGGAAGTCCTGCCCGCCGAGTCCCTCCGAGCGGCCTGGCTGACCCTGATCAAGGACCACGACGAGTCGGTGAAGCTGCAGTCGGTCAGCTCGGTCACCGTTCGCTGGCAGGGTGTCATCGACGAGGACGAACAGGATGAGTTGGACGAGCAGGTACGACGCTACCTGATCGATGCCGGCTGGAAGGTTCCCGAGCCGAACAGCTGGGACGCTGGCGAAGCGGCGATCATCATCATGGCCCGCCCCACCGTGGAGCACACCGCGTGGGAGGGCGATGAGACCTTGAAGATCACGCGGGTCGGGATCGCGACCGAGGAGCTGCGCTACAAGGCGCTCGGCACAAAGGGGAAGCCCTTCGGCGTGGAGGGCGAGGAATCCGACAACAACCGCGACAAGGCGCGGCGAAGCGCCTTCCAGCAGGTCGGACAGGCCTTCGCTGACGCTCTGCTGATGGACGTGGTGAAGCAGCTCTTCAGCAGCTACGAGGTCCCTTCACCCCCCACCTGAGGAGGGCCCTGTGAAGGTCGCTGGCACACCCTTCCGCACCGTCTGGATGGACGGGTCCGTCGTCCACATGATCGACCAGCCCCTGCTGCCGCATCGCTTCTCGATCGCGAGGCTGCCGGACTACTTTGCAACGGCCCGCGCCATCAAGGTCATGACGGTGCGAGGCGCTGGGGCCATCGGCGCAACAGCCGGCTTCGCCATGGCCCAGGCGGCCCTCTCCGCTCCCGAGGAGAGCTTTCACGAGGATCTCGCCGCAGCGGCAAGCCTGGTCCAGGCCACCCGGCCCACCGCGCAGAACCTCTTCTACGCGGTCCGCACCATGCTCCAGGCCATCGAGAAGGAAGGCTCGAACATCGCCCAGGCCCGCGAAGCAGCCCGCGAAGCAGCCCACGCCATCGCCGATGACGATGCCGCCTGCTGCGAGGCCATCGGCCGGAACGGCGCACCGCTCTTGCCCGACCGAGCGAGGGTCTCCACCCACTGCAACGCCGGCTGGCTGGCCTTTGTCGACTGGGGCAGCGCGCTCTCTCCCATCTACGTTGCCCACCGCGAGGGCCGGGAGCCCTTCGTCTGGGTGGACGAGACACGCCCGCGCAGCCAGGGCGCGCGGCTCAGCGCCTGGGAGTTGGGCCAGGAGGGGGTAGAGCACGCGGTCATTGCGGACAACGCCACCGGACACATCCTGCGCACCGGGCAGGTGGACCTGGTCATCGTGGGCAGCGATCGCATCGCGGCCAACGGCGACGTGGCGAACAAGATCGGAACCTACACCTCAGCCCTGGCTGCAAAGGCTTCCGGGGTGCCTTTCTACGTGGCCGCGCCGACCACCACGATCGACACGAGCTGCCCCTCGGGCGACGAGATCCCCATCGAGGAGCGCTCCGAAGAGGAGGTGCAGTACACCTGGGGCTGGTCCGACAGCGGAGAGTTCATCCGCGTACGAACCTGCCCCGATCGCAGCCGCGCACGCAACTTCGCCTTCGATGTGACTCCCGCCGAACTGGTGACGGGCATCATCACCGAACGGGGGGTGGTGGCCGCTACACCCGAAGGCATCGCGAGCGTCGCACGAGCCGGCTAGGCGGCCCCTTCCTCAGAAGGCGCCGTCGGTGATGTTCCACGTGATGATGGAGTCGTCCAGGCGGCCCAAAAGCTCCCGGTCGAAGGTGCTGCGCTCCGCGTTCCAGGTGTAGCGCTTCAGCTCGCGCTGCGTGTCCGCAGCCACGTACAGCTCCAGCTGTCCGTCACCGTCCAGATCCGCCGGCCACACCGCGTGCTCGAAGCCGCCGCTGTTCTGATCGAAGCGCGTGATGGTCCAGCCCTCCTCCTCCGCGTCCTCCACCGGTGGCTCCAGGATGAAGAGCCCCTTGGTGAAGGCTGCCGCCACCAGCTCGGTCGTCCCGTCACCGTCGAAGTCACCGGCGACCAGGAAGCGCGTCTGGCGATCGTCGATCGTGGCGACCGTGGTGGTTGTGAAGCTCCCGTCCTCGTTTCGGGTGTACTGCCGGATCTCGACGGGCTTCAGCACCTTTCGCTTGTCGTTGGGGTCGATCTCCGCCTCCAACACGCTGAACAGCTCGGTGATCCCGTCGCCGTCCAGGTCCGTCGCGAGGATCTCCTTCGCGTGGGTGCCGTGCTGCTCCTCGATCCAGGATCGCTCGAAGCTCGTACCGTTCCACTGGTACATCACCACGCCACCGGACTGGGACACACCCGCCTTGTTCCGGTCGCTGGGGGTGGCAAAGAACTCCAGCTTGCCGTCGCCGTCGATGTCACCGATCTCGATCTCGTGCACGAAGGTGTCCACCTTCGCGTCCAACTCGAGGACCGTGGCCTCCGAGCTGCCGTCCCAGTCGATCACCGCGACAACGCCCCCGTCGTGGGTGGCGATCACGAACTCGTCGACGCCATCGTGGTCCACGTCCCCGATCTCCAGGTCGCGAAGCCGGTTGAACTTGCCGCCCCAGCCTTCCTCCTTGAACCAGACCTCCTTTGCCGTCCAGACGCCGTCCGCGTGGGTCCAGTGCTTGAAGTGCGGGCCCTCTGCGCCGATGGTCAGGATGCCTCCCCGGTACGGGACGGCCTTGTGGAAGACGTTGCTCTCCCCGTCCTCGAGCCGGGTGTAGGCCCAGCCCTCGTCCCCCAGGTCACGCCAGATGTCCAGCCGAGCCGGCCCGGGCTTGGGGTTGCCCTGGTCGTCCTTCCAGAACCAGGCCTGCGCCAGCAGGAGCGAGGGGCGTGCTTCTCCCTCCAAGCCCTCCTGCACGGGCTCCGGCGGTCCCTTCTGCTCGGGCTGGGGCTGAGCACCAACCGGTTCTTCCGGTGTGGCGGTGGGTTCGTCGCCACAGGCCAGCAGGGTCAGCAAAGGCAACAGCATCACTCTTCCTCGGTTGAGGGCCCCCCCTTAACCGGGCGAGCCACGCCATCGACCACCCGGTGGGGAGAGGGCCCGAGCTCCCAGTGGCGGAGGACATCGTGGGAGGACCCAACGACGAGGGCGCCGTTGGGAACCTCCGCGCCGTAGCCCAGCGTGACCAGGCCGCCCAGACGCGCCCCGTGGCCGACACAGGCACCGAGAAAGTGGGTCCCGCTGCTCACGCGTTCCCCGCGGTGCATCACCTTGATGGGCCCCTTGAAGGAGAGGTCGAAGACCGTCGTGGACCAGGCGACGAAGGCATCCCGTCCAAAGAGGCAGGCCTGGTAGCCGTTGCCCGAGCTGATCATCGCGCCCGGGTACAGGACGGAGAGGTTCGAGGTACCGCGTCGGCCGATGCGAGCGCCCGCTCCGATCACCGACATGTTCACCGAGGCGAAGTCCTCGATGCGGGCGCCGTCCTTGACCACCGAAGCGCGCACGACTGCGAAGGGCCCCACCTCCACGTCGTCGCCCAGCACGCTGGCCTCGACCACCGCGGTGGGGTGAACCCGGCAGCCCCGTCCAAAGTGGGAGAGCTTCGCAGCAAGGCGAAACTCGTCAACGGAGCGTGCGCGCGCCAGGAGACCAAGAAGCTTCCAGGCCTTGAGCAGCAGGTTGCTGGCCTCGAAGGCTCGCTTCTCACGCTGGATGGTGCTCGCCATGGCCAGCCAGTTGACGCGCAGGATGTGGGTCCAGTGGTCCAGTTGGTGCACCTCGGCGTCGCTGACGGGGAGACTCCCAGGCATCGCGTGGGCGAGGGCGGGATGCTCGCGAGGCGTCTCGCCCGGCTGAAAGCCCAGATCGACCACCACCCCGGGAGCCTGGAAGCCGGGTGCCTGTCCCGCTGGAAGCAGGGCGAGCTCGTAGAGTCCGGGCTCGGGCCAGTCCTGCAGAGCACCGGAGAGCGCCAGGAAGCCCGCGTGGTCCACCTTCAGCCGGGCGGGTGGCTCGGCCGCGGCTCGAAAGCTCTGGAGCGTCATCCGGGTGAACCAGGTGCGGTCGCTGAAGACAAGGTAGGGCTCGTCAGCAGGGGCCTCGTCCACCAGCGTGAAGCCCGCCGCCGCGAGCTCCTCCTGCTGGATCTCCTCCAGGGATCTGCCCAGGATCTGTTCCTGCCCGGGAGGGTCCCCGAAGGGCGCGATGGGTCGGCCCGTCCGAAGCATGACGGCCTTCACGAGAGCAGCTCACGCTCCAGATCGCGGGCAAGCCAGGCATGCCCCACAGACCGGGCCTCCTCGAGAGCGGAGCGCAGCTGCTCCGTGGCTTGTTCCGAATCAGAAGCCATCAGAAGCCGACCGTGCATCAGTCGGATGGCGAGGGCCGTCTCCGTGTCGCCGAGCTTACGAGCGAGCGCCTCGGCGCCGCCCAGTTGCTCCATCGCCCCCTCGTCGCCCTGCGTCGCTGCCAGGTAGTCCAGGCAGGCTCGGTTGAGTACCACGCTTCGCTCCAGCCCCACGTCCTCGGCCAGCCGCAGAGCCTCCGAGAAGGCCGCGTGCGCCTTGCCGAAGTCGCCCAGGCGAAGGTGGGAGTCACCGATGTTGTGAAGGTTGATGATGATTCCCTGCTGGTACCCGCTACCCCGTCGCACCTCCAGGGCCTCCCGGAAGCGCTCCAGAGCGCCCGAGTGATCCTCGAGGGCGTAGAGAGCGATGCCCAGGTTGTTCAGCACACGGCCAAGCAGAATGCGATCGCCGCTGGCCTCGGCGCTCGTCCGCGCTTCCTCGAGCAGCTTCCAGGCCACCTCGGGCCGATCGTCCCTCTGGTAGCGGTTGGCCAGCCCCAGCTTGGAGCGGGCGACGAGTCCATCGTCGTTCCCCGCCAGGCCGGCGGCCTTGGACAAGAGTTCGTCGGCGCGCTCGTAGGCTCCCCGCTCGCAGGACAGGGCCGCATGCTCCACCAGCAACTCCACCCTCAGGCCCTGATCGTTGGCGGCAGAGGCCAGGCCCTGATCCAGGTTTGCCTCGGCCAGCACCAGCTTTCCTCGGGCCATGTACAGGCGACCGAGGGCCAGGAAACAACGGCTCTCGATGTCACCGAACATCCCCTCATCCGCAAGGTCCAGGGCCACCTGCAGGTGCCGCTCGGAGTCCCGCGACCGCCCGACCAGCAGCGCGACCTCTCCAGACTTCAGGTGCAGCATGGCCTCACCCCGAAGAAAGGCGTCCGGCCCCGAGTCGAGCTCAGCGGCGGTCTCGAGCCACTCGATGCCCCGGCGATAGCAGGCCAGGGCGCGCTCGAGGAAGGCCGCATCGCGATGCTGGTCTCCGGCTCGGTTGGCGTAGCGGGCCGCGTCCAGGAGGCGACCGCAGGCGGCGCAGTGCGCGGCGACAGACTCCGCCCACGCATCCAGACGATCCGAGTAGAGACGTTCGATGGCCTCGGCCACGAGCCGGTGATGATCACGAAGGCGAACACCCAGAATGGAACGACGCACCACCTGCCACACCAGGTGGGAGGCAAAGCTGTAGGCGCCTTCTCCCTCCGGCATGATGAGTCCCGAGTCGACCAGTTCGCGCAGCAGGGCGTCAGGCCCGCCCAGTCCCGCAGCCTCCCCCACCAGGGCTGCACTGAAGGACAGACCCACGGTGGCGGCGATCTGGAGGGCCCCCTTGGTGGCCGGGTCCAGACCATCGACCTGGGAGGCGATCAGGCCACCCAGGGTCGGGGGCAGTAGGGGCTCTCCTCCGGTCTCGGCCAGAACAGCCGTTCGGTTCTGGTAGCGAATGTGCCGGCGCCTCTCCAGCGCCTTGACCACCTCGACAGCGTAGAGCGGGTTTCCTCGGGCGCTGGTCTGAACCAGCTCCAGCAGCTCGTCGCTCACCTCGCGCGCAGCCAGGAGGTCCCGAAGAAGCTGACGCACCCCCAGGGTGCTCAGCGGCTCCAGCACGATGCGGTGTTCCGGGGCAGGCAGATCCTCCGGCTCCCGACCACGCCAGGTCAGCAGATACAGGCACCGCTCGTTGGCGGTCGAACGAATGATGTGGGCCATCAGAAGCCGCGCCTTGGGCTCCAGATACTGGACGTCCTCCAGCGTGACCAGCGCTGGCGAGTCCTCCACGACGCCCCTCAGAAAGCGGGTTCCGGCGGCGTACATCGCCTCCTTCGTCGGGGTGACCACCCGGGTCATGTCCACCGCGAAGAGCTTGGCGATGTTGGCGCCCTGCTCCACCGTGAGGTGAAGCTGCGACAGGCGGGAGAGACGGGCCTCGATCTCCTCCCGATCGTCGTCCAGGTCGATACCCAGCACAGCAGCGATCAGATCCCGGAAGGGCGCGAGGGGGTGATTCCCTCCGTAGGGGTAGGCCCGCGCCGTATAGATCGGCACACCGGCCGCATCCGAAAGCTCCCGAAGCTCTCGAAGCAGACGGGTCTTGCCCGTCCCCGCCCCGCCAGAGATGGCCACCACCCCGCCCTGCCCACGAGCGAGCCTGCCCAGCGCACTGGCCAGCACGTCCAGTTCGTTGCCTCGGCGAATCCAACGCCCGCCCTGGCCCCCCAGGCGACGGCGCCGTCCCGTCAACAGGTAGCTCGTGCTCTCCTCCCGGCTTCCTTTCCAGCGCAGCCGCGGCCCCACGTTGAAGCGCCAGCGATCCCCCGTCTCGCCCGCCACCAGGTCACTGACCGCGATCTCCGAGGGTTCCGCGAGCGCGGCGAGCCGACGCGCCAGCTTCACGACGTTCCCACGAGGCACGTACTGCAGCTCCTCACCGACATGGCGCACCGCCACTTCGCCCCGGTGAACTCCGAGTGCCAGGCCCACAGGCTGCCCGCACTGCTGGAGACGGATGGCGGCGGCGACGAGATCCTGTGCACAGGCCAGCGCCCGGTCCGTGTCGTCCTCGTGAGCTCGCGGAATCCCGAAGAGCACGGTGACCGTGTCCATGGCGAACTTGTCGACCCAGCCCATGTACCGCGACGCGACCCGCCGGACGGACTTCATGAGCAGATCCTGCTGCTGCAGTACCTCTTCCGGCTCGATGATCTCGGAGGCGTCGGTCAGACCCACAACCTCCGCCACCAGAACCGCCACGGTCTTCTTCTCTCCGATGGGACGCGGCGTGACGCTTGACGGTTCCTCCATCGTGCTGTCGGTGGGGATCGTGCTGCGCTCGCTGTCCTCACCCTCCAGGCGGGCCAGCTCGTGGGCCAGGTTGTGGAGCTGCGCCGCCGCCGGATCGGGCCCGACCTCGTCCTCGAAGAGATCCATCAAGAAGTCCCGAAGCATGGGCTCCTCGACGCGGTGGCCGTCCTCGAAGAGGAAGCCCCGAAGCTCCTCCTCCAGGTGTCCTGCACTCGCCCAGCGGTCATCCGGCTTCAAGGCCAGGGCCTGCTTCAGGATCGTCCACAGCGGCTCGGGAACATCGGGGTTTTCCAGCCGAACGTCGGGCACGACCGCCTCCCGAACCTTGCGCAGCTTCTCCTCGGGGTCCGGATCCTGAAAGAGGCGGTGATCGACCAGGAGTTCGTAGAGCACGATGGCGCAGGAGAAGATGTCCGAGCGGTGATCGATGGCCTCGCCGCGGGCCTGCTCAGGGCTCATGTAGGCGAACTTCCCACCGGCGCCCGCCCCTCGGTCCTCCTCGCGCCCGATGAGGCGCGCGATGCCAAAGTCGACCAGCTTCACCTGGCCCTCGAAGCTCAGCAGCACGTTGTGGGGAGAGACGTCCCGGTGCACGATGTTCAGGGGCACACCCTCGGCGTCCACACGGCTGTGGGCGTAGGCCAGCCCCCTGGCCAGCGCAGCGGTGATCCAGACCGCCAGGTGGATGGGCATGCGTCGGCCCGCCGCCCTCAGCCTACGAACGGTGCGCGTGAGGTCGTGGCCGTGGATGTGCTCCATGGCGATGTAGTGATCCTCTTTCACCCGGCCAAGGTCGAAGACCTGCACGATGTTCGGGTGGTTGAGGAGAACCGAGATCTTCGCCTCCTGGATGAACAGGGAGACGAAGTGTGGGCTGCGCGCCAACTGAGGCAAGATCCGCTTGATGACCAAGCGCTTCTCAAAGCCCTCGACACCAAAGGACCGCGCGAGGAAGACCTCGGCCATGCCACCGGTCGCGATACGCTCCAGCAGCTGGTACTTCCCGAAGGTGGCGGGGAGTTCCATGAGGTTGCGCATGGTACCAACCCCGCTGTGTTCCTGATTCCGCTGCGAGGGGTGGTGCTCTGTCCGGGCGCCATCACACCGGTGCTCTTGTCCAGACCCGGCTGCCTCCTGGCCGTCGCGGATCATCTGGACGGAGGTGCGCCGCTCGTCTGCGTCCTGCAGCGCCACGACGAGGTCGTCGGCGCGGAGGATCTGTACCCCGTGGGCTGTTCGGCCCGGGTACTTCGAACGCTCGCCATGGGCGACGGAAGTACCCGTGTACTCCTCGAGGGCCTCGAGCGACTGCACATCACCAGCGCGCGGGGCGACCTCATGGCGGGCTGGAAGGTAGAGACCTCTCCCGTCGAAGAGCGCGCCGACGATCCGGCGCGTCGCGGGGCTCTCGAGGACTTGCTCCGCAAGGAACTGAAGCGTCTGCTCGGTCAGGATCGACGCCGACCCGAAGAGTTGGGGGACGCACCGGACGTGGCCGAGGGGCCGAGCCGCCTCGCGAGCTACGCGACGGGCATGCTCGAGCTGCCACCCGAGCTCCAGCAGGCCCTGCTGCAGGAAGCCTCCCTGGAACGCCGCCTGGAGTTGCTGGTGCTGGAGGCCGCCAAGGCCTGGCACATGGTGGAGTTGTCGAACACGATCCAGCAGCAGGTGGAGCGGAACCTGGAGCGCAGGCAGCGGGACTGGGTCCTGCGCGAGCAGATCCGTGTCTGTCGCGAAGAGCTGGGAGAGCAAGACGGGCCCGAGGATCTGCTCCGCCAGCGCATCGAAGTGGCGGGCATGCCCGCCGAAGCGCGCGCTGAAGCGCTGCGGGAGCTGGAGCGACTCTCCGCCATGCCACCGGACGCCACCGAGGTCGTGCTCCTTCGTGGATGGCTTGAGTGGCTTGCTGAGCTCCCCTGGCGGGTCACGACCATCGATGAACAAGACCTCAGACGGGCACGACTCATCCTGGACGCCGATCACCACGGCCTGGACAGCGCCAAGGATCGCATCCTGGAGCACCTGGCCGTCCGGCAGCTGAACCCCGATCCCGGGGGCGCAACCCTCTGCTTCGTGGGGCCACCGGGCACCGGCAAGACCTCGCTGGCGCAGACCACGGCGCAGGCGTTGGGGAGGGGTTGCGAGCGAGTGGCCCTGGGGGGAGTGCGCGACGAGGCCGAGATCCGCGGCCACCGCCGCACCTACGTCGGGGCCATGCCCGGCCGCATCGTTCAAGCAATCCGCCGGGCCGGGACCCGAAACCCGGTCATCGTCCTGGACGAGCTGGACAAGCTGAGCGGCGAACGTGGCGACCCGTCCTCCGCCCTGCTCGAGGTCCTGGACCCCGCGCAGAATCACGCCTTCGTGGACCACTACCTGGACCTTCCCTTCGACCTGAGCGAAGTGATCTTCGTGGCTACCGCCAACGTCGAGGAGCGCATCCCGTCGGCCTTGCGCGACCGGCTGGAGATCGTGCACCTGGGCGGCTACCTCGATGAGGACAAGGTCGAGATCTCGCGCCGGCATCTGCTCCCTCGCCTCGCTCGCACGCACGGACTCTCCGAGGAGAGGTTGAGGCTGAGCAACCAGGCCCTTCAGGAGCTGGTGGAGCACTACGCTCGCGAGCCCGGGGTCCGGCAGTTGGAACGGCAGCTGGCACGCATCTACCGACGCATGGCCCGCAAGTTTGTGGAGGGGCGCACCCGCAGCCTGGTGATCAAGCCGAAGCACCTCGGTGAGCTGCTGGGGCCCCCGCCCCACCGCATCAGCCCCGCGGAGCGCGTGGACCGACCCGGGGTGGCGGTCGGGCTGGCATGGACGGCCACCGGAGGCGAGCTGCTGATGGTGGAGAGCGCCTGCTTCGAGGGGGGAGGCCTGAAGCTCACGGGCAACGCTGGCCAGGTCATGCGGGAGAGCGCGGAGACGGCGCTGGCAGCGGTGCGCGCTCACCTGAAGCTCGATCCCTTCGGACACGAACTCCACGTGCACCTGCCCCAGGCAGGCATCCCCAAGGACGGTCCGAGCGCCGGCCTTCCCATCGCGCTGGCCCTGGCCTCCCTGCTGCAGGGCGAGAGACTCCAGGCGGTAGCGATGAGCGGCGAGATCACTCTCTCTGGCCGGATCCTGCCCGTCGGAGGCCTCCGGGAGAAGCTGATGGCGGCCCGCCGCGCGGGCATCCACCGGGTCTTGCTACCCATAGGCAACCGGAACGAGGTCGAGAGCCTGGGACGGGTCACCGCAGGCCTGGACCTGCACTTCGTGTCGGAGCTTCGGGAAGCCTGGGAAGCCGCGCGCTGAGCCTCGACCCCGCTCCCGAAGCGGCTATCTTCCCTGGAAGAGACACGGAGACTCGATGATTCTGATCCTCCTCGCATGTGCCGGGGGCCCGATCTGGAGCAGTGAACACTCGCTCACCCTGGGACAGGGCACCGGCCAGGACTTCGTGCCCATCGAGAGCGGGGACCCGGTGCTCATCGTCAGCGCACCCCAAGGAGGCAACGGCATGCAGGTTCGTGGCCTCACGACCGGGCTGCGGACCAACGCCACCATCGACTGCGTGATGTACAGCATCGTCGAGGGCGAGGCCGGAGCCTCCTTCGCCATGGAAGGCATCCCGCTCTGGGACTACCCAAACGACGAGGAAGGGACCGGGCTGTTCTGGGATGCTGTCGTCCCCCTGGATCCGGGGACATGGCCTGACGCGGAAGCCACCACCGAACTGGATGGGGCCCAGGCGGAGTTGGTGGTGGAGGTCATCGACAGCGCCGGTGCCGTCGCGATCGCTCAGGTGGACGTCACCCTGGTTCTCGACTGAAAGCTTCCCAGTCCGGAGGGGTGTCCAGGTCCACCAGCACCTGAGCAGAACAGGCCGGTACGAGCCGAAAAGACAGCTGATTCAACGGTGTCGGTGGACGCACGAGCTCCCGAGGCACGAGCACCGGGTGACCCGGACGCCCCTCCCAGCTCAGCGCGGACGGCGCTTCGCTGGCGAGCAGCGCCTCGAGATCGTCGGGATGGACGGGTGCCGCATCCACCGGAACCACCAGGACACGCTCCTGGGAGCAACCCCGCAGGGCCAGAGCCAGGGATTCCACCATGCCGTTCCGCGCCCAGTCCGGGTTGTGCACGGCGGGTACCGGGAGGGGCCAGCACCCCTGTACGACCCGGACCTCGAGGCTGGCCAGCGCATCCAGGTGAGCCTGCAACAGCGTGCGTCCGTCCGGCAGGCGCAGGAGCGCCTTGGGCACCTTCATTCGGGAAGACGCGCCTGCAGCGAGCACGACCGCCAGTGTTGACCTGTGGATGAATCGAGGACTAACTCGCCCGTTCTCTGACGGGGCGATCGACAAAAGAACGCTCGATGTAGTGATTTCAGGGGTGTACACCGATCCGCCCTTCCCCAGATATTGTGGAGACAGCTGTGGACAACTCTATGGAAGACCTCGGCGACACGGCATTCTGGACACCTTGGCCCACAGTGCGCAAAAATTGAGCAATGCCCCGATCGGGCCACACTCGTTAGTAGCGGGAGGATGCTGATCCTGATCCTCGCCTGCGCTCCGATACAGCTCCCGGAGGAGACAGCGACTTCAGCCTGGACTCTACGCATCGCCAGCCACTTCGAGCAGTCGGGGGCTTCACGAGACTGGCACCTGCGAGGCCGTCTCGAGGCGGCTCCAGCACGGCACTTTCGTGACGGAAGCCACAGCACCCTGCTCCGCTTCGTGAACATCGAGGAGGCCCCGACAGCCGAGGGGCCCTGGCTGCGGGCCGGCCTGGATGGCCGCAGCGTGGAGATGCGGCGCTTCGACGATGGCCAGATCCTGGACCTCGCCGAGCTCCACCACCTGGCCGGGGATCCCCGACACGGAGACGTGCTCGACCTCATCTTCCCGGCGCTCAGCCCTTCCCCGCCTGCCATCGGCGGTGGGGAGAGCAAGTTCAGCCGCTCCTCATGGCCCTTCCTGCTTCGGAAGAACGTGGGATGGCGTTCAAGCCTCCTCGCCACATGGCAGAACCAGGGCTTCGAGGGTGCCGGGGCTTCGCGGACCGCACAGCTTGAGTACGAAGGCACCTTGGAGGCCACAGGGCGGGACGACCGCTTCGACCTGGAGTACCGAGCCGAAGGCCGCGCATCGGGCAGCGTGCTTCTGGAGACCGCGACCGGGTCTCTGCTCCGTCACGAGTTGCACTGGCAGCGCACTGTGCAGGCCGGAAGCCAGCAGCAGGAGCAGAGCTTCGAGCTGTTGCTCGAGGCGACCGAAGCCTCCGAGTGGCTCGGACCCACTCCCCGCGGCGGCGACGATGGCACTCCGCTCGGGAACTACCTGGAGCCCCAGGATGTACACAACGCCCTCATACCCCAGCTGGATCTCTTCGAGACCTGCTACCAGCACTCGGGTGCCGCCGGTCGCACGGAAGTGGGCGAGTCCTTCCTCGAGTTCTCCATCTCCCCCGATGGCAGCGTGGGTGAGGCGAGCATCCGGGACTCTCGAACGGGCTTCCCCGATCTGGATGCGTGCGTGGCCGAGACGGCTCAACAGCTGAGCTTTCCCGCCCACGACGAGGAGCCACTTCACGTGGCCTACCCGATGCTCTGGATGCAGTCGGCGATCCGGCCCTACCCGATGGTTTTCGTGGAGGAGCGTCCCGTGGGACAGCTCTTTGTGATGCCCCTCTAGGCGGGGAGAGACCCCGGCTCTCGCTCTGGTACAGTCACGCCGCGAGGGAAGCGATGGATGTCATCGACTGGCTGAAGGTCGTCCTGCGCGAGGCCAGCTTTGTCTCAGACCCCGCAGAGGGGCTGCGCGCCGTCTCCGACATCGGTGTGGACTGCCCGCCTCTGATCTCGATGCAGCTGGACACCGACGAGTGGTCGGGCTTTCCCGTCCGATTCTCGAGCGAACTCAGCCAGGCCACCGTTCCGGTCCTGGAGGAAGCCCTGACCCGAAGGGAGCACGAAGATCTCTCGCTGCTGACTCCCGAAGATCCCCTCGTCCGTGTACTCACGGAGCTGCTCCTGGAGGCGACGGCGGTTTCCCAACGCAGCGTCAGCCTGTTGATGCTGGAGCTCGCGCGTCAGAGCAGCCAGGGCATCGCCGGGGAGGACAAGGAGCTCTGGAAGACCAATCCAGCTGCTGCGCGCGTGCTCGGCGAGGCTGTAGCCACGCTGCCCACAGAGGCAGCAGCACGCGGCGAGGCGCTCGCAGAAGTGGTCTGGAGTCTCTCTGCGCGCCTGGGCATGGCGTGGTCTACAGCCGCCCAGTTGGACCCCACGATCCAGCCCACCCGGTTCTATCAGGCCCTCGTTTCCAGCAAGCTGGCATGGGTGGTACCCGCCGGCGGCCTGGAGCTGCCTCGCGACATAGCGCTGGTCGCCAAGGTCCTGGGGACACGCAGCCGCACGGAACTCCTGATTTACGCCCACTCCGCTGCCCGCATCGCCATCGAGGCCGTTCTGGCCGATGACGACAAGGGTCTTGGCATCCGTCATCTCGCAACGGGCCGAAGCGATCCCGATGTGCTCGCCGTGGATCCTCTCGTGGTCAGCGCCGTCATGGCCATTCTCCCCACCCTGGTCGATGCCAAGGCCCTCAGAAAGGCCGGTCTACCCAAGGCCATGGCGAAGGGTCTGGCCGCAGGCCAGGGCGCCGGCTCGCTGACCGCGAGCTTCCTGCCCCTCTGCGGAGCGCTCAGGACCTGGGATGTGTTGGCCAGCGCCGCCACACACTGCGCCCCGGTGTGGATGCAAGGCGGCGCCTGGTTCTGCCGGCACGGAACGCTGAAGCCAGGGCAGCCCTGGGGCCTCCTCGCCCCACGCACCGGATCCGGCAAGGCGACCGTGGTGGGTGTGCACATGGGCGGTCTGGCCCAGACCGCCGAAGAGGAAGCCCTCCGCCACGGACCCGTGGTCCATTCCACGCTACGCGATCTCTGGAAGCGACTGGGCCAGCACGCGGTCGAGCTCGGCGGCGTGGCGAGCATCCCCAACGGCCCCTGGTACGCCGCCTTCGAGACCACGGACCAGGCCACGGACTTCGCAAGGCTCGTTCGCGAGACCCTGAAGCCCCCATTCAGCCTGCAGCTGGAGCCCTTCGGACCGTCCGTGATTCTCCCCCACCATGCTCCGGTCCCGGTCAGCGTGGTCTCGGGCAACGTCACCGGGGGCTGGGATGGGCAGTCCCTCGCTCTCGGCGGATCGGCGCTGATGCAAGCCCTGGGCATCGGCTCGGACCCCCTCGAAGACGAGGCCGACGAAGGGGTCGGCGAGGGAGCCAACCTCCTTCGCGAGGTGGACTTCGAGGGGCGGGCGGCGCCGGTCGATCACGATCCCTTCATGGACGAGACACCGCTAGCGGAAGAGGAGCCCCCCTCGGACGATCCCTTCGCGGCGATGCCGGCAGCGGTCGGCGACCCCTTCGCGAGCGACGACACTCCCGCAGCCAGTGAGGAAGCAGACCCCTTTGCACTGGACGACGAAGCCCCATCCAGCACGAGCGGCGACCCTTTCGCCGCCGATCCCTTTGCGGAGCCCGCGATCGACCCGAGAGAGGATCCCGCCTCCATCGACACCATCGATGCCGATCCCAGTGACGACTCTCCAGACACCGCCCAGTCGGAACCGGAGAGTCTCCTCGTGGAGACCGATCCCCCAGAAGATTCTCCCCCACTGACCCGCGCCGAGCTTCCGGAGCAGCCCGAGATGACCCTGGACATCGAAGACGACGAGGACGACGACAGCTACGTCCCGTCCCAGGAGGTGGAGCAGTTCTTCCTGCCTCCACCCGATCCCAGCCCGCCGCTCGACGATCCGGGTCCTCCCACGAGCTCGGCGACGGGCACATCCGAGCCTGGAGAGAGCTTCTCCACCGGACTCGAAGATCTGGGCCTCACCTCCGCCGACCTGGCCTACCTGCTCGAAGGCTACGTCATGTACCGCGAGGCAGGTGAGGTGGTCATCGGCCGACAGGCCGGCGGCAGCCTGGAGGACATCCACCGTTACACGGACAGCGGCACTGCTCCCCCATACCGGGCCTTCATGATGGACAAGATCGAGGAGCACTTCCTGCCTCAGGCCGACCGCACGGGAGCGGTACCGAGTGGCGTGGAGCTGCAGGGCTTGAACATCCAGGAAGTTACAACGGCGCTCCTGGACGCCTGACCGGTGGTCGCTCCCGTGCTGCCGGGCTACCCATGGGGCCCTAACGAGGTTGTCGTGAAGCTCTACCGCACCCGGATTCCCGCAATCGCCAAGGCCGTCATCGACAACCTCTGCGATGGAGGAGATATCGACGTCGAGGTCGAGAACCGCGACGAAGGCGAGCAGGATCTCGTTTCCATCATGGAAGAATATCTGCGCCGGGACTACCAGCTCCGCGACCAGGTGAAGGACACCATGGCGGCCGGCGGCATCTCCTACGACCAGTACGGAAAGATGCGAAACAGAATGGCCGAGGAGTGGAACCATCCCACGGGTGACGCTGTCGAGAAGTTCCTGGCCCGCCAGTTCGTGGAGAACTTCATGATCAGCCGCTTCGTCGAGGAGGTCTACACCGAAGACGCAGCGCTGTGGCGAAAGACCCTGGACATCATCCGCGCCCACGACGTGGACGAGCGGGTCCTCCGCGACGAGGCCAAGAGCCTCATCAAGAACGAGCGGGAAGGAACCGTCGACTACGAGATCGCACTTCAGAAGAGCTTGCGCGACGTCAAGAAGAGGCGGGGGCTGATCTGATTGCGCTCTGGTTGGCTTGTCTGGACGAGCCCACGGAGGCTCCGGACCTGACGCGCCAGGAGGCCGAGCAAGCGCTCACAATCTCACCGCCGACCCCTCCTCCCGAGCCGCCAACACCCAATGCGGAGCTCGTGGCGATCGAGATCACCTGGGACGGCGTGGGCGCCCTGTACAAGGCCTTCTTCCAGGACCAGAAGCGGATCACTCAGCTCTCCAAGGACCTCGCGCCCTGGCTGGAAGAGCCCGTTCAGCTCTTCATCCACTACGACAGCGAGGACTTCCTCGGCCAGATCGTGGTGCGCGTCCCCCCCGATGGGCTGCGCATCCAACCTCGCTTCGACCCGTCCTCAGGGAGCTTGCCGGAAGGCCAGGTCATGCTCTCGGATCTGGCCCCCATCACGACGGCCCTGGCGACCTACCGGAGCGGTCTCTCCCAGAGCTACGACGTACGCATCCAGAGCTTCGTCATCGCCATCGACTTCTACCGGGGACCGGTGCACTGCCGATTCGGCGCAACCGGAGACCCGCCGCCCGACGGGACCCTGGTGTCCCCCTGCCCGCTCATCAACGGACAGGAGGTGTGCGGTCTACCCGAGACCCACGGTGTGAAATTCACCGGGGATGCCCTCGACAAGCTCAGGACCTGCCTGAACTAGGCCTCTTGGTAGAGCTCCTGCAGACGGCTGTGCAGTCGGTTCTTCAGCCGAGTGTGCAGCTGGCTGATGCGACTCTCGGTCACGCCGAACACGTCAGCGATCTCGCGGAAGGTCAGATCCTTGTAGTAGTACAGATCGACCAGCTGGCACTCCCGGGGAGGGAGGGTCATCAGCGTCTTCTTCACCAGCTCGGAGACGCGGGTGCGCATCGCCTGCTCAATCGGTGTAGGCAGCTCGCTGACCAGCGTGTCAACCACGCGATCCTCGGCCTCGGAGTGGCGCTCTTCCATCGAAACCAGGACGCGGAGGGTGCTGTCGCGGATGACCTCGTGAAGGCGATCCGTGCTCAGCTCCATGGCCTTGGCCAGCTCAGCGTGCGTGGGATCCCGACCTAGGGAGTCGACCAGAGACGCCCTGGTGATGCGAACCTGCTGGTGACGGGTTCGGACACTACGCGGGACCCAGTCCTGCTTCCGCAACTCATCGAGGATCGCACCTTGAACTCTGATACGCGCATAGGCGCTGAAACTGATCTTGCGATCTGCCTGGAAGCGGTCGACCGCGTTGATCAATCCCAGGGTTCCGATAGCGATCAGATCATCGGCTTCCACACAACTTGGGAAGCGAGTGACCATCCGGTAGGCCACCCTTCGCACCATGGGGTAGTGCGTGAGGATCAGCTCTTCTCGGTGGCTTACCGGAGTACGCGCATTGACGGTTGACATCCTAAAACTCCTGCTGCGGGGTGTTGTCGTCACCTGCAGTAGGAGCACGCTCCGTGCCAACCCTATATTTGACTGATTTCAGTCACTTAGCCCACACCGATGGTGTGGAACCGTATCCGCAGCTACCCCCCCCCGTCCAAGGGGGTGGCCGGAGATACGCTTTCTCGCTCCGAGGCTTCCTCGACCAGTTCCATGCCCATCGGTGGGGTGCCCTCAGCCGCCAGAGCGAGGCGGTTCCAGAGCTGGGTCAAGGCCACGTTGCGATTCACCTCCTTGCCTTCCAGGCCCCAGAGCGCAAAGCTGGCGTAGTAGTTCGACGCCGTGTACCACTGGAACCGGTCACCATAGAAAGCGGTAAATCGCACTCTTTGCTTGACCTCCAGGTCGACAATTTCGATGACCGGCGGCAGTTGCTCCTTCGGAACCCAGTCCGGCTGCTTGTCCAGCCACTCCTCCATCCGGCGCTCTTCGCGCTCTCGGGTCTCCGGTGAGACCTCGTCCCAGGTCCTCTGATCGAAGGGGCTGATCGGATCGCCCCAGCTCTCCAGGGCGATGAAGCGCCCCTCGGGGTGGATGACACCGCGGTGGGCCCCCTCGAAGACGTGCACCACTTCGCCATCACCGGCCTTGTGAATGCGCACGGTCTCGTCCACTCCGATGGCGACAAGCTGCTGTGTCGGCTCGAAGCTGAAGGTGTCCACCTCCTGCGCCCAGGTGAAGGCTGGCGCCGTCTCCAGCACGTTGAAGTCCGCCTTGAAGATGGGTCCCCCATCACCCGCCTGCGCCACGTAGTAGACCTCGCGCCGGTTGCCGGCTGCCTGGAGCTGTGCAGGAGCATGGGGAATCTTGATGACGGTCGTGGTCGCCCCGATTCGGTCGAAGAGCAGCAAGCGGTGCTCGGTCTCCCCCTCGAGAGGAATGAGCGGCAGCACGAGCAGGTCGGAGGCGAGCCACACGGCTCCCGCCATGGGGAGCTCGGTCGGCATCGTGCCGATGGTCTTGTCCTCCCCATTCATGATGTTGGCCTGCATGGGCAGCTGGAAGTACAGCTGGATCCCGTCGGGAGCCCACGCGAAGTGCATGATGTTGTTGCTGCCGCAGGGTTCGAAGGCGGTCTGGATGTTGTGCTTGCCGGAGAGGAAGCGGATCTCACCACTGCGGCACTCGCTGTAGGCGTCGTACACGTTCTCGCTGAAGGTGTTCTCACCGTAGAGCGAGTCACGGTCGCAGGCCGTGAGCAGGGACAAGAGAGCGATCATTTCCGTCTCCGGGCAACGAGGAGCAGGAGCCAGGCCAGTGCAGGCGCTGGGGGAACGGTCGAACACCCCCGGTAACCGACAGGGACCAAACGGAGGGATGGGGGTGCAGGAAATGAGCCGGTATCGCCGGTGTCCTCAAAGGCGGTATCGACGCTGGGTGTTCCTAGCAGGTCCGCGACTCCAACTTCTCGCCCATTGGACAGCACCACCAGGTCCACGGTTCCGTCCAAGGGAAGTGCGGTGGCGTCGAAACCCAGCCAGGAGTCGTCACCGCCCAGCTCTGGCAGTTCCACGAGCGCGCGCTCGGTACCGAAGAGCGCGAAGGCGCGCGTGCCCGGGGTGAAACCGTGCCCGTGCAGGAGCACCCGCGGGCCAACCATGAAGGCACCCGTGATGCCCACACGGGCGTCGACCGCGCCCACCAGCAGAGCTCTCGGAACCACCCCTTGCTCCACTTCCACGGTCCACGGTCCCTGCTCGAGTGAAGCCGGGTGCAGAGGGTAGGAGTCGCCCTCACGCTGGAGTTCGACATCATCGAAGCCCGGACGACTGAGGCGAAGGGTCTTGGGCAACGGGGACAGGTCGAGAATCCGCAGCTCCACCGTCTCGGTCGCCTGACTGACCAGGGTGGGTTCCAGCCGCCAGTCCAACAGGCCTTCGGGCACCAGCTCCAGTTGCAGCTCCACCCCTTCGTCGGCCGGAATTCCAACCTCGAGGTGCTGGCTCGAATAGCCTGGAGCGGACACGTCCACCTCGTAGACGCCCACCTCCAGGTGCCGAGCAAAGTGACCGTCGGGGCCGGTCCACAGGGGGAGGGAGGAGCGGACCTCCACCAGCGCCTCGACGGGTAGCCCGGTCTCCGCCGAGACCACCCGTCCGGAGAGCGACCACTCGCGTCCCAGCAGCTCGGCCACCGCGGGAAGGTGCGACTCGATGAACTGCGGCAGGTCCGCGGCATTGGGGGTCTTCTTCTCGCTCACCTCCACCGTGTAGTCCCAGGTGCCACGCCGCCCGAGGCTCCAGTCGTTGGTATCACCATGGGTGATGTACCAATCCGCGCCGTTGGTGGTGTGGAAGTCGCTCAGGCCACAGGCCTCGGTGTACACATCCCCAAGATCCCGGAGCCGGTCCTCGTCAGGGCTGTTCTCGAGGGTCCAGTTCCACGGATAGCCGATGCTCTGGGCACCGCTGTGCAGACTGAGTCCGCCGGAGAAGGCGGCGTAGAGAGAGAGCGTACGAACCGACCGGGTCTCCGGCTCGCTGAAGGCGTAGGGGCCGTGGTAGGGGCTGTTTGAATTCCACTGGAAGCCGTAGTTGCGGTTCAGATCGACGTCGTTGGCGTTGAACCGGGTACCGAGAAGCATCCCATCAGGATTCACCGCGGGCATGACCCAGACCTGAAGAGAATCCAACAGACCCGCCCACTCGCCTTTCCCCTCCACGAGCATCTCGGCGACGGCCAGAGCCAGCTCCGATGAGCTGAGCTCGTCTCCATGGTGTGCTCCCAGGATGCGCCAACCGGGCGCGTCCTCCGGACCGAGGCGAAGCGCCAGGAGCGGACGGCCCTGGGAGGACTCCCCCACCTGGACAAGCAGCGCGCGGGGATCCGCCGCAAGCTCCGCGAGGCGCTCGTTGAGCTGCTCCGGGGTGTGGTAGCCCTCCTGGCGGTGCAGGAGCCTGTGGTCGGGCCGGTACCCCCGGGTGGTCAACTGGTCCTGAGCGGCCTCCAGCGCCACCGCGTCCCCGTGGTAGCGCACCCAGGGCCCATCGATGCCCTCTCCAAAGACCAGGCCCAGGCCCTCGGCCTGCGCCCGCAACTGGGGTGTGGGCGCGTAGATCTCCACTTCACCGATGGGGGCAGCGAGCACCAGAGAGAGGAGCAACACACCTCAAGGGTATCGGTCCCATCGCCTGTCCGCCCCGAAGAGGGCTCCGACGCCACTCGGTCTAGCGCAGCAGCAACAGTCCCACGACGAGCAGGACCAGGATCACGCTTCCGAGCACGACGCCAATCAACAGGCCCGTCAAGACCATCTTCAGGATGCTCTGCTCCGCCGCAGGAGGCGGAGGCGGCGACGGGGCAACGACGGACGACCCCTCAGCGGCTCCTGTGTGCCCCGTCTCTTCGCTGATTCCCGCGCTGGGTTCGGAGGGCGCTGGCTTCATGCCCGGCGGAGGGGGGCTCGGTCTCGAAGACGCTCTCGGTCCGGCCATCGGTCAGAGAGATGCGCTTGCCGGACAGGCCTTCCTTGTCCATGGGCGAGATGTGACGAGCCCTCGCACGAGGTACGGACTCCGCACACCAACGGCGCAGACCCATCCCGGTCATGTCGTCGCTGATCTCCAGCAGGACTCCTTCCGCCTCCGCACCGGAGGGCCGATTCGACGGTTCCCAGGCGAGCATGCCCCGGAGCACATCGGTCATCGGCCCGTATTCCGGCCCCAGACCCGAGAGGAGCCGGTCCCTCTGGCTCTCGAAGTCCGGCTGGGTGAGCTGTGGCCTGCCAAGACCCTTCCCCGTTGCTGCCTCCACCAGGGTCAGGCCCAAGCCATAGACATCCGCCGCGGGTGAGACCGCGCCCGTGATGATGTACTCCGGCGCCAGGGTCTTCAGGGTGCCCAGCACCAGCCGACCCGTCTTCGATTCCCGTTCATCGAAGGCCGCCTTGGCAATTCCAAAGTCCAGAAGCTTGATGTGGCCTCGCGCCGTCACCATGATGTTGGCGGGCTTCACGTCCCGATGCACGACCCGGAGCGGTTCGCCCGTCTGTGGGTGCAGCGCTGTGTGCGCCTTGTGCAAGGCCCCCGCGACCGCGGCGCCGAAGACCGCGAGGGCTCGGGGCGGGACACGCTCTCCGGCATCGACGAGGCTCTGCAGATCCACGCCATCGACCCATTCCATCACCACCGCATCGCGTCCCTCGAAGCGAAGCAGGTCGAGAACGGCCAGGATGGACTCGTCCGCGAGCAGCCCCAGAAGGCGCGCTTCATCACGGATGCGGGTCAGAAAGAGGTCGCTGAGCTCATGGTCTCGCGCCATGACCTTGACGGCGACCTGCCGTCGCATTCCGCGCTCTCCGACGAGGTCGGCCTTGTACACCGTGCCGCAGGTACCGGCCCTGGGGCTTCGTGGATCTGAAGGGCAATCACTCGTCGATCGGAGCCATCCAGACCAACTCAGGCGTCAGTCCTAGCGAGGCCATGGCCAGGCGATAGCGCTGTTGGAGCGGATGGTCGAAGACAAGCTCGTCGTCAATCTCCGTGTACAGCCAGCTCCCGGTCTCGATCTCCTTGTCCAGCTGGCCCGGAGCCCAGCCTGCATAGCCAAGGCACAACAGGTAGTCCCCACCCCTGACCAGCACCGTCTCGAGTCGGCTCTGAGAGGTGCTGACCGCGATGCCCGCGGGCAGATTCCAGCCCTCGTCTTCGGGAACCTCCCCGCGAAAGAGAAGGTATCCGCAGTTCTGCTGCACGGGACCGCCGATGAGCACCCGATCGTGCAGGTGTGCGTGGTGCTCCTTGGGCTCGATCTCCAGCTGCTCCAAGACGTCGCCCACGGTGATGTTGGTGCCTCGGTTGAGAACCACCCCCATGGCCCCCTGCTCAGAGTAGTGCCACAGCAGGATGACGGTTTCACCAAAGTTGACGTCCTGCATCTGCGGACTAGCGATGAGGATTCCGGGTCCGTTCACCCGTCTAGGCTACCGCAATCGCCTCACCCTGAGGCTGGCAGCTCGTCCTGATGGAGGAAGGGAATGCCTCCATCTCGCACCGTTTCGGCACTGATAACGACCTCCTTGAGGCCTTCGTGCGACGGCACCTCGTACATGATCTCCAGCATCACGCGCTCCATGATGGTGCGGAGACCACGGGCACCCGCCCGCCTCGTCACGGCTTCTTCGGCGATGGCGCAGATCGCATCATCGGTGAAGGTCAGCTTCACCTTCTCGAACTTGAAGAGCTTCTGGTATTGGCGCACGAGGGAGTTCTTCGGTTCCCTCAGGATGCGAACCAGCGCGTCGGAGTCGAGGGGTTCGAGCACCGCGGTGACCGGCAGGCGACCGATGAACTCGGGGATCAACCCGAAGCCCACCAGATCCTCGGACTGTGCCTTGGCCAGCAGGGAGCGGCGACGGTTGGCCTGGCCATCTTCCTCGCGACCTTCGGTCACGAAGCCCACACTGCGGCTGCCGATCCGTTCCTCGACGACCTTCTCGAGGCCTTCGAAGCTTCCGCCGCAGATGAACAGGATGTTGGTGGTGTCGACC
>PVBE011414322.1_pt1 | contig 69561 bp, 70 predicted proteins | sample 1631181 | NCBI WGS metagenome assembly PVBE01 (sample SAMN08397723, study PRJNA350692) | Marine metagenome, whole genome shotgun sequencing project. | isolation source: water | place: Pacific Ocean | collected 2012-04
CTTGAATCGTGTATTCGCCCGCAAACGGCAGAACGATACCGTCGTTGCTGCCGTGCACCTGGGTGACCGGGACTGTGATCTTGGCAACTATGTCGCTGTTGTCGGCAACCCGGTTCAGAACCCACTGCCGGATTTCCGGCGGAGTGAGCATGTTGAAGCCCAAGAAATCGGAAAATTCCTCGGGCGGTAACGGCGCTGCCGTGCAGGCGCGCAAGAAGGCCTGGGTGGCGGCGATATTGGTCTGCGGGTCGGGTTCGAACATCCCGCCCAAGCTCTCACCGACGGTGGCGCCGAACATTTCTTGGGAGATATCGGTGCCCTGCTGGGTCGTCGCGCCTGCCAGAAATATTCCCCGTACCCGGCCCTCGCCATAGTGGCGCAGGTAATCGCAAATCCAGTTTCCGCCCATCGACCAGCCGACAAGCACGGCGCTTTCGATGTCAAGCGCGTCAAGGACGGATTCGAAGTCGTCGGCAAACGATCTGGAGTTGTCGTAGGCCCCGGCCACACCGGGTTTGCCGGAGGCGCCGTGCCCGCGCACGTCCAGCGATACCACGCGGAACTCGTCAGCGAGCGCGCTTTCGGTTTGCCGCCGCCAGCACATCGCCGCTTGGGAAAATCCGTGAATAAGAAACAGCGGCATTCCCTCCGCGCGCCCCGACTCGTAAACCGCGAGCGTTGTGCCATCCTTACTTTCGATTATCTGCATGAATCCCTCCAGTCAGTGGCGGTTTGGACCCTGAAAAACCGCCTCAGGAGACACCGCCAATAAAGCCTCACAGGGAAAAGTGTTGCAAAAAAGACTCTTTTGGAACCTCAATCGCCGACGCTAACATTTGACATTGCTGAACAATCTAGTGAAAACAAGCTTCTCCGGCAAAGCGAGGTGGGGTCGATGGCGCGTGTGGGACGCAGCCTGGTGTTGGCGATCGCGGCGGGCATTCTGTCCGGTTGCGGGCTGCCCCTCATTGCCGGAGTCACGCTCAATGAATTCAATGCCACAACGGCGATCGTATCGACCGGACTAACCGGCAAGGGATTGAGCGATCACGTCGTCAGCCTTGTCACCGGGCGTAACTGCAACCTGGTCCAAGGGGCGATTCGAAAAGAACGCACCTTGTGCGAACGCCGGGGATCGGCGGCGGCGACAAAGGATTTCCGCGGCGTCGTCGGATTCGTGATTGACGCCGCCACGCTCGACCTGAAACACGCGCCCCCGCCTGGCAACGATTTGATATTCGCAAACTTTCCGTAGCGGTCCCTTTCCGCCCCGGTTTAATCGGTGACGAGGCACGCCGCCGGTCATCCAAGATGAGTTTCCGCGGCCCGGGGGCATTGCAAAAAAAAGACCGGCACGGGGCCGGCCTTTTGTCGCTGCATCGAAGTTCGTTCACATGAACAACGGTTCATCTTCCATCCCGTTGTAGAGGTGGGCGACGAATTCGCCGTACCCATTGTAGAGGAGGGTTGGCACCACCGCGTCGGTCCCGAGCATGCGCTCGACGTTTTGCGGCCATCGCCGGTGGCGGACTTCGGGATTAACGTTCGCCCAAAAGCCGTATTCGGCTGGAGTCACCTCCTCCCAGAACGTCTTCGGCCGCTGATCGGTAAACGTGAATTGGACGATCGACTTGATGGACTTGAATCCGTGCTTCCACGGCACCGCAAGGCGCAGCGGCGCCCCGTGCTGGTTAAGGGCCGGGTGGCCGTAGGTGCCGGTGACCATGAACGCCAGTTCGCTGGTGGCCTCGGCCATTGTCAGACCCTCGACATAGGGGAAGGGATACCAGAATTGTTTTTGGCCCGACGCCACATCGGGATCAAAGAAGGTCATCATCTGGACGTACTTGGCTGATCCCAGGGGACGCGCGAAGTCCACCAATGCCTTCATCGGAAAGCCGCTCCAGGGAATCGCCATAGCCCAGCGTTCGACGCACCGGTGCCGGTACAGGCGTTCTTCGAGCGGCATCTTCGCGATCAAATCGTCAACGCCGAGCTCCATCTCCTGCTCGACCATACCGTCGATCTTGATCGTCCAGGGGCGCACGCTGAGACGCTTGGCGGCCCGGAAAATCTCCTTGTGGGACCCGAATTCGTAAAAGTTATTGTAGCGGGAGTTAATACCTTCATCGGTGACGGGCCGGTCAAGGACGTAGGTTTCGTTGCGCGGGAACGGGTACAGCGATGCAGAGGGATCATCGTCCCAGGGATTCGCGGCATACGCCGGCCCGGAGGCAAGAAGAGGTCCGGCCGCGGCCAAGATCGAGCCCGCCGCAGCACCTTTCATCAACTCGCGCCGGTTCAGATAGACGCTCTCCGGCGTCGCCTCATATTCTGGAATCTCCCATCCGCGGGGGATCTTGATCAACATCGCAGTGTCCCGATTCGTTCATGAATCCATAGGACTTAGTCCTCACCCTCGGTTCGGACAACTCAAACCCCCGTGAGGGCGCGTGAGACTATTGCGATGGTTTCGGCCTCAGGCGTTTTCGAGCGCGGCCTTACGTGAACTGACCACGTCGTCTGCCAAGCGCCCCGTCAGTTCCTGCAGATGGTCGAATTTCCAAGTGTAGCTTCCGGCTCCCGCGGAGAGCGACCGCAGTTCGACGATCAGGTCGTGAACCTCGGACTGCGGCAGATTGGCCGACACCTCGTCCCAGCCGACCCATCCTTCGCGCGGCTCGAACCCCAAGATCTGGCCGCGGCGGCCGCTGATCAAGGCATTGACTTTGGCCGTGTGATCCGAGGGCGCGGCGATCCGGACCTCGAGGATCGGCTCCAGCAGTACCGGACTACACTTCGGCAGGCCCTCGCTCATCGCCATCCGGCCCGCGGTCTTGAACGCCATTTCCGATGAATCGACGTTGTGATAGGCGCCGTCGACCAGGGTCACCGATATGTCCACCACCGGAAACCCGAGCGGACCTCGGCGCAGGAAATCCCGTGCCCCGGCTTCGACCGCCGGGATGTATTGCCTGGGTACCGCACCGCCGACGATCGAGTTGTCGAAGGAAAAGCCCGAGCCGCGAGGCAGCGGCTTGATGTCCAGACGCACGTCGCCGAACTGCCCATGGCCGCCGGTTTGGCGCTTGAATCGGGCGTGCTGGGAAACCGGCTTGCGGATCGCTTCTTTGTAGGGCACAGCAGGATGACCGGTTTCGACTTCGAGCTTGTAGCGGTTCTTGAGTTTGGCAACCGCGACCCTTAAATGGATTTCCCCCTGGCCCCGCAAGATCGTCTCGTTGGTATCCTGCGAATGCTCGACCGTGAGCGAACGGTCGTCGTCCAGCACCTTGGCAAGAGCCCCCGACAACTTCACTTCGTCGTCCCTCCTGGTGGGATGAATCGTCAGGGAATAAACCGGAGAGAGGACTGTTGCCGAGGCAAGCTGATCCGTTTCCTTGCCGGTTCCTAGGGTCTGGCCGGTAATCGCCTTCTCAAGGCGGCCGATAGCGACGATTTCGCCCGCAGCGGCTTCGCTGATCTTTTCGGTCGCCTGACCCTGCATGTGAAAAAGTCCCGAAGCGCGATCGCCGTTCAGCGTGACACCATCCTGCAACGGACCCCGCCACACCCGCGCCAGCGACAGCTTGCCGAAATTGGGTGTCTGATAGGTCTTGAGGATCTGCACGAGCGGCGGCCCCGTGTCTTCGACGGCGGCGCGCGCCGCCGCTACCGACGGCGCAGGCGTCTCGTGACGCAAGAATTTCAGCAACCTTCGAACTCCGTGTTCGTGCTCGACGGCCCCGAACAGAACCGGGACGATGTTGCCCTCGCGGAAGGCAATGGTGAGATCGGCATAAACCTGATCGGGGCCCGGTTCCTGCTCCTCCAGCAACTTCTCCATCAGATCGTCGTCAAAATCCGCCAGCTTTTCCAGCATCGCGTAACGGGCGTCCGCTCTTTCTTCTTCGGCCGACGGCGGAATCTCGATCTTTTCGGACGCCGCGCCCTCCTTGTATTCGTAGGCCCGTTCGCTGGCGAGATCGACGTATCCGGTCAGGTCTTCGCCATCGCGGATCGGCATGTGGCGGATCATCACCGGGTCCGCGGAAACGCCCTGCATCGCCTCGATAAAGAGGTCGAGCTCGCTGCCGCCTTTGTCCATCTTGTTGACGAACAGCAGGCGCGGGATCTCGTGGGATTCGAGGAATCGAAACAGCGGCGTCATCGAAATCGCCTTGCTCACGTCTGGCTCGCTGACGACGACCGCCGCATCCACCCCCATCAACGCGTCATAGGCCTCTTGGGCCATTTCGATGGAACCGGGGCAGTCGAGGAAGAACAGGGTGTCGCCGAGGTACTCGACTTTGACGGGATTGGTTTCCACTCCCATCTGCCTCTCTCGCGCTTCCTGTGAGGAATCGCCGACCGTATTGCCCTCGGTAACCTTGCCCTTGCGACCGATGGCGCCGGTCACAAACAAGAGACTCTCAAGAAGCGTCGTCTTGCCCGACAGGTAGGGGCCAACGATTGCAATCGTACGTGGTTCGGACGTCCCTGAACTCACCATACTCACCTCCCTGGGGGGCGCGGACCAGTTTGCCGCTAACCTTGTTATCGGCCCATGTTTTCAAGCCGGCGCACGGGGCGCAAGGAAAATCGGGCCCTACTTCTGGCTTGCCGCCTCATCTGCCGCGGCCCCGGCGGCATGCGGTTTGAGGATTGTGGCCGCCATGGCGTGAAGCGGCGTTGGCACACCCAGCGCCTGGCCGCGGCGCGCCAAAGCGCCCGACAGATAATCGATCTCCAGCGGCTTGCCGCGTTCGAGATCGACCAGCATCGAAGGCTTGATGCTGGTCTGGGCGCCGCGGGTCGCCGACTTGTAGGACTTGAAAATCTCGGTCGGCACTTGGACGCCGGCGGCGGCGGCGACGGAGGTCACTTCATCGATCGCCGCAGCCATCAATTCGTCCGTCTCCGGCACGGCCGTCAACGCTTCGATCGGCAGGCGGGAAAGGCACGACATCGCGCTCATCGGCGCCAGAAGCGCAAACTTCGACCACAGCGCGAGCGCAATGTCGTCGGTCGCGGCGGCGTCGAGGCCGGCCGCATTGCACACTTTTTCAAGTGCCTCGACACGAGGCGACAGAAGCCCGTCGAGCTCGCCCAACACCAACTTGGCCCCAAGCCCCGTATGGCGGATCACGCCAGGACTTTCGATATGCGACGATATGTAGGCAACACCGCCGATGACGGCCTCTCGTCCCAAAATGCCGGCGAGTTGGTCTCCGCTATCGATACCATTCTGGAGATCGACGACTGCGCCGCCGTTGGCGACCAGCGGCGCGGCCAGTCGGCCCGCGGTCTCGGTATCGTAGAGTTTGACAGCAAACAGAACATAATCGACGGGTCCGACCCCTTCGGGATCGTCGGTTGCCGCGGTCGGATGAATGGTCACGTCTCCCGCATCACTGAGGATGCGCAGCCCCGAATCCCGGATTGCCGCCAGATGGTCACCGCGCGCGATGAACGTTACGTCTTCGCCCGCCTCAGCCAAACGGGCGCCGAAGTACCCGCCGACCCCGCCCGATCCCATAATTGCGAATTTCATCAGCCTTCCTCAGGACAGCGCGGCGCAGGCGCGCTGAATTCGCTCGCAGGCTTCGGTAAGCGCGGCGGTCGAGGTGGCATAGGAAACCCGGAAATAAGGGGAGAGCCCGAAAGCGGTGCCGTGGACGACGGCAACGCCTTCCGCCTCCAGAAGATACTTACAAAAGTCTTCGTCCGATTCGATCACCGTGCCGTCGGGGATTTTGCGCCCGATCACACCCTTGCACGACGGATAGACGTAGAACGCTCCCTGTGGACGGGCACATTCAAGGCCGACCGCCTGGTTCAACATCCCAACCACCAGGTCACGCCGTTCCGAGAAAATTTTCGACCGCTCGGCGATAAAATCTTGCGGCCCGGAAAGCGCTTCGACCGCCGCCGCCTGGCTGATCGAGGCCGCATTGGAGGTGCTTTGCGACTGCAGTTTCGCCATCGCCTTGATCAGGTCCGCGGGCCCGCCGGCGTAGCCGATACGCCAGCCGGTCATGGCATAGGATTTGGAAACACCGTTGACGGTCAGGATTCGGTCATAGAGATCGGGGGCGACCTGAGCCAGCGTCGCAAACTCGAAGCCGTCGTACATGAGATGCTCGTACATGTCGTCGCTGAGGGTCCAGACCTGCTCGTGGCGCCTCAGGACGGCGGCCAGGCCCTCTAGGTCGTCCTGCGAATAGGCGGCGCCCGAGGGATTGCTGGGTGAATTGAAGATCAGCCATTTGGTGGCGGGCGTGATCGCGGCCTCCAAGGCCTCGGGCGCAATGCGGAAACCGGTTTCGATCGTGGAATCGACGATCACCGGGATGCCGCCTGAAAGCGCCACGATATCGGGGTAGGAAACCCAGTACGGCGCCGGAATAACCACCTCGTCGCCCGGATTAAGAGTCGCCAGCATGGCGTTGAAGATCACCTGCTTGCCGCCAACGCCGACGATGATTTGATCGGAGGGATAGTCGAGACCGTTTTCGCGCTTGAATTTGGCGGTAATCGCCTCTTTCAGCGCCGCCGTCCCTCCGACCGCCGTATACTTGGTGTCACCCGCGTCGATGGCGCGTTTCGCGGCCGCTTTGATGTTCTCGGGGGTATCGAAATCGGGTTCGCCTGCGCCAAGGCCGATCACATCGCGCCCCTGCGCCTTCAGTTCGGCGGCAAGGGCGGTGACTGCCAGCGTCGGCGAGGGTTTGATCCGGTCGAGTGAGTCGGCGAGGAAGCCCATGGGAGGCACCGTCAGAAGGTAAAATGGCGGCCAAAGCTACGCGCCTCCCGGCGCCAGCGCAACTGCCGGAACCCCCGTCAGGCGGTCCGGCCACGGATATATATCAGGTAATAGACCAAAGCCACGAACACGCTGCCGCCGACAATGTTGCCGAGCGTCACCGGCACCAGATTGGCCATGAAGGCGCCCACCGTGAGCCCGCTGGCGGCGGCCTCAGGCGAGGCGATCATGCCGAGCGGAAACATGAACATGTTGGCGACCGAGTGCTCGAAACCGAGCGCCACGAAGGCCGTAATCGGAAACACAATAGCGAGAATCTTGCCGGCAACGTCGTGCGCAGCCATGGCTATCCAGATCGCGAGGCATACCAACGCGTTGCACAGAATGCCCCGGAAGAAGGCTTCGCCAAAGGTCAGCGCCGCCTTCGATTCCGCGACCGCGACTGCCTTGGCGCCGATTGCCCCGTCGCCAAGGTCGAGCACACCCGAGAGCGCAACCAGGAGGGCGGTCGCAAAGGCGCCCGCGAAATTCGCCACATAGACCAGCACCCAGTTGCGCAGAAGCGCCACAAAAGTGATCTTGCGGTCGGCCCAGGCGATGACGATGAGATTGTTGCCGGTGAACAGTTCCGCCCCGGCGATGACTACCAAAATGAGTCCGAGCGAGAACGCGACCCCGCCCATCAGCCGCTCGACCCCGATGGCGAGGCCCGAGTCGGTCGTCACCAGGATGAAGAACAGCGCCCCGAACGAAATAAATGCGCCCGCCAGCGCCCCCAGCGTCACCGTCTGCAAAAACGGCAGTTTGACCTTGGCGATGCCCGCGGCCTCGACCCGCGCCGCGATCTCGGCCGGGGAATAGGCGTCGATGGGATTGGGGTCGGTCATAGCGCCATGATCCTCCGGAGCCGGGTCCGGCCCTGCGCGGGGGCCGGTCGGGCCCTAGCAAATCACGCCCGCAGGCGCATATAAAGGGCCATGACCGTCACCGCCGAAGCCCCCGGGCGGCCCCAGTTCGCGCGCGGCGAAGGCGGTATCGCCTTCGAAATCCGCTCCGAGTTCGAGCCCGCAGGGGACCAGCCCCAGGCCATTTCGGAATTGACCGCCGGCATCGCCGGCGGCGAGCGCGATCAGGTGCTGCTGGGCGTCACCGGCTCGGGCAAGACTTTTACCATGGCCCACCTCATCGCCAACACCCAGCGACCGGCGCTGGTGCTGGCCCCCAACAAGACCCTCGCCGCGCAACTTTACGGCGAAATGAAGGACCTGTTTCCCGGTAATTCGGTCGAATATTTCGTGTCGTATTACGACTACTACCAGCCCGAGGCCTATGTGCCGCGCACCGACACCTTTATCGAGAAAGACGCTTCGATCAACGAGCAGATCAACCGCATGCGGCACTCGGCGACACGCGCCCTGTTCGAGCGCGACGACGTCATCATCGTCGCCAGTGTGTCCTGCATCTACGGCATGGGCTCGCCCGAAACGTACGTCGAAATGACGATCCCGCTTGAAATAGGCCAACGCATCGAACGCGCGGCCCTGCTCAAGCAACTGGTCGAAATCCAGTTCAAACGCAACGATCAGAATTTTGTCCGCGGCACCTTCCGGGTGCGCGGCGATGGAATCGAAATCTTCCCGGCCCACTACGAGGACCGCGCCTGGCGGCTGTCGTTGTTCGGCGACGAACTCGAGAGCATTGTCGAATTCGACCCGCTCACAGGGGAAAAGACCGCGGCGCTCGAGCGGGTCCGCATCTACGCGAATTCCCACTACGTGACGCCGCGGCCGACCATGCAGCAGGCCCTCAAAGGCATCAAGGCCGACCTCATCCTGCGCCTCGATGAACTAAACAAAGCCAACAAACTGCTTGAGGCGCAGCGGCTGGAACAACGCACCCGGTTCGACATCGAAATGATCGAGGCGACCGGCACCTGCGCCGGTATCGAGAATTATTCGCGCTATCTCACCGGCCGCAATCCGGGCGAACCGCCGCCGACGTTGTTCGAATATCTCCCCGACAATGCGCTGCTTTTCGTCGATGAGTGCCACGTCACGGTGCCGCAACTTGGCGGCATGTCCCGAGGCGACTTCCGCCGCAAATCGACGCTGTCGGAATTCGGCTTCCGGTTGCCGAGTTGCGTTGATAACCGTCCCCTCAAATTCGAGGAATGGGAGGCGATGCGCCCGCAGACAGTCTATGTCTCGGCGACGCCGGGTAGCTGGGAACTGGAACGCACCGGCGGCGTGTTTGTCGACCAGGTGATCCGCCCGACCGGCCTGACGGACCCGGTGTGCGAAGTGCGCCCGGTCGAAAACCAGGTCGACGACCTGCTGCGCGAATGCCGCGAGGTCACCGCCCGGAGCCAACGGATTCTGGTCACGACGCTGACCAAACGCATGGCCGAGGACCTGACCGAATACATGCACGAAGCGGGCCTCAAAGTGCGCTATCTCCATTCCGACATCGACACCCTGGAGCGCATCGAGATCGTCCGCGATCTCCGGCTCGGCGCCTTCGACGTGCTGGTCGGCATCAACCTGTTGCGCGAGGGTCTCGACATCCCGGAATGCGCGTTGGTCGCGATTCTCGATGCCGACAAGGAAGGATTCTTGCGCTCGCGCACCTCGCTGGTCCAGACCATCGGCCGGGCCGCACGCAACCTCGACGGCCGGGTCCTGCTCTATGCCGATACCATGACCCAAAGCCTCGAGGCCGCACTCGGCGAAACCAACCGCCGCCGTGAAAAACAACGCGCCTACAACGAGGCCCACGACATCACGCCGGAAAGCGTGCGCAAGTCCATCGGCGACGTGCTCGACGGCGTATTCGAGGCGGACTATGTCACGGTCGATACCGGCGATGAGGCAACGCCGCATCTGGTCGGGCACAACCTCAAGACCTACCTCGCGGATATCGAGGAACGCATGCTTGAGGCGGCGTCAAATCTCGAATTCGAAGAGGCCGCGCGGCTTCGCGACGAACTGCACCGGCTGCAAAACGCCGATCTTGGGCTCGCCGGAGAATCAGCGGCCGACCGCCGCGACCGAGCCCGCGAGGCCAGGCGCGGTCCGCGCTCGACCAAGGGCCGCGCCGGCACGCGCGAGCGCCGCAGCAAAACCAGCCGCACGAGCTTGCGGTTCTAATTTTCCGCCTTTCAGTCGTTCTGTTCCGGAGCAGCTTATGACCCCGCGTTTGCTTGCGTTTTCGATCGGCGGCCTCATTCTTCTGGCGGTGATCGCCTACTTTGCCTTGCACTCGTTCGGAGACGGTAGCGACGGGGAACGAATCGCGGCCGCCGATGTCGACCACGGCCGCGCCGTCTACGATGAAAATTGCGCCGCCTGCCACGGCGCTGATCTCAAGGGTGAGCCGGGCCTGGACTGGTGCCGCCGCAAGGCTGACGGCACCTTCCCGGCCCCACCCCACGACGAAACCGGCCACACCTGGCACCATCCGGACGGACAACTGGTTCTGATGATCGAACGCGGCGGTCAGGCCCTTCTGGGCGAAGACGGTGTTAGTGGCATGCCCGGCTTCGGCGACATCCTCAGCCAGGGCGATATTGATTCGGTGCTTGCCTATATCAAGACGTCGTGGCCCGAAAACATCCGCTCCCGCCAAGCCGAAATCAGCGCCCTGTACGGGAACTGAGGCGCATTACACCGGAAACTTGATGTCGCTAGCGAAAGTCGGATAGGCGTAAACCTGATCCTTGATGTCGGCCGCTGTCATGCCGGCCTTCTTTACCCACGAAAACAGGTGAATGATCTCGGCGGCCCCATGGCCGAGCCGGTGCGCCCCCAGAATCTTGCCGCTTCCGGTCTCCAACAGCACCCTGGCGAAGGCGTGACCCTCGGCATGGGTCCTCGCCGAACGCCACGACGTCATGTTCTTGACCCGGGCTTCGTATTTGAAGCCGGACTGGGTGGCGGCGGCTTCGGTCAAGCCGACGCTGGCCAGTGCCGGCACTGAAAACACCACGTTGGGAATCGGGCGGCAGCAGGGCGAAAGCATCGTGCCTGACGGCAAGGACCCCACCGAAATGTTGTGACCGACGATCCGCCCAGCGTCGGTGGCGACCGGCGAAAGCTGCCGCCCCGCGGGCGCCCTTTATCTTGTCGGGGGGCACCCGACCCGTCCATCGCCGCTGCGCCCAAGAATCCTATGCGATTCCTCGCGTTCGATTTTATCTACATTCATTTAATGTATTGAAGCCTATTACGAATGTCGCATATATTGTAAATTAGATTGAATAACGTAATATTATCGTAGTTTAGTCCGCCGGGCGATTGCGGGTCCCGGCCCAGGACGAAGGAGCAACGGGTGGAGAACTTCACCCCCTATTCGGCTCTCGCCGGCGGAATCCTGATTGGCGCCGCCACGGCCCTTTTGCTGGCGATGAACGGACGCCTTGCCGGCGTCAGCGGAATCCTCTCCGGCTTGCTTCCGCCGGCCCGCGGCGACACGTCGTGGCGGCTGTTCTTCGTCGCCGGCCTCGTGATCGGAACGCTGATCTACCAGGCAGGCGGGGCCTCCTATGAGATCACATTCAACACGGATTGGCCCCTCCTGATTGCCGGCGGACTGCTGACAGGGCTCGGCACGCAGGTCAGTGGCGGCTGCACCAGCGGTCACGGGGTCTGCGGTCTCGCCCGGTTGTCGACCCGGTCGATCGCCGCCACCGGGACGTTCATGGTGTTGGGGGCGCTGACGGTGTTCGTTACCCGCCATGTGGTGGGGCTATGATGACCCTTCGCAATGGCGTAGCGCTTGCCGCCGGGCTCCTGTTCGGCCTCGGGCTCGCCGTCTCGCAAATGGCCAATCCGGCCAAGGTACAGGCCTTCCTCGACGTGGCAGGAGCGTGGGATCCGAGTTTGGCGCTGGTAATGTTGGGCGCGGTCGCCGTCACTTTCGTGATCTACCGGTTCGTGCTACGGCGCCCGCGGCCGGTATTGGAAAACCGCTTTTTCGTACCGGTAGGCGAGGCCTTGGACCGGCGCCTGATCGGCGGCGCCGCCGTGTTCGGAATCGGTTGGGGCCTGGCCGGATTTTGCCCGGGCCCGGCGATTTCGTCGCTCACCTTCGGCAAGCCGGAATCGTTTGTATTCGTCGCTGCCATGCTGGTGGGGCTGGGACTTGGCCGGTTGGCGTTCGCCCGCGCGAGCCGTACCGTGGACGCGGAATCGGACCTCCGGGAAGCGGCCGCCTGACCGGCCCGCCTTGGCCTTCCGTGGCGGTTGTGCGAATGCTTCCCTAACCTGAACGGCCGGATGCCCCGGCCGTCTTTTTTGCCGCATTGCCGCGGTCTCGGGCGATGGCTAGAACTGCCCTGCACGCGCATTTCCGGCGCGGCTGTGAGGCAGCATGAAAGGCGGCGCCCTGAGCTTTCTTCGCGTGACGCTGGGATCGGTGCGCGATCTCGTCCCGATCGTTCTGGTGATCGGGTTTTTTCAGCTTGTCGTACTGGGCCAACCGTTACCAATTCTCGGCCAACTGGTGGCCGGGCTGGTCTTGGTCATGCTGGGGCTGACGCTTTTCGTGCATGGCCTCGAGATGGGGTTGTTTCCGATCGGCGAGCGCATGGCGCACGGGCTCGCACGGCGCGGCAGCGGCCTTTGGGTGCTGGCGTTTGCCTTTTGCCTCGGTTTCGGCACCACGGTCGCCGAGCCCGCCCTCATCGCGGTCGCCCTGGAAGCGGCGCGCGCCGCGGCGGAAAGCGGCGTCGTGGCGCCGGAGAATTCCGGTATCGAGCGTTACGCGGCGGCGCTGCGCTATACCGTGGCCGCGGCGGTCGGCACATCGCTGGTGCTGGGGGTGTGGCGGATCATCAAGGGCTGGCCGATCCATTATTTGATTATATCCGGCTATGGCATCGTTGTGGCCCTCACCCTTGTGGCGCCGGACGAGATCGTCGGAATTGCCTATGACGCGGGCGGCGTCACCACGTCGACCATCACGGTTCCTCTGGTGACCGCCCTCGGCGTCGGCTTGGCCTCGATGATCAAGGGCCGCAACCCGATGATCAACGGATTCGGCTTGATCGCGTTTGCGAGCCTGCTGCCCATAATCTTCATCATGGCGTTCGGCATCATTTGGAATGCCGTGTTGGGACCATGACCGCGCTGGTGTTACAGATTCTTGCTACCCTGCGGGCGACGCTGATCGACGTCGCGCCGATCGCGCTGGTATTGCTCTTTTTTCAGGTCGTGGTGATCCGGAAAACGATCCCCGATTTGCGCCGCACCCTGATCGGATTTTGCTACGTTATTGTAGGCCTGACGCTATTTCTCGTTGGCCTGAACGAGGCGCTATTTCCCATCGGCAAGATTATGGCGCAGCAGTTGACGGCCGCACCCGCGCTCGCGGGATCGATTGCTCTCGCGGATTTCGCCTGGGTGTACGTGTTTGCAGGCGCCATCGGATTTGCCACGACCATTGCCGAACCGTCGCTGATCGCGGTGGCCATGAAGGCGCGGCAGGTATCGGGCGGTGCCGTCAGCGTCTGGGGTCTTCGGATCGCGGTCGCCATTGGCGTCGGCATCGGCGTTTCGTTGGGCGCCTTTCGAATCGTGTCGGGGACGCCCCTGTTGTTCTACATCGTTGGCGCGTACGCCATCGTCATCCTCCAAACCACACGCGCCAGCCGGACCATTATTCCGCTGGCCTACGATTCAGGCGGCGTCACGACGTCTACGGTTACCGTGCCCCTGGTCGCGGCGCTGGGACTCGGGCTCGCCGAATCGATTCCGGGACGCAGCCCCTTAATCGACGGGTTCGGCCTTATTGCTTTCGCGAGCGTCTTCCCCATCATCGCCGTCCTTGGATATGCCCAGATCGGTAGCTGGGCCGCCCGGCGGCGCACAAGAAAGGAGAAATGAGGAATGAAATTCAAACTCATTATTGCCCTGGTTGACGAGCAGGACACCGAGGCCATCTTAAAGGCGGCCCGAGACGCCGGTTGCACCGGGGCGACCGTTGTAACCAGCGCCCGTGGTGAGGGTTTGCAACGGGAAAAGACGTTCTTTGGTCTCGACCTTTCGGGTCAGCGAGATCAATTGATGTTCCTGGTTGCCGAACAACTGAGCCGCGACATTCTCGAAACGATTGCAAAGGCCGGTAATTTCGATAAACGTTCCGGGGTCGGAATTGCCTTTCAGATCGCGATTGAAGATGCGGTCGGTCTGACCTCACAACTCTCGACCATCGAGCAAGAAATCGAAGAACAGATATGACAAGCGAATCCTACATCAAGGTCAGTGCAGTAATGGCCCGCACGGTCCGGATCATCGACCCGCTGGCGACCATCCGCGAGGCGCTCCGGGAAATGAGCGAATTCCGGATTAGCTCCCTGGTGATAGAGCGGCGCGACCCCGCCGACGAACTGGGCATCATCATGATTGGCGATATTGCCGCGCACGTGATCGCAAGCAATCTGTCGCCCGACCGGGTCAACGTCTATGAGGTGATGAGCAAGCCGGTCATTACCCTCGATCAGGACATGCATATCAAGTACGCGATCAGGCTCCTGCACCGTTTTTCTCTGTCACGCGGTCTAGTGACCGATCACGAGCGGCAATTGGTCGGACTCGCGACTCTGCGCGACATGGTTCTGCGCTACGCCCAGGAAGACGCGGGGCCCAAGTGATAGAAGTGCCCGTGCCCACCGCCTGCGTGTCCGTCGGCCACTGCGAGCCTCTGGATTTGAACCCGCCGTGGTAAGCGGAATCTTCGTCGCTGGCGGGCTCGCCCTGTTGTTTCTTGGCGGCGACTTTTTGGTGCGCGGCGCCGTTTCTCTGGCGCAGCGGCTCGAGATTCCGACACTTGTGATCGGCGTCACGGTGATCGCGTTCGGCACCTCGTTGCCCGAACTCATGGTCAGCGTTGAAGCGGCTCTCGATGGGGTTCCGGAAATTGCGATCGGCAACGTTGTCGGCAGCAACATTGCCAATATTCTTCTGGTCTTGGGGCTGCCTGCCATCATCGCCCCGTTGCACAGCGACTCCGGACCCATCCTTCGCAATACGGCGATCATGATATTCGCCAGTTTGCTCATGCTGCTGTGGGCCTGGAACGGGGTCATCGAATTCCACGAGGGCCTGATCTCGTTGGCGTTGCTTCTGGCTTTCTTGTGGACCTCGTACCGGATGTCGCACCGCGACGCCATGTTAGCGGCCGATTACGCCGAGGAACTGACCCAGTTTGCCGCCCCCTCGCATTCACCCTTGTTACTGACCGGATTCATCGTCGGCGGCCTTGCCGCCCTGTTCATCGGTTCGGAAATGCTTATCAGCGGAGCCGTGGAGATCGCCACGGTATTGGGCGTTTCGGATGCCGTGATCGGCCTCACCCTCGTCGCCTTCGGCACCTCGCTACCGGAACTGGTGACTTCGCTGGTTGCGGTTGCGCGCAAACACGGCGACGTCGCCATCGGCAATATTCTCGGCAGCAACCTGTTCAATATCCTGGGCGTCATGGGTATCACCGCGATGCTGGTGCCGGTGCCGGTGTCCGATCGGCTGCTGGCGGTCGATTTCCCGGTCATGATTGTTGTCGCCCTCGCCATTCTGCCGTTTGTCGTGCGCTGGATCGATATGAGCCGGATCGCCGGCATCGTTTTTCTTGGCGCCTACATCGTCTACATCTGGTTTCAGTTTTCCGGTTATTCGGGGCTGGGAGCGACACCATGACAGGAGAATCCGGGACTGCATCTCCGGGAACGGCGCTGGTGACCGGTGCTGCCCACAGGATTGGCCGGGCGATTGCGCTCGACCTCGCACGCGCGGGCTGGCGCGTAGCCGTGCACTACCTTCGGTCCACCGACGCCGCCGCCGAGGTTGTAGGCACGATACAAGCGGCCGGCGGTGAGGCGGCAGCCATCGCCGCGGACCTTGCCGACGCTAGCGAGTCCGGCGCGCTCGTCGGCCACGCCGCCGAGGCCCTTGGGCCCGTAAACTGTCTGATCAACAGCGCCTCTGTGTTCGAGGACGACACCATCGATTCGGTAACGCCGGAAACCTGGTCGGCTCACCTCGATGTCAACCTGCGCGCGCCGATGATGCTGACCCAGGCCCTGGCAGCGGCGCTACCGGCGGAGGCCCCGGGACACATCATCAATCTGATCGACCAACGAGTCTGGAACCTGACGCCGCACTTTCATTCGTACACCATCAGCAAAGCGGGGCTGTGGGCGCTCACTCAGACCGCCGCCCTGGCCCTGGCTCCGCGTGTCCGTGTCAACGGCATCGGCCCAGGACCGACGCTCCCCAGCCGCCGCCAGTCGCGCCGCGACTTCTCAGCCCAGGTTGCGGCGACTCCGCTCCGGTGCCAGCCCGGGCTCGACGAGATTTGCGCCACCGTCCGATTCATCATGGCAACGCCGTCGATGACGGGTCAGATGATCGCGCTCGACAGCGGCCAGCACCTCGCCTGGCGTGCCGTTGCGGACGGTCCGGTTCCAGAGTAGAACGCCGAACCCATGCCCCAACGCTCATGATCGATTCCAGCACCGTTCATCCCCTTCGCCTCGCCGATGCCGGGCGCGCCGTCTATCACGTGTTTGTCCGCGACCTGGAGCTCGAGGCGCTGATCGGCGTCCACCGCCACGAGCGAAAGCGCCGCCAGCCGGTCCGAATCAATATCGACCTTGCCGTCCGCGAGAACGTCGGCGCACTCCAAGACCGCCTGTCTCAGGTGCTGGACTACGAAGTCCTGGTCGATGAAATCAAGAGCTTGGTCGCGGCCGGGCACATCAATCTGGTCGAGACTCTGGCCGAGCAGGTCGCTGTAAAATGCCTTGCGGACGACCGCGTCGAGTCGGTCCGGGTCCGGATCGAAAAGCTCGCGGTGCTGCCCGAGGCGGCAAGCGCCGGAGTCGAGATCGAACGCCGAAAGGCCCGACCGGATTGGTTGAAAGGTTAAATTATTGTGAATTTGGAACGGGTTACCGCAATGCGGTCGCGTTCGAGCGCGCCCAACGCAACTTGTGCACAGGAGCGCAATTGACGGCTCGAATCACCCGAACCGGCCTTGCTCTAGCCTCTGCTGCCCAACGGAGAATCATCTTGACTTTGATTAAATGTTAATTCTCAAATACTTACCACAATTGCCTACTTTTTGTGCAATCACGGCAAAATCCCTGATTGCTTGGCGCAAAGGTTCCTGCCGCTTTACTTGCCCACAAACTTATCCCCACGAATGGTGGAAATCGTCGCATGTTTGTCATGGCAGGGGCGGTTCTGGCTAAATCTACCCGTGAGTGTAGCGGCGAGACGTTGACCCCCTCCGCCGGCAACGCAATATAGCCGCCATGGCACCGAACGACGCGACCGCCCCGACGCCCGATTCGCACGATGAATCGGCACCGCCCAAACCCCGGCGTGGCGTCGATGTGATCCGCGAAACGGTGCGCACGCTTCCAGGAAGCCCCGGCGTCTATCGCATGATCGACGCCAAGGGAAACGTCCTCTACGTCGGCAAAGCCAAGAACCTGCGCAAACGTGTCACCAGCTATACCCGCCGCCAGGGCCAGCCCACGCGGACCCTGCGCATGATCGCCGCCACCGCGTCACTCGAAATCGTCACCACGCACACTGAAGTCGAAGCGTTGCTGCTTGAATCGAACCTGATCAAGAAATTCAAGCCCCGCTACAACGTGCTGCTGCGGGATGACAAGTCCTTTCCCTACATCGTGATTCGGCGCGACCACGCCTGGGCACAAATCGGCAAGTACCGCGGCCCGCGCACGCGTAATGCCGAGTTCTTCGGCCCATTTGCGACCGCCGGCGCCGTCAACCGCACCCTGTCGGCGCTGCAAAGGGTGTTTCCACTACGCTCGTGCCCGGACTCGATTTTCGAGAGCCGCACTCGGCCCTGTCTCCAGTACCAGATCAAACGCTGCACCGCGCCCTGCGTCGGGCGCATCAAGCCGGACGATTACGCCAAGATCGTTGACGACGCCCGCGGTTTTCTCAAAGGCCACAGTCAGCGTATCCAGAGCCGGATGTCGGAGGCCATGACACGGGCCGCGGACGCGCTCGACTACGAAATGGCCACCGTCTACCGGGACCGAATACGCGCCTTCACCCTTATTCAGGCGCGCCAGGACATCAACGTGGCCAGCGTGCCCGAAGCCGACGTGATCGCCCTTCACCGCGAGGCAGGCCAAGTCTGCATCCAGATCTTCTTCTTCCGGGCCGGACAGAACTACGGCAATCGGGCCTACTTCCCTGCGCACACGAGGGACATCGAGCCGGGCGAGGTCTTGTCGGCGTTTCTCGGCCAGTTCTATGCCCGCAGGCCGCCGCCGCGGCTGTTGCTGGTCAGTCATGACATCGAACATCGCGACCTCGCCGAGGCGGCGCTCGAAAGCCGCATCGGCCATCGCGTGCGCATCGCCCGCCCCCAGCGTGGCGCCAAGGCCGATCTGGTTGCCCACGCCGCCAAGAACGCGCGCGATGCGCTTTACCGGCGCCTGGCGGAAAGCGCCTCGCAGCGGAAGTTGCTCGACGGGCTTACCGATACCTTCGATCTCGATTCCGTGCCGGCGCGGATCGAGGTCTACGACAACAGCCACATTTCGGGCAGCCATCCGGTCGGCGCCATGATTGTCGCCGGGCCCGAGGGCCTCAACCGCAACGCCTATCGAAAGTTCAATATCAAAAGCGAGGACTTGTCACCGGGCGACGACTACGGAATGACGCGCGAGGTGCTGACGCGGCGGTTCTCGCGGCTCCTGCGCGAGGACGAGGACCGCGAGCCGGATGCGTGGCCCGATCTCGTGCTGATCGACGGCGGACCGGGCCAGTTGAGTACGGCAGCCGGCGTCTTCGCCGACCTCGGCGTCACCGGCGTCGCACTGGCGGCGATGGCCAAGGGCCCGGACCGGAATGCAGGCCGCGAACGCATCTATCTTGCAGACGGGCTCCAGCTCACCCTCGACGCCAACGACGCCGTTCTCTATTTCCTGCAAAGGCTCCGCGACGAGGCCCATCGATTCGCCATTGGATCGCACCGCAACCGGCGCAGCCGCGCCATCGACCGGTCCCCGCTGGACGGGATTGCGGGGGTCGGCGCCAAGCGCAAGCGCGCACTGCTGCATCATTTCGGGTCAGCAGCCGCCGTGGCTCAAGCAGGGCTTGCCGATCTCGGCCGCGTCGACGGGATCAGCACTACGGTTGCGCAGATCATTTATGATCATTTTCGCGGCGAAGGATGAGGTGACCGCCTGTGGTAGGATCGCCTTCCCGCACCGCGCACCGACACGCATGACCAACCTTCCGAACCTTTTGACGCTCTCGCGAATCGCCGTTCTGCCGCTACTCGTGGCGGCCTTTTATCTTCCCGGTGACGCTTCCAGCTGGGCGACGCTGGCGATCTTTGGCGCCGCCGGTATTACCGATTACCTCGACGGCCGGATTGCGCGGGCCCGAAACCTTCAATCGGCTCTGGGACGATTCCTCGATCCGCTTGCCGATAAAATGCTGGTGGTGACGACGATCTTGATGCTGGTCGCGGTCGGAATCATACACGGCCCGCTAGTCATCGCCGGGCTGATTATTCTTTTGCGCGAGTTCCTTATTTCCGGCCTGCGCGAATTTCTCGGCCAGGTGCAGGTCAGTGTGCCTGTTTCCCACCTCGCCAAGCGGAAGACCACGATCCAGATCATCGCGATTGCCCTGCTGCTGGTCGATGACGCCGCCGATTCGATTCTACCGGCGGGCGACATCGGCGCCGTCGCCCTGTGGGTCGCGGCCGCATTGACGCTGTACACAGGACTCGACTATTTGCGCGCCGGCAGACGGCATCTGAGTCCCTCGGCGGAACCGCCACCCGCAAGTCCCGGCGGCGGAAGCGGCGCCGCGCACCCCGGGCCGTCGTCATGAACGTTTTCGGACTCGCCGGACACAGCGGTAGCGGCAAGACGACTCTGATGGTGCGCCTGCTGCCGGAGCTGGTGCGGCGCGGGCTCAAGGTGTCGACGGTCAAGCACGCCCACCACAACTTTGACGTTGATTTGCCCGGCAAGGATTCTTACGAACACCGGGCCGCGGGCGCTTTCGAGGTAATGGTGTCATCCAAGAACCGCTGGGTGCTAATGCACGAAAACCGGGGCGACGCGGAATCCGGTCTGGCGAGCCTGCTGGCGCGCATGTCGGCAGTGGATCTCGTCCTGGTCGAGGGATTCAAGCGCGAGGGCCATGACAAGATCGAAGTTGTGCGCGGACCCAGCACGCAGCCGCTGTTGTACAAGGAAGACCCGCGAATTGTCGCGTTCGCCTGCGATCGGTCCTTGGCCGGAATGACGTTGCCGGTTCTCGATCTCGATGATGCCGTCGCGATTTCGGATTTCATCGTTGCCCACTGCGGTCTGGCGGCGCCTTCTCGTGCCGCCGATGGGGGATCGTGACATGACGGCGGCGGTCAATGACTGCTTTGCCGCGGATCACGACTATCTCTCGACCGCAGAGGCGCTGCGGCTGATTGAACAGCGGGTGAGCCCGGTCGCCGAAACCGAGCGCGTCACCCTGCGCGCGGCCCGGGGGCGCGTCTTGGGCGAAGACATTGTCGCACCCAGGGATGTGCCGGCCTTCGACAACGCGGCGGTCGACGGCTATGCGTTTTCTGCCAACGGCCGCCCTGACACCGGCGGCGGCGCCCTCCTGATCGCGGGCACCGCGGCGGCCGGACACCCCTTTGCTGGCGAAGCCGCGGACGGAACCGCCATTCGCATCTTTACCGGCGCCCCAATGCCCCGGGGCACAGACACCGTTGCTATGCAGGAAGACTGCACCATCGAACGAGGCCGCGTGACACTGCCCGCTGGCCTTGGCCACGGCGACAACCGCCGCCGGGCAGGTGAGGACATACGGCGTGGCGCAACGGTTCTGACCCGGGGTCAGCGCTTGCGACCGCAAGATGTCGGCGTCATCGCCTCGACCGGCGCCGCCAGCGTGACGGTGTATCGGCCGATTCGCGTCGCAGTCTTTTCAACCGGGGACGAAGTGATCGATCCCGGCAGCGACTTGCCCCCCGGTGCCCTGTACGATTCCAACCGCTATATGCTGGCCGCTCTGACCGAGTCCCTGGCGGCGACGGTAAGCGACCTCGGCATCCTCGCGGACCGGCTTGAAGCGGTGCGCGCTGCCCTCAAGGATGCCGCCCCTGACCACGATCTGATTCTTACTTCGGGCGGAGTTTCGGTCGGGGGCGAAGATCATGTCCGCGCCGCCGTCGAAGACCTGGGTCGTCTTCATTTCTGGCGGCTCGCCATCAAGCCGGGCCGGCCACTCGCGATGGGCCAGATCGGTGCAATCCCCTTCGTCGGAATTCCCGGCAACCCGGTCGCCGCCATGGTTACGTTCTTGCGCTTCGTTCGGCCCCTGGTTCTGCGCCTCGGCGGCGCCACTACGATCGCGCCGCACCTGTTTCGCGTGCGCGCCGATTTCGAATACCGAAAAAAATTGAATCGCCGCGAGTGGCTGCGGGCGCGGTTGACGCGCGACCCCGACGGCACCCTGAGCGCCGTCAAGTTTGCCCACGACGGTTCAGGCATTCTGACCTCGATGGTCGAAGCCGACGGCCTGATCGAACTCCCCGAGGACCTGGCTCAAGTCGAAAGGGGTGACAGCATCGACTTCCTTCCGTTCAGCGAGGTACTCCGTTGAAGATTTTGTACTTTGCGTGGTTGCGCTCGAAGGTCGGGACAGCGGAGGAAAACCTCGACCCGCCCGCCGATGTCGCCACGGTGGGCGCACTGCTTGACTGGCTAAAGGATCGGAGCCCCCGCCATGCCGAGGCCCTGGCCGATCTCAGCGTCGTCCGGGTTGCGGTCAACCAGGATTACGCGCGCGCCAATGACCCGGTTTCGAGCGACGACGAAGTCGCCCTATTTCCCCCGGTCACGGGTGGCTGAGCCGTCATGATCCGTGTACAGAAAGAGGGCTTCGACCCGGGCCGGGAAATCGCTGCACTGACTGAAGGCCGCACCGATGTCGGCGGCGTCGCCAGCTTCGTCGGCGTGGTGCGCGCCGGGCAAGCGGGCGCCGCCCTATCGTCGATGACCCTCGAGCACTACCCGGGCATGACAGAAAAACAGCTCGCGGCGATCGAGGACGAGGCGCGGTCGCGCTGGCCGCTCCAGGCCTGCCTAATAATTCACCGAGTTGGCCGCCTTCTGCCGGGCGAAAGGATCGTACTGGTGGCGACGGCATCGGCGCACCGCGCTGCCGCGCTTGAATCGTGCGCCTTTCTCATCGATTGGCTGAAGACGAAAGCGCCGTTCTGGAAGAAAGAGGAAACCACGGACGGCGAACGGTGGGTCGAGACCCGCGCCAGCGACGACGAAGCCGCGGAGCGCTGGGCCAGGACCTGACCGGAGGATACCGCCCACCGCAGGCCGGGTACGCTGGAATCGATCCTAAAGGCGGGTGCGTTAGCCGGCCATGGCCGCTACCGGCTCTTGCGCCAGCGGCCGGCCGCGAACCGTATTCTCGTAATCGTCCATCAAGGTCTGCGTGACCGGCCCGACGGTATAGGTATGACCGTCGATTTCGCCGACCGGCGTTACCTCGGCGGCGGTGCCGGTCAGAAACACTTCGTCCGGCCCGGCCAGTTCTTCAGGCATGATCGCGCGTTCGATCACCTCGTAGCCGCGCGCCTGCGCCAGACCAATGACCGTGCGCCGCGTGATGCCGTCGAGGAAGCAGTCAGGCGTCGGTGTATGCAGAACGTTGTCCTTGACGAGAAATATATTCGCGCCGGTCGCCTCGGCAACCCGGCCGCGGTAATCGAGCATCAACGCGTCGTCATAGCCCGCCGCTTCCGCCTCATGTTTCGACAGCGTGCAGATCATGTACAGGCCAGTCGCCTTGGTATCGGTTGGCGCGGTTTCGGGCGACGGCCGCCGCCATCTGGACATTTTCAGACGGATTCCCTTCATCCGCGCCTCGGGCGAAAAATAGGACGGCCACGCCCACGCCGCGATCGCCAGATTGATCCGGCAGGCCTGCGCCGACACGCCCATCATTTCGCTGCCGCGCCAGGCGACCGGACGGACGTAGCCGTCCTCGATGCCAAGCGCCGCGATCGTTTCGCGGGTAGCGGTATCGACTTCGGCCGCCGAATAGGGCAACTCGAATCCCATGACACGAGACGAATAGGCGAGCCGTTCGGTATGCTCGGCGAGCTTATACACCTCGCCGCCATAGACGCGTTCCCCTTCGAACACGGCGCTGGCATAATGAAGCCCATGGCTCAGTACATGGATTCTGGCCTCGCGCCAGGGAACGAGGCCGCCGTTGAACCAGACAACTCCATCGCGATCGTCAAAGGGAATAAGGGTCATTGCGTGGCGTCCCGAAAAAAAGCAAAGAAATTTCGTTATTGGCTTGCTCAAGGTAACAATATGAGCAATATATGTCAACATGGTTGACGTAAAATCTGGTATTAATCCGCTGTTCCTCACCGACGAGGAGTTGCGCCAAGGGATCGAGCTTCTTTTCTACGCCTACCGCGACTTCACCAGCGATCCCGACGCCATCCTCAACGAGTACAGTTTCGGCCGCGCCCATCACCGGGCAATCCATTTCATCGGCCGCAACCCGGGAATCTCGGTGGCGGAACTGCTGGGGATCCTGCGCATCACCAAACAGAGCCTGAGCCGGGTGCTGAGCCAGTTGATCGAACGCGATTTCGTGATCCAACGCCAGGGCACCCGCGATCGGCGCTAGCGGCTATTGCACCTGACGCCGGCCGGAGTCGAACTGGAAAAGCGGGTGTCGGAGCCGCAACGGGCCCGGGTCGCACGCGCCTACCGCGACGCTGGCGGTGCCGCTGTTGAGGGCTACCGAAAGGTGCTCCTGGGTCTGATCGACCGGAAGGACCGCGACGCCGTCCTGCGGTCGATCGAGGACGAGTGAGGGCGGTCGCGCCGCCGAGGTGGCATGGACACCGAGCGACCCCACATTCTGGTTGTCGACGATGATGGACGGATTCGCGACCTGCTGACCCAGTACCTGCGCGATCACCAATACAACGTCACCGCCGCTGCCGATGCAGCCGAGGCGCGCCGCAAGATGGCGGGATTGGAATTCGACCTGATCGTTCTCGACGTCATGATGCCGGGTGAAGACGGCTTCGAACTCACGCGCGCTCTGCGCCGGCGCGGCAATGTCCCGATCCTGCTATTGACCGCCCGCGGCGAACCGGAAGACCGGATCACCGGCCTCGAAACGGGCGCCGACGATTATCTCGCCAAGCCTTTCGAACCGCGTGAACTTTTGCTGCGCGTCGGATCGATTCTGCGCCGAAGCCACAAGGACGAAGTCCCTGCGGGGGTTTTCCTGGGCAACTGTTATTTTGACATCGCGCGCATGGAATTGCGGCGCGACGAACGTCCGGTCCGGCTGACCTCCGCCGAGGCCTCGCTGCTGACGATTTTCGCCCGCAAACCGGGCGCCACGATTTCGCGTCTTGAACTGTGCGAACGTAGCGGTGGAGTCAACGAACGCAGCATCGATGTGCAGGTGACACGGCTGCGCCGCAAGATCGAACCCGACCCCAAAGCTCCACGCTACCTGCAAACGGTATGGGGCGAGGGGTACATTTTGAACCCGGACTAGGCGATCTTCATCACAGGGCCAGAGGCGGATACGGACCGATGCTGAAACGAATGATGCCGCGCAGCCTGTTCGGACGGTCGCTGTTGATTCTGGTCACGCCTGTCGTGGTGCTGCAGCTCGTCCTCGCCTATGTGTTTTACGAGCGCCACTGGGACACCGTCACCCGCCGGCTCGCGCTCGGCTTTGCAGGCGATATTTCGATGGTTATCCAGTCCTTGCGTGAGGTCCCGGACGAAGCGGCGCAGACGCGTGTTCTGAGCCTGGCGCGTACCCATTTCGCCATGGACGTCGACCTTAGACCGGGGGAGATGCTCGACGCGGCGGACTCGAGTGGCGCGCCGGGGCACAGCATTCTCGACCGGATGCTGACCCAGGCACTGGAAGAACGCCTGTTCCGGCCATTCGTGATCGACACCCAGCGCGCCGACGGCAGGGTCGAGGTCCGGGTGCAGGTCCAGGACGGTGTGCTCCACGTCGTCACCCAGCGAAAGCGCCTCGACAGCACCACGACGACCATTTTCGTCTTGTGGATGGTGGGGACGTCGCTGATTCTTCTGGCAGTGGCGATCTTGTTCTTGCGCAATCAGATGCGCCCGATTCGTGCGTTGGCGCGCGCCGCCGACGCCTTCGGCAAGGGCCACGACCTGGGGCCGGTGAAACCGGCCGGCGCGACCGAGATCCGCCAAGCGGCGCGCGCATTCACGCTAATGCGCGAGCGCATGAACGCGCAGATGACCCAACGCACCGAAATGCTGGCGGGCGTCTCGCACGACCTCCGTACGCCGTTAACGCGGATGAAGCTGCAGTTGGAAATTCTTGGCGCCGAGACTGAAGTCGGCGACCTAAAATCCGATGTTCGCGATATGGAAACCATGGTCGAGGGGTATCTCGATTTTGCTCGAGGCCAGGATGCCGAGCCACCAGTTGCGACCGATCTGCGCGGCGTTCTGGAGAGCGTCATCGACGATGCCAAACGTCAGGGCCGGACTATCTCGCTGGACCTGTCGGGCGACCTTCGACTGCCGCTGCGCCCCAACGCAATCAAGCGCTGCCTTACCAATCTGGTCGACAATGCGATTCGCTATGCAGTGGCCGCCGGCGGCACGATTACGGTCAACGCCCGCCGCGATCCGGATTCAGTCGAGATCGTAATCGACGACCCCGGCCCCGGCATTCCCGTCGACAAGCGCGAAGAGGCCTTTCGCCCCTTCTCGCGGCTCGACGTTGCGCGAAATCCGGAAACCGGCGGTGTCGGCCTCGGCCTCACGATTGCGCGCGACATTGCCCGCGGCCACGGCGGTGACCTCACGCTCGAGGATGGGCCGCTCGGCGGGTTGCGTGCACGAATCCGGCTGCCGGTCTAGTGGAGCGACTCTGACATTTCGTTCTCTCGAAGTCAGCCCGCGCCCCAGGCCATCTTGTTGGTTGCGTTCAATTCGTTTCGACGTTTGGTCTCATTTCCGTCGCGACCAAATGTCGGAATTGAGCCACTAGGAACCGCTCAGAACAACCTGGCACCGTTGGGGACGGGACGCTCGGGTTCGACCAGCACAACGCGGCCTTGCGGATCGGGAAACCCGAGCACCAGCACCTCCGACAAAAACGCGCCGATCCGACGCGGCGGAATGTTGACCACCGCCGCAATCTGGCGGCCGGTCAACCCGTCCGGCCCGTAGTACTCGGTGATCTGGGCTGAGGACCTCAGCGATCCGATGTCCGGGCCGAAATCGATGAACAACTTGTAGGCCGGCGTGCGCGCCTCGGGAAATTTCTCGACCCGGGTAACGGTGCCGGCGCGGATATCGATCTTTCGGAAGGTTTCAAAAGTCGTCGCGCCCGAGCTCATCGTCCTAACCTGCCAGTTCGCGCGAGCGCGCCGCCGCCTCGGCCACGGCGCGGCTCAGCAACGACTGTAATCCATCGGGGTTCATCAGCACCTTCAGCGCCGCCTCGGTCGTGCCCCCCGGAGCGGCGACGTTCTCGCGCAGCACCGATGGCGGCAGGTCGCTGCGGGCACTGAGTTCGGCAGCACCTGCAACCGTTGCCCGCGCCAGCTTGTCGGCCAGATCGGCCGGAAGACCGGCCACCACTGCCGCTTCGGCCAAACATTCGATCAGCAGGAACACATAAGCCGGCCCGCTTCCCGAGGTCGCAGTGACCGCATCCATCAGCGCCTCGTCGGTAATCCAGGCGGTCTCGCCGACCGCAGACAGAAGGCCGGTTGCGAGGCCGCAATTATCGTCGGTCGCGTTGGCGTTGGCGCACAGAACGCTCATGCCGCGGCCGATGGAGGCCGGCATGTTCGGCATCGCCCGGACGATTTGCGCGTCCTTCCCGAAAGAAGCCTCGAAATACCGGATCGGCGTGCCGGCCGCGATCGACAACGCCAGCGCGCCACCCGCGACCGTGGACTCATAGGCTGGTGCCGCCAGATCCATAATCTGCGGTTTGACCGCCAGCACCACTACCCGCGGGCGGTAGGCCGGGTCGAGAAGCTCGGGGCCGGTCAGGATGCGCAGGCCCAGGCTCGCCGCAGTTTGTACCGCCTCTTTGGCTGGATCGATCACCGTGATTTGGTCACGGGCGAGACCGTGATCCAGCCATCCTTGCAGCAGTGCGGTTCCCATTTTTCCGCAACCGACCAGCAGCAGCGGCCCCGACATAGATTCGGATTCGATCAGGCTTCCCCCTCGGTCTCCAGCATCGCCGCTGCCATTGCCTCGGCCGGTTGCTTGCCGCCCCACAGTACGAATTGCACCGCGGGAAAGAATCGCTCGCACTCCTGCAACGCGATCTCGACCAAATCTTCGAGTTGACCCGCCGTCGCCTCGGCCCCATCGCGATACAAGAGCGCGTGGCGGAACATCAATAGACCTTTTTCGGCCCACACATCGAAATGGCCGAACCACATCTTTTCGTTGATCAGCGCCAGAAGCGAGTGAACCGGCGTCATCTTCTGGAGCGGTACTTTGAGATCAAAGGCGCAGGAAAACTGGAGCGCCTCGTAATCGTGACGCCACGCGAACCAGAGGTGATAGCGCGTCCAGCTGCCTTCGACGCCGACGTTCATCTCGGTGTCGGAATATCGCTCGAACGGCCATTGATTGGCGGCCACGATTTGCTCGACGAGATCGAGCGGATTGGCATGGACCTCCGGTACAGATTCGGTCAGGCCCCTCATCGTCGCCTCCTGCAGAAACGGGAAAATCTGGCGCCCGACACCGGATCGGGCTTGGGCGAGCCCGTCATGGATTCCCCGGTTACCGCACCCGGAAACCACGATATATAGTAGGTACCACCGCTACAAACCACCATACCATGTAAATTGCCAAATTCGCGATTTGGGTGCAAGCAGCCATTTCATTATCGACCGAGGCCGCCGGGTCCGACCGGCCGTTGCCCCATTCCTCTCACGACACCGTCACAGGGGGCGGGTTTTCGCCGCCGCCGCAGTCTGGCAGGGCGCGGCCCCATTAGCTGGAGCCCCGGTCCCATGGCAAGAAGAAGTAGCCGCCACCACCGTCAGAAATCCGGAAACCCCGCCAAAGCGGGCGGGACCCCTTCGGCGCCGCCGCGCGGTGCGACCCGTTCCGCCACCCCGGCGCCCTCGGCAAAACGTCGGCGGCCGCTGAAACGCTGGGAGGTCGCCGCCCTTGCCGTGGTCGGACTTCTGGTTTTATGGGGCGGGTGGACTTGGTGGTCCTCGCGCACCACCACCGCCGAGTTCGATTCTCTGGTTGCCGCCGGGCAAGGTGCGCTTGACCAGGTCCAGACCTTGCCGAACGCGGGCCGGGATCACCTCGCGCGCGGGCAGTCCTTCCGCTACCCCGCGGAATTTCCCACTTCAGGCCCGCACGATCCGGTTTCAATCAATGCCGGATTTTACGATGAAGAGATGCCTCCGACCCAGCCGGTTCATTCGCTAGAACACGGCCTGATCGTAATCTATTTCGACCAGCTTGCGACCGCCGATCTCGAAATGTTGCGGGAATGGTCCGCCCTGTTCCGGGGGCCCTTCAGTGGCGTCGTCGTGACCCGCAAGTCGGGCCTGGGCGAGGGTCTGGTGTTGACGGCGTGGCAGCGGGTGTTGCGACTCGACAACTTCAATGCCGCCACGGGGGCGGCGTCTACCGACCGATTCCGCGGCCGGGGACCGGAGAACCCGGTGCGTTAGGAGCGCAACGCCAGCAACCGATCGCCCCATGTCAGCCCGCGCCGCCAGGCGAATTTCTCGATCGTGTTCAAGTCGTTGCGACGTTTGCACCCAAATCCGTCGTGTCCGAACGCCGGCATAGAACGCCCGGGTCAGGGTTGGTCGGAATTGTTCTCTTTGGTCTCGCCCTTCGGTCCCGTCGATTTGGCGCGCGCCGATTTCTTCGCGGGTTTTGCCGCTGCGGCCTCAAGCGCCTCGATTCGTTTTTTCAGGGTCTCGTTTTCGGCCCGCGCCCGGGCCGCCATCTCCTTGACCGCCTCGAACTCGTCCCGCGTGACAATATCCATGTCACCGAGTATGCGCTCGAAGCGCTCCCGAATACGGGCTTCCACGTCTTCGCGAACGCCGGTCAGGGTCCCAAGGGCGCCGCTCGCCACCCGCGCCAGATCGTCGAGAAGGCGGTGATCGGTCTGCATGGCAATCCCTTTTCTTGATGGATGGAACGGTGCGCAAATATGAACGCCGCGGCGACGCCAAGCAAGGTGCCGCCCCTTGCGGCAGCGCCGGGCTGCCCCTAGCCTAGCGGCAACAGGGCCCCGACGGCCGGAAAGAAATTTGATGTCCTTTGCCTTGCCGGTACTCGCATTTCCCGCAATCGACCCGGTCGCAGTCTCGCTGGGCCCCATCGATATCCGCTGGTATGCGCTCGCCTACATTGCCGGACTGATCCTCGGGTGGCGCATTATCCTTCGACAGTCGCGGGCGCCCGGAGCCGCGATGAGCGCCAAGCAGGTAGACGATTTCGTCGTCTGGGCCACCATCGGTGTCATTCTCGGCGGCCGGCTCGGATACGTTCTTTTTTACCGGCCGGCGTTCTATTTCGAGAACCCGCTCGAAATCCTTTTCATCTGGCAAGGCGGAATGTCGTTCCACGGCGGCCTTCTCGGAGTGATGGCGGCCATTCTCCTGTTCAGCCCCAAGTACACCCTCAATGCGTTCGGCGTCGCCGACATGATCGCCACCGCCGCTCCGATCGGCCTGTTTTTCGGCCGCATTGCCAACTTCATCAATGCCGAGTTGTGGGGGCGCGCGAGTGACTTGCCGTGGGCGATGGTGTTTCCGACCGGCGGCGCTGTTCCGCGACACCCGAGTCAGCTGTACGAGGCGGCCCTGGAGGGGGTGCTGCTTTTTGTTGTCCTCTATCTTCTCCTGCGCCTGACCTCGATTCGCACCCGCCCCGGGGCACTGACCGGTGTTTTCATTGCAGGCTACGGACTTGCGCGATTGTTCGTTGAATTCTTCCGCGAGCCTGACGCCCATCTCGGTTTCCTGCTCGGCGGCGCGACCATGGGGCAGCTGCTATCGCTGCCGCTGGTGGCGTTCGGCCTGTGGCTGATCGTCCGCACCCGACGCCACCCGCATGCAGAGGCCGGAACTTGAATGCGAACGGGTAGCCTGAACCGCTATCTTGGTGATCTGATCGGCTGGTCGGGGCCGATTTCGATTGCGCGCTATATGGCCGAGGCACTGGGGCATTCGGAATACGGGTACTACATGCGCCAAGACCCCTTGGGCGCAGACGGGGATTTCATTACTGCCCCCGAGATCAGTCAGTTGTTCGGCGAGATGATCGGCCTGTGGTTGGTCCAGGCGTGGCAAGACATGGGTGCCCCGAGTGGCGTGGCCGTTGTCGAACTGGGACCCGGACGCGGCACCCTGATGGCCGATGCCCTTCGGGCGGCTGCCGTCGTGCCGGCGTTCGCCGATTCGGTTTCGATCCATCTCGTCGAGACCAGCCCGGTCCTCAAGCAAAAACAAGCCGAATCGCTGGTCGGCCGGGAGGTTACCTGGCGCGAGACGGCCTCGACTCTTCCCCACCGGCCAATGCTGCTGGTTGCCAACGAGTTTTTCGATGCCCTTCCGATCCGCCAGTTCCAGCGAATGCGGGACGGCTGGCACGAGCGCCTCGTCGATGCGGCACCGAACGGGACCGGCTTCCGGCTGGTGCTGGGGCCGGCTTCGGACGGCTCTTCCGTCCCGGCGGCCCTGCGCGACGCACCCCTCGAAAGCGTTGCCGAAGTTTGCGCTCCGGGTCTCGCGGTCATGGCCGAAATTGCCGGCCGGCTGGCGGCATCGGGCGGGGCCGCGTTGATCATCGATTACGGACAGACGGCGCCCCGTGTTGGCGAGACGCTACAGGCAGTGCGCCGCCACAAGACCTCCGACGTATTCCGTGATCCGGGCAACGCCGATCTTTGTGCCTACGTCGATTTTTTCGCTTTAGCGCAGGCCGCGCGAGAGCAACACGCGATTCCGCACGGCCCGGTAACGCAGGGGCAATTCCTGACCCGCCTCGGTGTTCAGGTGCGGGCCCAGCGGCTGCAGGAATCCGCGACCGCGGCCGAGGGCCAAGACCTTCGCGCCGAGCTCGAGCGTCTGACCGATCCCGCGCAAATGGGATTCTTGTTTAAGGTTTTGGCGGTGACCGGCCCCGGCTCACGCGTCCCCGCCGGATTCGAGGAAGCAACGTGATTGAAGCGCGGACGCTGGCGGCGCCACCGGGCCTGAGGCACGGGTTTTTCACCCGTGAAGGTGGCGAGTCGGAGGGAATCTACACCTCGCTGAACTGTGGCGCGGGCTCGGACGACGACCCGGACAGGGTCACGGCCAACCGGATGCGGGTGCTGGCGCGCCTGGACCTGCCGCGCGCGACCCTGTGCACTGTCTGGCAGGAACACGGCACGACGGTCCGGACCGTGACGGAACCGTGCCAGGCCCAGGCGGACCGCCCGGCCGACGCCCTGGTAACCGCAACGCCCGGACTTGCGCTCGGCATCCTGACCGCAGATTGCGCGCCGGTGCTGATCGCCGATCCGGATCACGCGGTCGTGGGCGCGGTGCATTGCGGCTGGAAGGGGGCACTCGCCGGAATCGCTGTCGAGGCAGTCGCCGCCATGGTACGCCTTGGCGCCCAGACCGAATCCCTGGTGGCCGCGATCGGCCCCTGCATCGCTGCGGCGTCTTATGAGGTCGGCAGCGATTTTCACGACCGGTTTGTGGCCGTCGACCCGGGCAGCAATGAATTATTTGGTAGCGGCGCCGCGGGACGCCCCCACTTCGATCTTGAAGGTTATGTCGCGCGCCGGTTCCGCGACGCCGGGGTCGCCCGGATCGAAGTCCTCAACGCCGACACCTATGCCGACGAGGCACGATTTTTTAGCTACCGCCGCGCCTACCACCGCGATGAGCCCGATTATGGCCGCCAGATTTCTGTCATTGCGCTGGCACCCTAGGCCGGGCCCGGCGGCGCGCCTTCTGGGGCCGGTGGGAATTACCGTCCTGCTCATGGCGCTTGCTGCCTGTCAGCCGCTGCCGCGCCCCTTCCAGCCGACCGACAAGACCGTCACCCCGGCACAACTGGTCCAGCTTGGCCCGCGCGCGGGCATCGTCGTGACTGTGCCCGACGGGATCGCGCCCGAGCACGGCCAGCAGTTTGCCAGTCTGCTCGCCGCGGCGCTGCGCGACCGCGATCTACCGGCCTCGTCGATCGCCAATCCGCGGCTTCGCTATGCGCTATCCGGCCGGATCGATAGCCGGGAGGTGACCGCACGGCGCACCGAACTCCTGCTGCGTTGGCGCCTCGTCGATCCGGAGGGAGGCGTGTTCGCAACCTGGGACCGGATCGACGTGGTCGATACCGTGGCCTGGCAAAGCGGCGCATCGGCGGTCCTCGCCTATCTTGCCGGTCGGGCGGCGGAACGGCTCTCGGGCTTTGTCGCGACTGGCGGCAGCGATCCGGTGCTCACGCACCCGCGTGTGGTCGCGGTATGGCCGGTCGCGGGCGCACCGGGGAACGGCGAAACCGAGCTCGCCCGGGCGGTCGAGGCGGCCCTTCGCCTGCGCGGGGTGCGGATCGCCGAAACCGTCGAGGTGGATGCTTTCGTGGTTGCGGGCTCGGTATCGGTTTCACCCGGGCCGGGGCGCCAGCGGATCGACATTCACTGGGTGCTGATCCGCCCCGACGGGATTGAAGTGGGCAGCGTCAATCAGAGCAATACCCTGCCCGCGGGCAGCCTCGACGGCCCGTGGGGCGAAGTTGCCGTTGCCATCGCCGACGGCGCGGCCGAGGGTTTGGCCGCCCTGTTGCTGCTGCCCGACCTGGAACCCGTCGAACCCGATCTCTAGCGCCGGGGGGCCGCCTGCGCCGTTTACAGCGTATGACACCCTTGTTACATTCCGCCGCGCCTGATCGGGCCGCATGGCCCTTTCACCGTTTCGGCCCCGCTCCGGGTTTGACAGGATCCAGCGCATGAAGATCGTCGCCGGCAATTCCAATCAGCCTCTGGCCGAATCCGTCGCGGCATTTCTGAACCTGCCCCTGACGAACGCCAATATCCGGCGTTTTGCCGATATGGAGGTGTTCGTCGAGATTCTCGAGAACGTCCGCGGCGAGGATGTGTTCATCCTTCAGTCGACGTCCTACCCGGCCAACGATAGCCTGATGGAACTGCTGGTCACCATCGACGCCCTCAGACGGGCCTCGGCGCGCCGCATTACCGCCGTGATTCCCTATTTCGGATATGCCCGGCAGGACCGGAAACCGGGGCCCCGGACGCCGATCTCTGCCAAGCTGGTGGCCAACCTGATCACTACCGCGGGCGCCGACCGGGTCCTGACGCTGGACCTGCACGCCGGCCAGATACAGGGCTTTTTCGATATTCCGACCGACAACCTGTTTTCGGCCCCGATCTTCGCCCGCGACATTGCCGAGGTCTACAATGGCGAAGATCTGATGTTCGTCTCGCCCGACGTGGGCGGCGTGATTCGGGCGCGGGCGACCGCCAAACGGCTCGGCGCCGATCTCGCCATTGTCGACAAACGCCGGGAGCGCGAGGGCGTCTCCGAGGTGATGAACATTATCGGCGACGTCAAAGGGCGGCGCTGCGTGATGGTCGACGACATCGTCGACTCGGCGGGAACGCTCTGCAATGCAGCCGACGCGCTGCGCGAGGCGGGCGCGGAATCGGTGGTCGCCTACGTCACCCACGGCGTGCTGTCGGGCGGTGCGGTGGCGCGAGTCGCAAGCTCCGCGCTGGAAACCATGGTCACGACAGATTCGATCCTCGCCACCGAGGCGATGCGGGTGTCGCAGAACATCCGCCACCTGACGATTGCGCCGCTCCTAGCCGAGGCGATGCGCCGGATCAGCGAGGAGAGTTCGGTCTCGAGCCTGTTCGACTAACCCGGCGAGGGGCCCGGCCGGGACGCCTTTGCCCTAGAAATCACCCCCGTTTGACGCTATATGAGGGGCCGTTTTCGGCCCGGCACCCCTGGAGGCCGGCGCCCGCGGCGCCCTTGGCCCGTACGAACCGAATGGAGTCTTGAATGAGCGCACAGACCGCAACGCTGGCCGCAAGCCCGCGTGCCCTGGGCGGAAAGGGGACCGTCCGCGCTGCCCGTCGGGCCGGCAAAGTGCCAGCCGTGATCTATGGTGGCAAGGAACCTCCCGCCCCGATCACCCTCGACCGCCATGACTTGGTGCTGGAAGTGTCGAAAGGCGCCTTCCTGTCCCGGTTGATCGACCTCGACCTCGACGGCGCATCGCACCGGGTCCTGCCCCGCGATGTCCAATTGCACCCGGTATCGGACGCGCCCCTGCATGTGGATTTCTTGCGGGTGACCGCCGACACGCGAACCAGGGTCTGGATTTCGATGATCTTCACCGACGAGGAAGAATCGCCCGGTCTCAAACGTGGCGGCGTTCTCAACGTGGTGCGCCACGAAGTGGAATTCGACTGCCGCGCGGATTCGATCCCGGAAAGCATTTCCACGTCCCTGGAAGGCCTTGATATCGGCGACGGCATCCACATCAACAGCATCACTCTGCCCGACGGTGTCACCCCGGCGATTACCGACCGCGATTTCACCGTTGCGACCATCGCCGCGCCGACCATCCACGTCGAAGAAGAAGTCGAGAAGGAAGGCGAGGAAGGCGAAGAGATCGAGGGCGAGGAGGGCGAAGAGCTGGCCGAGGGCGAAACCCCGGCGGAAGACGAAGCCAAGGACGAGAAAAAAGAAGAAGGCAAGGACTGACACCTGGAAACCGACATGTTTCTGCTGGTGGGGCTGGGCAATCCCGGTCCCGAATATGCGGCCAATCGGCACAATATCGGCTACATGGCGCTGGACGAGATCGTCCGGCGCCATTCGTTTGAACCCTGGCGGCGGCGCTTTCACGGTTCGGCTGCGGAAGGCCGGATCGGCGAAAGCCGCGCCCTTGCCCTCAAGCCCGAAACCTACATGAACCTGTCCGGTCAGGCGGTGGCCGCGGCGCTGAGCTATTACCGGCTCGAGGCGGATCAGGTCATTGCGCTGCACGACGATCTCGACCTTGCGCCCGGCAAACTCCGGGTCAAGCAAGGCGGCGGCAATGCCGGCCACAACGGTTTGCGCAGCCTCGATTCGCATATCGGGCGCGACTACAGGCGCGTTCGCTTTGGCATCGGCCATCCCGGCGAGCGCGGCGAAGTCGAGGATTATGTCCTTCATGACGTCGCCAAGGCCGACCGCGGGGAACTGGAAGCCAGCATTGAAGCCGTCGCCGAACATATCGGCGTGCTGGTGCAGGGCGACATGGCCGGCTTCATGAACAATGTCGCGCTGCAGACCGGCGCCGGCCGCTAGATGGGATTTACCTGCGGTATCGTCGGCCTGCCGAACGCGGGCAAGTCGACGTTGTTCAATGCCCTCACCCGGTCCGCGCAAGCCGGCACGGCCAATTATCCGTTCACGACGATCGATCCCAACATCGGCCGGGTGGCAGTGCCGGACCCGCGTCTCGATGCCATCACCGCGATCGCGAAGCCGAAGGACGTGGTCGCGACCTGGCTCGATTTCGCCGACATCGCCGGGCTGGTGCGCGGCGCCAGCGAGGGCGAGGGGCTGGGCAATCAGTTCCTCGGCCACATTCGCGAAGTCGATGCGATCCTTTTTGTACTGCGCTGTTTCGATAACCCCAACGTCTCCCACGTCGAGAACCGGATCGATCCGGTCGCCGACGCCGAGACCGTCGAAACCGAGCTGCTGCTCGCCGATCTGGAAAGCCTCGAACGCCGCATCGAGCCGCTCGAAAAAAGGGCCAGAGGCGGCGGCAAGGAAGCGAAAGCCGTGCTCCCCCTGATGCAGCGCGCGCTGGACCGTTTACGCGCCGGCGATCCGGTGCGCGACATGGCAATCGAGCCCGACCAGCGAGCGGCGTTGAAGTCGCTTCATCTGCTGACTGCCAAGCCCGCCCTCTATGTCGCCAACGTGGACGAGAACGCGGCCGCCACCGGGAACATGCACTCGGAACGGCTTGCCGCCTGGGCCGCCGCCCGAGGGGCGCCGTGCCTCGTCGTCTCGGCGGCGATCGAGGCCGAGATTGCCCGCCTCGACGACAAAGACGAACGCAGCGAATTTCTGTCTTCGCTGGGCCTCAGCGAAACCGGCCTCGCCCGCGTGATACGGGCGGGCTATGGGCTGCTCGACCTGATCACCTTCTTTACCGCCAACTCCAAAGAAGCGCGCGCCTGGACGATTCCCCGCGGCACCCGCGCCGCCCAGGCCGCCGGCACCGTCCACAGCGATTTCGAGCGGGGCTTTATCCGGGCCGAGACCATTGCCTATGATGACTACATCCAATGCGGCGGCGAAGCGGGAGCGCGCGATTCCGGCAAGCTGCGCCTAGAGGGCCGCGACTATGTGGTGCAGGACGGGGACCTTCTCCTGTTCCGGTTCAACGTCTAGGCCCGGATCAAGTTCCGCAGCAGGGAGGAAGCGTGCGCTACCTGGAAAATTTCACCGTCGGCGATACCGCCACGTTCGGCCGCTACGAAGTGACCGAGGATGAAATCATCGAGTTCGCGGCCAGGTACGATCCGCAAGCCTTCCACGTCGATCCCGACAAGGGCCGCGAACAGGGCTGGGACGGCGTCATCGCCTCGGGCTGGCATACCTGCGCCATGTTCATGCGCATGTTGGTGGACAACGTCATGGGCGAGGGAAACGGCATGCCCTCGCCGGGAATCGAGGAAGTGCGCTGGCTGCGCCCCGTGCGCCCGGGCTATGTCCTGAGCGTGCGGAGCGAAGTCGTCGAGGTCCGGGCGTCGCGGTCGAAGCCCGACCGCGGCATCGTCCGCACCCGGTTCGAGGTTCTCGACCAGACCGGCGAGCCGGTGATGAGTATGATCAACACCGGCTTCATGCCGCGCCGCGAGGCCACAAGCGCAGACTGACCGGCATTCAATCGACACCGGCCCCAACCAACACCCCAACCGACGGAGACACCGCCATGGGAACCCAGATCACGCTGACAGCCGCCGACGGCCACACCCTGGCCGCCTACCGCGCCGATCCCGAGGGCACGCCGCGGGGCGCCATCGTGGTGGTGCAGGAAATCTTCGGCGTCAACCAGCATATCCGCGCCGTCACCGACAGCTTCGCCGCGGACGGCTACGTCGCGCTGGCGCCCGCGTTCTTCGACCGCTCCAAACCCGTGGTCGAACTGGATTACACGCCCGAAGGCATGACGACAGGGCGCGAACTTGCGTATGCGCTGGACTGGAACAACACCGTCGCCGACGTGAGCGCGGCCGCAGGCGCGCTCAGACAATACGGCAAGGTTGGCCTGGTGGGATACTGCTGGGGCGGGTCGGTGGCGTGGCTGGCGGCGTGCCGGAGCGAGCTTGACTGTGCGGTCAGCTATTACGGCGGGCGCATCATCGACACCAAGGACGCAACGCCCAACTGCCCGACGATGCTGCACTTTGGCGACGCCGACAAGGCAATCCCGATCGACGATGTCGAGGCGATCAAGGCCGCCCACCCGGACATGCCCATCCACCGCTATGCAGACGCCGAGCACGGTTTTAACTGCGACATCCGCGCCAGCTATCACGCCGAGAGCGCCAAAATCGCGCGCGAACGCACCGATGCCTTCTTCCGGAAACACGTGGGCTAGGGGCGCATCCGCGCCGCGCCGCGCCGCCATCCGGCTAGCGCAACGCCGCCGCGATATTGCCGCCGTCCACCGTCAGCACCGCGCCGGTGGTCTTGGGCGAAAGCGCGAGATCGACGAAGGCGCGGGCGACGTCTTCAGGTTTGACCTCGCGTTTCAAGAGATTGCCGCTGCGCAGATATTCTTCCGGCGTGAGGCCGCGCTTCTGCGCGCGCTCTTCGAGAAACCCGTCGGCGAAAATCCCGGTGTTGACCCGGTCGGCATTGACCGCGTTGGAGCGAATCCCGTCTTCGCCGTATTCGAGCGCGTACTGGCGCGACAGAAACAGCGTCGCGGCCTTCGGCAAACCGTAGGGACCGAAATCGAGACCCGGGTTGACGGCCTGCTTCGAGGCATTGAACAGCAGCGCGCCGCCGGTGCCCTGCGCGCGCATGACCCAGACCGCGTTTTGCGCGACGCTCTGGTGAGCAAAGAAGTTGAGCTCGAAGCTCGCCCGCAGCACCTCGTCCGCGACCTCGCCGATCTTGCCCTGCCACGCCGCGCCCGCGTTCGAGACAACAATGTCGAGGCCGCCGAAGACCTCACAGGCGCGGTCGAAGGCGGCCCGGACCTGATGCCTGACGGTCACGTCGCATTCGAGCCCGAGCGCCGCGCCGCCGATGCCGCGCGCGATCTTTTCGGCGCCGCCACCGTCACGGTCGAGCAGCACCACTTCGCAGCCCTCGCTTGCGAAGGCGTGCGCTGTTGCCGCGCCGATCCCCGAAGCCGCCCCGGTAATCAACGCCACCTGGCGCGCGAGCGCCTTTTCCGCCGCCTTGCCGAGTTTCGCCTGTTCCAGCGACCAGTATTCGACATCGAACAGATCCGCCTCCGGCACAGGCTGGAAGGCGCCGATGCGTTCGGCATCGGTGATGACATCGACCGTGTTTCCGGCGATGTCGGCGGCAACGCCTGCGCCCCTGGCCGATGCGCCGGCTCCGAACAGCCCCAGCCCCGGCACCAGTACGACGCGCGGCATCGGGTCGAGTTCCGTGCGCTCTGCTTCGGCGCCGTTGTGGCGCGCGAAATAGTCGTGGTAGGCAGCAACGTATTGCGCGAGCACACTTTCGACCGCCGCCTTGAACTCGACCAGCGACCCTTGCGCCGGTGCGGGCACGACCAGGGGCCGGTTCTTGGTGCGGATCGTGTGATCCGGTGTCACCACGCCCTGCTGGCTGTAGCGCGCGAGATCCTCGCCGCCGACATAGGCACGGATCGCCTCGGATGTGCGGAATTCAAGCACCTGGCGGCGGTAGGAGCCTTCGGCCCCGTCGCTACATTCGGCCAGGGCGCCGCGCAGGATCGGCGCGACGGCGGCGAGCGGCGCGACCTGCGCCGGGATCGCCGAGGATTGAATCAGTGTCCCGGTACCCTTGGCGATGCGTTCTTCGGCGAGCGTCACCAGGGCGATCATGCGCTCGTAGGCTTCGCGCGCCGTCTCGCCGAAGGTGAAGATGCCGTGCTTGAGCAAAATGAGCCCCTCGACGGCAGGGCTCGCGTCGTAGACGGCGGGCGCCGCCTTGGCGAGGTCGAACCCCGGCATGACGTAGGGCACCAGGCTTGCGCGCTCGCCATAGACCTCGGCGCAGATGGCCGCGCCGTCGGGCTGGTCCGAGATCGCCAGCACCGCCGTCGAATGCGTGTGATCGACGAAGGTGTTCGGCAGAAACGCGTGCAGGAGGGTTTCGACGGAGGGGTTGGGCGAGGACGGGTCGAGCAGGTTGAGGCGCTGCTGCTTGACCATGTCTTCATCCGAAAGCGCTTCCAGCGACCGCAGCGCGCGCAGGGCCTCGAGCCGCACCGCCGGCAGGCCGGCGGGCTCGATATCGCCCATGTCCCAGCCCGATCCCTTGACGCACAGCACTTGCGTCTCTTTGCCGAGCGCGTCCGGCATTGTTGTTTTTACCGAGGTGTTGCCGCCGCCATGCAGCACCAGCCGCCGATCGCTCCCCAACAGGCGCGTCGAATAGACGCGAAGCGCGAGGTCGCGGCCGACGCCTGTTTGCGCGTAGTGCGCCGCCATCGCCTCGGCGTCAGAATCGTTCCATTGCGATTTCATCGCATCCCTTCACGGATTTTGCAGGATCGCCCGCGAATATCCCTAAATTACGAAACGAACCCAATTCTGGCACGCGCCGGTTTGCGAAAACACCTTGCCTGTCAAGGCTTTGCGAACGCCCAAACCGATACGTCGCGCGCTAAAACGAACCCAATTCAAACCCAATACGAACCCAATTCAAAGCCCAAGCAAACCCAATTCGAAGCCAATTTATCCCGTGATTTCCGCGGCTTACGAGCCCGCCTGCGATATGGGGTTAGAGGCGGCGCGATCAAGGGCGGCTAGCCCGCGGCGCGGCGTTCGGGAAACAGCGCCAGCAGTCCTTCTTCCGAGGCTTCGCAGACGCCGCGGTCGGTAATCAGCCCGGTGACAAGGCGCGCAGGCGTCACGTCGAAGGCATAATTGGCGGCGGCCGAGCCGTCGGGGGTCAGTTGCACGGTGGCGAGGGCGCCGTCGTGCGTGCGCCCGCTGATATGCGTCACTTCTTCGGCGCCGCGCTGTTCGATCGGAATTTCGGCGATGCCGTCGGCGACCGTCCAGTCGATAGTCGTCTGCGGCAGGGCAACAAAAAAATCGACGCCGTTGTCGTCTGCCGCCAGCGCCTTGAGATATGTACCGATCTTGTTGCACACGTCGCCGGTCCGCGTAGTGCGGTCGGTGCCGGTGATGCAGAGATCGACAAGCCCGTGCTGCATCAGGTGGCCGCCGGCGTTGTCGGCAATCACCGTGTGAGGCACGCCGTTGCGGCCGAGTTCCCATGCCGTCAGCGCCGCACCCTGGTTGCGGGGCCGGGTCTCGTCGACCCAGACATGGATGGGAATGCCCTCGTCGTGGGCGACATAGACCGGCGCCAGCGCAGTGCCCCAATCGACGGCGGCGAGCCAGCCCGCGTTGCAATGGGTCAGGACATTGACGCGGCCGTCGCCGGCGGCTTCTTTCCGTTCCCAGGCGCGGACGATGAGTTCCGCCCCGTGTTCGCCGATGGCGCGGCTGATCGCAACATCCTCGTCGCAGATTTCGGCGGCGCGCGCATAGGCCGCGGCGGCGCGCTCATCTTCGGGAACGAGCAACAGCCGCGCGCGCACATCATCGAGCGCCCAGCGCAAATTGATTGCCGTCGGCCGGGTCGCGAACAGCACATCGTAGGCGTTCGCAAGGGCGGCATCGGAGGCATCGCTTCGCATCGCCAAAGCCAAGCCGTAAGCCGCCGTCGCCCCGATCAGCGGCGCGCCGCGCACCTCCATGCCGGTGATGGCCCGGGCCGCGTCTTCCAGGGATTCGAGCCGCAGGATTTGGAAAGCATGCGGCAGCTTGGTCTGGTCGATGATTTCGACGCCGACGCCGTCCTCGCCCAGCCAGATGGTGCGGAACGCTTTCCCCTCGACGTTCACCGCGCCCCTACCCGCCCTCGTATTCCACCAGCGTGTGGACCGAATGGCCCGATTCGCGGATGCGTTTGGAGCCACCCAGGTCCGGCAGGTCGACGATGAAGGCGGTGCCCACAACGTCGCCACCCACGGCTTCGATCAGTTGCAGGCCGGCGAGCGCGGTGCCGCCAGTGGCGAGCAGGTCGTCCACCAGCAGGATTCTCTCGCCTTCGAGAATGGCGTCGGTGTGAACCTCGACCCGGTCGGTGCCGTATTCGAGCTCGTAGTCGGCGCCGATGGTCTCAAAAGGCAGTTTCCCCTTCTTGCGGATCGCAACGAAGCCTGCGTGCAGGTCAAGCGCCACCGCACCTGCAAGGATAAACCCGCGCGCCTCGATACCCGCCACCTTGTCGACACGCATGTCACGGAACGGTTCGATCAGGCGCTCCATGGCGATGCGGAATCCCACCGGGTCCTGCAACAGCGTGGTGATATCGCGGAACATGATCCCGGGCTTGGGGTAATCGGGGATGGTGCGAATGCGGGATCGGATCGGCATGATTGATCTTTCGGTGACGGTGGGCGCTGCGTCAATCGGCGAGAACGCGGCCGGCAACAGCGGAAAGTTTCTCCACCATTGCCGGATCGCGCGCGTCCGCGGCGGTGATGATGGCGGTATCGAGAACGCGGTCGCACCCGATCGGGCAGGTCGCCGGACGGTCGCCGAGCCGGGGCACGGCCGCGCGGACCAGCGTGCGCGCGTGATCGGCATTCGACGTCAGTACACGGACGATGTCGGCCACCTGAACGTTGTCGTGTTCCGGGTGCCAGCAATCGTAGTCGGTGACCATAGCGACGGTGGCGTAGCAGATTTCGGCTTCGCGCGCGAGCTTGGCCTCGGGCATGTTGGTCATGCCGATCACGTCGCAGCCCCACGACCGGTAGAGTTCCGACTCGGCCAGCGACGAGAACTGCTGCCCTTCCATGCACAGGTAGGTGCCGCCGCGCACCGCCTCGATACCGCAGGCGCGCGCCGCCAACTCGAGATGATCGCCGAGGCGGCCGCAGACGGGGTGCGCCATCGACACGTGCGCGACCAGGCCTGCGCCGAAAAAACTTTTTTCACGCGCGAAGGTGCGGTCGATGAACTGATCGACAATGACGAAGGTGCCGGGCGCAAGTTCTTCGCGAAAGGACCCCACCGCCGAGACTGAAATAATATCGGTCACGCCGGCGCGCTTGAGGGCGTCGATGTTGGCACGGTAATTGACGGTCGTCGGCGACTGTTTGTGGCCGCGGCCGTGACGCGGCAGAAAAATGATTTCCGTGCCGCCGAGCTCGCCGAAATAGAGGTCGTCCGAAGGCTCGCCGAAGGCGGACTCGATGCGCTGCCAGCGGGTGTTTTCGAGCCCGTCGATGTCATAGACACCGCTGCCGCCGAGCACGCCGATCACCGCTTTGGTTGCCGTCTCCGCCGCCGTCATGCTGCCTCCCCAGGTTCCCCGCGGGCGCGAGTGTTCCAGCTTCCGGCGCGCGGATCAACGGGCGCAGCGCGCCGCATTATGAGGGAATTGAAATCTACACACCGTGATCCCCAAGTGGGCGCCGAAGCACCCGGTTTGTGACGTGCCTAGTTCCGTCGATAATCTTCCCAGCGGAGCGCCAGAATTCTATTTGCTTCCGCGTATGGAGGGTTCGCGCGCGAGCTTCATTCGCAATAGTTCAAGCGGACCATCCTCTGCAATAACATGCGCAGGCAAACCTAATACGTCGCGGACGAATTCCGTATCAAGTTCCCGCCGCGCGTTATCTTGGTCGATTTCATTCAATGGCAATAGGTCCTTCGTACTAAAGTCATCGAAAAGTGTGGTAGCTGCTTTGAGTTGTCGGAGCGTGAGAGCGCGCACGTCCAATATGGGAAGCGATTGCAATGCCGACTTTCCGATACTTCCCCTGCCGGATTGTTGTTTGTTTGCATGCCACCAGTGCATCAATAGTCCAAAGGACGTGTTTGCCCACAGCACCAATGCTTTCTCTTCCAGGTCGGAAGCGAGGCTAATGGAAGGCCAAGCACGTCCGCCAATCGTTCGACGTGACGTATACTGCATGCTTGTTGACTGACTGTTGAATCGAAAGTCGCGATTAAAATGGTAATGTGATGCGCTAGCCCAAACACTCGCCACCTTTTCCGCCACCAGCGCTTTCTCATCGGCGCTAGCTCCAGAGCGCGGCGCACCTTCGCAGTCGGCCCCAAATGCCATTGTCCGCTCGCGTTCGGCATCATGAGACCAAAGCACAGGATAGGTGGACGCACCACTTGGTGAAACTGGAGAAATAGCGAAGGGGCCACGAATGCCGCCGGACGAAGTCGAACCATTAATGTCAGCATGATACGGACCAATGTCTCCAATGGTCGCAACAGTCGTTATCGGAATACTAGGCGCATCAGCTTCGTTCATACTTGGAAGCCAAAGACGTTTCTCCTCGGCTATCTGGAACGCAGACTGACCCAGGGCTAAGTCTGCAATCCGGGCAAGATTCCATCCCCCGCTGATTGGGAGCGGCGCATCAAGCGCAAAGCCTATGACGTCGTCTCCAAAGTGAACCGGTGTTCCACCCAACGGCCCATCTTCCAATCGCCGCAGCTTTTTGTTTTGGATTACCGAACGAATTTGTGTCGCAGCGCTTGTACCAACCATTGGAAATCTTGGACGTTCGTTCAAAATGACAAAAGTAGCCCGGCTTCTTCCGCCGTGTCTCTTTCGACCAACCACAAGGCACTCGCCCATATCGGTGTCGGCGGAAGACGAAAGATGCTCGCTTTCTGCTCCTGAGATAGAAACGAGAATTAGATCAGCGAAATTCGTTGCCAACAGTCTTCGGGAGCCCTCCCAAGAGCCGCCCAATAGAAGACTTAGAGGCATTACAAGAGCGAGAACTCCATTAGGTAATAACTTTCGATCACCAAGTACGAGAAAGATTGAAGCTTCCCCTGCGTTTCCGTGCGCGCTCGTTCCCTTGGTCAACTGACGAGTCGCTTCGCCCATGAGCCGTTGTTCCTCCGGCTTAGGGCTAAGAGCGGCGAACATCGGATTTGGTACGCCGATCTTCTTTCCTTCGTGCCCAGTCGCGCGCGTAAACGGCGGATTCATGATCACAACATCAAACGAGGAGTGAGGTAGCGACAACCAAATTTCCTTTTCGGTCTCTCCCATGCTTTCCGCCGCCTTCGCGGTCACTGCCAAGATTTCAAACTTCCTCTGAGGATCCAGAAGGTCCAATGATCCCAGCGCTACACCTCCACTCGCTTGTTTCCCGTATGCCGCCGTAAGGATTGAGCTTTGTCTGTACTTGATCGTTGGATGTGCACCTGCAAGCATCGACGCTGTGAGGTGCGCTGCCGCTGGAAGAACATCACAACCGATTAGAGCAGACGCCATCATTTCTGGATGCATTGCTTCAGCGTCACCGCCCGCCAATTCGTGCAACTGCCCAACGCGCTGGTATGCTGTCGAAAGCAAGGTTCCTGTGCCGCACGCAAAATCGGCAATGCGAAGTGTTTTCATGTCGCTACTGCTCGCCCAGGAGCGATTACCAGGAGGGTTTTCGCGTGCAATGGCCAAACCGACTAGTAGTTCTGCCGATGCGGGCGTTGTGTAATACGCTGCAAGAAATTTCCGATCCGCGATCAACTTCTGAAAGACCGCGCCAGTCAAATCGTGCGAACGCATGAGACTTTTTTCAACGAGTTTTTCGGCAGTCTCTGCCAGTTTTTCGAGTAGCGCTTTGCTTTCGTCGGTAGGAATACTCTGAAGGATGCGGCGCGCTATGTCGAAGATAGGCCAATAGTTGGCTCTTAGTATGTTTCGCCATTCCGCGAGCACACCGAATTTGCTGAGGCCGCTATCAGCCGCACGAAGTTCTGAGAGCGAGCCAACAATTGCCAATTTGCCTGGACCGCCCGCGAGACTCTCCTGGAAGACGAAAGCGTTCGCCAAGCTTGTTGCTGCCATTCGACGCGTCTGTTCGCCATCTTCCTGATGTAGCTCGGTGCTGATCTTGTGGATCGCGCTCGGGTGGTTGCCGGCCATCTCGCCTATCAGAGCCGCGGCCTCGCTCACGCCGCTCACAAGTTGATCGGCAGCCGCTTCAATCACGTCCGGAGGCACAGACGCCGACTGGGCAAGAATAGACAGGTCAGCGGCGCTCCCCCTGATCCAACCAGAATGGGGCCAGCGCGAAGCAATGCTCGGCTCACTGCCGGTGAAAAGAGCTATCTCTAGGTCAGTGGCAGTTGTCAGGTCGGCCCTGAGAGCCGATTCCGCCGTCTCTCTAAGACGCGCGGGCACGCGAACAGCGATTGAGGACAGAATCGTTCGTCCCGTCGTCCGCACTACTTCACCGAGCCTCGATGTCGCATCACTTTCAACAGTGATAGCCGGCAAGACTTCGGTTTCAATCACCACCGGCGAGACGTTGGGCTCTAGGACGAGTATGTCGGGCCGCTTGGCGCTGCCCTTGAGTATGCCAGTGTTCTCGGAGTTGACAATTCTTGATGTATGCCAAGCTCGGCGCGTTTCGCGCAAGACAGCCGCAAGGGCGTCATTGATCGTGTGCTCGGTTGTTGCCATGGATTGCCTGAGTTCTTCTCCCGATGGAACAATCAGGTAATTTGCTCAAAACGCCAACAGTATTATGCACATTGCAAGTCGGGCGCTCCGTCGTTTTTCTTGGATCGGGGAGTGAAGTATCCGCCCACAAAAAACCGCCCTGAGGCGGTTCGTCCGGCGTCCGAAACCCCTCAGTGCACGTCGCGCCAGGTGCGGCGCTTGATGAGCCAGAACAGGCCCGTCAGCAGGATCAGATAGATAATCACCTGAAAGCCGAGGCTGTGGCGGCGTTCGAGGCTCGGCTCCGCCGCCCAGGCAAGGAACGTGGTCACGTCCTCGGCCATCTGCTCGACCGTGGCCGCGGTGCCGTCGGCGTATTCGACGGAATCCTCGAACAACAGTTCCGGCATGGCGATCTGCGATCCAGGGAAATAGGGGTTGTAGGCCATGCCGTCGGCGATTTCGACGCCCGCGGGCGGCTCTGCAACATAGCCGGTCAGGAGTGCAAACAGGTAGTCCGGGCCGCCGTGGCGCGCCTTGGTCATCAGCGAAAGATCCGGCGGCAGGGCCCCGTTGTTGAGGCTGCGGGCTTCGTTGTCGTTGCGGTAGGGCCTGGGGAAGGGGTCCGACAGCCGCGCCTCGCGCTCGAACATCTCGCCTTCCTCGTCGGGTCCGTCCTCGACCATGAACTCGGCCGCGACTGCCTTGGCTTCCTCTTCGCTAAAGCCGATGTCGAGCAGGTTGCGGAACGAGAGATACTTCACCGAATGGCAGCCCGAACAGACCTCCTTGTAGACCAGGTAGCCGCGTTGCTGCGCCGCCCGGTCGTAGGATCCAAACAGGCCGTAGAACGACCAGTCGCGCGATTCGGGTTCTTTTTCCGCCTTCACCGCGAGGGCGGAGCCGGCAAACAAGCCAAGGCCGGCAGCCACGACGGTCGCGGCGGCAAGAGCACGCAGGCCCCTCATTTCGCCGCGCCGGATTTGAGGACCGATTCAGCGATCGACTCGGGTAACGGTTTGGGCCGCTCCATCCAGCCAACCAACGGCAGGACGATGATGAAATGCAGGAAGTAATAGGCCGTCGCCAGACGCCCGACCACCAGCCAGGCCCCCTCCGGCGGATTGGCGCCGACGAAGCCGAGAACGATGACGTCGGCAGCGAAGATCCAGAAGAACTGCTTGAAGATCGGCCGGAACGCGCCCGATTTGACCCGCGAGGTATCGAGCCACGGCAGCAGGAACAGAATACCGATCGAGGCGGCGAACGCGATCACACCCATGAGCTTGTCGGGGATCGAGCGCAGGATTGCGTAGAACGGCAGGAAGTACCATTCGGGCACGATGCTGGGCGGCGTCACCAGCGGATCGGCCCGTTTCCACTGGTCCGGATGGGTCAGATAGTTGGGCTCGTAGAACACCAGAAAGGCGAGCACGATAAAGAACACGCCGAACACCACCAGGTACTTGGTGGTGAAATACGGGTGATAGGGAATCGAGTCCTGCGGGCCCTTGATGCTGATGCCGGCCGGATTGTTCGACCCATGGACGTGCACCGCCCAGATATGAACCAGCGTCGCGCCGAGGATCAGGAACGGGATCAGGTAGTGCAAGCTGTAGAACCGCTGCAAGGTCGCGCTGCCGATCGAGAACCCGCCCCAAAGCCAGATGGTAATGGCATCGCCGACCCACGGGATGGCCGAAAACAGGTTGGTAATCACGGTTGCGGCCCAGAAACTCAACTGAACCCAGGGCAGAACATACCCCATGAACGCAGACGCCATCATCAAGGCGTATATAAGAACGCCGATGATCCACAGCAGTTCGCGCGGGCGTTTGTGACTGCCGTAGTACATGCCGCGAAACATGTGGATATAGACCGCGGCAAAGAACAGCGAACTGGCGTTGGAATGGATGTAGCGGATCAGCCAGCCGTAATTCACATCACGCATGATCCGTTCGACCGAATCGAGCGCGCCCTCGGCCGTGGGCACATAGTACATGGCAAGGAAAACGCCGGTGATAATCTGGATCCCCAGAATAATCGTCAGAATCGCGCCCATGCTCCACCAGTAATTCAGATTCTTGGGCGTCGGATAGTCGCGGCCGATGGTGGCTTCGAACGCGCTGAAAATCGGCAGCCGGTATTCGATCCACCGGATGAGGGAGTTGTTGTATTCACGTTTATTGGCGCCGGCCATCAGCCATCATCCGATGCGAACCGTCGTATCGTCGAGAAAGACGTACTCGGGTATGTCGAGGTTGCGGGGCGCCGGACCACTGCGGATGCGGCCCGAAGTGTCGTAGTGCGAGCCGTGGCAGGGGCAGAACCAGCCGCCGAAATCACCCTTGGGTTCGGTCGGTTTCTGGCCTAGCGGAATACACCCCAGGTGCGTGCAGATGCCGATCTGAACCAGCCACCTCGGATTTTGCACCCGGTCGGCGTCGAGCTCGGGATGTGGAAGTGCGGCACTATCGTCGGCACGGGCCTGATCGATCTCGGTTTGGTTGCGGTTGCGCACGAAGACGGGCTTGCCGCGCCAGACAACGGTGACGCTCTGCCCCTCTTCGATGGGGTTGAGGTCCATTTCCAACGTCGATAGCGCCAGAACATCGGCCGCCGGGTTCATCGAATCGATCAACGGCCAGGCGGCGAGGCCCGCTCCCACCACCGAAGCCGTCACCGCCGCAACATTGAGGATGTCGCGCCGCGAGACTTCTTCGTGTTCTGGGTCGGTGGTGTCCGTCATCGAAAAATCCGAGGGGGCGGCCGATACGGCCCGGATGAGGCGCCTTTCTGTCACCTAAATCGGCTATTGTCCAGCCCGCGCAGGCCCTGACAATCGCCGCAGCGGTCCCGGTTATAGCCCCCACATCTTATGAAAACCTAAATGCGGCTCGCCCTGTTTCAGCCCGATATCCCCCAGAATACAGGCTCGATCCTGCGCCTCGCGGCGTGCTTTGGGGTCGGTGTCGATGTGATCGGGCCGTGCGGCTTTCCGTTTTCGGACAGGGGCCTGAAACGGGCCGGGCTCGACTATGCGGCGCGGGCCACGGTCAGCCATCATGCTTCGTGGGCGGCGTTTCAGGAATCCGGTCCAATGTCACGGCTGATCCTGATGACCACGCGCGGCGACATGCGGTACTGCGATTTTGGTTTCCAGCCGGGCGATACGTTGATGGCCGGGCGCGAAAGCGCAGGCGTGCCGGACGAGGTTCACGCCGCCGCTGACGCGCGCCTTTTGGTTCCGCTTGTTGCCGGCGCGCGTTCACTTAACGTGGCGCAGGCCTGCGCCATCGTGCTGGCCGAAGCGCTGCGCCAGACCGGTGGATTTGCGTTTGCGCCGGAATAGGGTTGGCGATGGAAGGTATTGAAGACAAGAAGAACAAGGCGACGGCGTGGTTCGAAAATATGCGCGACCAGATCTGCGCCGGTTTCGAGGCGCTGGAGGACGAACACGACGGCCCTCACCGCGACCGCCCGCCGGGCCGGTTCGAACGCACCGCCTGGGACCGCGAAGGCGGCGGCGGAGGCGTCATGTCGATCCTGTGCGGGCGCGTATTCGAGAAGGTGGGCGTCAATATCTCCACCGTCCACGGCGAATTCTCGGAAGAATTCCGCAAGACCATGCCGGGCGCATCGGAAGACCCGCGTTTCTGGGCCGCCGGCAGTTCGCTGGTGGCGCACATGTGTTCGCCGCTGGTTCCGGCCGCGCATATGAACACGCGCTTTATCGTCACCACCGAAGGCTGGTTCGGCGGCGGCGCCGACCTGACCCCGGTTTTTCCCGACCAGGCCGACACCGAAACTTTTCACGCCGGTTTGAGAGCCGCCTGCGACAATCACAACGCGGGTTACTATCCGAAGTTCAAGAAATGGTGCGATGAGTATTTCTTCATCAAGCACCGGGACGAGCCGCGCGGCGTCGGCGGTATCTTTTACGACAATCTGGATTCGGGCGACTGGGACGACGACTTCGCCTTCACGCAGGACGTGGGCCGGGCTTTTCGCGACGTTTACCCGGAGATCGTGCGGCGCCACATCGACGATCACTGGACCGAGGCCCAGCGCGAGGCGCAACTGGTGAAACGCGGCCGCTATGTCGAGTTCAATCTTGTGTACGACCGCGGCACCAGTTTCGGCCTCAAGACCGGCGGCAATGCCGAGGCCATCCTGATGTCGCTGCCGCCGCTGGTGAAATGGCCGTAAACCGCTGATATCGATTGATTGATTGCGTCGACCGGGCGGGTGCATCGGGGCACGGTCTTCGTTAGACTAACGGCCGATATTCCCACCTGGAGCGGGGGGATCGGGGGCTAGAGTTGAACTGCCCGGCATGTCAGGCCGAAGTTGCCGAGGGCGCAAAATTCTGCGGCGAATGCGGCGCCGCATTGGCGCGCGCGTGCCCCTCGTGCGGTGCGGATACGGGCGCGGACGCGAAGTTCTGCATCAACTGCGGCACCGCCCTTAAACCGGTTCCGGTTCCGCAGGCGGCACCGGCAGCGACGCCCTATCCGCTGCATCGTGGTGACGTTGCAACCGAAGCCGGGGCCGAGGTTGTGTCCGCGGAGCAACCCGTCACCGCTCCGGCGCCGGCGCCAGCCGATTCAAGCGAAATCGCGCCCGCGGCGGCGGCCGCAAACAATGACGCGCCCGTACCCGAACCGCATCCCGCCCCGGGCGATGCCCTCGACGGCGAGCGCCGGCAGGCAACGGTCCTGTTCGCCGACATGGCGGGCTACACCGAAACCGCCGAGAAGCTGGGCGAAGAGGACACCTATGCGGTGATGCAGCCGATCCTCCGGCGCATCGTCGAGATCGTCGAGGCCCACGGCGGCACGACGCAGGATCTGGCCGGCGACAGCGTCATGGCGCTGTTCGGCGCGCCGCATGCGGTTGAAGACGCGCCGCTGCGTGCCTGCCGCGCGGCGATCGATGTGCAGGATCAGATGGAAACGCTGAGCCGGGAGACGCAAGAGCGCCACGGCATCCTGCCGCGCTTCCGCATCGGCCTCAACACCGGCCCGGTAGTGATCGGCAAAATGGGCGCCGACCAGCGCACCGAGGTGCGGGCGCTGGGCGATACGGTCAATCTTGCCTCCCGCATCCAGAACCTGGCCGAACCGGGAACGGTGCTGCTAAGCGAAAGCACCCATGGTGTCGTCGCGGGCTTTGTCGAATCGGAATCGCTCGGCGAACGCCAGGTCAAGGGCAAATCGAAACCGGTTCCCGTGCATCGCCTCGTCGCCCTGAATGAGGGCGTAACGCGGTTCGACGTCTCCAGGAGCCGGGGCCTCACGGATTTGATCGGGCGCCGCCGCGAACTGGAATTGATGGAAGATGTCTGGGCCGAAGCGCAGACCGGAAAGACCTGCGTCTTCAATCTGATCGGCGAGGCCGGGATCGGATAATCGCGGCTGGTGCACGAGTTCTGCCAGCGCCGCGAGGCCGGAGATGTCTTTGTATTACGCGGCAACTGCCAGCAGTCGGGCAATACCGGCGCCTTTCATCCCTTCATCGAGGTGGTACGGACCTCGTTTCGCATCGCCGCCCGCGAATCTCAAGAAACGGCGGCGGACAAGCTCCGGCGCGGCATCGAGGTTCTCGGTGGCGATGCCACCGAGGGGGTGCCCTACCTTTTGAATCTTCTCGGTTATCCGGTCACAGGTGCGGATTTCACCAAGGAGAATGCCGAAGTCGCGGGCATTCGCACGCGCGATCTTCTGGCCGACCTGCTGCGCGAACGCTGCGAGTCCTCGGAGGTTCTGCTGGTCATGGAAGACCTGCACTGGATCGACACGAATTCCGAAGAACTGTTGCTGCGGATCATCGGGGGCGAACGGCGGCTGATGGTGTTGTGCAATTTCCGGCCGCAATACACCGCCCCCTGGGCAAGCAACGAGCACACAACCGAATTGCGCGTTGTGCCCCTTTCCGGCCATTCGACCGAAGATTTGCTGCTGCACCGCCTTGGCGTCGAAAAACTGCCCAGCGGCCTGACCGATTTCGTGGTCGAAAAGTCCGAAGGCAATCCGCTGTTCGCCGAAGAGATCACAAATTACTTTCTGGAGCGCGGCGTCCTGCAACGGGAGAACGGCGGCGTTGCCTTTCATGCCTCGGAGGCGCGCACTCCCCGTTGGCCTCGAAAACATCCTGATGGACCGGGTGGACAGCCTCGACGAAGAGCCGCGCGCCTTCCTTCAGGCGGCTTCGGTCATCGGGCGTTATTTCTCTGCCGATGTGGCCGGCCCGGCGGCCGGCATGAACGGATCGGCGGCGGCCTGCGCCGAAACCCTGCAATCGGTCGACCTGATCTTCCCCGAAGACAGTCCCGGCGAATTCCGGTTCAAGTATGCGCTCGTGCAGGACGCGGTTTACGACTCGCTACTGAAAGGCAAGCGCGAGGAACTGCATGGCCGCGTCGCCGAGGCGCTGGAGAACAAATACGGCGATCAGGCGGGCGAGCTGGCCGACACGCTGGCCGATCATTATGGCCGGACCCCGCGCGCCGAAAAGGCCGTCCAGCACATGCGCATGGCGGGGAAAAAGGCGCTTCGGCTTTATTCGCTGGACGAGGCCGAACTCCGCTTCCGGCAAGTCGTCGACCTGATTGAAACCGTACCGGGCTGCGCCGACGATACGTTTTTTGTCGATTCGCTCCTCAACGTCTGCCGCGTCCTTTACTACAAGACCGATTTCTATGGCCTGATCGAACTGGTCGAAAAGCACCGGCCGCTGGTCGAGGGGATGGACGACCCGGCGCGTCTCGGCCGTTTTCTGTTCGAACTCGGTTACGCCCATTGTTTCAGCGCCAACCCTGCCGTGGGGAAACCGCTGCTGGAACGCGCCCTCAAGATCGGCGAGGACACCGGCGATGAAAGGCTCAACGCCTACGCCTCGATGGGGTTGATGTGGCAGCACATCTACTGGGAGCCGCCGACGCCCGAGACCCGGGCGAAGGTCCGCGAACTCTCGGCCCGCGCCTGCGACATCGGGCGACGGCTCGGCGACCGCTGGGTGACGGTCAAGGCGCTGATCGGCCCCTCCATCGACGACGTGGTATTCGGGCGCCCGGCGCGGCGCGAGGGTCTCAAGGCGATCGAATACAGCCGCGAGACCGGCGATCCGCACGGCCGTAGCGTGGGGCTTTATTGTCTCGCCTTCGCCGATGTGTACGGCTTCGATTTCGCGGGCGCCACTGAAGACGCCGAGGAATCGATCCGGCTGGGCCTCAGCCCCATCGACCGCATAACGGCCGAGACCGCCAAGGGCTTGGCCTTCGTCTATCTGGAGCGCCCCGAGGAGGGCCTGCCCATCCTTCGCGCCGTACGCGATCGAATCGTCCAGATGGGGTTCGCCCAGCTTGCGACGATTGTTGACACCGGCCTTCCCGTAGGTCTCATCCTGACCGGCGAACTCTCGAAAGACGTCAAGGAACTCGAAGCCTTTATCGACCGCTACCGCGCCTTGGCGCCGCACTTCAGCGCGCTCGGTCATCTGACGCGCGGCGACGTCTATATGCGCCTGGCGACCGGTCAGAGTGACGTCAGCCTTGGCGCCCTGGTCAGGAATGCCGGCTTCGTCCTCACCGCCGGCCCGCGCGCCGCCGCGAAGGCGCGCGAGCACCTGAGCGAAGCCGCGGACAGCTTTCGCGCCGCTGACGCGCCTTCATTCCTCGCCTGGGCGCTGCTCGATCTCGGCCTGGTGGCGATCAAGAAGAAAAAGAAGGACGAGGCCCGGAAACATCTCGACGAGGCCAAGACGGCGGCGGTCGAGGCCGAGGTCACGGTCCTCGGAGCGCGGATCGACGCGGCGCTGGCAGGCCTCTAGGCCAGGCCCGCCCAGCCGCTTGCCGGCCCCTGCCCTGCATATTTTCTTTTGGCGGACTTCGTGGCACCATTGGCGTCATGTTCAGCGTTCAACCATTGCGCCCCGGCAAGAAACGGGCGTCGCTCGGCGGCGCCGTAATGGCCACCCTGATCGCCTTGTTTACCCTCTCGGCCATGTCGGCGGGTGCGGCGGAACTGGAAGACTTCTACGGCCGCTGGGTCGGCTCCGGTATCCTGACCGGCACCACCGAAATCGATCCCGAATTCGCGGTGCGCGATATCGACGTCATTATCCGCGATTCGGGCGACGGGTTTCTGGTGTGCTGGATTACGCTCAAGCGCGAACGCCGCGCCGAGGGCCGGGCCGCCGAGCGCGCAGTCACAAGGATCCGGTTCGAACCGGCGTCCGGCGAGGACATCTACCGCGCCCCGCCACGGCGCGGCAGCGAAGGCGAATTCAGCGCCTGGGCGGAACTGCGCGAAGAAAGCCTGCTGGTCTTCCCCCAAAACATCGACGAAGAGGGCCACCGCGAACTTCAGATCTACGACCGCTCGCTGGTAAACGCGGATACGATGCGCCTCGATTTCTCCCGCCTCGACAACGAAATCCTGGTGCGCAACGTCCGCGGCGAACTTTCGAAGTTGCCGGGCGCGGGTGCCGATTCAGTGTGCAGCGGTTGACCGGACCCGATACCGGCAGCGAGGAGAGGCGACCAGGCATGAACAACGGATTTCGCGCGGCGCGCGGCGCCGCCCCCCGGCGCCTTTCGCGGGCTCTCTGGGGCCGCCCCGGACGCGCCCGCCCCTTGGCCCTTGCGCTTGGGATCCTCGTGCTGTGGTTCGTTCCCGGTCCGGCGCTCGCCCAGAACATCGCCATCGACGCCTTTTACGGCCACTGGTCGGGAACCGGCGTTTCCGAAAGCAACATCAGTCTCTATTTCCGCCTCACCTCGCGCGACCTCGACGTGTCGATACAGGCGCGGGGCACGGGCTTCGTGGTGGACTGGACCACGGTGCAACGTCAGCGCGGCAACCCCGATGACCCGACGCCAGTGCGTAAAGGGACGGCGATCGAATTCGTGCCGAGCGGGATGCCCGGCGTCTGGCGCGCCGCCGACGCGGCCGATCCGTTGTCGGGGCAGCGTTACGCCTGGGTGCGGATCAAGGACCAGACGCTCACCGTTCATTCGCTGGTGATCGACGATGAAGGCGGCTACGAAATGCAGATCTATCACCGGACGCTCACGGGGCTCGGCATGGAGCTCGAATTCGCCGCCTTCCGCAATGGCGAAGCGCGCCGTACCGCCAAGGGCCGGCTGGTAAAGGTCGGGGATTAACGGCGCTCCGGGGCGGGCGACGCCCCGATCAGACGAGCCCGCGCAACTTTTCGAGGCAAGCCTCGCGGGTCGGCGCGAAGTCGTTTTCGACCCACCAGGTCTCGAGGGCGCGTAACGCCTCGCCCACGCGCGGGCCTTTATCGATGCCGAGCGCGCGCGCATCCGCACCCCGCACCGGCAACGTGGGCGCTGGCCAGGACCGGGACAGGTCGATGAGGGGTTCGAATTTCTCCCCCACGCCCGCGCGGGCACGCGCGACCTGCACCCCGTCCTCGAAAGCCGCATTTCCGAACGCATAAATGAGTGTGCGCGCAGCGCGTTCGTTGACGCCGCCGGCAACCGTGAGCGCCGCTTCCATCATCAGCTTGAGACGCGCCGAATCGGCGTTCGAGAATCGCAGCCGCGCGGCGAGCGCCGCAGCCCGCCCCGGCCCGTCGCCGTCGGCGATCAGCACACCGAGGCGCAGCAGCGGATCGATCGACTCTTCAAGCTCCAATAGACGCGCGAATGAATCGAGGTCGCGCGCCTCGGGCGCAACGGCTTTGAGTACGCCCGCCTCCGCCATCAGCCGCACGGCCTCGAGCGGTTCCGGAGCGGCAAGCAGGCGCAACGCCTCGCCCGCCACCCGTTCCGCCGAAAGATTGCCGAGATCGCCGGCAGCCGCCCGGCAGGCCGCATAACTCGCCTCATCGACCGGCGGCTTGCCGTACCACGCATGAAACCGGAAATAGCGGAGAACCCGCAGCGTATCCTCGCCGATGCGCTGGGCCGGATCGCCGACAAAACGCACCGTGCCGGTCCGGAGATCGCCGATGCCGCCGGTCGGATCGGACACCGCGCCGTCGGCGTCGGCATAAAGCGCGTTCAGCGTAAAGTCGCGGCGACTTGCGTCCGCCACCCAGTCGTCGGTGAACGCCACCACCGCGCGGCGGCCGTCGGTGGAGACGTCGCGCCGCAGAGTCGTCACTTCGTAATGCGCCTTCTCGACGACCGCGGTAATGGTGCCGTGACCCAAGCCGGTCGGCACCGCACGCAACCCCGCGCGCTTCAGAAGCGCCATCACGGTTTCCGGCGGATCGGGAGTGGCGAGATCGATGTCCTTGGCCTCGCGGCCCAGCACGGCGTCGCGCACGCAACCGCCGACGAAACGCACGGTGGCGCCGTCGGCCGTGAGCGCACGCACCAGCGCGACCGTTTCCGTCGCGCCCATCCACGCGGGCGGGTCGATGCGCGCCGAGATCTCCATGGCCTAGCGCACGTCGGACGGGACGATTCTTCCGTCCTCGAGACGGGGCGGGATGTAGGTGCCCTCGGTATTTCCCTCTTCCATCAGGGCAACACCGATCATGCCGGCAATGAACAACACCAGTCCGGCAATCGTCAGCCAGGCCCACGGCGTGTCCTGCCAGGCGGGCTGGCCGATCTGCTTCGAGCGCGCACGGCTTCGCGCCAATACCATGTATAGCCCCCAGGCGACGAACGGCAGCAGGAACGGCAGGAATTGAATCAGTTTGCGGAACATGGCGCCCTATTGGTGCGGCTCTGACAATTCAATCCCTCAATGTGAGCCCGCACCACTAGGCTAACTCTTTGGTTATGTTCAATTCTTTTCAACATCTGGTCCCAATGCCATCGGTGCAAAATGTCGGAATTGAACGACTAGGATGCCAGCGCATGATAGAGATTGACGATCATGCCTGCGGTCGCGCCCCAGATGAAACGGTCTTGGTGGGGGATCACATAGAAGAACCGCTCCGCCCCCTTCCACACCCGGCTGCGGCGCTTGTGATTGGCCGGGTCCAACACCAACGAAAGCGGCACCTCGAACGCCTCGGCCACTTCGAACGCATCGAGGGCGAGTTCGAACCCGGGCCGCACCAGCGCCACAATCGGCGTGATCGAAAACCCGGTGCGGGTTTCGTACACGTCGAGCGTCCCGATGACGTCGATATGACCGGGCGCGATTCCGATCTCTTCCTCGGTTTCGCGCAGCGCGGCGGCAACGGCGTCGGCGTCGCTCCCTTCAATGCGCCCGCCGGGAAAGCTGACCTGGCCCGCATGATCGTGCAGATGATCGGTGCGTTGCGTCAGCAGCAGCGTCGCCCCGGCGGGGTGCATCACCAGCGGCACCAGCACCGCCGCCGCGGTCAATGTTTCGGGGGCGTCGGCGCGCATGCCGGGATTGAGGTCGTAATCGCTGCGCGGGCCCGTGCCGTTCGGCGCGTGAAGGCGCGCGGCGACGAAGTCGCGGAAGTCCTCATGCGTGGTTTCAGTCAGACGGTCCAGCATTGTCATTCCGTTTCGGGCGCGGGACCGAGGGAAAAGAACACACCTTCGCTCCACACCCCGAACAGGGTTTCGCCCTCGACCGCGTGTTCGCCGCCGATCGACACCAGTTCGTAATAGACGGCGCGCGCGATCAGCGCCTCGAGCCCGTCCCGCACCATCACGTAGGGCGAGGGTTCGCCGGTCAAAGGATCGTGATCGACCCGGATCGGGCAATCCGGCCCGGCGGTGATTTCGTCGTCGAGATTGGTTCGGAAGCGGAGGCTGGCATCGGACCCCTCGCCCGAGACAGTCACGGCGACGGCGACGAACGGCGCATCCTCGACCTCGATCCGTCCCTTTTCGACCGGGGTCTCAAGATAATATTGGCCGTCCGGTTCGCGCTTCAATACCGTTGCGAACAGCCTGACCAGCCGTTTGCGGCCAATCGGGGAGCCGTGATAAAACCAAGTGCCGTCGCGCGCGATGCGCATTTCGAGATCGCCGCAGACCGGGGCCAGCCGGTCAAGTGCCGTCTCGCCGGGTGCGGCACGGGTCGCTGCCGGTGCCGCTGAATCGGTGTCCGGAGACGTCTCGATCCCGCTACCGGTATTGTGCATTTCTGTGGTCATGGCCCGTGTGTCCTGCGGCGGCGGTCGCGTCCGGCGTCGTAACGACCGCTAGCGAATCGACCGAGCACCGGAACCGCTGGTGCCAATCCCCGGGAGAATCCGCGTGAGTATAACTGAGCCGACCGCCACCGCCAGCGCCGCCCCCGAACCCGGCGCCGCCGAGGCCGGCATTACCGAGGTCGAGGCTCTGGTCGAAAAGATGGCCGCCGTCCGCGAAGGCGTCGGAGCGGTGATATTCGGCCAGCACGAAGTCATCGATCACACCCTGATTACGCTGTTATCGGGCGGGCATGCGCTGCTGATCGGCGTGCCGGGGCTCGCCAAGACGCTGCTGGTGGAAACGCTCTCGACGGTGCTGGGGCTTTCGGAAAAGCGCGTCCAGTTCACCCCCGACCTGATGCCGGCCGACATCATCGGGTCCGAGGTACTGGAGGAATCGGATGCCGGCGCCCGGTCGTTCCGGTTCATTCCGGGGCCCGTGTTCTGCCAGCTTCTTATGGCCGACGAAATCAACCGCGCCAGCCCGCGCACCCAGTCGGCTCTGTTGCAGGCGATGCAGGAGAAACATGTCTCGGTCGGCGGGCACGGGCACGCGCTGCCGAACCCGTTCCATGTGCTGGCAACCCAGAACCCGATCGAACAGGAAGGCACCTACCCGTTGCCCGAGGCGCAGCTCGACCGTTTTCTGATGCAGATCGATGTCGGTTACCCCGACATCGCGGCGGAGCGGCAGATGCTGATGGCGACGACCGGCGCGGAGAGCCAAACCGCCAAAGCGGTGCTGACGGCGGACGAGTTGCTGGCGGCGCAGCGTCTGGTCCGGCGCGTGCCCGTCGGGGAAAGCGTGGTCGAGGCGATCCTCGGGTTGGTCCGCGCGGGCCGCCCGGAATCGAGCACGATCGATGCGGTCAAGAACGCCGTCGCCTGGGGCCCGGGGCCGCGCGCGAGCCAGGCGCTGATGCTGGCGGTCCGGGTGCGGGCGCTGTTCGACGGGCGTTTGTCGCCGTCGGTCGAGGATGTGGTGGCGCTGGCCGCGCCGACGCTGCGCCATCGCATGGCGCTCGGCTTTGCCGCCCGCGCCGACGGCGTTACCATCGAATCGATCATCGACCTGCTTTGCGAGCCCTACCGTTAGCCGGACGCGCGAGGCCTGAAATACGCCGGCGCCGCCCATGAGCCTCACCGACGACACCGGCCATGCCGCCGGGTTGGCGCGCCACCGTGCCGAACAGGCCGCCGCCACGCTGCCGCCGCTGCTGATCGCCGCCGAGCGCGTCGCCGCCACCGTTGCGCCCGGTGTTCACGGCCGCCGCCGGGTCGGCACCGGTGAAACCTTCTGGCAATTCCGGCGCTATGTGACGGGTGATCCCGCCAACCGCATCGACTGGCGCCAGTCGGCCAAGACCGAGCGCGTGTTCGTGCGGGAAAACGAGTGGGAGGCGGCGCAAAGTGTCTGGCTGTGGCGCGACCTGTCGCCATCGATGGTCTACCGCTCGCGGCTTGCCGAAGAAACCAAGCACGAGCGCGCTTCGTTGTTGCTGCTCGCGGCGGCTTCGTTGCTGGTGCGGGGCGGCGAACATATCGCCCTTCTGGGCCAAAACCGGATCGCGCGCGCCGGCCGCACCGCGCTCGACCGCATTACCCTTTCGCTGATCCGCGAGGACGACCGCGGCGGCGAGGCGATCCCGCTGGTCCGTTTGCCGCGCTACGGACAACTGGTGCTGCTGAGCGATTTTCTTGCGCCCTTCGCGGAGACCGAGCACGCGATCCGCCATTACGCCGCCCAGGGCGTGCGCGGGCATCTCCTGCAGGTTCTCGATCCGGCGGAAGAGGAACTGCCGTTCCGCGGGCGGATACGTTTCGAGGGCCTCGAAGGCGAAGGCGAGCACATCGCCAGCCGGGCCGAAACCTTACGCGGGTCCTACGCGGCGCGCCTGCGCGCGCTGCGCGGGAGCCTCACGGATCTTTGTTCGTCAATCGGCTGGACCTTCGGCCATCATCGCACCGATGCTCAGCCGCAAAGCGCCCTTCTCGCCCTCTACAGCGCGTTTTCAGAGGACCTGGCGTAACATCAGGACGATGGCGCACCCGCAACCCCGAGGCAACCGACGTTCATGCTGACCTTTGGGCCGCTGGCCTTTGCCGCGCCCTGGATTCTGACCGCGCTGGCAGCGCTGCCGCTAATCTGGTGGCTGCTGCGGGTGACCCCGCCGGCGCCGCGCCGGATCGCCTTCCCGGCGGTGCGGCTGCTGTTTGGGCTGCGCCCGAGCGAGGAAACTCCGGCCCGGACGCCCTGGTGGCTGTTGCTGCTGCGGTTGTTTCTGGCCACCCTGATTATCGTTGCGCTGGCACAGCCGTTGATCAATCCCGGCGCCCGGCTGGTCGGGGACGGCCCGCTGCTGCTGGTCACCGACGACGGCTGGGCGGCGGCGGCGAATTGGCCCGCCCGCACGCGCGCCCTTGCCGACATGATCGACCAGGCCGAACGGGGCAACCGGCCGGTCGCGGTTTTGACAACGGCGCCGCCTGCCGACGGAAGCCCCCTCGCCGTATCGGGCCTGATGCCCGCCGCCGCGGCACGCCGCTTGATCGACGGACTGGAGCCCAAGCCCTGGCCCGTTGACCGCGCCGGTGCGGTACGCGCACTGAAGGATGGTGATTTGCCTCTGCCGATCGAATCGGTTTGGCTGAGCGACGGGGTCAGTGCCGAGGACCGCACGGGCGAGGCCGACGAACTGGCCCGCCTCCTGATCCGGTTCGGCCCGGCGGCCGTGGTGCGCGAACCGGACGCCGATCTGGCGCGCCTTCTGGCGCCGCCCGAAACGGCCGGCTCGATTCTCGTTCTCGAAGTTCAGGCCCCGGCCGCGCCAGCCGGAGAGGGCGAGATCCGGGTGCGCGCGGTGACCGAATCGGGCCAGGTGATCGCCGTGGCGCCGGTCGCGTTTGCGGCGGGCGCCCGCACCGGCTCTGCCCAATTCGACCTGCCGGCGGAAGCGCGCAACCAGATCGTGCGCCTCGAACTCGACGGCGAATCGACCGCCGGTGCCGTCGTTCTGCTCGACGAGCGCTGGCGCCGCCGCCCGGTCGGGCTGGTGTCGGGCGGCGCCCTCGAATACGCCCAGCCGCTGTTGTCGGATACCTACTACCTCGGCCGGGCGCTCGACCCGACCGCCGAAATTCACGCGGGCGCCCTGGCCAACCTGATGGAACTGGGCCTCACGGTCCTTATCCTTGCGGACGTGGGCCAGGTGGTGGTGCCGGACCGTACGCAACTGGACCGCTGGCTCGACGGCGGCGGGATTCTGGTGCGGTTTGCCGGACCCAAGCTGGCCGAAAGCGACGGCTCCCTGCTGCCGGTTCCGCTGAGGAGCGGGACGCGGGGCCTCGGCGGGGCGCTGACCTGGACAACGCCGGCGCGTCTTGGCGCCTTCGCGGAAGACGGCCCGTTCTTCGGGCTGGCGATTCCCGACGATGTCCGGGTTTCGCGGCAGGTGCTGGCCGAGCCGAACCTCGACCTCAGCGACCGCACCTGGGCCCGGCTCGCGGACGGAACACCGCTGGTAACGGCGGAGCCGCGCGGCAAGGGCTGGCTGGTGCTGTTCCATGTGACGGCGACACCGCAGTGGTCGAACCTGCCGCTGTCGGGGCTGTTCGTCGAGATGTTGCAGCGTGTGGTGGCCTTGAGCCAGGGAATCTCGGGCGAACGCTCGGCCGTACCGCTGCCGCCGTTGTCGCTGCTCGACGGATTCGGGCGTCTGGGCGCGCCCGGCGCCGGGGCCGAGCCGGCACGACCCGAAATATTCGAGGACTCGGCCGTCGGACCCGGCCATGCCCCCGGGTTCTACGGCAGCAATGAAGCGCGCCGCGCGCTCAACCTGTCGGCGGGGATCACGCCGCCGGTCGCAATTGGCGACCTGACCGCGGCACTGCGCCAGGACTCCTACGGCCAAAGCGCCGAAATCGATCTGCTGCCGTGGATGCTGGTGGCGGCGCTGATTGTTTTGGTGATCGACACCCTGGCCGGACTGGCGCTCGGCGGGCAATTGCGGCGGGTGGCGGCGGTGACATCGGTCTTTGCGGTGAGCGCCGTTTTGCTCGCCTTTGCGCCACGGCCCGCAGACGCGCAAGCCGGCGCCCAGGGTGACGATAGCTTTGCTTTGGCGGCAACGCTGGAAACGCGGCTGGCCTATGTCGTCACCGGAAATAGCGCGCTCGACGAAATGAGCCGCGCCGGCCTCACCGGACTTAGCCAGATTTTGACGGTGCGCACGGCCATCGAACCGGCGGCGCCGATGGCGGTCAATATCGAGTCCGACGAACTGGCGTTCTTTGCCCTGCTGTACTGGCCGATCGAACCGGACCAAAGGGACATGTCGCCCGAGGCGCTGGCGAAGATCGACACGTTCATGAAATCCGGCGGCACCATCGTGTTCGACACCCGCGACCAGCAGTACGCCGAAACCAGCCCCAATTCCTTCCGCCGAACGACCTCGGTCAATGGCCCGGGCGCGCAACGCCTGCAAGGAATTCTTGCGGGCCTCGACATTCCGCCGCTGGCGCCGGTGCCGGACGATCACGTACTTACCAAGACGTTCTATCTGTTGCGCGATTTTCCCGGCCGCTGGAGCGGCGGCACCGTCTGGGTCGAGCGCCACGCCGGCGGCAGCAACGACGGGGTGTCCTCGATCATCATCGGCAGCAACGACTGGGCAAGCGCGTGGGCAATCGACGGGTCGGGGCGTGCGCTGGCGGCAGTGGTGCCGGGCGGCGCCGCGCAGCGCGAAATGGCGTTCCGGTTCGGCATCAACCTGGTGATGTACGCCTTTACCGGTAACTACAAAGCCGATCAGGTGCACATCCCGGCCATTCTCGAACGTTTGGGGCAGTAGCCGTGGCCTTCGATTCGATCGCCTTTTCGTTTCTCGTGCCGGGGCCGCTTCTGTTGCTGCTGGCGGCCGCCACCGCGGCGCTGTTCGCGTTCTCGGTGTGGCGCAAGGCGAAGGGCGCGCTTTGGCGTGGCGGCGTGCTCGCGGTCCTGCTGTTGGCGTTGACGGGCCCGACCCTGATCGCCGAGGAACGCGAGAGCCGCGACGATATCGCCGTGATCGTCCTCGACCGCAGCCCGAGCCAGGGCATCGGCGATCGCACCGCCGCCGCCGACGCTGCGCTCGAAGAACTCAAGCAGCGCCTCGCGCGTTATCCCGATCTCGAGGTGCGAATCGTCGAGGCGGCCCGCGCCGATGCGCGCGAGGATGCCGGCACCGAATTGATGGCGGCGCTGGCGCAGGCGTTTTCGGACGTGCCACGCGATCAGATCGCGGGTGCGGTGCTTATCACAGATGGCCAGATCCACGACGCCGCCGACGCCACCGACTCGCCACTACCGGCGCCGCTCCATGTGCTGCTGACCGGCGATCCCCGCGCCGGCGACCGCCGCCTGGTGATCGAGCAGGCGCCGAGCTACGGCATCATCGGCAGCGAACTCGAAGTGCGCCTGCGCGTCACCGAGGCCGGCGCCCCAAGCGGCGAGGATACGCGGCGCCCCGCGGTAATCACGTTGCGTCAGGACGGCGGACCCATCGAACGGCATACCGTCTTTGTCGGCGACGAGACGCGCATCCCGTTCACCCTGGAACACGGCGGGCGGACGGTGGTCGAACTGGCCGTCGAGGCGGGCGCACAAGAGCTGACGATGCAGAACAACCGCGCCGCCCTCAGCATGACCGGCGTGCGCGACCGGCTGCGGGTCTTGCTGGTCTCGGGTGAGCCGCACGCGGGCGAGCGGACCTGGCGCAATCTGCTCAAGGCGGACCCGGCGGTCGATCTGGTTCATTTCACGATCCTGCGCCCGCCCGAAAAACAGGACGGGACGCCGGTGCAGGAATTGTCCTTGATTGCGTTCCCGACGCGCGAGCTGTTCGAAATCAAGCTCGATGAATTCGATCTTATTATTTTCGACCGCTACCGGCGGCGCGGCGTCCTGTTGCCGATCTATGTCGAGAACATTGCCGCCTACGTCGAGAACGGCGGCGCCCTCCTGGCGGCGGCGGGTCCGGAGTTTGCGACCCGGTTAAGCCTCTACCGCACGCCGCTCGGCCTGGTCCTGCCGGCGCAACCCACGGGCACTCTTTTTGAACAGGGATTCAAGCCGGCCGTCACCGAGGTGGGCGCGCGTCATCCGGTCACGGCTGAACTGGAGGGCGCGGGCGCAGACGGCGGCGAGCCCGAATGGGGACGCTGGTTCCGCATGGTCGAATCGCGCCAGACCGGGGGCACGGCGGTGCTGAGCGGCGTCGAGGGCCAGCCGCTTCTGGTGCTCAGCCGCACAGGAGAGGGCCGGGTCGCGCAGTTGTTGTCCGACCACGCCTGGCTGTGGGCGCGCAACTACGAGGGGGGCGGGCCGCAGGCGGAATTGCTGCGCCGCCTCGCCCACTGGCTGATGAAGGAGCCCGATCTCGAGGAAGAGGAACTACGCGCCCTCGCGGCGGGCAACCGCATCAATATCGAGCGCCGCAGTTTGAGCGCGGACGGTCCGCCGGTCACTCTGACCGGCCCGGACGGAAGCATGCGCGTGCTGAGCTTGAGCGATGCCGGTGGCGGCCGCGCCGCTGCCTCGGTGGCGACCGAAGACCCGGGCCTTTACCGGCTGAGCGACGGCACCCATACCACTGTGGTCGCCGTCGGCGCCGTCAACCCGCGCGAGTTCGCCGACGTTCGCGCGAGTGCGGAAATTCTGGCGCCCCTGGCCGAGGCCACCGGTGGCGGCGTGGTCTGGCTTTCCGAAACCGGGACGCCGGACCTGCGCCGGGTGCGTCCCGGCCGGCCTGCGCGCGGCCGCGGCTGGATCGGGCTGCAGGCCAACGAAAGCTATTTCGTCACCGGCGTGCGCCAGGTCTCGCTGCTGCCGCCTTGGGCACTACTGGTTCTGCTGGTCGGCGGACTGATGCTGGCCTGGACCCGCGAGGGGCGCTAGAGCAATATCCGCAGGGATTAAACCGGCGCGGTTCAAACCCTTCGCGAAAAATTGCTCTACTTTTTTCGAAGTTAGAGCAGCTCTATCCGATCAGAAATCGCCCAAGGCGATTCCACCTGATCGGATGCTGCTCCAGGGCTCACGTGGCGGCGCGGGTCACACCGCCACCGACGGAACCGCGGATCGACTGATCCAGCACCAGAACCTGAAACCGGGTTTCGTCCACCGGCCCCGGCAGGCTGAGCCCGAACGGCGGCGCCGGCTCGAAGCCGAAGCGCGCGTAATAATGCGGCTCGCCCACTACCAAAACGAGGTCGTGGCCGCACCGCGCCACCTCGCGCAGACCGCGCCGAACCAGGGCGACGCCAATCGCCTGACCGCGGCGCGCCGGATCGACGGCGAGTGGGCCCAGCAGCAGGGGCGCGGCCGCCCCCGCAACCCGGACCGGCCAGAACCGCAGGCTGCCTTGAAATGCGCCATCGAACAAGGCCACCAACGACAGGGCGCGCACCGGCGCGACGCCATCGCGCAGGCGGTAGACGGTGCGCTGCATGCGCGCGGGTCCGAACACGAGGTCGAGCAGTTGTTCACGGGGGGCCGCGTCGTGCGGCCGTTCGGCGACGATATCAAACATGCCGTGGCTCCGGCAAAGGGCGGATCGGGATCAGGGAACCCACATCCGGTGTGAAAGAATTTTGGAAAAGGTCCGGGCCGCAGGCGCAGACACGCGCGACCCATTGCGGCCGGGGCGCAAAGGCCCGGCGCAGGTTCGTTATCGTCGTCGCAGTGCCGCCACGCGCTTCATGTCCCGCCCATAGCACGGCGGCGGCGGCAAACGCAAGACGCGCCCTTCACGCAGGTCAGCCCGCGCTCGCCCGGATCCACGCAAAATGACGCTTGAGCCCCTTTTCACAGGACACGGAGCAACGCCGTGGAAATGGCTGTTTCGATCGTCGTCTTTGTTCTGGCGGCGCTGTACGAAGCCGCACCCGCCGCCTAGGCCGGGCATTTCTTTCAGATACGGGAGCAATTCATGGGCATGCTGGTCGAAGGAAAGTGGACGGACGAGGCCGGCATTCCGCGCTCGGGCGACGGATCGTTCCAGCGGCGCGCGTCGGCGATCCGCGAGCGCGTCAGCGCCAACGGATCGAGCGCGTACAAGGCCGAGCCCGGGCGCTATCATCTCTATGTCAGCTATGCCTGCCCGTGGGCGCACCGGACGCTGATCATGCGCACGCTGAAAAAACTCGAAGATGCGATCTCGGTGTCGGTGGTGGACTGGCACATGACCGGCGAGGGCTGGCATTTTTCGGATCGCAACGGCGCGGCGCCGGACCCGATAATGGGGGCGAAATATTTGCGCGAGATCTATGCCGCCTCGCACGCCGATTACACCGGGCGGGTCACGGTGCCGGTGCTGTGGGAAAAAAAGACGGCGCGCATCGTCAACAATGAATCCTTCGAGATCATCAGAATGCTCAACGGCGTATTCGATGAATGGGGCGACGCGAGCCTCGACTTCTATCCCGAGGATCTGCGCGCGGAAATCGACGCGATAAATGCACGCGTGTACGAGACTCTCAACAACGGCATCTATCGCTGCGGCTTCGCCGGCACCCAAGGAGCCTACGAACGCGCCTTCGACGACCTGTTCGCGACGCTCGACTGGATGGAGGAGATTCTGTCGCGCCGGCGCTGGCTCGCCGGTTCACGCCAGACCGAGGCCGACTGGCGCGCGTTCCCGACGCTGGTGCGGTTCGACGCGGTCTATCACGGGCACTTCAAGTGCAACCGGCGCCGCATCGAGGACTACGAAAACCTCTCGAACTACCTGCGCGAGCTTTTTCAGACGCCGGGCGTCGCCGGATCCGTCAACATGCACCACATCAAATGGCACTATTATCATTCGCACCGCTCGCTCAACCCCTTGGGCATCGTGCCGAAAGGCCCGGCGCTTGACTACATGCGCCCGCACGACCGGGGAAGGTTTGGGGAGGGAGAGTTGCGGGAAGTGGGTTAGGTCACAAACTCACAAAGCCGAATTTTGGAACACGCCCGCGGTGCGACGGCACGCGGTTCCGCCACCCTACCCCAACCCCTGCGGCCGTTTGTCTTCCCACGGGGCTGCTTCTTCGAGCTGGCTCGCGAGCCGCAGCAAGACCGCTTCCGAGCCCGAGGCGGCGCCGAACTGAACGCCGATCGGCATACCGTCGGCGGTTGCGCCCAACGGCAACGAGATTGCTGGCGCGCCGGCCACGTTGAAGGGCGCGGTAAAGGGGATCACCTGCCCCTGAAAGGCGTAGTAGGCGTCGAGATCGCCGCCGTCCATCGGCCGCGCGCCGAGTTTCAGCGGCACCTTGCCGAGCGTCGGCGTCAGCAGCACCGAATGGCGCGAGAAGAAGGCGCCGAAGGCGCGCCCGATGCTGTGAATCGTCCACAGCGCGTCGGCAAAATCGCGGGCCGTGTATTTGAGTCCCTCCTCGCCCCACACCTGGCTGATCTTTTCGGTATCGCCTTCCTCGAAACCGCGCCCGAGCGCTTTGAGGCCGAGTTCCACGTCGCGGCGCACGTTGCCGGCGATGACCACGCGCATCGCCTCGAACATGGCCTCGATGTCGAATTCAGGCGCGGCGATCTCCACCTTGTGGCCGAGGTCCTCGCACAGTTTGGCGGCGTACTCGGCGGCGGCGACGCATTCGGAATCGACGCCGCGCCCGTCGGGCGGCGCCGTCATCATCCCGATGCGGAGCTTGCCCGGGTTGCTGCCGACTTCGTCGAGGAAGGCGCGCGCCGGCGGCTTGGCAAAATAGGGATCGCCCGGCGCGGGCCCGTGCACGGCATCCAGCAGCGCCGCCGAATCCCGGACCGTGCGGGTCAGCGCGTGTTCGTTGGAAAGCCCGGCCCAGCCCTCGCCGACGTCGGGGCCCGAGGGCGTCCGGCCGCGGCTGACTTTGAGGCCGACGAGGCCGCAGTTGGAACTCGGAATCCGGATCGAACCGCCACCGTCTGAGCCATGCGCCGCCGGAACGATGCCGGCCGCCACCGCCGCCGCCGCGCCGCCCGAAGACCCGCCCGGCGAGAAGTCCAGATTCCAGGGGTTGCGGGTGACCCCGTGGGCGGCCGGTTCGGTGGTGGAGTTGAGTCCGAACTCGGGCGAATTGGTGGTACCGAAGATGTTAAGCCCGGCAGCGCGCAGGCGGCGCACGAAATCGGAATCGTGATCGGAGCGGAAGTCGGCAAACAGGCGGCTGCCCTGGGTGCAGCGCACCCCCTCCATCATCAGCCCCAGGTTCTTCATCAGGTAGGGGACGCCCTGCAAGGGCCCCGGGGCTGAGGATTTGGCGGCGGCGCGAGCCTGGTCGTAGAGCGGTTCGACCATCACGTTGAGTTTCGGATTGAGCGCCTCCATGCGCTCGATTGCCGCCTCCATCACTTCGGCGGCGCTGACCTCTCCCTCGTCGATCAGTTCGCCGAGCCCGAGTGCGTCCAAGTCTTCGTATTCCGGAAAAGTAGCCACGCGTATTCCCTTTGTTGTCCGCGCCAACATTAGACGGAACCCTTGTCCGTTGCACCCCCGCACCAATGGGCCGATGATGGCCGCCAAAGGAGAGTCCCCTGCCCCTCGATTCCCCCTAGATCGCCTGTGTCGGCGCCAGTCACCGTGACCGCATCGCCCGCTGCGAGAGCGCCTATGTCCCGGCGAGTTCCAACCCGGTGACAAATAGCCGCGCCATGGGCGGGGTCGCGGCCAACATCGCGGTCCAGCTGGCGCGGCTCGGGGCCCGGGTGCGCATGGCGGGCGCGGTCGGAAAGGACGGCGACGGGGCGAGGATTCTGGAATTTCTCGAAGACGAGGGCATCGACACCTACTTCATCCTGCGCACGGCCGATTATGCCAGCGCCGGCTACACCGCCTTTCTCGATTTGAGCGGCGAACTGATTGCGGGACTCGCCGACATGCACATTTACGAGGCGCTCGATGCGCGCCACTGCAATCTGCTGGCCGACGAATTGCGCGACGTGCCGTTCTGGCTGGTGGATGCGAATCTGCCGGCCGAATCGGTCGTGGCGATGGCGCGGGCCGATGGAAATTCGCAAAGAATGTTCGCCGCCGTCTCGGTCGCCAAGGCGCCCCGCATCGCGCCGGTGCTGGATCGCGCATACGCCGTCTTCGCCAATCGTGCCGAGGCCGAGGTGCTGTCGGGCCGCGCCATCGCCGACCCGGGCGACGCGCTTGAGGCCGGACTCGCGCTAGAGACCCTAGGCGCGGCGCGGGTGTTCATTACGCTCGGCGATGTCGGCGCAGCAGTGGTGGCCGACGGGTTCACGGGCTTCGAGGCGCCGCCGCCGACGAACGTGCGCGACGTCAACGGCGCGGGCGATGCCTTTGCCGCCGGTGCGATCGATGCCCTGACCGCGGGCGCCAACGCCGCAACCGCCTTGCGCCAGGGTCTGGCGCTCGCCAGTCTCGACTGCGAAATCGAGGGGCCGACCGCGCCGGTCACGCGCGAGAAGCTGAACGCACGCATGGCGATGGTGCCTTGACGGCCTACGACACTGCAGCCGAAGTGGCAGCCGGGGTGGCGGCGGCGCTGGCGGATGGCGGCGCGGTGGTGGCGCTTGAATCGACGCTTATTGCCCACGGACTTCCGAATCCCGAAAATATCGAAACCGCGCTGGCGATGGAAGCCGCGGTGCGTGCAGCCGGTGCGGTGCCGGCGACGATTGCCGTACTGAAGGGGCAAATCCGAGTGGGTTGTTCGCAAGCGCAAATCGAATCGCTGGCCACCTCGAACCCGGACAAAGTTGCAGCCCGCGATCTCGCCGCCGCCCTGGCCGGGGGGCGCGACGGCGCGACCACGGTTTCGGCCACCATGGTTTGCGCGCATCGGGCCGGGATCGCGGTGATGGCGAC
>PVBE012506243.1_pt1 | contig 69517 bp, 64 predicted proteins | sample 1631181 | NCBI WGS metagenome assembly PVBE01 (sample SAMN08397723, study PRJNA350692) | Marine metagenome, whole genome shotgun sequencing project. | isolation source: water | place: Pacific Ocean | collected 2012-04
ACGTTGCCGTTGCTTGTAAAATCACCCTCCACTTTTACCCCTTCTGCGATAATTGTATCGCCTCCGTTTCCCTTTGCCATAAGTGTTTAATTACATGTGTGTTACAGGCTTGATGTTCATAATGCCCAATGCATTTTTCAAGGTTACCAAGACAGCGCCTACAAGAGCAAGTCTTGCAGCCGTTACCTCGGGGTTCTCGTCGTCGATCACTCGATGTGCCGCGTAGTAGCTTGAGAAGCTCTGAGCGAGCTCAAAAGCGTACTGTGGAACGTCCGCAAGCCTCATGAACGACGCACTATCCAGAACTGTTTCAGGATACTTCGCCAACATGTTCACAAGATCACGCGCCTCCGGAGAGTCAATCACCGATCCATCCACATTCGGCTTCACCTTCGCGCTGTTCAACAAACTTTCGATTCGTGAGATTGAGTACAACAAGTAAGGACCGCTCATCCCCTCGAAAGCGATCGCTTCATCGATGTTGAACACGATATCCTTAGCCGAGTCCTGCCTTGCCATAGCGTAGATCATTGCGGCGTGCCCAATCCCGGTTGCAGTATCTCGCACCTCTTTCTCTGACCAATCGTTATGTCTCTCACGAGTTTCCTTAGTCGCCGCTTCCAAGATCGTATCGCGCAATTCCTCAAATCGTACAATATTCCCCTTTCTTGATGACATCGCTCCATCGGGTAGCGTGACAAATCCGTACGACAAATGCTCATACGGAATATCCATCCCCATTTTCTTGAGCGTCGTGAACAACTGGTTCATCGCTAGCGACTGTCGCTTATCAACGACGATAAGACTTCTATCGATATCGTGATCTTGAGCTTTGCGTTCAGCGAGCGCGATATCTTTTCCGTTGTACAGGTAAGTTCCGTCAGTTTTTCGCAAAAGGTTCACGCCAAGATCCTCGTCCTCAAGGTCTACGATCGTGGCACCGTCACTGATCTCTGCAATCTTGGTGTCGAGTAGCTGCTTTACGAGTCTAGCTGTGTCGTCTAACAGATCGCTCTCGTAATACTGCACATCAACAGGAATTCCCATCTCACCAAAGATCCTGTAGATCGCATCAATCGACCATTGTCGTGTTTGCTTCCATAATTTACTCCACTGACCCTTCTTGGACTCCAGCGCCTTCTGGATTTCCGAGATCTCTGCGCGAGCCTCATCATTTTCCTCAGCAGCAGCTGTCGCCTCCGAGTAAACACGTCCAAGAAAGTTAATCTCGTCCCCTTTCTCTGGCACCTCGTGCTCATGAAATTTCTGCATCGCCCACAAACACCTCGCCACATTGTTTCCAAGGTCGTTTATGTAACTCGTAGCAATAACATTGTGTCCAGTGGCACGCAAAAGATTGATCGACATATGGCCAACCACCATATTTCGCAAGTGACCGATGTGAACCTCTTTATGCGTGTTGAAGTTTGCGTACTCAACCATCACGCGACGTCCTTCGCCAACCGATGACTGACCAAACTTTTCTCCGCGGGCAACGATCTCACTCATTACTTCGGCTCCATAAACCTCCATGTCAAAAAAGAAGTTCACGTATGGTCCGCGCGACGAGATCTTCTTTATCATTCCCTTTGGTCCGATTTTTGCGGCGAGTTCGGTCGCTATCTCAGCTGGATTTCGCTTCATTCCTTTCGCTAGTGTAAAACAAGGGAACGCTGCGTCGCCAAATTCTGGCTGCGGCGGAACCTCTAACTCCTCGAATGTAGGAGAGTAAGTTTTTCCAATCGCACCCTTCAATGCCTTGAGCACTTCCAGACGCGCGCGCGTATATGCGTATTGTTGATCCATATTAAACGAGCTTAACAAAATGCCTCTTTCCCTTCTGAAGGATACCAAGCTCTGCGTTCGCTTTGATATCTGTGACTTTCTCATCCTTCATCTTAACCCCACCCTGTTCAATAGCCCGCCGGGCCTCTGATTTCGATGAACACAATTTTGTTTCAACCAAAATATCTACGATCGAAGTTCCAAGAACGAGTTTATGCTTTGGCATATCCTTTGGCGCCTCTTTGTTCTTGAAGACACTTACAAAACTCTCCTGAGCTGCGTCTGCCGCTGCGGAGTCGTTGTAAATGCGAACGATCTCCCAAGCAAGTCGCCCCTTCGCAGCACGAGGATCGGGCTCAAGCTCTTTCTTAAGCTCGGCCAGCTTCTCGACTGACAGGTCTGTAGTCATCTCAAACGTCATCCAGATAACCTCATCAGGTAACGTCATGATCTTTCCGTACAAATCCTCTGGCGACGAGTCTATGTTGATCGCGTTCCCTTCGCTCTTTCCGATCTTGCGACCAGATGCGTCTGCGATCAGTGGACGGGTCAAAACACCCTTCTCTTTTCCTTTAGTTTTCTTCATCAATGTTCGTCCAACCAACATGTTGAACGTCTGATCCGTTCCACCAACCTCAAGATCAACATCCATCGATATCGAATCATATCCCTGCATCAACGGATACATAAACTCATGCAATCCAATTGGCCGCCCTTCCTTTATACGGTCCTGAAACATGTCGCGCTCCATCATTTGCTGCACCGTGAAGTTTGATGCGAGCTTTATGACGTCTGCGAAGTTCATTTTCTCCAACCATTCATGATTGTACTTTATTGTGATCGGATTTTCTGGATAATCAAAGATTGCTCGAGTCTTCTCCTCGAACCCTTTCGCGTTTCGCTTAGTCTCTTCGATAGTTAACGGCTTGCGAGACTCGGCCTTACCCGTAGGATCGCCTAGAGTCGCCGTGAAAGTTCCCATCAACAAAATAACCTCGTGTCCGAGTCTCTGGAACTCACGCATCTTCCACAACTGCACAGTGTGCCCGATGTGAATGTCAGTCGTCGTTGGGTCCCATCCGAGATACAGACGTAGTCGTCGCCCGCTCTCAAGCTCACGACGTAACCATTTATCATTTGGGTAAATTGTATCGACTCCACGCGTAAGAACCTCGTCAATGCGAGATTTTTCTGTGATGATGTTGGTTTTCTTTTTAAACATACTATTTCAATGCACCGAGCTGTTCCTCTATCGCTTGTTTGCGAGCTGAAGCTTCGTCGAGCTTCGCCTGCTCTTTCGCGATAGCGGCCTCTGGTGCGTTATCTGTGAATCCTTTGTTGCCAAGCTTCTTCTCAACGCTCGTAACGTAAACTGCAACGCCATCGAGTTCTTTCTGAAGCCGGACCTTCTCTGCCTCGGTGTCGATCAACCCTGCAAGCGGAATATAAATCGTCACTCCACCGGCAATCGCAGATATCGAGTCCGCTGGTTTCGCAGCGTCTCCCGAGATCGTAAGATTCTCAATCCCAGCGAGTCTATGCAACATTTCCTTCAACTCAACAATCGGCTCAAGGTCATCCCCTACAATAACGGCATTAACTTTCTTGTGCCGCTCAATCCGGTGTGATGCTCGTGCAGCTCGTATCGCGGAAACGATGTCTTTAGCTCGCTCGAATGCACCTGAACCAGCCTCGGCCGAGATCTCGACCGGCCAATCCTCAATCAACAACATCTTGTCCGATCCGAACGACTCCCAAAGCTTGGTAGTCACAAACGGCATGAACGGATGCCACATCTTCAAGATTGCCTGCAACGTGTACAGCAAGATCGCTTCCGTAGATTCCTTGAGCTTCTCATCCTCCAACTGAACCTTCGCAACTTCAACATACCAGTCAGCAAAGTCACCCCATGTAAACTCACGCAACTCCTCACCAGCCTGCGAAATTGCAAACTGAGGCTCGTCGAGCTTCTCGGAAACGCTCGCGATCGTCTTGTTGAGCTTACTCAAGATCCAAGTATCAGCTTCTGTTTTCGCCTCAGGTTGATCGGACACAAGTTTCGCATCGCCAACACTCATCAACACGAACCGAGCAATATTCCAAAGCTTGTTCGTAAAGTTTCTGAAGCCCGCGATTTTTTCTTCGGACAATCCAGTATCGTTACCAGGGGACATTCCCATCACCAGCGACAACCTCGTCGCATCCGTTCCGAACTTAGCTTTCATTTCAAGTGGGTCGATGATGTTGTCGAGCGACTTGCTCATCTTACGTCCTTGATCATCGCGAACCATCCCGTGCAAGTAAACATACTTAAACGGAACCTCTCCGAGAGCATACGTCGTCATCAAAATCATCCTCGCAACCCAGAAGAAAATAATATCGCGCCCGGTTTCAAGCACAGTCGTTGGATGGAAGGCGTCAAGATCGGCATTAGACTCATCAGGCCATCCCAAAGTTGAGAAAGTCCAAAGTCCAGATGAAAACCAAGTGTCTAACGTGTCAGAATCTTGTTCCCAACCCTCTCCGTCTGGTGCGTCCATGCCAACATATACTTCGTCACCCCTGTACCAAGCTGGGATCCTGTGTCCGTACCAAAGCTGGCGCGAAATACACCAATCACGCAAGTTATCGATCCAGTGAAAGTAGGTCTTCTCAAACCGATCTGGAATAATCGATATCTCATGTGAACGAACAGCATGCTGCATCAACGACTTCAACGTAACCGCCTGCCCATTATCGAGTCCGGCAATCGGTCGTCGAGCTGAAGCCTTGTATGAAAACTCTTTATTCACATCAATAAACCATTGCAACTTCGGCAAAGGCTCAATGACCGCACCTGTTCTCTCGGCAGTAGAAATATTCTGTGAGATCTCTTCTTCGTTTCCTAGAAGATCGTTATCTTTCAGCCACTGCACGACAAGGTCACGAGCTTCAAGCGTCGTCTTTCCTGCCACGATTGATCCCGCAGCCTCTGTCATATTCGCATCTTCATCAATAACCTGGATCATCTCAAGATCGTGTCGCTTTGCCATCTCGGCATCAACGGGGCTGTGAGCAGGCGTCACACCAAGAGCACCTGCACCAAAGCTGTCGTCAACCTCATGGTCGCCAATAACTTTGAGCTTTAGTTTTGACCCTGCGAACTCTGTCTCAAAAACCTCACCAATATATTTCTTCCATCTACCCTCAGGGTGCACCGCTATAGCCGTGTCCCCAACCTTTGTCTCAGGTCGAGTCGTCGCTATCGTCAACGGAATGTCTTTACTGTACTTGAATGTGTAAAGCTTTGCAGTTCGCTCCTTGTGCACGATCTCGTCGTCAGATATCACGGTCTGTCCAACAGGATCCCAGTTGATAACGCGGTGGCCACGATAAATCAACTTATCATCGTACATCTTCTTAAACATTGTACGCACCGCAAAGTTTCGCTTTGCATCAAGTGTAAACGCTTCACGCGTCCAATCTATCGAGCTCCCCATTTCTCGCACCTGATGGTTAATCGTCGCACGACTACCTTCAACAAATTTATCAACGCGCTTCAAAAACTCATCGCGTCCAAGATCATGGCGAGTCTTCCCCTCTTCTTTTTGTAAAATCTTCTCTACTTTCACCTGCGTTGCAATCGCCGCATGATCTGTCCCCGGCAACCACAAAGTTTTCTTTCCACGCATTCGCTGAAAGCGTGTCATGATATCCTGAATCGCCAACATCACAGCATGTCCCATGTGAAGTGTTCCTGTTGCATTTGGTGGTGGCAGGACCATTGAAAAAACCTCCTTGCGGTCTCCCGGGAGGTTTTCTGGTGTATACAAACCACTCTCGCGTTCCTTTAACGCAATGTCGTCCTCGTGTTGTGACGGCTCGTAAGCCTTTGGAAGTTCTATTTTATTGCTCATACTGTTCCGAAATCGTACCTAATTTTAGCGATTTCATCAATGATGAAGGTCAATTTCAAATTGCGAACCTTGTCATTGCGACGAATGGAAGCAATCCCTATAAGTAATCTCGAGCATCCTGAATCCGAATCGTTACCCGTGCATCGTACCGAACGAGATTGCTTCGTGCCTCGCAATGACAAAATTACGCCAACTGCCGTTCCTTAACTCGCTCTACCAACTTTGGAATAATCGTTTTCTCGGCCTCCAGTATGGATCGATCCGTGAAACATACTCGCGCAATATCACCCGTACCATTTGGTTTAAACGGAAGTGCGAGCTCCAGACTATCCATTCCGCGACCAGTCGATACAATTCCACAGACATGTTTATCGCGATCCTCATAAAGGATGACAACAACCTCTGCTTCTGGCGCGTTGCGGATCAACTCGTCAATGACATCTCCAAGATCCTCTTCCTTTGCACCGGCGTGCAGGAAGTCTTGACGCGATAACACACTCCAGACCATCTTCACAGAAGTATCTGACTTGAGTCGAGCGAGAGTTCGTCCCCACAATCGCAATGTCTCGACCGAGCGAGTTCTGAACAGATTGTCGACAATCTCCTCTCGTCTTCCGCCCTTCTTAAGCAAGAAGCTCGCGTGCTGCAATGTCTTTGGAGTTACATTGATAGATTTGAAACTTTGCGTCTTGGCGATCATCCCTGTTAAGAGGTGTGTCGCTATGTGCTCGTCGATCAACTCATTGTCCCAAGAGTTGAACATCTGATAAAGGACCTCGCCGTTACTCGTAGACGTGAGGTCCACGATGTTGATCTGACCAAAATGTTCGTTCGCAGGCAGGTGGTCGATGTTCAATATCGGTGTGTTGTAAAAGAAAGCGTTGTTATCGAGAAATAGTTTTCCGAGTGACTCAAGATTCGAAGCACCGATCGTGATAATCAGGTCGTACTTGTACGAACTCGTCTTGCTCCCCAGATCCTTCTCAGTCCAAAAACCAGAACGCGGTGTTATGTACACATGCAGCTCACCGTCTTCAACATCGTAAGACAGCTCTTCAACTCGAGTTTTATCTACCTTCAAAGTAATAACAAATTTTTGTAGCTGACCAAAAGCTCCTCGTACACGGTCAACAGGTTTCAAAAAATCTAGACGTTTTGGCAGCATACCGTCAGCTGCAACAACATCTAGGGGTTTGTTCATTTTCTTAGCAATATGAGCCAAAGCGACCGCCGCAGCGTACCCATCCTCGCCACAACCATGAGGTAGCACGACAACAGGACGCTTGCTGCGCTTTAGGACCTCAAAAGATTGTTTATGAAGTGGGAGAGACATATTGGGGTTGCTTTTTATGCAATAAAGAACATTATAACGATTTTCGATATCCGTCAAGAAAAGAAACACAGCCCGAGAGGGCTGGTTGTCGTCGTAAGGGGTATCAGCGGATCATGGCTTCCGTGAGATCGTCCATGTCTATGGCGAGAAGCAGGTCGTACAGGAACCTCCTCTTGTTGCTCGACTTCAAATGACCGTTTGGCCAGAGATTCTGACTCTTGAGCAGAAAGTCGACATCAAATACCACATCGGCCAACACTCCGGAATTCGCCCGAAGGCAGATGTGATACACGCGCAGGTCGTACGGATACAACTCCATTGCCACGGCGCTGTGATGGCCTTCGCCTGACCAGATTACCGCGACTTCGCCACCGAACAACTCCACCAACTTCTCTTTGAGCTTCCTCCAGGAATAGTTGAACTTCGGTGGTTCGGTGCTGCGACGCGACTCACTCGCTGCTCCAAGCCTGATCACCTCCATGATGTTCAGTGCAAGGATCAAGTCTCGCACGCGGAACTTGTTCCTCCAGTCGTCTTCTGGATTCTTCTTTACCGTCTGGTCTCGAAGTCTTGCCACAGCGGCACCTCCCTTGATCGTTGATGTTGAGAGATCCACACACATCAGGGATGCATATGTGAATATCCATATACAACCAAATTTAACCCATTTTGTCAATGCAAAACAAAAAACCAGCACAAGGCTGATTTTCACTACCCAACTCGTCTCGATTGCTGGCAATGCTGGCGCGGACGCGCAGAAGGGCGTCCCTACATTCTAGAATTGCGAGAACAGTCGAGATGAACTCGGTGGTGCGCATATCTGGATTCGAACCGGAGACCTCCACAATGTCAATGTGGCGCTCTAACCAACTGAGCTATATGCGCGAATTGTACAAGCCATAGCGAAGTTGGCCTCTAGACCAACTGCCGTGTCCGCCGAAGCTTTTGCGTAGGAGGGCCGTGTCCGTCCGTAGCTGGTAAGCGAAGGCGGGAGCTATATGCGCGTGTTTGCGATATTAGCAACGGCGCCTACTGGTGTCAACGATCACCCTCCGTAGACTCCTTACCTCTATCGTACCAAGTAGCCTCTTTGCTTCTTGATAGCAACATGATCACCCATCCCGCAATAAACGTCCCAATGAATCCTGCGATGAGGCCTAGTAGTATTCCAACAAACCCCAAACCTCCAATCACCACAACCGCTTCCCCTACACTCGAAGCCTCTGGCATCTCACCGGTAGCACTTGCTGCCCAGAATATTCCGAGCCTTGCCGCCATGTAACCAGCCAGGGCCGAGACTATCGTGTACAAACAGCTGAAACGTACGCGCTTCATCTTCCCTGGTCGAACAAAACTTATTACAGAAAAAACAACCCCACCAAAGATCCAATAGACCAAAAACCAAAGGAAGGTGAGTATTACCGATAAAGTTCCGATTTCTGTGAGCATGGGATGATTATAGCACAAATTATTTTCAATTTTGCAATTCGGCAATCGAAAATTCCACATCACACATATACTCAAATACGCTCACTCTCGTTCTAACCTCGACCTTGAACAAAACCCCATATTACGCTATGATCCTGGTCGCAAGGGTACATAGCTCAGCTGGTTAGAGCACCGAGCTTATATCTCGGCGGTCCCAGGTTCAAGTCCTGGTGTACCCACCAAAAATGCACGACGAAAGTCGTGCTTTTTTGTATCTAAACAGTCTTCCCATGACAAAAGTCCAGATTTGTGGTAGCTTTGGCTAATGAAGACAGAAAACACACAAATTATAGACAGTTTCGACGCCAAAAAGCGTCTGGATGTTTGGCTTGCCATACAGACCGATGTATCTCGATCCAAGATCCAAAAGTATATAAAGAAGGTGGGAGTAAAGAAAAACGGTGAATTGATCTCTGTTCCCCATCACTTCCTAGATGAAGGTGACAAAGTGGAGATCCCAAAGTCTTTTGATATCAAAGAAGAGGATCTACTCGTGAAGCCTAACCTTGAGGAAACGGCTACGATGAAGATCAAGAAAGAGAAAAAAGGAAAGAAGGTGGACTTCAAGATTATTTTCGAGAACAAGGACGTGATCGTGGTCAATAAAGATGCCGGAGTGCTCGTTCACCCAACAGATTCCTCTGATGAGGAGACTCTGATGGACGCCGCTATCGCATACGACCCCAAAATCGCAACCGTTGGCGATAAGCCTGAGGAGCGAGCAGGGATCGTCCACCGCCTCGACCGTATGACATCTGGTGTCATGATCATCGCGCGAAACCAAGAGGCCTTCTTGGACCTCAAGAACAAATTTGCAAGACGATTTGTGCGCAAAAAGTATCGCGCCCTTCTCAATGGAGACCTAGACAAAGATCACGAGGTTATCCGTTTCAAGATCGCACGCTCAAAGGACCTTGGCCGCATGGTCGCTCGTCCAGAACAGCAGCCAGGAAAGGAAGCGGTCACCGAGTTCAATGTTTTAGAACGATACGCAAACGCAACCGAGGTGGACATCGACATGCACACTGGACGCACGCATCAGATCCGCGCCCACTTCCATGCGCTTGGAAACCCCGTAGTTGGAGACGAGCTCTACTTAATCCGAAAGCAGAAGACTATCAAGCTCGATCGCCTATGGTTGCACGCTTACCACCTAGAGCTATCGCTCCCAGGTGAAAACAAAGCGTCTGTCTTCACAGCGCCCGTACCACAAAAACTAACAAAGCTCACAGAATCACTTCACAAGATATGATCATAACCATCGCCGGATACCCAGGGTCAGGAAAATCGACCGTGGGAAAGATCCTTGCCGAGAAGCTCGAGTACAATCGGTATTCAATGGGCGATCTTCAACGCAATCTCGCAAAGGAGCACAACATGACCCTGCAGGAATGGCAGACTCATGAAGAGGGTGATGATAAATTTGATCGTGAGCTTGATGAGAACCAGCGAAAGCTCGGACTCAGCGAAGATAACTTTATTGTGGACGGGCGGTTATCGTGGTTCTTCATCCCCCACTCCCTGAAAGTATTTCTAAATGTTGATCCTCAGGAAGGAGCTCAACGAATATACGAGCACGCCAAAGATGGTGATCGTCCAAACGAGAACGAGTATGAGTCCATTGAACAGGTCGCAAAAGATGCAAAAGCTCGCATTGACTCAGAAAACAAGCGATTCATGGACTATCATGAGACCAATTGGGACGATAAAGAGAAGTTCGACCTAGTCATCGACACAACAAACATAGGCCCAGAGGAGGTTGCAGCACAAATCATTGACAAAATGGCCGATTCGAAGTAGAGTGCGCCTACTAATTGCAATATATATGAGTGAAGAAAAGAACACACAACCTGAAGACGAGAAGGAGGTGAAAGCTCCTGAGGCTGTGGAGGAGACAGCTAAAGTGGTTGAAGAGGCTCCAGCAGAAGTTGAAGTTAAAGAACTTCCATACCGAAACCTAAAGCCAGGAATGGTTGTACGTGTTCACGAGACTATCAAGGACGTGAATGCAAAGGGCGAGGAACGAAGTCGTGTACAGGTTTTCGAGGGAACGATCCTTGGATTCAGCGGTGCAGGTATCACACGAACCATGACAGTACGAAAAGTATCGAATGGATTCGGAGTTGAGAAGGTTTACCCTCTCTCATCACCACACGTTGGAAAGGTAGAGGTCGTCCGAGCACAGCGCACACGACGAGCAAAACTATGGTTCCTACGAAAGGGATTCAAGCGCCGACTTAAAGAGGTTAAGACAGCGTAAGATTTTCAGGAAAGATCAAAACGACCCCGCTCTTCTCGAAGGGCTGGGTCATTTTTGTTATAATGTTTTCATTATGACGCAGGACGTTGCTCAGCATCACATTCTTGAGACAAGTAACATCGCCGGGAGGATCTTTGGCGACAATCTTTTTGTGCCAACGCAGGTCGCTATGCATGCCGCTGAACAAAATGCCGATCTCGTGGAGCCGATATCACTCATTGCCGACGAGCTCACCGACCTAGCGCTCAACGCATTACACAACAGCGCATCGGCTCGCCAACGCGCCAGCAAGCTCGACAACAACCTCGTACTCGCCTTCCTGTCACTCGGCCGTATGAGATTTGATCACTCCGTCTACACGTCGTTCAGGAACAATGTGCGGGAAGCCGTTATCGACAGCATCAATGCACCAGACGCCATCTTTGCACTCAGAGACTTGCTGATACTACCAAGACACTCTCGCGGCCTTTCCTACAAACATCACATACTCGACCTTCACGATGCGGTCGATCTCGACCCTACGCCATCGCACATTCGACTCAATGATCTGTTGCGAAGCACCGTGGGACACATAGCAAGCTTCGGCGCTGATGCCCGAAACGGATCGATGCTGATGAACAACGTCGAGTACGTCATCGTGCACCGTAATCACGACAACGGGACGAGCTTCCAGATCACGCGAGGCGCACATGGCGCGTCAACAGAGATACTCCACACTCAACCTTATACAAAAATAGCGACGCGGTAATCCGCGTCGCTATTTATTTTATGCTTTTACTTTCTTGCCCTTCACGGCAGGCTTTTTTGCCGCAGGCTTCTTTGATGTCTTCTTTCTACTGATCTCTTCTTTCAGATACTGACCAGTGATACTCTCCTTCACCTTCATAATCTCCTCAGGAGTTCCCTGAGCAACCACCTTTCCTCCGCGGATTCCACCATCAGGTCCCATATCGATAACGTAGTCGGCTGACCGGACAACATCCAAATCATGTTCCACCATCAATACAGTGTTTCCTTTCTTCACTAGTCGATCCAGCACGTCGAGCAACCGTTTAATGTCATCGAAGTGTAAACCAGTTGTAGGCTCGTCCAAAATGTACAAAGTCTTTCCGGTTGCTCGTCGCGACAACTCGGTAGCGAGCTTAACACGCTGTGCCTCTCCACCTGACAATGTGGTCGCTGATTGACCAAGCTTTATATACCCAAGACCAACCTCGTGCAGCACGTTCAACTTGTCGTAAATCGCAGGAGTACTTGCAAAGAATCGCCGACCCTCCTCAACTGTCATAGCGAGAACGTCTGCAATATTCTTTTGCTTGTAATGAATCTCGAGCGCTTCCGCATTGTACCGCTTTCCACGACACTCGTGACAGTCCACATAAACATCTGGCATGAACTGCATCTCGATCCGCTGCATTCCGTCTCCTCCACATGGCTCACATCGCCCTCCGCCCTTAACATTGAAAGAGAACTTTCCAGCATCGAACCCTCGCATCTGTGCCTCTGGTGTTCCAGCATAGAGCTCACGAATAGTAGTGAACACCCCAGTATATGTAGCGGGGTTTGATCGAGGCGTGCGACCAATCGGAGACTGGTCAACCGTTACAACCTTGTCGATGTTCTCGATTCCCTTAATCTCTTTGTGTTCTGCTGGGTAATCCTTAGCTCTGTAAAAATGCTTCGACAGCGCCTTTCCAAGGATATCGAGTACCAATGTCGACTTCCCAGAACCAGATACTCCCGTCACACAAACCATCACTCCCAACGGAATCTCTACATCAACATTCTGCAGGTTGAATGCGTTGGCTCCAATAATCTTAATCTTATTCTTCTTTGGCTTTCGTCGTTTTGCAGGAACTGGAATCGACTTTCGCCCTGTTAGATAATCACCAGTCAAAGACTCGTCACATCGCGCAAGATCTTCCGCAGTTCCCTGTGCAATTATTTCTCCGCCATAAACTCCGGCACCAGGACCGACATCAATAATGTGATCAGCCGCGCGCATCATCGCAAGATCATGCTCAACAACGATCACAGTATTCTCACCATCGCGCAAAGTCTTGATCGTGTCGATCAACTTGTCGTTGTCTCGCTGGTGCAGACCGATAGACGGCTCATCGAGGATGTAAATCACACCAGACAAACCTGTTCCTAGCTGTTTCGCCAAGCGCACGCGCTGAGATTCACCACCGGACAATGTCACGGCTGAACGATCAAGCGTCAAATACGACAACCCAACGTTTATAAGATTTGAAAGACGGCGTATCACCTCTTTCTTAACGTTTTCAATGACTTTGCGTTCAATTTCGGTAAGCTCAGCGTTATCGTCACCCGTCGCCACACCCTCAAAGAACGACAATAACTCATCCAAAGGAATCTGCACGAGCTCATGGATGTGCTTGTCAGCAACTCTCACAACAAGGCTCTCCTGTCGTAGTCGCTTTCCATCACACTCAGGACACTCCATCGAACGCATGTAAGTCTCGAGCTCTTTGCGAACGTAATCAGAATCAGTTTCTCGATATTTAGCATCAAGCATTCCAACTACACCTGGGAACATCAACTTCTTCCCTCCTACTACGTATTCCTCCTGATCTGTTCCATTAAGTATGAGTCTCAACTTTGAAGCAGAGAACTTATTCAAAGGTGTATGTATATCAAATTTATGTTTCTTCCCAACAACCTCGAGCAGCTTCAAATACGCTGTCGAGTTACCTGCAATCCGACTCCAAGGTTTCACAGCACCCTCAGCTAACGTGAGTCGTTTGTTTGGAATCACGAGCTCTGGTTCAAGTACGAGCTTCACTCCTAGGCCGGTACATTCTGGACACGCACCGTGTGGCGAGTTGAACGAGAACATGTTTGGCTGGAGGCTTGGAAGCGACCGACTACACTCAGGACACACCAAGGCTTGTGAATACAATTTGTCTTCACCGGTATCATCGCGCATCACTGTAACCATTCCGTTACCAAGATCAAGAGCGATCTTAAGCGTCTCAAGCATCGCTTCACGAGGAACATCCTGTCCTTCTGTGAATCGTGCTGTAACGATATCGATATCGTGCAATTTCTTCTTATCCTTACGCATTGCCATCAGCTCGTCGATGTCCATAAGCAGCCCATCGTATCGCGCAGACTTGTAACCGGACTGGTCGGCCGCAACTAGAACCATTTTGTGCTCACCCTTCTGACCGCGCACCATTGGCGCCAACAAGAAAACGTCTGACACCTCAATGACTTTCAAAATCGCATCTGCAATCTGTTCAGCAGTCTGCTCTGTTACGGGAATATGACACTCTGGACAGTGTGCCTGACCGGCTCGCGCATACAAAACACGCATAGAGTCGTAAATCTCTGTAACCGTTCCCACAGTTGATCGTGGGTTTGTTGAAGCCGTTTTTTGATCAATCGCAATAGTTGGAGAAAGTCCGGTAATCTCCTCAACATCTGGCTTGTCCTGAAGCTCCAAAAACTGTCGCGCATACGAAGAAAGACTCTCCATGTACCGGCGCTGCCCCTCCGCATAAATAGTATCGAATGCGATAGATGACTTACCGGAACCAGAAAGTCCCGTAACAACAGTGAACTTCCCCTTAGGAATGTCCACGTCTATATTTTTCAAATTGTGTACTCGCGCTCCTCTTACGCTGATGAAGTCTGACATAGAATTGCCGGCAATTCGGTGAGGTTAATGCATCACCGCGAAATCTTATTGAAATTTCTGCGATGACTACTAAGCGTCGTCGACAATATCACATAGTTAGACATGTGGCAAGTGTAGAAGGTGGACGCGATAATCATAAGATCGTCCCCTTGTCAAATATTCACCCTTTTTTTTTAATTTACGACAAAAGACCCTATTCACTGGGGCCTATCGACCATAAATTATGACTGATCTGGCTTTTTCACCTAACAACTTCTGAATATCTTCTATTATCTGATCCAACCGGTAGCCAGATTTTGTGTTATAATTTCACCATGAGACTGATCGAGATCACACCTCCAGTAGACGTAACAGAGCCGATGACACCTACACCTCCAAAGAAAGGTGGCAAGAAAAATACTGTCCTAATGATCCTGCTGGGAATTTTGACACTGCTGGCGCTCGCCTTCTTATGGCGTACGGTCTTTTTCTATGTAGCTATCGTCAGAGGGGATGCGGAACCGCCAACATCATTTACGGCAGCGCTCACTAGAGACGCGTCCGTGACTGCGCCACTACTTGAAAGTGATGTTGACTCCCTCGCCATTGCCACGCTAGACGATCCGCACATCGGACAGGATCCGGACAAAGCGCTGTTGACGATAGTGGAGTTTGCCGACTTCGGGTGTCCGTTCTCACGAGAAGCTAGCTACATTGTCCGAGCGCTCGCACAACACACCGACGTTGTCTCGTACGTATATCGTGATTTCCCTATCGTCGACCTGCATCCAAACGCAGAATGGGCCGCCGAAGCTGGAGAATGCGCTCAGGATCAAGATCGATTCTTTGACTATCACGACAAGATGTACCAAAACCAGTTCGACCTCTCTCCAATTAAGCTCAAACAATACGCACGTGAGATTGGACTCGACGGATCACAGTTTGATACGTGCTTAGACTCACGAAAACATAAGACCGAAGTGGAGGAAGACAGGTTTGCAGGAATTGAGGCCGGAGTAAGCGGGACGCCAACGTTTTTCTTCAACGGAAAGCGTATTGAGGGGTCTATTCCGCAAGATATCTTCAACACTTTACTTGATCGATACAAACAGCTAGGCGAGTTGCAGGACACGGGGGTCTAGGATTGACAAAAATGCCTAATTTTCGTACTATCTGCTCATCTGAAATATGCGAATTGCGCATTGAATTAACCCGAATATGGAAACATTTTTCAACGTTACGCTAATTATCCTCTCAGTACTCCTAATGCTATCTGTATTGCTACAGCAGCGTGGATCCGGTCTTGGAGCAGGCTTTGGAGGTGATTCAGCCGTCTTTACAACAAAACGAGGAGCTGAAAAAGTACTATTCAACACAACAGTTGTGCTTGCAATACTTTTCTTCGGCCTTTCTCTTGCCCGCGTGATCGTCTTCTAATTGAATAGCGAATGGTCTTCAATAGGGATCAATCGCAATCTTTCTGTGTCCGACGACAAATCTAACAATCCATTTTCTAGATTCAAGAAACGCTCTCATAAGTCATCACCAGTGAAGTCTGGTGCTGAGCACAAGAAGAGATTTCTTAGAGCACAAAAAGCCACGCGACGTTTTCCATCGTTCGCACAGTGGACGCATCTTCCACGGCTATTAAAGGCATCCGAACAGAAACTGTTCATGGGAGCGTCTATTCTTGGCGCGCTCTCAATCGCTGCCCTTATTGTTTGGGGTTACACAACGAACCTATCAGTACAGCCTGCGAGAGGCGGGTCTTACACAGAAGGACTCGTTGGTTCTCCGCAGTTCATTAATCCACTTTATTCAAGCGCGAGTAGTGTCGATCAAGACATTGCTAGGCTTGTGTATTCCGGATTGATGAAGTGGGACCCAACAGCAGGACTGATTCCAGACCTAGCAGAGTCTTATACCATCAGCGAAGATGAGACGGTATACACCTTCTCTCTTCGATCAGATGCGACATGGCACGACGGCACAGCCGTGTCACCAAGAGACGTGATATTTACATTTAACGCTCTACAAAGTCCTGAATACAGAAGTCCCTTGCTTGGATCTTTCCAAGGAGTGTCAATTGAACAGGTAGATGAGCGCACAGTATCGTTTATACTCGATGAATCGTTCGCTCCATTTCTTTCAACACTGTCTGTTGGCATTATGCCTGCTGACTACTGGGGAGACCTTGATCCACAAACAACGCGTCTTGCTGAACGAAACCTAAGGCCAATCGGAAGTGGACCTTACGAGTTTAGCGAGTTCGAGAAGGATAAGCGTGGAGTAATACAATCCTACACACTAACGCGTTACCCAAAGTACTACGGAGGACCCGCGTATATAGAGGACATTACATTTAAATTTTACCCAACAGTTGAAGCTGGAATCGAAGCGATCAAGAGCAAGAGAGTCGAGGGACTTGCAGTTGCACCTAAAGATCGCGTAGAGGAGGTTGAAAATTCAGATGTTCAGGTGCTCAACCCTAGCTTACCTCAGACTACGGCACTCTTCTTTAACATAAAGAAGGGGCTACTTGCCGACACCAAGTTAAGAAAGGCTTTAGCGATTGCGACTGACAAAGACGTGATAGTTGACGAGGTTCTTAACGGAGAAGCGGAAGTGACGCATACGCCAGTTGCTTCAAACTACACAAAGGAAACTGCCGCATACGACAACCCAACGCCATTCAACATCGACCAAGCAAGAACCCAGTTGAATGAGTTGGGATGGACACTGCATGAAGGAGAAGATATCCGACGCAAAGGCGAGACCTCTCTAGAGCTCACCATCACTACGGTTGATGAGACCGAGACAGTCGCAGTAGCTAACAACATTGCGGAGCAGTGGAAGCTTGCGGGTGTGCGTGCAAACGTGCGGACCATAGACCCAACCGTTTTCCGAAACGAGGTTTTGGTTGATCGCGACTACGAAATATTGTTGTCTGGAATCCTTATGGGAAGCGACCCGGACCTTTACCCGTTCTGGCATAGTTCACAAATCGCACACCCCGGATTAAACTTGTCCCTGTTTGGAAACCGAGCTGCAGACGAGGCTATTGAAAGCGCGCGACAGACAAGCGATATTGAAACTCGCAAAGACCTTTACGAAGAACTGACAGTTATCGTGAATGAGGTCGTACCTGCGGTGTTCCTATATCGGCCAACATACACTTACGTTACAAATGACAAAATCAACGGCATCGATCTTGATGCAATAGTTTCTCCTGCTGACCGGTTTGGTCAGATCAACCAGTGGTTCATAAAAACAAAGAAGGGCTTTAGGCGCTAGACGCGAACACGCGCTAGCGACATGCGGATGTGGCGGAATGGTAGACGCGCTAGTTTCAGAGACTAGTGTTCGCAAGGGCGTGAGGGTTCGAGTCCCTCCATCCGCACCACCGAGCTCAGCTCGGCCGTTCTAGTAATGCTAGAACCCAGCATTTGCTGAGTCTCTTACGAGGCTCGTCGAATATTGGTTTAACATTAAATTAACTATATATATTATTAGGCATCTGAGATGCCACAAACTGTTTTATTTATGACAGAAAAAGCAAAGCACCGCCCGGCGGCAAAGCCGCGGCCAAAGGCAAGGGGGCCTCGTCCCTCAAAGAGTCACCCTCCGCGTAAAGGAGGATCAAAGCGACCACCGCGACGTCGACAAGGCGGACACAAGGGTCCAGCACGGAAGAAATCATCTAATCACAATGAAGTGAAGATGGTCCATCCAAAGGAGATAAAACCACCCGCAGAAGGTATTCTTCGAGTCGTTGTACTTGGAGGGTGTGAAGAGGTTGGTCGTAACTGTACCCTTTTGGAATACGGTGACGACATCATCATGATCGACATGGGACTGGAGTTTCCAGAGGAAGACATGCCAGGAGTCGACTACATTATCCCAAACATGGCGTATGTCCGTGGAAAAGAAAAGAAAATTCGAGGTGTGATTATCACCCACGGTCACTACGACCACATCGGTGCCATCCCTCACGTTCTTCCGCACATTGGCAACCCAATGATTTACGGACTTCCTATTACAAATGCGATTATTCGCAAACGTCAGACAGACTTCCGAACACCAAAGCTCAACATCAAAGATCTTAAGATCGACAGCAAGATTAAGCTTGGAAAGTTTGAAGTTTCATTCTTCCACATCAACCACAATATCCCAGATGCTGTTGGAATTCTCGTAAAGACACCTACAACAACACTCGTTCACACCGGTGACTGGAAGTTCGACTTCCACCCGGTTGGAGAAGCATCTGCCGACTTCCAAGCAATGGCAATTCAAGGTGCCGAGGGAGTTGATGTTTTGATGGGAGACTCAACGAATGCATCCGTTCCAGGACACACGATCTCAGAGAAGATCGTTGGAGAGGAAATTGAACGAATTATCGAGAAGTCACCAGGACGACTGATCATCGGAACGTTCGCTTCCCTGCTCTCACGAGTTAAGCAGATTATTGAGCTTGCCGAGAAGCACGGAAAGGTTGTTGCAGTTGAAGGATACTCAATGAAGACCAACGTTGAGATCGCCAAGGAAGTTGGATTCATCAAATGTAAAGCAAGCACGTTGATCAAGTCTAATCGCATGGATGATTATCCGGACGACAAGGTGATCGTGTTGTGTACTGGAGCGCAGGGCGAGAAGAACGCCGCGCTTATGCGTATTGCAAACAACGAGCATCGATTCGTGAACATCCGCGAGGGTGACACAGTCGTATTCTCGTCATCAATCATCCCAGGTAACGAGTCGTCAGTGCAGCGAGTGTACGATACTCTTTACCGACGTGGTGCAAAGGTTATTAACTACAAGATGATGGACGTACACGCCGGTGGTCACGGGCGACAAGAGGACATCAAGTTGATGATCAGTCTGTTCCAGCCAAAGTACTACGTGCCGATCGAGGGTTCACACTTCATGTTGAAGGACAACGCGGAAATTGCCTACTCTCTTGGGTGGGATAAGGACCACGTGTTCGTGAGCGACAATGGACAGATCATGGAGTTCAAGGGAGACAAGGGTCTTCTAAAGAACGTTAAGGTTCCAACTCACTACGTGTTCGTTGACGGACTCGGAGTGGGAGACGTGTCTGATGTTGTGTTGCGAGATCGAAACGAACTTGCAGCCGAAGGAATGGTCGTGATCATTACAAAGATTGAAGGAGAGACAGGGAAACTTGTCGGAACACCAGACATCATCTCTCGAGGATTCGTGCACATGCGCGAGAACCGAGACTTGATCATGGGTGTTAAAGACGTTGTAGTAAAAGCGATTGTCGACAAAGACAGCGACAGCGCAGCAGACGACGACTACATACGAGCAAACATCCGCAACGACGTTGGTCAGTTCATTCTGAAGAAAACAGAACGACGACCAATGATTCTCCCAGTAGTAATCAAGGTTTAAGCTTTGACTTCAGGCATTTTTTAACATACCATAAACACATATTTATGACTGACACTGGTCACAAAAAGACTGTTGGAATTGTCCTTGGGGTGATACTGATAGTATCTATCATCGTTATCGCAGGAGCTGTCTCTTCACGTGTAATTGAACCTCCTGGTGACAGGATATCTGTCGCTGCGACTATTTTTCCTGTAGCTGACATTGTTTCGCAAGTTGGAGGAGACCTTGTAGATGTAGAGCTTATACTCGAGGCCGGTGCCTCCCCTCACACATTCGAGCTCACACCACGAAAGGCTACGAAACTGTCGAACGTTGATCGTATATTTGCTATAGGGCAAGGTGTCGACGCTTGGGCTACACAGGCTGCGAGCATTTCTGACGTGAATGTTGTAGAATTAGACCAATACACCACGTTAATGTGTGAAGAAGAATGCGACCCTCATTACTGGTTGTCGATTCCAAGAGTCATCGATATCGTTGATGACGTTGCAGACGAGCTCGCAAAGATCGACCCAAACAACGCGGAGATCTTTTCTGAGAATGCGAAGAACTACATAGAGGATCTCACCGATGCCCACAGGGACGTAGACAACATCATGCTCAATGCACCGTCACGAGACCTCATCGTCTTCCATGATAGTTGGAACTACTTTGCAACAGCATACGGACTGAACATAAGAGGGACATTCGAACCTTCACCAGGTCGCGAACCAAGTCCTCAATCATTGGCTGAGCTTGAGAGCCTAGTTATTGAATACGATATTGAGCGTGTATATAAAGAACCGCAACTCTCAGACAAGACACTTGAGCCGTTTGTTAATGACCAAGATATTGAGATAAGCATTCTGGACCCACTTGGCGGAGTCAAAGACCGAGCGTCTTATATTGACCTCATGCTATTTAACGCACATGCAATCGCAGCACCATAAACACGAACCAGAGATCATAGTTAAGCACCTTACCGTTGGATACGACGGTAAGGTGGTGCTTTCGGATCTCACTTTCGACATTCCTAAAAGAAAGATAACTGCCATTATCGGACCAAACGGTTCGGGAAAATCTACCCTAATGAAAGCGATACTTGGCATCATACCTTTCCAGAAAGGCTCGGTGACAATGAGCGGCCACGATGTAGACAAGTCCTACGGAAAGATCGGTTATGTACCGCAACGCTTTGATATCGACCAATCGTTCCCTATTACCGTAAAAGAACTCCTATCACTCGCCCAAAGTGGAGCGATCCACAAAGATCGAATGAAGGAAGTGCTTGGTGAAGTTGGACTAAACCCAGTTACGGTTAGCCGAATGCTGATTGGCGCGCTTTCTGGAGGTCAAATGCAACGCGTACTGATCGCACGAGCTATCATGACCGATCCTGATATTCTGTTTCTAGATGAACCAGCCACTGGTATCGATGTTGCAGGTGAACAATCTATCTTTGAGCTACTGGAACATCTTCAGTCAGAACATGACACTACAATCGTGATGATCTCACACGAGGTCAACCTCGTTGAAAAGCACGTCGACAACGTCGTCTGCCTCAACCGTGGACTTGTTTGCTCCGGGCCTCCGGCTAAGGCACTGTCCGACAAGGTCATGAAGGAACTTTACGGTCAGCATTACGATCGACATGATCACGACCATTAATATGCTAGAGATTTTCAGCTACCCATTCATGCAACGCGCCCTTCTCGCCGGCATAATCGTCGGCGTGCTTCTGGCTGCACTTGGAGTTTACGTTGTAGTGCGCAAAATGGCGTTCTTTGGAGACGGGATCGCGCACGCCAGCCTCGCCGGCGTTGCCATAGGCTTACTTGCCGGCTTCGCTCCCCTGCCCATAGCCATTGTATACGCGATCTTGGTTGCACTTGCGATCTACTGGTTTGAAGCGAACACGAAACTGAACTCCGACACGATTATAGGAATCTTCTTTACAGCCTCCATGGCGCTTGGAGTCGTGCTTATGAGCTTCATCCCAGGATTTCAGCCAGAGCTTATAAGCTTCCTCTTTGGAAACATTCTCAGCATAAGCACATCCGACGTCATAACCGTTGCCATACTGTCTGTAGTAATAATGACATGGCTCCTGATCTACCGTCGCCATCTTACATACATCAGCCTCGACAAAGACAGTGCAAAGATAGCGGGAATCAACTCTTCACTGCACGACATCATATTCTATATAGCGCTTGCAACAGCAGTAGTGCTCGGAGTCAAGATCCTTGGGATCATCCTCGTGTCAGCTTTGCTCCTAATACCCGCTGCCACAAGCCGCCTACTTACAGGCACCTTCAATAGCTTCTTCTGGGTCTCGATTGTCGTGAGTATGCTCTCAGTAGTTCTGGGCCTACTGCTTTCCTTCTTCCTAGATGCACCTTCGGGTGCAACAATCATACTCGTGGCTACGGCGGTCTTCTTTATGGTCGCGATTGTCACTAGAGTTAGCACCCGGTAAGCAAAAGGGGTCCATCATGGGTCCCTTTGTGATATAATCTCAACAATATGCCAAATACAAAGTTTATATTTGTTATTGGAGGAGTCATGAGCGGAGTCGGAAAAGGTGCTTCTATGGCCAGCATGGGACGTCTTTTAAAGGCAAAGGGGTTTAAGGTCACGGCAATGAAGATCGATCCCTACGTAAACGTGGACGCAGGTACAATGAATCCTATTGAGCACGGAGAAGTGTTCGTAACCGTCGATGGTGATGAGACAGATCAGGACATCGGTAATTACGAGCGCTTTTTAGATATCGACATTACGCGTGATAACTACATGACCACAGGTCGTGTGTATCAGACCGTGATCGAGCGCGAGCGTAACCTTGGGTATAACGGAAAGTGCGTTGAGGTTGTGCCTCGAGTTCCCGAGGAAGTTATTCGGAGGATCGACCACGTTGCCGAGCAGTCGAAGGCTGATTTTGTTTTGATCGAGATCGGTGGGACCGTTGGGGAGTACGAGAACATTCTATTTTTGGAAGCTCTGAGGATGATGAAGCAACGAGACGCAGACTCGGTGCGGTCAGTTATCGTGAGTTACCTTCCAGTTCCGCCTTCGATCGGAGAGATGAAGACAAAGCCGACACAGCATGCTGTTCGCGAGGCAAACCGCGCAGGAATCTCACCAGATTTCTTGATCGCTCGATCTGAGGACGAGATGGATGAGCCACGAAAGGAAAAACTCGCACGTTTTTGTGCAACTCCGATAAAACATATCATCGGTGCACCGAACGTAGAGTCGATCTATAAGATCCCTCAGAGTTTCGAGGATCAAAACTTTGGTGATTCCCTCCTGGCGTCATTCGGCATGGATCCAAAGCCTGCTGATCTGTCAGACTGGAACGAGCTAGCGGACAAGATCGGGACATTAGAGAAAGAAGTGACTATTGGAGTGATCGGAAAGTACTTCAGCTCCGGTGCGTTTGTATTGTCCGATGTTTACCTCTCGGTACTCGAGGCTGTAAAGCACGCTTCATGGGCAAATGACCGTAAGCCTGTGATTGAGTGGCTTAACTCCGAGGATTACGAGAACGATCCAAGTAAACTCAAGGACCTCAACAACCTCGACGGCATACTCATCCCTGGTGGATTTGGAACGCGTGGAATCGAGGGTAAAATCATGGCGATCAAGTACGCGCGTGAGAACAAGATCCCTTACTTTGGAATCTGTTACGGAATGCAGTGCGCGGTGATCGAGTATGGGCGTAATATACTCGGGTTTGATGACGCGAACACCGAAGAGATGAACCCTGAAGCTCACCACCTACTAATCCACTTCATGAAGGGTCAGAAGGAGAATGCAAATATGGGAAAGTTCGGTGGAACACTACGACTAGGCTCGTGGCCCGCAAAACTTAAGGCTGATACGACTACGGCTCGCGCCTATGGAGCATTGACTGTCGACGAACGTCATCGTCATCGATACGAGTTCAACAACGAGTATCGAGATCAGCTTGAGAAAGCGGGAATGACAGTGTCAGGAGAATCTCCAGATGGAGAGCTCGTAGAGATTGTAGAAATAACTGATCATCCATTCTTTGTTGGAGTACAATTCCACCCAGAATTCCAGTCCCGACCGCTATCCCCTCACCCACTTTTCAACGCTTTCATAAAAGCAGCAAAGCAGAGCTCATAGAGCTCTGCTTTTTTACAAAAAAAGTCCGTACCAGCGCGGCACGGCGTCAGTCGTTGTTGAGCTCTAGCCCCCGCTGGGGTTCGAGCCCTCGTTCTCTGCACTCATCGCGTCAATCCTGTCCTCGATCACTCTGAGCACACTCGGTCCGTCGATCTTGAGACGCAACTCGGCTCACGATCGACACGATCCAAGCTATACCTGCAACGATACCTATCACTGCACTGGCAATCCACAGGTTTGCAACAAACAAAAACGCCGACCCCCGTAGGACGACGCTTCTGCGTACGTTGGTAACTTTGTTTTTATCGTCTTGCATCTCGTTCTGCCTCTGCCTTACTGTGAATCACCCACTGATCCACAACGTCAGCAATGTCTCCCACGTTCACGACCTTGTCAGCGGCCTGAGAAGCGGCATGGACAACTCCCATTGGCACCATGTGCGCATCACCGCCTTCAATAGACACCTTTGCAGATGCCTCATCCATGAGATCGATAGCCTTATCGGGCAAATAACGACCCTTGATTTTGTCATCAGACATCTTCACCGCAGCCTCAATAGCCTCATCAGTGATCTTAACTTTATGAAACTCCTCATATGTATCACGAATGCCCATCAACATCTCTATCGCCGCTTCCTGATTAGGCTCATCGACAAGCACCGGCTGTAATCGTCGATCAAGCGCCTGATCTGGCTTGATGTACTCCTGATATTCGCTCCATGTCGTTGCTCCAAGCAATTGCATGTCTCCTCGCGCCAACGCAGGCTTGAGCACATCCGTGATCGCAAGCGACCCCTCGGCCTTACCAACTTGTTGCAGCACATGGATCTCATCAATGAACAGGATAACCTTGCGATCATAACCCTGAAGCTCCTCTAACAACCCTCGCAAGCGAGTCTCCAGCTCACCTCGAAACTTCGTATCAGATACGAGCGCGTTTACATTCAGAGAAACCAATCGCTTGCCCTTCAACTTCGCCGGCACATCTCCTTTCGCCATGCGAATCGCGAGTCCCTCAACAACCGCCGTCTTTCCAACCCCAGGCTCTCCAAGGAGCAAGGGGTTGTTCTTTGTTCGACGTAGGATGATATGTATAACGCGTTCAATCTCTTCTTCACGTCCCGCAAACGGATCCAGCTCACCTTTCTCTGCTGCCTCCGTCATGTCTGAAGTAAATGAACCAATGTTTCCCCCTTTACGCGGCCCACTGCCGCCTTTCTGCTGTTTCTGCCACATGAGGTAAAAGATCACCATCACGACAACAAGAACAGATATCTTAATGATCCATTCAGACATATACTTAGAGTGAGTCACTAATAAACTGGGTGGACTGAATTGCGGCTGATGCGCTGAAGTCCTGAGATGTGATCAGCGGAGCACCGAATGAGTAGTCCGTGTAGAATGCATCGTTAATATCGTCGATCTTTGTGTTCCATGCTATTCCGTAAAGATCGCTGGCAAGTCGCTCCGTCTCGACTGCTCGTAGGTTACCTCCTCGATTCACCGTGTACACCACGTCGGATGTAAGGAACTTCACCATTCGTGTTCCTGGTCGGTAAGTCACGTTCTGTCCAAGAGGAATTCCCGCCATTGTCTCCTTTGAGATAGTCTTCACTTCTCCGAATCCGCTGTACCATGTGAAGAATACCTTTGAGTTAGGGAATGCATGTCGAGTTCCAAGTTGACTGTGGAAGTAAACTGTTCGACATGGATGGTTAACATCGTAAGTTGCAGCCGTTGGGCAACGTAACTTAACCAAGTTGTTGTACCCGAGAGTTGTAGCGAGACCGGTTGGCACACTTCCTCCTCCACTACCACCACGCACACTCGTTCCTGAACCAGTTGTAGTGCTGCTACCTCCAGATGCGGGTGTACCGCTTCCATCAGCAGCTGTATCTACACCAGCAGACCCATCCGCTGCAGTATCCGTTGTGCCGGCACCGGCGTCTACTCCACCTGAACCATCAACACCAGCGGCGTCTCTCTTTTTCTCTTCCTCTGAGTCTTTCTTAACTTCTACAATATCGGCACCTTCCTTGTCTGCAGCCGCTCCAATGTCGTCCCGACCCTTCTTATCCTTGCCCACCTCCGAGTCAGCCTTAGCAAGCTTACGTACAATAGCGAAGCTCTTGTCTGAGTAGTCCTGTACGGTCTGCTTTGTCTCTGTGTCCAAACCTACAATTCTTATCTTCGCATTCGAGGCACTCAGGTCTTCTGGGATTGTCCAAAGTACATGGTTCTCGATTGTAGGAATGTTCTTGGCAAAGAAGCCAATCTGCTTTCCTTCTTCCGTGATAGCCAGCACGACTTCCCGCACCCTTGAGTCATCACTCTTCCATCGCACCTCGATAGTGTCACCTGCTGAAACGATCTCACCTCCGTTTGGAGAAATGATCTCTAGCAATGCAGTGGTCGAGATGTCTCCGTCGTTATCGTGGTCAATTTTTGTATCTGGAATCTTTTTGTCGTCATCTGCAACGTCGACTCCGCCCGTCGTATCTGAGCTATCTGGACCGACCACAGAATCAGGAAGGTCTACCTCGTCCTGAGCAATACTTTCTCTTACGTTGAGCTTTCGCTTCAAACAGTTATTGTCCTCTTTCAACTCTTCAATCTGATCGTTGGCATCAACACAAACCTTAAACGTTGCAGATTCCTTAATCGCACCTGGCTGCAACTTACTGAATCCGTTCGCGCTCAAGAAGCGCTGGTCTGCCAACGTAGTAACGCTGTAGCTTCGATTGATTGATCCATCGGACTCAATGCTAACTCGCAGATCCTTTGTATCAACATCGATCCCCTGGTTCTGCAACATTATCGTTACAATGTCTCCCTCCAAGTAGATGTCTGACACTGCCAAATCTGGTAGCTTCTCTGCAAGCTGACTGTACTGAATAGCAACAGTCGCAGTAGAGTCTGTAACATACACTTTGCTATCTACCATTGCGATCTTACCTATCAGCATCTGGATCGTTTTCCCCGCTGGGATCACTTCGCCGTGGCCATCTCGATTAATCACCACCATTCTTCCCTGTTGGCTCAAAAAGTACTCACCAATCAAACCGCCATCCACCGTAACTGATGATCGATCAACGCTTAAACCGGCTGGCATCAACACCATGATGTTTGCCTTTGGTGGGACATCGACAGATGTTCTAAATGAGATCGAAGCGTAGTACAAACCACCGCCCGGTCCCCTCAGAGAATAATCTGCATCCTGCACCTCTTGCACAATCTCTTGTCGTGCAACGTCTTCCTTTAGAAAACTCTTCTTATCTACCTCGTACACTCCAGCTGCTGCAGCCGCTAGTACGGCTCCGCTGGCGATGGCAATAGCCACCTTCGTCCTTACGGATGTCTTTGTCTTTGTCCTTGTAGCCATATTGCTAAACAGTGTTCTAATTATGTGTTCTATTATACCTTAGATTGCCGTAGCCATGTTGATAATCTCCAAGTATTGCCTATATTCGGCGGGTGACGAGATATGCTGTTATTTGCATTGACTAATAACACTAAAGTTGATATAGTTCTCTCGTTCCAAACATGCAGGATTAGCTCAGCTGGATAGAGCGTCTGACTTCGGATCAGAAGGCCGGGGGTTCGAATCCCTCATCCTGCACCACCCCAGCAAACGGGATAACTTCCGTTCACTGGGTCTAAGTCTTCACCCGCCAAGACCATAATCCAGGCGAGGTGCAGTAAAATTGATGAGATTTGACTGAAGATCGAGGAGCGAAGAAAGTCGTACAAAAAGTACGGCGTCGAGCACCGCAGAGCTGAAGTCAAAGGTCGCAATTTTACAAGCCGAGCGCGCATAGCTCAGTTGGTAGAGCAGTTGGCTCTTAACCAAACGGTCGGGGGTTCGAATCCCTCTGCGCGCACCAAGCAAAACGTCCCACGAAAGTGGGGCTTTTTGTTTATCAAAAACACCCGGCTCCCCGGGTGCTTGTATCTACCAACCTTTTACCTCAACTCCCGCACGCGCGGCGTCGATCTGCGCTTCCTGCTTACTTGACCCTGTTCCCTGGGCGATCTTGTCTTTGCCTAGGTAAACCGCAACGGTGAACACCTTTGCGTGGTCTGGACCTTCCTCGTCCATGACTTTGTAGCTTGGCGTAATGCCTACGTGCTCCTGTGACGCTTCTTGGAAGCGTGACTTTGGATCGATGTATTCCTTTGACTCCAAAATCATTGGGAGCAGTGAAAGTATATGTCGCTCAATGAACGACTTGGCGTCATCCCAACCAAGGTCAAGATAAATCGCACCGATAACTGCCTCCATTGCGTTTGCCAAAATGTATCGTCGAGCTTTTCCGCCGACGTCCTTCTTCTCTCCACGACTCAAGTACAAGTAGTCCTCGAGCGTTAATGTAAGTCCAACATCAGCAAGGCGGTCTCCATTCACTAGCGACGCACGCCAGTTTGTAAGCTCCCCTTCTGGGTTTGGATAGTTTCCGTATAGGTTCTCTGTCACCACTAACTCGAGCACGGCGTCTCCAAGAAACTCTAGTCTCTCGTTATGTGCCAACTCAAACTTAGGATGTTCGTTCAAATAAGATCGATGAACAAGCGCTTGGCGTAGCGTATCAATGTTTTGAAACTTCACGCCGAGAGCCTGCATCAGATCGGTAAGATCTTTCTGCATAGCTTTTCGTTTTAATTTTTTTCAATCACGTCACTCGATCAACCCTTGAAATGACAACGAGGTTCCATCGACTACACTGCGTTCCGCTCAGAATGACAGGTATCTACGAGTAAGCTGACAATGCTTCCGGCATCCCGCCATGTCATTCTGAGAGGCAGTCGAAGAACCTTCGTCGCATTCTCTCAGATTATAGTAGTAACCTTTTTCAAGCAACTTCAGCCTTTGTTTCCTCAGGCTTCTCCTTGTCCGCCTCCTTCTCTATACCTTGTGACATCTGATCTTTGAAGATCGCTCCAAGAACACCGTTCACGAACTTTCCAGACGTTTCCCCACCAAAAGATTTCGCAATCTCGATAGCTTCGTTGATTGCAACCTTCGATGGAATGTTCTGGTTATACAAAAGCTCGTAAACGCCAATGCGCAAAATATTACGATCAACCAACGTCATGCTATCCAATGGCCAGTCCGGCGCAAAGTGGTTTAGCTTCTCGTCGATATCTTTTGAATGTTCAATGACACCTCGAACAGTCGACTCAACGTAATCATGATCATCAAACTCCGGAGCAAATTCGTTCCGGATGTAACCAATGATCTTGTCTACTCCGTCCGCTGGTTTTTCGAGGAAATCCCATTGATAAAGCGACTGCATCGCGAGCGTTCGAGCAAGGTGACGATTAGACATAGGAAAGAGCTTTTTGGGAGCCGACACACGGTCGACTCATTTTTTTATTTTACGGAACGTCCTGCGTAGTTTCCACACTTTGGACAAGCGTGGTGAGGCTGTGTAGGAGCCTTACATGCTGCACACACTCCAAGCTGTTTTGCTGAAATAGCGTGGTGTGAGCGTCGTCGCCCTACACGACTCGAGGTCTGTCGATGTTTTGGTACTGACATATTCAATTATTGGGTAGTGAAATGTGACTCTTTAGAGGCCACGAATGTCCTGAAGATAACAGAACGGGGCTATAGAGTCAAGCATTAGGACTCTATATTCTCGGACAATAGTGCGATTGAGGCAACAGAATCACCATCTTTCTTGAATCTCATGATTCTGACACCCTGTGTAGCTCGTCCAAGAACGGATACAGTCTTCATTTTGGTTCGAATTACCTGTCCCTGCTCAGACATGATCAAAATATCTCCAAGATCCTCGTTATTGATCACGCGCATTCCAACTATAGGACCAGTCTTGGTTGTAATGTTGGCCGTCTTCACTCCTGATCCTCCTCGATTCTGATCCTTGTATTCTTTCACACTCGTTCGCTTTCCGTAACCGTTCTGCATAATCACGAGCAACTCGGCACGTCCCTTTGTAATCAACGATGGACTGACGACTGCCATTCCAACAATAGTGTCATCTCCCTTCATCTTGATTCCACGTACACCGGCCGCGACGCGACCCATTGCACGAACGTGTTTCTCGTTGAAGCGGATAGACATTCCATTCTTGGTGACAAGCATTACGTCATCCTTTCCAGACGATGGCTTGACCCACTCTAGTCGGTCTCCACCCCTAAGCTTGATAGCAATCAAACCGTTGCTTCTAACGTTCACAAGGTCCTTGAGCTCAGTCTTCTTGATGGTTCCAAGCTTAGTGACCATCATCAAGTACTTAATGCCATCCATCTCATCCAAAGACAATACAGAAGTCACATCCTCTCCTTGCCCAAGGTTCAAGAAGTTCACAAGTGCCTGACCCTTTGCAGTACGAGTAGCCTCTGGAATGTCGTACGCCTTCATCTGGAACACTCGTCCCGAAGTCGTGAAGAACAACAATCGTGTGTGCGTACTCGTCGAGAACACTTTATCGACAATGTCTTCTTCCTTTGTAGACAATCCAACAACTCCCTTTCCTCCTCTCTTCTGGGTCTTGAATGTATCTGGATCAATACGCTTGATGTACCCATCACGCGTCATCATTACAATAGTATCTTCGTCAGGGATCACATCTTCCATAGCAAACGCTTTCACACCGTGCTTAATGATCTCCGTTCGACGCTCATCTCCGTACTTCTCCATAACCTCCTCCACTCCATCTCGCACAACTCCAAGCATCTTCTTCTCTGACTTCAAGATACCTTCAAGGAATTTAATGAGCTTCATCTTTTCCTCAAGTTCCTGTGTGATCTTCAACGCCTCCAAGTTAGCCAACTGCTGCAGACGCATCTCCAAAATAGCAGACGCCTGAATTTCTGAAAGTTTGAACTTCTTCACCAAGTTAGCACGCGCCTCGTCCTTGTCCTTAGACTTCTTGATTGTCTCAATGACCTTGTCGATCTTAGCGAGCGCCAATGCCAACCCCTCCAAAATATGTGCTCGCTCCTTGGCACGGTCAAGATCGTATTTTGTTCGACGTCGAATAACTTCTTTTCGATGCTTCACATACTCCTCCAACATCGACTTCAAGTTCATCAAGCGTGGCTGAACACCGTCTACAAGTGCAACCATGTTCACATGGAAGGTCGACTGCAACTGCGTCATCTGGAACAACCGGTTCAAAACCTTCTTAGGATAAGCATCTTTCTTAAGCTCAATCACGATACGAACACCATCCTTGTTCGACTCGTCACGCAAATCCCGGATGCCATCGATCTTCTTATCGCGCACCAGCATCGCAATCTTCTCAAGAAGATTAGACTTGTTCACCTGATAAGGAATCTCGCTAACGATAATTCGGTAAGCCTTCTTATACTCTTCAATCTCTGTTCGCGCGCGGAACACAATACCTCCACGACCAGTAGCGTACGCCTGCTGGATCGCCTTAATGTCATACGCGATTGCACCCGTTGGCATGTCCGGTCCTGTGACGAACTTCATAAGGTCGTCCACTGTCGCATCCTTGTTGTCTATCAAATGGATAATCGCCTTACACAGCTCAGTGAGGTTGTGTGGTGGAATATTCGTTGCCATTCCAACAGCAATTCCGAGTATTCCGTTAAGCAAAAGGTTTGGGAGCTTAGCTGGGAGCACTGAAGGCTCTTTCTGCTCACCATCATAGTTTGGTACAAAATCAACCGTGTCTTTCTCAAGGTCAAACAATAGCTCCTCACAAATATGCATGAGCTTTGCCTCCGTGTAACGCATGGCAGCAGGAGCGTCTCCGTCCAACGAACCAAAGTTTCCTTGACCATTTACAAGCGGATAACGCATGGAAAAGTCCTGCGCCATTCTCGCCATTGCGTCATACACAGAGTTATCTCCATGCGGGTGGTACTTACCAAGCACTTCTCCAACCACGGTCGCCGACTTTCGGAATCGTCCACCAGCGCGCAGTCCCAGCTTCCACATCGCGAAAAAGATACGTCGGTGAACTGGCTTCAATCCATCACGCACGTCTGGGAGGGCACGCGACACAATAACAGACATGGCGTAATCCAAATACGCTGTCTGCATCTCATCAACAATGGACTGGTTCTCTATCTTTCCGCCATCTGCGAATTCAATGTTCCAGTCTTTCTTTTCAGGTTTGTTCTTTGCCATATCAGTTATTGTATTTCTTCAACATCGTCATTGTAAGTCCATGCCTCCGTATCATCGTCTACCGCAGCACCATCTTCCGACTCGTCACCGAGAGTCGAGTCTTCGCTGGTCGTATCTAAGCCAACGTCAGGATCAGCGGGATCGTCTCCAACATCCGCCGGAGCATCTGCTGCCAGCCCTTCTTTTATCTTCTCTATCACCGCGTCCCTAGCCTCAACTTGTCTAACCTCATTATTCACAACCTCTGACACAGCGTTGGTTAACGCCCCAATATCTTCTATAGGTTGCTGAGCTTCGCTAACCATGGACCGTAGAAAGTCCTGACCCGCTGCCAGAGGGTCGTTTTCTGCAACCTGACTCGTGGCACCCAGAGATACGCTCAATTGAATCATGAACAGAACGAGTATCACGACTCCCCCACCAAGCATGATGAGCTGCACGACTCCTTTTCTGCGTGCATATTCTTCCTCGGACATTTTAGACCACGGATGCGGCATATTATCGCTTCAACAAAACAAGAAGCATGTCATCTGCCGGAAGATTCTTTTTTACGATCTTAAACTTGCTCGTCTCTTCACTAGTAACAGGACCAAGCTCTTTCTGGAAAGCGGCCATTGTACCAACCTTCTCCTTGAGTCCCTTCTCTGCCGTGTAAACAGGAATCACAACTCGTGGTTCGATTGTTTGAATCGCGCTCACGGCTTCCTTGGGAGTCATTACCGCCTCACCGCCAACTGGCAGGATTAGAATGTCTACTCCTTCAAGAAGCTCGAGCTCTCCGTTAGTCGGTGCTCGATCAAGACCTCCAATGAATCCTACCGTAATGCCTTCAGCAGCAAGACGAAGGTCCATGTGCTCTCCTCCACTCTTTAACGATGTTAGACGCGTGTCGAACATCATGCCTTTCACTTCGTACTCACCCGGTTTGTCGATTGCAAACGGTGAACCTTGTACTCCTGCCATATTACCGTGCACAGGACCCTTTTGACTAGAAAAAACAACATCCGCGGCAAGGGTGCGCGGGAATCGGATCCCTGTACTGTTATCAAAGGGATCGAGAACTACGGAAACATCTCCAGATACCGGTTTCGCGCTAATTGATACGCACGAAAGCCCATGTGATTGGATCACCATAACTATAAAACCATTCAAAAATAACCTCTTTTCGAGGCTATTTTAGCATTAATAGGGGGGCACTGCAAGGATACTGGGAGTATTTTCAATTTTGCAATTCGGCAATTTTCAATTCATGGAAGATTGTTTCTTTAACAAAAACCTCAATAATTTGAAAATTGCATAATTGCCGAATTGGAAATTCTACTCCTAGACCTCCGATTCACTAGCTCCAAACGTTTCCTGCCAATATTCTATCTCTTTATCTACATCTCCCAACAATACATCGGGCTCTGAGATAGACCATCCGAGTTTGAACTGATCCACCTTCGCCTGAATGTCCGGTGCCCAGTCAGCGTCGATCTTTGTTAGAGCTTCCAACTGATCGATAGCATCTTCAAGCTTCTTCTGATCCGCACGAGCCTTCGCCAAACCTTTCTCAAGATCCTTTGGGCGGTTAACAATCACTTCCTTCATGAACTCAATCATCTGCAGTCGTGCATTCAAAGAAGCCTCTTGTACTTCGTACCGTTCTTCCGGTGTCAGCTGCTCTTCGAAAATCCGAGATCGAACAAGTTCATGAATAGAAACGTCGTCTCCGCCAATGTTCTTAAACTTCTTACGAGTCGCTGGACGCAAATTCTCGATCATCATCTGATGCTCTGTCTGCGAGCAACATTCCATGACCATTCCCTTATACGCCTGACGATACGGCCACTCAATTTTCCCAGTAGCTACCATGACGTCGCGCATAGCACCGTCATCCGCCTTTTCTCCAAGAGCCTTGAGCTCTGCGACCATCCCGTCGATCTCCTTCTGCTTCTCCTCTGGAAGCGTTGGCGGCAAATGCTTAATGCCAAATTCCAGTTCACTCAATAGCGCGCTTTGTGTTTGTTGCATATTCAAATTTAAGGCTATGCGTAGAGTATAGAACGATAATTTCAATTGGGCAATTGGGCAAATTTCAAATTATGGAAGATTCTTTGTTTAAAAAAATCTCCGCACGGTGTAGCACCGTGCGGGATTCGTAGTTGTCTCTAGGACGTGATGTCGTTGGGCCAGACCCAGCCCTTGATCTCAAGAACGCTGTTGGGCTGAGGGAAGTTGTGCCTCATCCCCGTCATCTCCAACTTGCCGTCAGGCTGCACCCTTACGAGTTCGTAGTGGCTGCTCCCGATGAGCAGGTACGTCGACTCGTCCCCGGCGTTGTCTCCGAACTCATCGACGAACATCACGACTGGCATTGCGGCGCTCGCCCTGAGTCCGGCCAGCTGATGGATTGCGACCTTGTTCCCGATCCCAACCTCCATGCGCACTTCACCGACCACCTCGTCGTTGTCGACTCCCTCGATCCGGAACGAGCCTTCCGTGAACCTCTGACGATCTGCGCACTCGACCATTCCAGAGATCACGAGATCGCCGCCACCGACACCCGCCACGTTTCGCACGTGAAACGGCAACGAGATGCCGTCCCAGACGAACTCGGCAGAAATCGATCCCCCGCTCGCGAGAGACGCCCATACTTCGTTGAGCGATCCTCTCATCATCTGGTTCAGATACAGCGGCTCTTCTTCTTGCGTCAACATCCAGCTTGCCGGCAAGCTACTTTCTTCACTCATGTCTTTCTCCCTTCGTGAGAAGATGTTGAACGTACGCTAAAATCTCCGAAATGTCAAGAGTTTAGCTAGATCTATACCCCTCTGTCAACCCTCTAGAGCGATTACTGGGCTAAGGTTAGCGGGCAATTGTAAATTATAAATTATAAATCAAGCATAAATTTATCAATTTTAAAGCTTTAAACCTTGAGTCTTGAATTATAATTTACAATTTATAACTTCTGGCCCTAAAACCCTTGACCAAATCGCTGAAATCACATAATATGCGCAAGTATCCTTAATAACTGATCCCAGCCAGGGGTCGCTAAAATAACATTTAATATGGCTACAACTATCGAATCAAAGATGGAGGCCCTCTTGGAGAGCAACGAAGCTTCTCTATTGGTCCCTAAAGAACGAGACACCGTCACTGGAACGGTTGTTTTTGCATCACGACGTGAAGTGCGTTTGGACATTGGTGGACTTACAACTGGTGTCGTTCGCGGACGAGAGCTATTCGCAGAAAGCGAGATCTACGCCGACCTACAGATTGGTGAAAAGATCGAAGCTACTGTGATCGATCTTGAGAATGAGAACGGAGAGATGGAGTTGTCATTCAAGTACGCTGGAGAAGCGAAGGCTTGGGAGACAGCACGAACAATGTTCACAACCGGCGAAGCGCTATCAGTTAAAATCTTGGACGCAAACAAAGGTGGACTTATTGTTAAGGTGGATCACCTACAAGGATTCTTGCCTGTGTCACAGTTGGCGCCAGAGCATTACCCTCGCGTTTCCGGTGGATCAAAGACACGAATCCTCGAGAAGCTTAAGGAGTATGTTGGAATGAAGTTTAAGGTTAAAGTTTTGGACGTGCTTGAGGGAGACAACAAGTTGATTGTTTCAGAGAAAGCCATCTGGGAAGAGGAGCAGGAGAATGTTATCGCGCAGTACAACGCCGGTGACACAGTTGAAGGAAAGGTTACAGCTATCGCAGACTTTGGAGTCTTCGTTAAGTTCCCTCTTGATGCTGATGATGAGGCCGCTTACCTAGAAGGACTAGTACATATTTCAGAAATCGCATGGCAGCGAATCGACCACCCACGAGATTTCGTGAAGGTGAACGACGTTGTTAGCGCGCAGATCATCGGAATCGAAGGAAGCAAGATCTTCTTGTCGATGAAGAAACTAGTTACAAACCCATGGGAGGGTGTAGAGAAGAAGTACAAGGTTGGAGAGGTTGTTGAGGGAACTATTCTCAAGGTGAACCCATTTGGATTCTTCGTTGAGTTGGACCGAGACATCCACGGACTTGCTCATATTTCTGAGCTTGATTCACGACCTGTTACAGATATCAATGCGCTTGGAAAGGCTGGAGAGAAGATGAAGTTCATGGTTGTATCTGTTGAGCCTGAGAAGCACCGACTTGGATTGTCATTGAAGGCGATGAAAAAGGGTGCAGAAAAGAAAGAGAAAGTAGTGGAGGCCGCCGAGGCGGTTGAAGCTCCTGAAGTAGCTGAGAAGCCAACAGAGGAGGCTGCCGAATAACTATGACAAAACGAAAACAAAAACCTTTCAAGCCAAGAAACCTACTCTACATATTTGTTATCGTCCTATTGCTTGGAAGTCTTCTAAGCGCGATCGACGTTGGAGGTGACAAACCAGAAGAGGTAGGGCTTTCTTCCTTTGTTGAACGCGTGAAAGCGGGTGAGATTAAGGAGATTGAGGTTGAAAACGAGATTGTACGGATCGTAACGTCTGATGACGTCGAGCTCGTGACTCGTAAAGAAGGATCGGAGTCGCTATCAGAGCTCTTCTCCAACTATGACGTACCAACGGAGACAGTTCAGGCAATAGCTATCACGATCAAAGACACAACTACAAAGGAAGTGATGGCGAGGATTATCCCTACGCTTGTCATGGCGCTAGTACTTGGTTTGCTCGCATGGTTCATGATCAAGCAGATATCTGGTACTCAGAACAAAGCGATGAGCTTTGGAAAGAGTGCTACAAAGGATCCTGCTACTACAAAAGAACATAAGACTACATTTGCAGATGTTGCCGGAGCCTACGAGGCAAAGGAGGAGCTCATAGAGGTTGTAAGCTTCCTCAAGGAGCCGAAGAAGTACGACGCAGTTGGAGCCAAGATTCCAAAGGGAGTCCTATTAATGGGACGACCGGGAACCGGAAAGACATTGCTTGCTCGTGCGGTTGCAGGAGAAGCCAAAGTTCCCTTCTTTCACATTAGTGGATCTGAGTTTGTAGAGATGTTCGTAGGAGTCGGAGCTTCACGTGTGCGAGACTTGTTCGCGCGCGCAAAGAAGGCCGCTCCATGCATCATCTTCATCGACGAGATCGACGCAGTTGGACGACAGCGAGGAGCTGGAGTCGGCGGAGGCCACGACGAGCGAGAGCAGACACTGAACCAGATACTGGTGGAGATGGATGGTTTTGAAGAGAATAGTGGTGTAATTGTGATGGCGGCGACTAACCGACCAGATGTACTGGACCCAGCGCTTTTGCGCCCAGGACGATTTGACCGACGCGTCACTATCGACCTCCCAGACAAAAAGGAACGAGGAGAAATCCTCGCGATTCACGCAAAGGGTAAGCCATTCTCAGAAGACGTAGACATGAAGGTTATCGCTCAAAGAACTTCAGGGTTCTCTGGTGCCGACCTTTCAAACGTTTTGAACGAAGCGGCAATCCTTACTGTGAGAGAGGACAAGAAAGAAATCAGTAACGAGATTATCCGTGAGTCAATCGAGAAGGTGATGATCGGACCTGCACGACGCAACCGAGTAATCTCTGAGAAGGAAAAGAAAGTCACTGCGTACCACGAAGCTGGTCACGCTATCGTTGGTCACTACTTAGGATCACGAGACGAGGTGCACAAGATTTCCATCATCTCCCGAGGACGAGCAGCAGGATACACATGGAAACTTCCACACGATGACAACCGAATGGAAAGCAAGCAGGACTTTGTATCCGACCTTGCCATGATGCTCGGTGGACGCATCGCGGAAGACATCGTAATCGGCGACATCACAACCGGAGCCAGCGACGACCTTAAAAAGGCGACGCAACTGGCATCTGCCATGGTGAAGCGCTACGGAATGCACGACGATCTTGGGCCACGAACATACGGTAAAGCTCATGAGCAGGTATTCCTTGGACGAAACATCCAGGAAGAACGAGACTACTCTGAAGCCACAGCCGCCAAGATCGACAATGCTGTTCAGAAGCTTGTCGCAGATGCGCAGGATACAGCTCGGAAAGTGTTCAATGAACATCGTCCTGAAGTTGAAGAAATAGTTAAGAAGCTTCTTGAAAACGAAGCTATTGAAAAAGAAGAGTTCGCTGCCATCGTTGGCAAAGGACCAAAGCCACATACATCGTAAGATAATAAGACAGGGCGCGAGCCCTGTCTTATTATTGACATGATCGCCAATATAGGGTAGGTTAAATTGTCCCTCAAGGACAGAAAGGAAAACCCGTGGATGCGGCAGCACAGCGAATTCCACGAGAACGGCCTGACTACCCGCAGCTAGCGAACAGAACGCCAGCTGTTAGCGGTGACAAGCCGGTCTCAACAGCACTCATCTACCAGATTCAGATCTGGACCAGGATAGGAGCAGCGATCGGAAGAAAGGCCCTAGAGATGGGCCTCGCAGCAACAGAGGTTGCGCTAGAGAACGTCACACCACCCGTCTTCGATCCTGCCAATCAGGATCAGTACACAGCAAACCTCCTCCACAAAGCAGCCGTGGCACTTGGTTGCGGCTTCGAAATGAAGCACCTCGATGGACTGGACTCGGAGCTCAAGAGCTTCATGTTCCAACAGCTGACGCTGGCGTCTATCGCACTAGCCGAGGCCTTGCTTCAACTGAACCCCAAGGCGGTCTCGGCCGTCTGGGAGCTCAATGGAAGCTCACGCCCCGAACACAGAGCCGATGTGCAACAGATCGCAGAGTGGCGAACTACGTGTGTCGGAGCAGCTGCCGTCGTGCAGATCATCAGGACTCTGGAGAGATTCGGAACGTTCGACGTCTTCTTCCCAACAATCAGAGAGGATGGGAAAGACAAGATCGACTTGATCGCCTGCGGCAAGGGAAAAGACTTTGGGTTCCTGATCCAGGTCAAGTCCCGACGAGGAGAAGAGACATCGTGCGAGGTGGTCAGGAAAGACCCTGAGCGTTCACGAGGCGACGAACTCTCGAAGTTCCTGAAGGGAGTCGAGAAGTTCAGCCGCGGAGTAGGCGGCTTCTGGATTCCCGTGTACTTCGTCATCAACAGCGATAACCTGAACAACAATCGCGGTGAGCTCTTTATCGCGGACGCCATCATGAAGATGGTGAGAAAGGGGTAACAACGAGCGGCCTGCAACTGTGGGTCGTGTTTTTTTGTTATAATAAAGTCACTATGAATCACAACTGGCATACAAAACATTTTGCGGGAGCTTTTAAGACATTGAGACGGTCCGGAACCCTATTAGCAGTCGCCCCGCTCGGCATCATCGTGGGCATGGGCGCGCTCATTGATTCCACCATAGTGATGCTACAGATCGTATTCACCTCTCCCCCGTTTCCGCATATTCTGAGTAACCTGCCGACCATAGGTCTTGTTGTCGTGATTGCTCTGCTATCAATGGTCGCTCAAAACACAATCATCATAAATACCTACAAACGGGCAACAATGAAGCGTATGCCAGGACTCGCAGCGATCCCTGCCGCTGCAAACCTGATGTTACCTACAGCAGCGGTTCACATTGTAACGATATCGGTGGCAGGACTCATTGTGTTCGGACTTTCCGCTATATACTCTGCAACCAGTGGCGCAGCTCATCCGTTAATGCAAGTCCTCATCTCGATAATTGGCGGAGGGCTCCTAATGACCCTCTTCACGATCAAGACACTTACACTGCATAGTGTAGTCGGCGCAGGTAAATCGCTTGGAGAGTCAGCACGATCAACTGTGAACATGCTCCGAAACTCGTTAGGACTCATAGTCGAGCACAACGTCGTGCTCTTTATCATCAACATTTTTGCGTTGATCATAATCTTTACAATCACATCGATAATACTGTTCGTACTCTCAGGAATCGGTATCACCGCCTCGCAATTCTTTGGTGGAACATCGAGTCTCTTCCTGAGCACGGCAATCGCGACCTTCATCAACCTGGTTATGATGGGAGCTTTGATGCTATACAATATGGCAGCGTGGTCAGAACTCACACGAAACCTAAGACGCAGGGCGCTTCCGTCCGCGATGAGACATTTAGCAAAAACTTACCTTCCCTTTTAACGTATGGCAGATAACAAGATGGGGTCCATTGAAGACTTGATGGGAGGCGACAGCAAACCCATTGAAACCGATGCGGCTAAAATGAGTACAGGACAAAAGCTCCAAAACAAAATGGGGTCTATTAGATTAAGCCAGCTTGAAAAGTCTGTTGAACAACGAGCTGCACAAAGCGGGGTTCCGTATATCGACCTCAAGGGTTTCCCAGTGAGTCCCGAGGCTCTACGCCTACTACCTGAAGCAAAAGCGCGCGAACTCAGCATGCTGCCCTTCTTAATGCATGGTGACGAGTTACGGATTGCCGCCATAAGCCCAGAGAGCGAGGCTGTTAAGGAGCTGGCTTACCAGATTGGAGAACGCAATAAACTAAATGCGCAGGTCTACCTCATATCCGACCAAAGCCTGGAACAAGGTCTAAAGCTGTACGCCACTCTGCCTAAAATTATCAAGATTGAGAAAGGTGTTCAGATTGAGGAAGCTAAACTAAAAGAGCTGCGTGCAAAAGTGAAGCAGCTCTCCGATGTTGAGCCACTTCTCAAAGGTGTGAACGTTACAGACATGATCGCCGCTGTCCTTGCGGCTGCAATCGAGATCGGAACTTCTGATATTCACATCGAGGCTGAGGAAAAAGACGTTGCGATCCGATACCGTATCGATGGTGTACTGCAAGATGTTGCAAAAGTACCGCGTGAACTCTGGGGCAAGCTAATAAGTCGTATCAAGCTAGTCGCCGGACTAAAACTCAACGTCACCTCCAACCCACAGGACGGACGGTTCACTATTTTGATCGACGGAGCAAAGGTGGATGTTCGTACCTCTACTCTTCCAACAAACTGGGGAGAGTCTGTGGTTATGCGACTGTTGAAACCAAGTGCGATTGGACTCAAATTCGAGGAGCTCGGGTTTAGACCAGCGGCATACAAGAAACTACAGGCCGAAATCGTGAAGCCAAACGGTATGATCGTGACTACGGGGCCAACTGGTTCTGGTAAAACGACGACTCTTTACTCTATCCTGAGCTTCTTGAACAAATCCGACGTGAAGATCATTACTTTAGAAGATCCTATCGAGTACAAGCTCGCCGGAATCAATCAGTCACAGATCGATCACTCAAAAGAGTACACATTCAACAAAGGACTTCGGTCGATTCTACGTCAGGACCCGGACATCGTGATGGTTGGAGAGATCCGCGACAAAGAAACAGCAGACACGGCTGTACAAGCTGCGCTTACCGGTCACCTCTTGCTCTCTACAGTGCATACTAACGATGCGGCGGGAGCGATTCCACGATTCTTGTCGATGGGTGTAGAAGCTTCCCTACTAGCACCAGCATTGAGAATCATTATGGGTCAACGATTGTTGCGAAGACTATGTAGTGAGTGTGCTGCTCCACATCAATTAACCGAAGAAGAGACTGGAAAGGTCAACGAGATCATCGCCGCAATCCCAGAGAACTCAGGCGAGGCGCCGGATATTGCAACTGCCAAGTTTATGAAGCCCGGCGAGTCATCGGCTACATGCCCGGCTTGTACAAACGGGTTCAAAGGTCGTGTTGGAATCTACGAAGTGCTCGTTGTTAACCCTTCGGTGGAAACAGTGATCCGTGCAGGTCAGGTTTCCGACCAAGACATGCGTAAGATTGCATCAGAGCAAGGAATGGTTACGATGCTACAAGATGGAATGTTGAAAGCGATGGAAGGATTAACATCCGTAGACGAAGTTCTGAGAGTTGCAGCTATCTAGTATGATAAATAATTCTCGACAGTTTCATATAGACCCGTCACAGATGAATAATGATGCGGCTACCATAAAAGTCGGTGAACTCTACAAGCAGATGACATCGGTGTTGAGACTTCACACCGGAGATGAAGTTCGATTCTTTGATGGAGTTGGCAACGTATCGGATTGCACCATCGCGCACGTAGGAAAAGATGGCATCATCGCAAAAGTAGACACACAACGCATACAACCACGAGGTCGCGAGATGACGCTTGCAGTCGGTATCCTCAAAAAAGACCGAATGCGCTGGGTATTGGAAAAGGCGACGGAGCTTGGTGTGTGGAATATAGTTCCGATGATCTCTGAGCGAGTTATCAAGAGACCGAGCACCGTTCCACCACGATGGAATCACATCGTGAAGGAGGCTGCAGAACAAGCTGGTCGCGCATGGCTTCCACAGATTGAAAGTGTCCAGAGTTTTCACGATGTATTGCAGTCTCGAGACAATATCGTCCTCTGCGATGTTGAAACTCAATTTCAAATCGGTGAATGCCCCAAAGGCGTCAGTACACTAATGATCGGTCCCGAGGGAGGCTTCACAAAAGACGAGGTCTCAGCGGCTGAATCAGGCGGAGCATGCATCGCCTCCTTAGGTGAACATCAGCTTCGTGCGGACACAGCAGTAGTTGTAGCACTTTCGAGGCTCTAGTACAGATCAACATCGAATCAAAGCAAACAGGATTGACAATAATCCTGTTTTTTGATAGGAAGTGCTCATGAAATTTCTCCACCCAATCGCAATTCGAATCCTCGTCGCGCTTATAACGCTCGCAGCCCTAGGCTCGCTCGTTGCGCCCCTACGAAACATCGCATAACAACAAGAAACACATAAACAGGCTTGACAAAGGCCTGTTTTTTGTATAGCTTTATAGTACCTGAAGCTGAAGGAGACGCTGATGCTGAATACAGACATGCCCCCAAGACGATGCGTGATAGTGATCACTTCCCTACAACGCCTGGAACGGCGCTTGTTGGCCAAGCCTAGGGACCGGGTGATCCCAATATCGAACAAGCCTGCGAGCATTGGGTACGATTACCCTGCACAGCAGGACCGCGGCAACACAGGGCTTCTGGAGCGCCGGTTCCGTGAAGTGCGTGAGATCGCGCTCGAACTCGAGATGACGACGGGACCGATTGGACAGTCCCCACGCATGCTCGCCTGCTAGACAATGAGCCGACCCTTCTGGGCCGGCTCAGTTTTTTTCTAAAATGTGTGTCTCGCCCTCAATCGTGAACAGTAGCTCCAGCCCTCCGAGCTCAATCTCGGCTCGCTCAGGCCATTCAATCAATACGAGGGACCTGGGATCGTTCAAGAAAACCTCGAGTCCAAGATTTCTAGACTCAGCAGCATCAAGCTTCTCGAGTCGGTACAAATCCACGTGTACGATGCGATCGATCTTGTCGTGGTGCACCGGGTACTCGTTCACTAAAGAGAATGTTGGACTCCTCACAGGCCTCTCTTCCCCAAACGCCATCGCAACTCCCTGCGCAAACGTCGTCTTACCAGAACCGAGGTCGCCTTTCAGTAGTACGATGTGCGCATCCATGAGCTCACCGACCAGAGACATCGCAACCTCGTGCATTTCATGAACCGACTTAGTTTCAAAACACTTTTTTTCAGAAGAGCCAGGATCGCAAACTGTAGGACTCGATCTCAAACTTGGTCGATCAACATCCCCGCCATCTTTCTTCTCCCATTTCCACGGCCCACCAAGCGTTTTTCCCGGATCGGCGTCGACCAAGAAAGGATCTACCTTGAATCGATCGTCTTTCAGGGTCTGCAAGCCAGAAGCACCGATCATCGCAGCATTATCTGTCGTGTATTTCATATTCGGCATCAACACGCCAATGTCGGTATCAGCAAAAACCTCTGCCAACTGCGCTCGAAGCTCCTTACTTGCCGACACTCCCCCACACAAAAGCACCGAGTTTACTCCAAGATCCATCGCGGCCTTGTATGTCTTCTTTATAAGAACATCGATAACCGCTTGTTGGAAGCTCGCTGCAACATCTGCCACGTCTTGCTCACTCATCTTTTCCTGTTTCACGATGTGGTATCGAACCGCGGTCTTTAGGCCTGAGAAAGAAAAATCAAAATCACCTGAATGCAACATCGGTCGCGGGAAATCAATCGCATCACGACGACCATGCATTGCAGCCTTGTCTATACTTGGGCCGCCAGGATACGGCAGGCCAAGCTGTGCAGCTGTTTTGTCGTACGCCTCCCCCGCAGCATCGTCACGTGTCTGGCCGATAAGTTCATAGTCTCCACGCCCCTTCATGAGCACAAGCTCGGTATGACCACCGGACACAATCAAACATAGAATTGGAAAAGCGGAACTGGAAACAGATGTCTCAAGAAAATTTGCATAAATATGTCCCTCAATATGATCCACCGGAATCAATGGCACCTCCCAAGTCACGGCAAGCGCCTTCGCGGTCTCAACCCCCACACGCAACGCGGTCGACAATCCTGGACCGGTAGTAACAGCAATAGCATCAATATCCCCTCGCTTCCACATTGTCATCGCCTCAATCATCTTTGGCAGCACTGGAACGTGCAGTCGCGCAGCAACCTCAGGGACCACTCCACCGAACTCACGATGAGTTGCAATCTGTGATGCCACGACATGCTCGTATACAACAAACAAACCGTCGCGATCTTCTACGATAGCGACAGCCGTCTCATCACAACTAGATTCAATTGCCAAAACTTTCATAACTAACCTCTCCAAATGGCGAATGCAATAAATAGACAGTATGCGAACACGGAGGCAGCGCCTTCCCAGCGTTCAAGCAGCCCTGCTTTACCACGCGCGCTTCTGTTAAACAAGAATGGGAAGAGCATGAACGTTGCTGCGAGTGCGATTATGATATCAACAGACGCTCCCTCACTTATTGGTAGTGGGTTGATGGTAGATGACAGACCCAGGATCCAAAACACGTTAAAGATGTTTGATCCAACAATGTTTCCAACAGCAAGATCCGTGTCTCCTCTATAAGCTGCAACTCCAGATGCAGCGAGCTCCGGCAACGAAGTTCCGATCGCGACTATTGTCACCGCGATTAACGCCTCACTCACACCGAACCCCTTGGCAATGGCAATGGCGCTCTCAACAATCAACTGCCCACCAACGGTCAAACCAATCAGCCCTCCAATCACCATCACAGCTGCAAGCCAAGTCTTGTACTCTTTTACTCCTTCACCGGCTTTCTTTGCCTTTTTGGATTTTGCCAGATTTTCGCTGCGTCCATGTCGCGCTGTTAAGAACGTGGAGTACAGGAAGATGGAAAAGAATCCTATCAACGCAATACCGTCTCCTCTGCTCAGAACATCCTGGATTCCGGAGTCACCTGCCAAGAATTTATCTGAGACCATTGCGATCAAAACTAACATCCCCAAAATCGCAAACGGAATCTCTCTAAAAATTGTCACTCTCTTAACTCGCAGTGGACGAATCATTGCTGCGATACCGAGTATCAGAAGAATGTTTGCAATATTGGACCCCATGACGTTTCCGAGTGCAACGTCATACGAACCTCTCAGCGATGCAAAGATATTCACGACTAGCTCTGGCGCAGATGAACCGAAGGCAACAACGGTCAAACCAATCATCAAGCTAGAGAAGCCAAATTTGGATGCAATGGACGATGCACCTTTGACTAGCTGGTCAGCAGAAGTGATCAAAACGATCAGACCTGCTATCAATATTAGTGTAGGTATCAACATAGTGGTTTTATTATACCAAGGCTTGACATTTTCTCAGAATTTGGTAACGTCAACCTGTCATTCGACAAACGACTGGAGGGAGAAACCCATGAACAAGAAGGTATTTCTGGTGGCTCTGGCGGCGTTGTTGCTGCCTACGAGTGCACTTGGTGCGGAGCTGGTTGTCTACGACGGGGATCTGGACACGGCGAAGAGTGTGATGGAGAGCAGAGAGGACATCTCGATCGGTCGAGACTACAGGCGTCTGGGAGACTTCGTGTTTCCCGGGCTCAACGACCTGTGGATCGCCGGTGCGACTTCGTCCCGAGAGTGCAAGATCGGTGTGGGCCTGACGAACGATGACATGGAGAAGCTGCTCGAAAGGACAGCCCAGACCATCGATGGCCTGGACGTCGACGGCATGCCCAACATCGTGAAGGAGCTGGACGCCGCGCTTCCGTGTATTCGTGAAGCAGTGTTCTCGGAGCAGCTCGCAAGGTTGCACTTCTTCAAGGGGATCATCGCTGACTTCCTGGGAGAAGACGCGAAGAAGACAGAGGCCGCCTTCCGGGACGCTCTCGCTGTACACGACATGCAGTGGGACGAGAGCTACCGACCGGACATCCTCGTCAGCTTCCACAAGGCGAAGCGGACGGTGGACAGATGGCGCGCAGCGGAGAGCTCGCAGCAGGTCGCGGTCAACTACCGCTTCCTGTACGACGACCTGATGATTGACGGTCGCCGCGACGCCGCATCGATCCTCCCCGGCACGCACCTCGTGCAGTGGAGCGTCGATGGGAAGTGGTACGGACGAGTGTTCGTCATTCCGCAGAGCCGCGTGACAGAGATCACGCTCGTGTCCGAGGCGGGATGGCACAGCGTCATCTTGCACGGGCCCGCCGCTGAAGATGCGGGGGATCTGCGGATCGTGAAGGCGTTCTTCGCCGGGATGCAGGACATGGAGATGACGACGGTGTTGTCTCTGGCCGGCGAGTTCCCGTCCGGGTACGTCTACTACCCCAGCTCGATGGATCCGATCCTGAAGCTGGAGGTGGTGATCCAGGAGGAGACTCCGGATCCGACGCCAACCGCGAAGAAGCAGAAGGTGGGAGGCTCGATCGGAGTCTTCGGAACCTACGGTCTGCTGAACCTGCACAGCTACGGCGGTGTATCGATCATCGGGCACATCAACCCCATCGCAGGACTCGAGATCGGGTTCGGTGGGCAGGTGATGTTCTCAAGGTTCAAGCTGGTGGACTACGTGCTGCCAACGGGGATCGTCGGAGTTCGGTACGTGTTCGACACGCCGAGCATCGTCGGTCCGTTCGTCGGCGTGTACGGGCTGTTCCACGTGCAAGAGCCCGTGGTCGCGAGCGTTCAGGGATGTGGTGGCGTTCAGCTGGGCCTTCCCAGCGTTCGACCCACGATCATGTCCTGCGGAGGCGTCGACAGCCTCAACACCGGCCACCTGATGTTCCGGCTCGGGGCATCGTTCTGACAACAGACGGCCGCTCTCGCCTGAGAGCGGCCTGTTTTTTTTATATATTGGTCAATGTTCAAGGGGTTTGGTAAGATCTGCGAGTACCCCCAACAAAGGAAGGAGACAACGATGGACTATCCCATCTTGAGAATGTCGTACGAAGAGCTCGTTCAGGAGCTGCTAATGAATGCGTCGCGGACAGTCCGTCGGCGTGCAAACAGGTTCCTGAAGAAGTACCGCGAGCCAATGCGGAAGCTCCAGGAGTCCAGCTACATGCAGCTCCTGAAGCTTCAGACCCAGCACGGCTTCAAGCCGATCATGAGCGTCAGGAACCGCCAGGACATCCCGGCGATCCCCTACGACAAGGTCCCGCGTGAGTACTCTCGGTACTTCCACGTGATCTTGGTCGCAGCGCTCAACACGGTCATGGCAGCGGTCATGGGCCTGAACGCCCACAACACGCGCCGACTCGTTGTGGCGGGATTCTGTCACGACCTGGGACACAGCAAGTTCGGACACACTGGCGAGCGCATGCTCGTCAAGTTGTACCCCGAGCACAAGAAGCACGAAGAGCGAACGATCTCGATCCTCCGGGAATCCGAGATGCAGGAGCTCCTCGCCGCGTTCGGCCTAACTTGGCGGAACGTCGCAAGCGTGGTGGACGAGCGTGGCCATGTTGGCGCCATCCAGAGGTTCACGGACAGTGCGGCATGGACTGCACTCGACGTGTACATATCTGGGTTCTATGGAAACCGGTACGAGGGCGAGGTGTTCGATTTCCTTCGCCATGCTCTCAACAAGTTCCGCGGGATGGAAAGAGGCATGCTCGTCGTGAGCGATACCGCCGGCATTCAGGAAGTCGTGGATCGGCGTGCCTTCCTGTTCCGAGACTGGTTCCGCTCGCACCTTGCAGAGCAGACTCAGTGGGGCATGATCGCGGCGATGGGCATAATCTTCGAGAAGAGATGGGTCGACCCAAGCGTCCTCTACAGCCACGACATCCACGAACAGGACTTGGTGCACGCGCTGCGAACGCAAGCGCACCTCACGCCAGGGTTCGAAGCCCAGTGGATCTACGACCTCTTGGCTCTCCCCATCTACCTGAAGCTCCCTGAGGAGCGATGGCGCGTGGTGAGTTTCACTGGCGATGGAATGGAAGCGTGGATTGCGGCAAACGTGAGTCCGCAGATGCTTCCCTACATCGTTAGAGTCCCCAAGCAGGACGGGGAAAGGCTGATCAAGAAGTTCTCCGTACTGATCGCAGGAGGATCCAGCAAGCCGGTCGTCGTCACTACGGACCTAGGGATCCTGGAAGTCGCGGAGGCAGATGACCTCAGCTTCGTCATGGTCCCCATCTAACAACCTCCCCCACCGGCCTAGCCGAGTGGGGGCGTTTTTTTGTAAAAAAAGAAGTGACTCCGCCCAGGGTGGGCGGAGTCTTGCGATCAGAGTTCCGTGTTCATTCCCACGAAAAAGGTATCGCCGCCTTCTTCAAAGGTGCCAAGCGGCGTCATGCCAGTGTCCGCCTTGGACAGCATGAACGTCGCCTCGTTGTCGTCTGCACCCGGGCCTTTGAACGTCACCGACGCTTCACCCGACTCCATGAGCCGGCCTACCGCACCGCGCGCAGTCTTCACCAGTTCGTTGTCGAGGAATAGCATCATTCCGTTGTCTCCTTTCGGTTCCATATATAACCATTTTATTCGTTATCTGTCAAGTTATAGAGCTTGTCCTCTATGTCCTCATACGCCTTCGAATCTGCCCGCATTGCACTCTCGCGTCCTCCCTCAGACATCTTGTCTGTCAGCCTAGAACGACCAAAATCAATGATTCTTGGCGTCCCGGTCTTCCTGTCCACCATTACATTTCTTGGAGCAAGGTCGAGATGCACCACACCTGCATCATCATGCATGTAGTCAATGTAGCTACTCAGCGCCATCAGAAAATCATCAGGGTCAAACCCCTCCGGAAGTTCCTGTGTCCCGTTCATGACCATCTGTAAATTCACAGCATCAAGCTGCTCCATTACAATCACTGATTTCTCGGAAGCTAAACGCCCTTTCATGAACGCATAGCACCACGGGGCTCGAGCTCCATCAACAACCTCCGTGAGCATCCTTTGAATAGACGCTTCTACCTCAACCGGATTTCCAATGTCCATCAAATGCGCGTTCGGACTCATCTCACGCGGCTCCAAAACTTTAATACAAATCCCCGCTGCAGAATTATAAACAGCACCGGCCCCACCCTTATCAATAAACCGGCCAGGGTCTGCCGCAATTTTAGCAATATCAGCCTCTACACGTTTGCGAACATCCTCCTCAAGTACCGCCTCCTTGAAAAACACTAATCTCTCGTCTCGTAAAGTCTCGTGTTCTTCCTTTGTCTCTTCAGGTACTCCGGGCGGTGGAGAATCTGGTGAAAAGCTTCTATTTTTCATACGCTGTCATTTTATCAGTCATTGAAACAAACCTCAATTCGTGATATCAATAGTCACATAATATGCAGCGCTCAACGGAACATGTCCTTTGGATCCTGATCCCTGCCCTCATCGTTGTGACGATGGCTCTGTTTGCCACCGTTGCACTCTCTTTTGCATCATCACATGACTCGGCCATCTTCGCAGAGCCGCTAAAGATCATTGAACACACCTTCCCGCTGAGTAAGAACAAACCGAACGACCCGGAGACCGTTATCTTTACCGGTGATGTCATGTTGGGGCGATATGTAGAGACGTTGATGGCAACTCACGACTCCGACTATCCGTTTTTTTACGTCAGTGACCTTCTGCAGAGTTCGGATCTGACCTTTGTGAACCTAGAAGGCCCCGTTTCCATCGCCCACGTTCAGACACCGGACGAATCAACGTCATTTTCCTTCGATCAGAGCATTCCAAGCCTCTTACGGTCGCATGGGATCGATGCCGTCGCACTCGGTAACAACCATACGTCCGATCGCGGACAGGATGATTACGAGAACACAGTATCCGCGCTATCAGCAGTCGGGATCGCTTCTGTCGGTCACAGCATAGACGCATCCGGGCCTATAGAGATCGAAGTCGGTGACGAGACTTTACGGTTTTTCTCTTTCAACGATACATTCCCGTTCAATGATGCGAACTCATATGTGCAGATGGTAGAGGATAACTCGTCCGACGACATCATCGACATTGTAAACATCCATTGGGGTGCTGAATACCAATTGAGCTCAAACTTGAGCCAACAGGAGTTGGCCCATTCACTCGTGGATGCAGGTGCGGATCTGATCATTGGTCATCATCCTCATGTTGTTCAAGAGGTCGAACAGTATAATGATGCGATGATCTTCTACTCGTTGGGGAACTTTATCTTTGACCAATATTTTTCAAACGATGTTCAGCAAGGTCTCGTAATTCAACTGACTATTGATGATAACAAGCTCGAGTATTCGCTCGTACCAATCAAGTCGATCATGAGTCGACCGCAGACGATGAGCGAGGATGAGCGTGTAGCATTTCTAAAAGCGCTCGCAGCAAGATCTGACGACGATCTTGAGCGGAATATCCTCGATGCTCTGATAGACTAATTTTTCTGCAAAATAAAAACGCCGCCCGCCGAGTGAACCTCGGGGGCGGTTTTTGCTGTTACGTGCTTTGATCGATCGCTCGGACCACGATCCTGGACACGCGAAGATCGTTGTATTTGCGATGTTCCTTCGCTGCGATCATCGCTTGATCGGCTTGCTTGACGATGTCGATAGTCACGTCGCTCCCGCAACCGTATGCAACACCAATCGCAGCCTTCAACTGAACCCTTGCGCTCTGCTGACGTACGCCAAGGCGCACCTCCGCGCTCTGAACGTGTCCGGTGATCCGGTGAAGGACCACGCGCACAACGTCTTCATCTGCTCCGACCAAGATGAGCGCAAACTCGTCACCGCCCCATCGTGTCACCACGTCGGAACGACGAACTGCGTTCTTCAGAATCTTCGCGAGCCTTTCAAGTAGCCTGTCACCACCATCAATATGTCCGTACCAGTCATTGGCCTTCTTGAGCTCACCCAAGTCAACCATCACGACCGCAAGACACTTGCCGGTGGAATTGCACTTCGCAACCTCTTCGGCGAGCTTCTCTTCGAACACGGCTCGCATCGGAAGTCGTGTCAGCGGATCGATGTGCGCCTCCACGGCCCTGTGCCGCGCACTGATCACTTCCCTCCTGAGACGCTCGGCATCGGCAAGCGCATTCTCCAACTCCGCAGCCAGCTGCCTGTTCGCAGTCTCCAGTCGCCGTACTTCTGCGTCCTTTTCCAGTTCACTCACACCAGACTCCTTTTCGGCTCTCGCCGACTTTGATGTACCAAAATCAGTTAATCAGAAAAGTGGTGTTTTGTCAACCGTTCGCAGCATCTCGCCTCACAAGGAACCCATGGTACACATCAACTGCTCGGTTAAACTGTTCTCGAGACACTCGCTCATTATCGGTATGTGCATCAGCGATCGACCCCGGGCCGCAAACAACACTGTTAGAAAGAAACGCCATCTCGGTAAAGTACGGAGCCCAACGTCAACAACTGGAACGACAGCGATCGGAACAGCAACATCGGCGTGGCCTCGTCTCGGCAGTCTCTCTTGAGCCATAAGAAAAGCGCCCCATTACAGGGCGCTTTCGTTATTCTTTGTAGTGTTTTATCCAGCCGCCGAGCATACGACTCATTTCATCTATCTGTTGTTGAATCTGGGCATATTTACCTGCTTCAATCAGTTTTGTATCTTTTGATAGACGGACAAACATCCGTAACATATTGAGGTCGATACTTGTGCGGTCGAGTACGGATTTCTTTTCTTCTTTGTACAAGGCGCTGGCATGCAAAATCCCCTCAAGAACATCGACGAGGCAGTTGATTACGTTTTTGGATTCGTTGGAACACTCCCAGAGACATGGATTGACGCCGACTTCACACAAAAACAGCAGTTACAGAGTTTGATTTTCCCAGAAAAACCCGTGTACACCTATTCAGGATTTGAAACACCAGTTTTGTCGCCAATGTTCGCAACAAAAAAGACTCACCATATAGATGAGTCGCTTTTGGTGATCCCAGGGGGAATTCCCGGCGGAGCCGGGTCAGGCTCCGCCTGAGAACCTTTTTATAGGAGTTATTTTTTGATACAAAAAGCAGCATATTTAAATGCTGTTCTTTGTGGTGATCCCAGGGGGAATTGAACCCCCATTTCCAGGATGAAAACCTGGCGTCCTAACCACTAGACGATGGGACCTTGGTAGCCTTCTTCCTTTAAAGCTTTTCGTATCAGGCCTGACTTCTTTATCTGACGCTCACGGATGAAAGCAGATTTTTTATTGCCATGTACCTCGGAGTAAATAATCCTCCACGGCACATACGGTTTTGTAGAAAATACTTTTCTAGCATTGTGTTGTGCTACACGCGTATCTATATCCGATGAAACACCGATATAAATACGATCAAACGCATCACTTTTTATCACGTATAGATAGTACATCTTGGCTTTTCTAGTGAGGGCGTCTCCGGCGGAGCCGGACCAGGCTACGCCTGGCTAACCACTAGACGATGGGGCCGTGTTGGGGTTAGCGTCGATAGGATACGATATATCGAGTGTCTTGTCAATCCTCCCATAATAAAAAAGCACCCCGGAGACCGGGGGCCATGTAGTCGTGTTTACCTGCTCTCGGGAGACTGCCAAATCCAGACGTTGCCATCGAACTGAGGATCCATCATCCAGAATCCAATGAACATGTGGACGTCTCGCATCTCGAACGTATCCATATACTGGTCGACCATGTTGGCGAGGGCGAACTTGTCTTCCTCGTCCATCTTCACGCGCCAGCCACACACGATCACTTTCTCTACCCGCATCCTGGCGGCCATTGCACTGCGCAACGACTGTTGGAACAGTCTCATGTTCCCTGCACCTGCCTGCCAACGGGCCTCGTCGAGCCTCTTCTGAATATCTACCTGTTCGTCCGCCAGCCAACGAAGCGACAAGCGCCCTCCGCCCATGTAGCGGGTCGCATACCGAGCGGCTCCAAACAGCGAACTAATCAAGCTTGCAATCATGTTCTCTCCATGGTCAGGGGGAAATCTGACACTGGTTTCTTACAAGAAAAACTGATACCTGTCAATACTCGGATAGCTTTCCACATCGACCCTAAAACATTTTTCGCGTATAATGCAATCAACAAAGGAGGTATGAAAGTACACACAATCATCACCGGAAGTTGGTACCCTCGCACGCGATTTCACTTGCAAGAGTATTACGACTTCCTCCTCGATGGGACGGCGCTCGAAGAACTCAATAAGAAAGAGGTCAAAAAAGCGCAGAGGAGATTATCACCATCAGACGTAACCTACATCGGATTATCCGAAGGTGGGCGTTTTGACAGTGTCACCGCAGATCTGCATGGATTCTCATCAACGTACTTTGAAGATGGCCTCCTTCTCCTTTCGCGCGAGGTAACTGACATTGATAAGGACTACAAACAGATCCATAAATTTTTCACAGAGAAAGTCACAACCGGACTTAGGCTAATCTACTCAGTCGGTGTGCCATCGATCACTTTCCGCAAAAGACGAGAGCACGCGCATACTACTATCGTATTGAGCTCGCGTGTGTCAGAGAAACAGGCCGCGGAGTTTATGTCTGATCATGATGATGAGATTAGTTTTATTGCAAAAAACAAAGGTCATAAAGTTTATTTTGGAAAAAAGCACATCGTTATTGAAACAAAGTCGAGCTCGTCCATTGTGACGCGGAAGGTTATCTCATCAATAATCTTCTTTCGAGAGTTCGAGAACCGTTTGAACAAATTCTTGAACCTTCACAGAAAAGTCTGGAGCGGAATTCAAGATATACGAGAAAAAAAACGTATACGACTGAAAGATCTACCTGAGATCAGAGACTCATTACTCGACCACCAACGCGATCTTGCAATCGTGAGAGCTAGACTCGGTCAAATGAGTGATTATCTTACAGAACGTAGGAAGGAGATAGATGAGTTCGGATTCGCCGACCACCTGCGTAAGCTTGAGGCATACAGATTTGGAAAGATGCAGATGAATGCTGCGTACATGCGACGATTGTGGAATATGCTCGAGGACTACATTGGGTCCACTTTGAAGATCATCGACCTAATGTACCAAGATAACATCCAGAAACAATTGAACGTTCAGCAGTTTATCTTTCTTGTTGGAGCCATAGCTGGTGTAGTAGGCCTAGGTAAACTAGCCGACTCACAACTTGTGATCACGACATCGACTGGTGGATTGGGCTATACGGGCGCATTACTACTATTTGGAAGTCTGGCTATCGCAATCTCTGTTACGATTTTCATTGCGGTCAAGATAGTGATACCCGCCTTGATGGGTCTACGCATCAAACAGGCATTCCGAGAAAAGAAGCTGTTCAAAGAGGAAAAGTCAGAATAAATTTTGAAAACAAAAACGCCGAGCTAATGCTCGGTGTTCTTTTTTCCGGACCGTCGCTGTGTTCTTCGACGTAGGTAAACCTGCGTCATGATTTCTGGAAGTACGTTCGCGAGCGTTCTAGATTCTCTCCCATCTGTGCATCAGCGTCTCTCAAACTGACGCGCAGGTGGGAGCCCCGGTCGACAAGCGTCGACCGGGTCAATAGGTGGATAATGAAGGCTACGTAAGAACCTATATCCGTGTGCAGTGTTACTCCCGTTAGGAAGTCTACGAAGGCGGAGCGACCCAACCTAACACTACTTTGACCATTCGTTTGCCACCGACACTTGCGTGTAGATGACCAGAGCCGATGAAATTCGGCCGTCCTGCGGGTACAGGACTGATAAACCATGTGTGTTCTCAGCAGAAAGAGTTGGCTGGCCGGCCTTTGCTCTAACTACCTGACGGCTGAGGGAGGGGCACTCCAACAACACGCCATTTTATCCTTCCACGCAAGCGCAGAAGGTTAGGTCCTTCTACACATGATTTCCGCAAGACGTACGCCCCAGCTTAAGTCCGAAGACCACTGGTTCGTGGTCCACTGGTTGATAGTGGAACGGTAACTAGTCTCTTGCAGTTGGCGAACTGAGTTCGCAACTAATGCATGCTTGCGTGGTTGGAGGCCACATCAAGCACTAACTTCCGCCAGGGTTTCCATGCCCTAGAAGATACAGCCTTTCGTGTTTCCACGTGAATCACCCCGAGAGGCAATCCAAATCGTTTGATGTACGGAGATCAAACCCCGCCGATAAAGTACTGAATGGCGCTATACATGGTTGGGCCGAAGCCTTCCCCATCCCTACGGTACCGACCCGTAAGTTTCCCTCTGTTACCAGAAGTTATCTTTGACCCCGAAGGATCTAGGGTGTGCCAAACACCCTGTGCTTTCCAACCACCCAGGCCGGAACGCGTTACGAGGACCGAAATCCTCGATACTTGATGTGTTTTCCTCTTTACGAGGTTGTACAGAACATGTCGAGTTGGTAACGCTTTCGTTGTGTTCACCACTCTCGAACAAAGGCACTCTATCACGATCCCCAGATCTTGTCAAGCCCCACCGCATCCGCTCGGGATTCGTGGCCAATCTTAGCAAAGAAAAGAGTCCGGACATTCCGGACCCTTTTAGTCTCATATATACCGATATCACCCCATATTACGTACGCCGTGCCCGTACTGCCCCTTGACAGATTCCACGATCTCTGCTATATTACTCACGCAATCGCTTCACGGCGAGGCATCAACCACAGCCTTTCGAGGCTGAACGAAGGAGAGACGATGGACAAGGAGCAGCGCATGAACGCGTAGCAACGACTCGACACCGCTCCACCGTGTAGGAAGACACTGGCACGGACGCAACGCGTCTGCAGCTTGTAAAAGTGAGACCGGCGATCGTGAAGATCGTTGCTACAAAATGAACATTTTGTTTCACTTGCTCATCCTATTCGGGAGGACCTATGAACGGCTAGTAGGAGCAAACCCCGCAACAGACTGTTGCGGGACATGAAACCCCGCGACAGCTCTGTCGCGGGGCTTGTTTTTGTACTATTTTCTTATTTTGCAAACCTTCCATGCTGTATCAAACAAAGCGACAGAAGTATCGGCAAAGGCTTGATTTTCTACAATAACGGTAACCATCTTCCCAATGAAGGACACAAATGCAACCCTGTTACTGTAGATCCATATGTCTCCGTGAAATTCCAAGGTGTCCTTTGGCAGCTTTCCGTACGAGACGTTCGGCCTTGGCTCCGTCTTAAATTCTCCAGAATACATAACCTTTATAAGTGGAACTTTTTGCGACGACTTCTGGGCATCCACAACGTCGCTCCTTTCAAGAAAGGCATAGATGTCGTCGATGTTCGCAAGTTCGCGCAAAACTTTTGGCTTCACCTTCGCAACATCAGCAAAAAGCGAATACATCGCTTCATCTCCTTCATAGAATCGAACCGATGGTCGCTCACCTCCTGCCATCATCTTAATCTCCGGCATCACGCGCTTCAAAGTCTGCAACTCATCCTTCATGCTCTCTACGTGATCTTTAAAGTAGTTCACCACGCGATCAGGCTCCTCTGCCGCAAAGAAGGTCTTCTTGCCACGTTCCGACGTCGACAAAAGTCCTCTAGCTTTCAATGTCTTAACCGTATCGTACGTAGCGGTCCTAGATAACCGTGCCTTCTTAGCAATATCCTGCACGCTGGTTGGACCAAGCGACAAGCTTGCTAAGTAGACCTTAGACTCTGAATCAGATAAACCTAGCTTTGTGAAAATTTTGAAAATGTCTGTTGCCATATTGGTATTAGTATATCATGCTATGGAGAAAATCATCCCCGGGCCAGCAAGCCCGGGGAGAAGTGTTCATCCTGTTTTGGCACGAGCTCCCGAGAGCACCGCTAGTCGTTCTTCGAGCTCACGCACCCGCTGAACGAACTGATCGTTCGCGCTCTGCAAATCCGCATTCTCTTCCTCCAACCTGACTTTCTGTCTTTCAAGACGAGCGTTCATTCCAGCGACAGCGTCGTACTGCTCAGCGAGATCGTCATATTCATCGACGATCCGACCAGCGAGTCCGGCAACAAGAGCATGGCCAGGGGCTGACATGCAATCCTCCTCTTGGGTTACTTATAGGTTACGAGGAATTCCGTGATCTGTCAAAAATAAATCCCGCAAGGCAGCCGCCTTCCGGGAATCGTGTCTGTCTCACTCCGACCTGCCCTCCTTGGGATCCGCCAGCGTGGCGATGTTCAGAATCGCAGGACCTGAACTCGCGTTGGGCACCACGCGAAGCACGCGGTGTCCTCGCGACGCCTGAGGTTTTCCGGCGCCCGAAGAAAGCAACGCAGAATCCTCAAATGTGTCTCGTCTCGCTGGAACTCCGAGCAGGCACGCGCCGCTCATTTCCAACATCAAACCCAACTGTCTCATGATCGCGCCCCTATCCTTGAATCTCCAGACGAAAGGTCTCGCCAAAGAGCATTTACACTATAACAAGAGAGCGAAATGCTATCAAAACCATCCGTAAACATCAAGACTAAACTCATCCACAGAAAATCACTACCGATAGCGCGGCTTTTCCTCTATAATGAAGAGCATATATGGATGGAAACAAGCTTTCGGTCGGAACTAAACAAGAAGATTGGCCAGATGTTGCTGAAGGGCAGCTATCTGTTGATATTTTTGAGACCGATAATGACCTTGTGGTACAGTCAGCCATCGCCGGTGTGAAGGCTGAAGACCTGGATATCTACGTGAACGCAGACATGGTGACAGTCAGAGGGTCTCGACAAAGAGACAGCCGAATGGAGACGGCAACTATGCACTATGAAGAATGTTTCTGGGGAGCATTCTCCAGAACCATCATCTTGCCAGCACACGTATCCGCAACGAGCGCAGACGCAGAGCTCAAAGACGGCGTGCTCACAATCACACTACCAAAAGCAAACAAAGGAGGTATCTCAATACCGGTAAAGGATTAATTATGGATACACAATCAGCGAAAGTAACTAAAGTGACCGAATATTCGGTCGTTCTTTCTATTCAAGATCAAAAGATTGATTGGCCAAAAGAGCACCTAAGCTCAGTAAAGGAAGGTGACGAGGTATTCATAGCCGTAATGAGTTCGGCCGATATAGACAGACACAAAAATGACATTGCAAAGTCGATGCTTAACTCAGTGCTCAATCCAAAATCATGAAGAAACTTCTCAACAAGATTAAAAATCAGAAGATCGCTCTTGTTGTTGGAGGCATAGTTTTGGTGATCGCACTTTTGTCTGCAGGTGGCGGAGCGTACGCGTACTCATACCAAGGTGACTTCTTCCCCGGAATCTCGGTTGGAGAGATCAATGTCGGAGGGCAGACGTATGACAACGGACGAGGCATGGTCAACGAACGAGTGGACAGTCTATTTTCAGAAGGTGCGGAAGTGTCAGTCAACGGAACAACCAAGACTATCCCCCTTCGAGCAGTAGCTCAGTCCGATCCTGACCTTTCACGAGACCTCGTGATCCTGAACACTGACGCTGCAATCGCCGAGGCGTTTTCCTTTGGTCGCCGCGGATCGTTTCCGCAACGAGTTTGGGAAATATTGCACGCAGGCATCGCTCGACCAGTAGTTGATGTTGCAGTTGAGACCGACAAGGAGAGTATTGAAGGTCAGCTACTCGAACACTTCGGCGCATATTACGACCCAGCAGTTGAGCCAGGGTTTAACTTTGAGTTCGATGAAGACAACGGAGCATGGATGCTTTATCTAACGGAAGGATCCGCCGGACGAACATTCGACCTTGACGAGGCATCCGACAGGCTCACGCAATCACTTTCAGATTTGAGTATGGAACCGCTTAGAATTGCGGTTGTAGATGAAGTGCCGGAACTAACCATGGAAGATATTGAGTTGTTGCGCGATGAGGCGAGTATCGCACTTAATACAGCTCCATTTAAGTTCGTCTACGATGGTGGGCGCTTTGATAAATATGAATTCGAACTTGATTCAGCGACACTTGCACCAACAATGATCGCGATCAAGGAAGATGGAGAAATCGTGCTCGCGGTAAATGAGAAAATCGACACATTCTTTGAAACTATTGTAGAAAATATCGACAACGAGGCACAGGATGCTAAGTTTGAAATCTCTGGAACACGAGTTAATGAGTTCCAACCAAGCAAGGACGGTCGCTCAGTGAATGTTGAGGAGACGAAAGCCTCCCTCAACGCCGTGCTCGCTATCGCACAACAAGATCACGACCAAGAAATAGAGAGCATTGTGATCTCGGTAGACACTGTTGAGCCTACGATCCCAACAGGCTCGGTGAACGACCTTGGTATTACTGAAATTCTAGGCGTAGGTACGTCAGACTTCTCTGGAAGCCCATCAAACCGCATCAAGAACATCCGTCATGGAATATCAAAACTAAACGGAGTGCTCATTGCACCCGAAGAAGAGTACTCACTAATCGCCCAGCTAAGACCTTTCACGATATCTGACGGCTACCTCCCCGAGCTCGTCATCAAGGGTGACGAGATTAAGCCAGAGATTGGCGGCGGGCTTTGTCAGATTGGTTCAACGGCATTCCGTGCGGTCATGAACTCGGGCTTAGAGATTACGCAAAGGCGAAACCACAGTCTCGTGGTTAGCTATTACAACGATGCATCGAATGGCAACCCCGGAACAGATGCAACCCTGTACGATCCCAACCCAGATTTCCGCTTTATCAACGACACAGGCAACCATGTCTTGCTCACAACCGAAATGAACGTCTCAACTGGACGACTCGCGTTTACTTTCTGGGGTACGAGCGATGGGCGCAAGGGTTACTACACTCCCCCGGTTGTACTAAACTGGATTGGAGCTGGAGCAACCCGCACAACGTACACAACTGACCTTGCTCCTGGAGCTCGGAAGTGCCAAGGAGCGCATCCCGGCGCCAACACCTCGTTCAACTACATCGTTGAACGACCGGATGGTGAGGTTGAAGAGATTGTGTACGAGTCTCACTACCGACCACTGCCAACTATCTGCCTCGTTGGACTCGGTGAAGGAGAATCGGTGGACGACGACGGGAACCTGGTGGAAGCTGAGGAGGAGGTCGATGATACTAGCGATGCTGAATCTGACTCAAACGAAGAGGTTGCTTCGCCAGCTGGTGATGACCCGACTCGCAATGACGAGCTTGAAGATTCTGAAACAACTGAATAACAAAAACGAGCTCGTAAGAGCTCGTTTTCTTCCCCTGCAAAGGCAGCACACAAGAAGACGGCAGCATAGGTAAAGTCGAGCCGAAGCCTGAGTCTACCTACAAGACGTCCCCATGCTTGTCGTGTGTGCTGGCTTCATGGGGGAAGATCTGAAATTACCATACCACAGCGCCCCTGTCAAGTCCAAGAGCCGCTAGGATTAGGCATAAAATGTGTTCGTACGTTGATAATTAGCTAAGGTTGGGTACGTTATGCAGCCCCAAGCTTGACAGCATCATATTTCCGTGATACATTCCTAAGTCGAATTCACGGCCTATGCATAGCATTGAGGGGATCTACATGGACTATCGTGTTATCAAGAAGACCGTGGTCGGAATCTGTGACACAACAGAGTACGAGGAGACGGTGTGGCAAGGATCGGATCTGAAGGATCTGAACGAGAAGCACCCGCGCTCGGAGATCATGGGCGCGGATTCGCTCGGGCGTTCCGAGATCGACGACGGCCTCATCATCATGACCTGCCGGTTCGAGCAGTCGGAAGACGGCAAGAACTGGACGATTTGCGAGGATGATCCTCGGCGAGTCCGAGGGATTAGCGAGATGACTGAGTTCGAAGCGGCAGTTGACGCAGAGAACCGACAGCGTTACCCCGGCGACTACCTCGAGGAAGAAGATGAGGAAGACGACTGGAACGATCGGGATGACCACGACGACGAGGAGCTGGACCAGGACTGGATCAGCCCCGAAGAGCAGGCGCTGTACCCGCTCTAGTCGACGACTTGCACCCACAAGGCATCTGCCTCTGTGGGTGTTCTTGTATTAATGAAATGTCATTGCGAGGAACGAAGCAACCTCGTGCGGTGCTACTTGAGAGATCACTCATCGAGGTTGCTTCACTTCCGTTCGCAATGACAAAAAAACGCCCGGAGGCGTTTTTCTTGTTTACTTGATTATCTTGTCTATCAATCCGTACTCCAACGCCTCCTTTGCGTTCAGAAAGTTATCTCGCTCGGTATCATCTGTAACTTTCTTGAGCGACTGTCCCGTGTTCTTGGCGAGGATCTTGTTTAGGTCTTCCTTCATCTGCAAGATTCGCTCGGCGTGAATCTTGATGTCTGTTGCCTGACCCTGCGCGCCTCCCAGAACCTGATGAATCATTACTTCTGAGTTAGGTAGACAGAACCGCTTCCCCTTTGCGCCAGAGCTGAGTAAGAAAGCCCCCATGCTCGCGGCCATTCCAATACAGATCGTCGACACATCCGGCTTGATGTACTGCATCGTGTCGTAAACCGCAAGACCTGCAGTTACAGATCCTCCTGGAGAGTTGATGTAAATTGAAATATCTTTACTCTTATCCTGGCTCGACAAGAACAGCAGCTGCGCAATGATCGAGTTTGCAACACTGTCGTCGATCGGACCACCTAAAAAGATGATGCGATCTTTTAATAGGCGAGAGTAGATGTCGTACGCGCGCTCACCATGCGCGGTTTTTTCTATTACTGTTGGGATCAAATTCATATATGGAGCCAGGTATTTATAATACGATTATACCATGCGCTAACGTTGACAAACAAAAAAGAAAATCGTATAAATGAAAAGCTTCAATGGCGATCATGCCTATAACCGAGGGGAGCACACTTGAGACCAGACATGAATTCACGGCAACATGGCGGGAGACATGCCCGTGCGCATCGATCCGCTACGTCAGTGGTCGTCAGCGACAACCGACGCGTGACGTTCCGGAACAAGCAGATCGAACGGCTTTGCACCGAATCTGCCATGCTCGATGTCCTCGGGGGCATCGCGGACAAGAAGATCGAGCAGATCGGCGTCGACCAGAACGGCATCCCGCTGTACATCGTGGACGTGGGCACCGGCGCCAACGCGCAGCGGCTACTGATCTCGTTCCACATGACCACGCGCACCAGGATGGTGGTCAAGAAGACCAAGCTGATGATGCGTACGTCGCATTCACGCGGAAAGAAGAAGAAACCGCGGAAGGTGAAGGAGACGCTGACGTTGGCGTCCGTCCGGATCAAGAACCTGGACGCGCTCGCCATCGCAGAGGCGTGGGCCAAGGACAACGGACCAGACGACACCCTGCTGGGAAACTTCCGCAACATCAAGTCGATGGAGCTGAAGATGCCGCTCGCAGGAGAGCGCGCCTGGAAGGACGTCGGGTAGACAACGAGGCCGTTCCACCAGCAGGTGGAACGGCTATTTTATTAAAACTTTATTCCCTTTCTTTTCGATTCTCCCTTTTACTGTGAACCCACACGACCCAGGATGGCCTCCACCTCCTGGGAATTGTTTTGCAATTTGAGAAACATCAATCGTGTGAGACCGCATGCTCACTTTCACGCCCTCTTTGTTCGGCAACTCTTTTAAAAACATCACAACCTCTACATCCAGTGTTGCCGCGAGGTAATCCATCACTTCAAAATAGTCCTCATGACCTGTACTAGTAGAATCAAGATCAGCTCGCGTCACATATACGACTGCTAAACTCAAATCAGGAATCTTTACAGTGCGTTCAAAGATCCTCCCCCACAATTGCAGACGACTAACCGGATAACTTTTCACGATCTTGGTCACAACATCCTTGATCGACCCTCCGGCCATCAACAGCTCACTCGCACGCTCTACCGATCCCGACTGCGTCACAGCATTTGAGAGTACGCGAGTATCCGTCATGATCCCGGTGATCAGACACTTCGCCATGTCACGAGTTATCTTGATCTTGCTATCCATTAAATACTCGTACACGAGTTCACAAGTCGAGCTCAAGCTGGGATCGACAATACTCACGTCGCCAAAACCTGAGTTGGATGCATGATGGTCGAACACAATAAGTGGTGTCCGTCGTAGATGAAATTCTAATTTGCGATTAACATAGGATTCGCGCGAAGAATCAAAGACGATAACAAGATCGACTGTCGAATCTTTGAGCACATCTGTGTCACGTGTCGCATTTTCAATCCCAGGAAGAAACTTCAACATCTCCATAACCTCCGACCCAGCGTGATGACTCACTTTCTTCCCAAGCCCCTGTAGATATTCTGAAAAACCCAAACTTGAACCAAACGTATCACCATCGGATCGTTCATCGGTCAAAAGAAGAATGTGTTGGGCGACGTCGACAAGCTCACGAACTGCCTGGAATTGGAGAGATTTCATAGCAATGCATCAGAGTATATCAAAAACATGAAGGGGTCAAGGTAGGGCAATTTCAAATGAACAATTGGGCAAATTTCAAATTATGGAAGTTTTCTTCTCCTTTTCCTCAATAAATGACCACCAACAATTGAAATTTGCCCAATTGAAATTTGAAATTAATAATCTGGTATAATACTTCCGCATGTATTTAAAAGAACTAACCCTGCACGGGTTTAAAACGTTTGCCAAGAAAACGACACTAGAGTTCATGGAGCCTACTAAGGACTCCTGTGGAATCACTGCCATCGTTGGACCGAATGGCTCTGGTAAGTCTAATGTCGCCGATGCCCTTAGATGGGTGTTGGGAGAGCAACGCATCAAAACGCTTCGCGGTAAGGCTGCGAGCGATGTTATTTTTTCAGGTTCTGATGGAAAGACGCGATCAGGATTCGCGGAGGTTTCCGTTACTTTTGGCCAGGTTGAAGGGATTGAGGGGATCGACTTTTCTGAGATCACGATCACCCGCCGGCTTTACCGTGACGGTGAGTCTCAGTACCGCATAAACAATCAAAGCGCGCGTCTTGCAGACATCCATATGTTGCTTGCGCAGGCCAACGTGGGACAGAAGAGCTACTCGATCATCAACCAAGGACAGATCGACCACATTCTCGTCGCGACACCAGAGGAACGTAAAGGTTTCTTTGACGATGCAACAGGTGTTAAGCCACTTCAGCTCAAGCGGCACTCCGCGGCACTCAAGATCCGACGGACTCGAGACAACCTTAACCAAGCCGAACTGCTTGTTGAGGAAATCGCGCCGAGACTGCGCACATTGAAGAGACTCGTTAACCGTCTTTCGCAACGAGAAGAGGTAGAGTCACAGCTCAAGCTCAAACAAGTGCAGTATTACGGTACGCTTTGGAACACGGTGCAGGAGCAACTCAAGACCGAGCTGTCTGCATTCGATAAGATCGATGTTTCAGTAAAGAAGCAGGTCGAGGTACTCAACAAAGAGCGCGCTGAGTTTAGAAAAATGGAAGAAGTTGCAAAGGCTGACGACAAAGCTAAGGATGAGGTTGCCTCTGCTGCTATTGGTGAGCTCCAGAATCGATACGAAGAGCTTCAAGAGAAGCGTTCTCAGATTCAGGAAGATCGATTCCAGATTCAAAAGGAGATTGAACTCGCAAAAGTGAAGGCGGTGTCTAGCTGGACGCCTCTTCCCCTCTCAAAAATCATTGAAGGGATCATCACGCTCAAGAAAACGTTGTCAGAGCTCATGACAAAGCTCGCGGACGACAAGCTCGACGCGTCCGATCTCGACAGCGCGTTTAAGAGCTCGGAAAATCTATTGAATCGATTGCAAAAACCCGCACCGGAAGAAAAGAAAACCGACCCAGCACTATTGAAGAAGCTCGACGCACTCAAAAACGATGACGGCAAGGTGGTTACCGAGCTCACTATCGTGAAACAGTCGATGCAAACCTCTGCAAAAGAGTCCAAGCAAGAGCGAACCGAGCTCTTTGCACTGCAACGACGCATGATGGTTGCTCAGGAACAGCTCCACAACCTCGAATCACAACTCAACGATCGAAGAGTTGCACTCGCTCGACTCGAAACTCGCAACGAGGACCTTGAGCGAGACATGAAGGAATTGTTCGATGGTAATGATAAGGATGCACGTGCATACAAGGACGGTGCAAACACGGATACACTGTACCCAGAGATCCAACAACTTCGTCACAGGCTCGACCTTATCGGTGGAATCGACGACGAGACGGTTGCGGAGTTCAAGGAGGCTAGTGAACGGCACGAGTTTCTGGATGGCCAGATCGCCGACCTCGTGGCAGCGCTCGATGACACAGAAAAAATCATCGACGAGCTCGACGAACAGATCAAATCACAGTCATCTCGCCTCTTCAAAGATATCCAGGCCCACTTCGCACACTACTTTAAGGTATTGTTCCGTGGAGGAAAGGCCGAGCTCACTGAAATTCGGGCGAAGGACCTTGTCGACAAGCCTGCGAAGGTAGAAACAGTGGACGAATCGGAAGAAGAGCCTGTCGTAATGTCGAAGAAGGAAGCTGAACGGGTGGTTGGAGTGGAAGTCACCGCTACACCGCCTGGTAAAAAGCTCAAGAGCATCAACTTGCTGTCTGGTGGAGAGCGAGCGCTCACGTCGATAGCATTAATATCAGCCGTTATGGCAACCAACCCTTCACCTTTCGTAGTGTTGGACGAGGTTGATGCGGCGCTGGATGAAGCGAACACGGTAAGGTTCGCCGAGATCGTTGGCGAGCTCTGTGGGAAAACTCAGTTTGTAGTCATCACGCACAACCGCGCGACCATGCATACAGCAGACGCGCTTTACGGCGTAACAATGAACAATGATGGAATATCGCAGCTCATCTCAGTGAAGCTGGAGGATGTAACATCAGGATCATCAGCACGAAGATAAAGAAAACCCTGCAGGATCTAGTCCTGCAGGGTTTTTGATTGGACATATAGTCGGCTGCCTCGCATATTTTGATCGAATTACCCAGTTATCATTGACCAATTCATACATTTACTTGAAATTTGCTCTTTTACCTATTTGTCATTGACATCCCCCAATGTCTCATGTATAGTCCCCTCACTCTTACGTTCCGTCACATTTACGTAAATTAAGATAATCAATACACATGTTGTCAATTCGACTCTCCCGAATAGGGAAAAAGAAACAACCTATCTATCGTGTCATCGTGACCGAGAAGCGCCGAGACCCTTACGGGAAGTTCTTGGAGATTCTAGGAAACTACGATCCACGATCAACAGATAAGAAGCTTACCTTGAAAGAGGATCGAGTTTCTCACTGGCTCTCAGTCGGAGCACAGCCTTCAGACACGGTGAAGAACCTACTCATCCGAGAGGGACTAATCAAGTCTGACAAGAAGGCAAAAGCCGTAGCTATCTCAAATAAGCGACGGAAAAAGCTCGACGAGAAGAGTGGAGCAGCTGCAGAAGCTGCAAAGGAAGCTGAGGCAAAGGCCGAGGCAGAAGCACCTCAACCAGAGGCTGATCAGCCTAAGGCTGAAGCTGAAGCTCCTGCAGAGGAAGCGTCAGCTGAAGAACCAGCAAAAGAAGAGGCTCCTGCAGAGGAGGCTCCAAAAGAAGAAGAAAAGAAGACTGAGGAATAATCCTCAGTCTTTTCTTTTATCCACCGCGAACTCTTGACACGTCCTCAAATATCCGATCGATCGCGTTTGGTATAATACAGGCATGAAGAAAGAAGTCACAACGGAAGACCTGCTCAAGTTCATGCAAGACAACCTCGTAACCAAGGCTGATCTTAACGATCGCTTTGCAAAATCAGAGCACAAGGTTCTTGATATCATGGATCGTCGTCTAGAGTCCTTTGAACAGAGAATGAATCTTCGATTTGATCAACACGATGTGCGATTTGACATGTTGGATGCAAAGATAGACTTCAAGTTCGATACATTAACTGATGTCTTGCAAGAAAAGAACGTAATCTCGAACCAGGAAGCCGAACATCTCAAAACACTAAAACCGGCACTATTAAAAAACTGAGGCCCAGCCTCAGTTTTTTTTCTGGTAAATTTTCGAGAAACTGCAATTTGCACAATATGCCTCGACGTCGTCGTCGGTCACCCTGATCTTGAGAGGGTTCCCGCATGATCTATTTGGGCATCCAATGATATCGGGAAACGACCCTCTTCCCGCGTCTATCATTTCCTGTAGTTCTAGATCAGTCTTCTCTGAAAATTCACGAGACTCTTTGTAGAGCTCGTTCTTCTCCTTGTATTCTCCATCGAATATACTCATATCACTTCCTATGTTCCTCGCGCCATTTCGCGATCTTTCCATGGTCACCTGACGTGAGTACACTCGGAACCTCCCAACCTTTGTACGATTCTGGCTTTGTGTACTGCGGATACTCGAGTACGCCAGGTTTATCATGCGACTCGTCCTTGAGCGTGTCCTCGTTTCCGAGCACTCCTGGAATGTTGCGCACAATCGCATCGCTCATGACCAAAGCCGGCAGCTCGCCACCGGTAAGCACGTACTCACCAATCGAGAACGACTCGTCAGCCAGATGTTTCTCCACACGCTCATCGACACCTTCGTAACGACCGCATACAAAGATGATGTGATCGTAATCCTTTGCGAGTCTCTGTGCGTCTCTCTGCATAAACTTCTTCCCCGCAGCAGATGTCATGATCACACGCGTTTTCTTTTTGCGAAAAACTGACTTGAGTTTTTTCAAAGCAAGATCGATCGGCTCAACCTGCATCACCATCCCGGCCCCACCACCATAAGGAGTATCGTCTACTTGCCTGTGCTTACCTTTCGCAAAATCACGCAGCTGCACTGCATTCAACTTCACGCCCTGCTTACGAGCGCGACCCAAGATAGACCCATCTAAGTAAGATTGAACCATCTCCGGGAATATTGTGAGGATATCGATTTTCATACAATGAGTATATCAGAAATACAAAAAGAGAAATCTTCCATAATTTGAAATTTGCACAATTGCCCAATTGAAATTAACTTTCTTGACCCCCCATTGCCCACTTGATATCCTTGTAGCACTTACAATTCATATCCGATATTACTGATATGGCAGAAGAATTTTCAGATCAGCTATTTGTTGATTACGTAGTTAAAGCGATTGTAAATCATCCAGACGACGTTCGCACAGAGCGAATTGTTGACGAGCGAGGAGTTCTAATCTCGCTTCACACGAATCCTGAAGACATGGGATACGTGATTGGACGATCCGGTCAGACAGCACGATCAATCCGAACGCTCCTACGAATCGTTGGCGCAAAGAACGACGCACGAGTAACCCTCAAGATCATAGAGCCAGAAGGTTCAACTCACGTACGACGCGAGGATCGAGAGGCTGCAGCCGCAAAAGAAGAGAGTAGTGAGACAGAAGAAGAGGAAGCAGTTGCTGCAGATGAAGATGATATCGATACATCTACAGTGGACGATTTGACCATCTAGATAAAAGACGGGCGAAAGCTCGTCTTTTTGTTTTGACAAAGTATCGCGAAATACATAGTGTGAACTCGTCGAACGATCGACAACCAACAGGAGGTGCCCAGTGCACAAAATCCCCGGCCTCATCTCGACCGTCCTGACCCAGACCCCTATCGATGACCAGATCAACGGCCTGCAGGATGGCGGCATCTAGCTTTCGAAGAAGCAGACGCCACGAGACACTCGACCCCAGCGCTTCTCGCTGGAGGTCGTCTTTTTTTAAGAAATCTATGTTCAATTATTGTGTATATCTTTTCTTCTGCGAACACATATCGAGTAGGCCGAATATATGCGTTTTTCCTAATGTTTTTGCACTGTTTTGACCCTCAGGATACATGCGACCCTACTACCACTGGGTTTTCTTGACAGAAATACATGCATATACTACAATCCCACTCGCAATGAACATTACAACTTGGAGCCATATTTAATCAGAAATCCACTGATTATAGGCAATCGCTCGCTGAGTGATTGTAACGTCAACCTCTGACAGATATTCAGCACTTGTGCTGAATGTTTTATCTGAGAGTTTGATCCTGGCTCAGGATGAACGCTGGCGGCGTGTTTAAGGCATGCAAGTCGAACGATTCACTTCGGTGAAGAGTGGCAAACGGGAGAGTAACACATTGGTTACCTGCCTCGAGGTCGTGAATAATTCGGTGAAAACCGAACTAATACGCGATGGTCATAAAAGATAACAATATTTTTTATGTAAAGTTCAGGCGCCTCGAGAGGGGCCTATGTCCTATCAGCTTGTTGGTGAGGTAAAAGCTCACCAAGGCAACGACGGGTACCGGGCGTGAGAGCGTGGCCCGGCTCACTGGGACTGAGACACTGCCCAGACTCCTACGGGAGGCTGCAGTCGAGAATCTTCCACAATGGGCGAAAGCCTGATGGAGCGACGCCGCGTGCTAGATGAAGCCCTTTGGGGTGTAAATAGCTTTTATATAGGACGAATTCGTGACGGTACTATATGAATAAGAGGGTGCTAACTCTGTGCCAGCAGCAGCGGTAATACAGAGCCCTCAAGCGTTATCCGGAGTTACTGGGCGTAAAGCGTCCGCAGGTGGTCTTATGCGTCACTCGTTAAATCTCAATGCTCA
>PVBE010261868.1_pt1 | contig 69425 bp, 63 predicted proteins | sample 1631181 | NCBI WGS metagenome assembly PVBE01 (sample SAMN08397723, study PRJNA350692) | Marine metagenome, whole genome shotgun sequencing project. | isolation source: water | place: Pacific Ocean | collected 2012-04
CTGTATCTACGTTCTCCATACAATGGTGAATATAATAAGTCATTAAAAACAGTAATATTATTCATAGTAAGTAAATGTTCGTATGTACAAATATAAAATCTAATACCATATATTGCTTTAGATGCATCTTTGGGTTCTACTGATATCTTATTATCAATTCTAGTTACTATAATGTCAGATGATTTTATTTCATTTCCGCTTGCATCAAATACATTATAATTATTATTAATATAAACACCTAAGTCTTTTACATAACCTGGCGCAGTAATTTCATAATTTACAAATTCGCCCAACGGAGATAATGCAACCCAATTATCTATTTTCCATTTACTTTCTGCCCAAAACAAAAATTGTTTTCCAGTGTATCTCCAATCTCTTATTACCTTTGCAGTATTATCATATTGTTCAAATAAAAAGCCTATTGATTCTAAATACTTTCCATATGATATCATAAAATCATACATATCTTGGATTGAGGTATATTCTGTTCCATACTTAACTTGAGTAGTAGTAATATCGTGATCATAATATTCAATAACTTTAGAATTACTTACTTCTATTCGTGTATTGTTACTATTTTGTTTTGATTTTAAAATATTAAAATATGGTTCAACATTATTATAACCATATACTTTATAACCATCTGCACTTTTTACAATTCGTACGCCACTGTAAAAATATTTCTTGATAGGCGGGCTCTTATAATGGTATAATTCATAATCTTCTTCAGGGACAAAGTTATTAGATTTACTAGCAATTAAACTATCCATCATAAGACGAAGGGTATCTTTATCTGAATATCCTTCCATTTTATGTGCTAATTGGGCTGTTAATCCTTTAACTTTATCATAATAATCAGATAATGAAAGTGTGCCTTGTTTAACAAGTTTTTCAATAATAAAATGATGTAATCCAAATCGTGTTAACATCTTATTATTTTTATCAACATCTCTATGTAACTTGAATAAATCAGACGAAACATTTCTCCATAAACTTGCATCATATGCAGATGATCTATGTTTAGTTTCTTTAGATATAATTTGATCGGGAGTTTTTATAGTTTGAATTCGTATCACACCGCCCATATCGGCATGTTGGGTACAATAATAATATAATAAATCTGGGGTATCATCTGCAACTATTACTTGAATATAAGCATTTGCAGTACCAGCAGTTCCACTAGAAGTAATGCCAGTTGTATAAGCACTCGCCGGACTATTATTAAAATTATTAGAAAATGCAAACACATGACTAGTATTACTAGAATCACTAACATCAAATCTATATGTGTAACCTCTATATAATCTAAATCTATCTCGTACAATTCCGTCTATATAAAATTTATCATTTGCTTTAGTAACAAGAAACGTATTTCTTATAGGACTAGGCCCAGCAGTAATTCTATCTCTAGTGTCCCAATGTTTTTCAAACCATTTGGCAGGGTTCATACTAAACAAATATTCGTGATTGGCAAATTGGGGATAACTTGATCTCCACCATATTGTTTCTAACGGACTGTGCTCAGTTACAAGAAATTCTTTTGCCGCGTTTGTGGCAGTTGGTGCAGTTACTATAGTTGCAGTAACAGGATCTTGCAAAATACCAGCATCTGTAACCAATGTTGCAATAGGTGCTCCTGTTCGTATATACCTTGGATCTTGATATAAACTTCCGCCCGGATCACTTGTTATTCCTCTTGTTAAGGCATTAATTAAATTTGTCCGCTTTGTATCATTACCACCATTTGCTGTTGACCGCCAATCATAATTTGTATCCCACCATGTTGGCTTAACAGTATGACCTAACATTTCCCATGGATTGGTGTGTGGTCTATCTGTATCAAAATAGTATTTGTATATTGCTCTCCAATAACCTAACTTATCACCAACAGTAGAATAATTCCACGTCCATTTATTAGTTGCATCATATTGTGTATTTGCAAAATTATCTATATTATTATCATTTTTCCATTTATTAATAATTTCATCAATATATGTATTATATTCTGCAATTGTATGTGTTGTTTCTCTATACTTGCCAGGAATATTATCATGTAAATAATATTTTGTTGCTGATGTTACTGTTGGTTGTATTGCATTATAAATTCTTTTTTCTAATTCTAATAATGCTTGATCTCTAATATCAACAACAACAGACGTCTGTGAATATTTTACAAATAAACTTCCATCATGTCCTTGAATAACATTAACTGTATTTGTTCCGGTGTTGTCTGCATATTCTTCTGGTTTATACAGAGGCATAATATTAAATTTTGCAAGAGTTGGCGGACAAAAACTTTGAGCATTATCAGTGCTCATTTTAATTTTAATATTTTTAACAGGATCAGATCCGCCAGGTGCGGCAGGCGCAGTACTAAAAGTTAAATTTGCCTTATCGTCATCTATTGTGTAATCATCTACTATTGTTTTAAGAATCCATGCACTTGATTCATATACATATACCATTACATGATTGTTTGCTGTGTCAGTAACTGTTTGTGTTTTTGGTAACGCAAATGTTGTTGTTGAGGCGTTTCCGACATAGGTTAATTCTACAAGATTACTATAATAAAACATATCACTGTAAGCAAACGGAAATGTACCATCTCGGCCAAGTGTCATAATCTGTAAAGTTTTATCTACCAAATCACCAATTGATATTGGAACTAATTCTTTGTCATTTTGTTCTTTTACTTTTATAATAAACTTCTTTTTAAATAATTCATATTCATCTGAAATAAATCTTAACACATTTATAACATCATAATCATAATTGTTTAAATGCATACCTAATCGTAGCATAGAAGAATCGTGCTGGAGAATTGTTCCGCCTATATTTGTTTCTTTTTCAGTATTTCGATATGTATTGTTACTTGTTGCTGAACCAGACAATCCTACCTGTTTTTCAATTATATCTGTAAAATGATTATAAAATTGGTTGAATTGAATTTTTCCAATATTTTCATTTTTAGGATTTTTTTCTATCTGATCTGGCACATCATAATAAAAACTTGTATTAGTTGCCGCTGATCTAAATTTTACATCAATTACATCATTTACAGCAAGAGGTATTTTTGTTGATGCTGTACTTTGAGTTGTGGGTGTAAATACCTTTACAGTACTAGAGTTATATGTTATATCATAATCCTGTTTACCTTCGTAAGGTAAAACAATTTTTTGGCTATTAATATAATAATCACTTTCTTTTGTTAATGCATTACCATTTTTATAAACTTCAGGTTGACCGGGTTCGTTAATAGCATTTACAATATGAAGAGTGCCTATCATATTTGTTTGGCCAGTACTTGAACCATCTGTGACCCAATAATATAAATTATCAGGTGCATCTAACGGTACAGTAAAAGTTACTGTATTATTTGTTGCATCATTATTTGTAACACCAGTACTGTAAGGTGCATTTGTTGAATCTATTATTTCAAATCCATGCGTGGCAGTTCTGTTTTCAAACGTATAAGTTTTTCCTTTGGCTAAAAATAATGTTGGACTAGTACCATTTAGTGTCTGTTGGCCATATACACCTTTAATTTTAAAACGCCAACCATTATCATATCCAACTTCATCTTGATAATAAACCAAATAATCTCGTGGTGGCTCAAATGCAGTTGTTCCTAAATCTATTACAACATCATCGCCTGCTGTTTCAACTACTTTAGTTATTGTTACAGGAAGACGTGTTTGTGTTTTTGATTTCTCCCAACCATTTTTATATTCATATTTGCCTGTATTTCGATTATATACTTGATAAAAATATACACCTTCGTTATAATAAATTGTTTCATCTATAATATAAGAATATCGAGTTCGATTTAAAGAGAAATCAAATTGTATATTCTGTATATTTTGGTAAAATACATCTTTTTCAGCAGATAAATCTGTTGCACTCGTTCCATATACAGGTGCAAAAGTCAATTCTTTATCAACAGTTGCCCCTGAAGTAGTACTTTCCATATATCCAAAAATACTATTACCTAAAAATGTTGTACTATTAAATGATGACAAAGATTTAAATGTACTATCATAAAGATTGAAATAAGGGTGTAAGTTTCGTCTTGTTTTAACTTGACATTTAGTCCATGTATTATCTAAAACATTATATTTTATATCATATCCTGCCCATTCGCCATCGCCTGAAATAGTAAGACCGTCTCCGTCTGTCGGAGTGCCATCTCCTGCTCTGCCATCTGTTTCTAACGTAAGAGTTAAAACGCCGCCAGAGGCAAGATTGCTAACTACATAAATTTTATCATTATAGCCTGTACTTCCTCCGATTTGATTAATAAAAAGTAATCTATCTCCGTCGGTCACTGTATGAAGTTCGTCTGTTACACCGTACGTCTCTGGATCGCCTACTTTAATATCTTGCCCTGTTTTTGTTATAAGTACAGCAGGATCATTCCAGATGCCGTTTGCATTTGAAAAGCCGTAACTACCATTTACAATAGCGGCAATAGGCTCTCTGCCATGAGTACCAAAATTATAAAGGCTTACATCTCGTCTATATTCTATAATTGGTCGTAATGCCTGTTCTGTTATTCCTAATGTACCACCAGAATAAGCCAACGGATTAAATCCATTAAAAACATTAATTGCACGAATTGCATCAACATGGATCCAACGATTAGTCCGAGACCATGCATTATAATCCCTTGCTCCTCGTTGCATAATAATGTAATCTTTTTCATTTGCTACATCAACAGCCGAATCCCATAACATTATGTCCCAATAATTATTAAAACTATTTGCCTCGTCCCATTCATATAATCTTGTTACACCATATGGTACTTTGGTAGTATTTTCGGTTTCATTAATAAGAAATATTTTTTCACCTACTCCCTCGACGGTGTATATAATAGAACCAATAAGAAGTTGCATTCCATTTTCTAAACTTAAAGATTTTTCGGCCTCGGTATAAGTATAAAATTGGTTGCCTTCTATTTCTGAGGCTGTAACTCCCGTTATTGTTACCGAAAGAGGTTCACCTAGCCAATAATAGGATGAATAATTTATTAATTTATCGAGGTCGATTGGCGGATGCCAAGCATATGTGTTATCAGAAAACAGTTTATCTACATTCGAGGTAATAGTTCCAGCGTAACTTAATTTATTAAGTATGTCATCATATGTTACTGCTTCATCTATATCATCAGAACTTAGATTTTTTGATAAAATTGCCGGTTCTAATTGATATGTGTCACGTAATGTTGTTGATGAAGAGGCATACAAATCACTGCCTGGTTTATTAATAATTCCTGTCTTTTTGCCTACCCATGCATTTATTTGTTCTAAATTACCTGGTTGAATAAGTTGGTCTAATGTTGCATTTAAAATTTTTATGTTGGGGCCTGTTTGATGAATTATAGGTAAAAATTGATTCGTTTCTCTTTTTGCTATATCAAATTTACTACTACCAGGAATAGTATTTTTTTCTTGTTTCTTTATTGTTATTTCAGATGAATAATCAGCCATATATTTTTACCTTAGTACGAACTACTAGATCCGCCCGATCCCGAATAACCACTACCTGACGAACCTGAAGTATATGTTACGCCGGATTCAATTATTGACGTTGATGTTATCATTGATGCCGCACCTACTGTTCGTAAATTAGTATCAGTATATACTGATACAATATCAACATCGGAAACCTTTGCCGCGGAAATAAACAATTCATCGGAGTTCGGGGTTATTTCAAATAAACTACCAAACCTGCTTTCAGAATATCCAGGCACTATTACAACAGAGTTTATAATACCTACCATTTTGTTATGAATATATGCACTTAATTCTGTATAATAAAAACTCTCCCCAAAATCCCAATATTCAGGTTGAAAATATTCTTCTATATACTCAATTATTTTAGATTTAATTTCATTATCAGTATAAACTGTTCCGACTGCTTTTATAATTTTAAACCTTGCTTGGAATTCTGTATCTGCTTGTTCTCCGAAAAGTATTCGATATTTTACTGGTCGATAAACAACTGTGTCTGAAGATGTTTTATAATTATCAAGACTTGCAAACTGTAACTCTAAAGTATTGGTTGTTGGTGGAAGTGGTTTAGTTGCCCGACTTCCGTCAGTTACTAACCAATTTCGTAATGCCGTGTCATATGAATTTGTTAAAATGAATAAATCTATAATATTTGATAATGCAGGATCTATTGCATAATCTTCTACTGCATAATGATTCCACTGGAATTTTAATGCTTGCCTTCCTACAACTTGGGTTGAATTATATGTTACATTATTTAATTTATATGTTGATTCATTTGCTAAATTAGTATATTCAACCGATCCATCAATTTCTTTACCCAAATAAACTGAAGGAGAATTATTAAAGTCTATTGCACCACTTGAATATGTTGTCTTACCAACCAAATCTATAAATCCTTCTGGATTATCTGGAACAAAATCTCCATTAACATCTGCCAAAGTTAAAATAACCCTTCGTGGATCGGTGTATCCATCAGAGTATGTAAAATAATCTAATATATTAAATTGTATATTTTCAGTCAATGCGGCAGTAGTGTTTACAGTTTCTGTTCCTGTTCCATCCCAAATACTAGGGTTAAGAACAAGTTCTCTATTGAATGTAATTCTATCATCAACAGGTTTTAATGTATTACTTGACGTCTTTAGTCTTGCTCGTTGATTATGAAACCTAACATTTTTAATACTTGCAAAAATGTATCGAATAGTTCGTAATTGGAAAATCCATTGTTGGCCGGATACATCAAACTCAATTCTCATTAAATAACTTTTATCAGTATTTGATGTACCTCCAACTGTACTAATATCCCATGCTGTAATATCAGGATCGCCAGCAACATTGGTATTGTCAACAACAGCCCATGTTCCTTTTTCGTGATTAAAATAAAGTCCAAATGTATTTTTATAATCTAATTGTGCAATTATAGCCGTTTTTTCTGTATCAGAAAATTTTGTATTATACGGAGGTATAATACGTTTTATTCTTGCTGTACTTGGTATTACTCTACTTAATGTTAAGGCACCATATCCGTCAGCAGTTTTTCCAGTAAAGTTGGCATCTATATCTGTAAGTCCTCGACCGTCACCGTATATTGATAAAACAGTTGCCCATTTTGTTAAAGCAGAAGCACTAAAAGGACTTTCACTAAATTCTATTATAGATCCTTTTTTAACATAAATCAATTCAAATATACCTGCCGAACTAGTAGGCGCAACATTTGTAGATCCTTGAAATTTTGTATTAAAATATCCGGTACAAGTTTTTGTAGTAGATGAAACTTGTGTCCATTCTAATATTGGAGCAGAGGCAGATATAACAGTTGTTGATGATAAAATAATTCCACTGTTACCAGCTGTCGTTACTGTACCGGTATTTCCAACAGTAGCACCATTTAAATGTCCAGTTGTTCCAGATGTTTGTTCAGTAAATGTTGTTCCATCTATAGATGTTACAATAGTACCAGATTCTCCAACAATAATATATACAGAGTCGTAATAAATAATATCTTTTAAAATAGCATTAGTCTTTGTATCGGGTATATGTGTTATCCAAGTTGTTCCGTTGGATGACGATTTTATAATTCCGCCATTTCCTACAGCCCAAAATGTAGTAGAAACAGTTATAACTGATTGCCAGGTTTCACCAGTTGCTGATTGGATAGTCCAATTGTTATCTGCTCCATCTGTTGAGGTAGCATTAAATCCTCCTAACGCTGAAATAAGATAAAGAGTTCCATTCCATGCAATATCTACACCAGAAACGGTTGCACTAGAACTCCCCAATGAGACTACTGTCCAATCTGTATTACCTATTGATATGTCTCCATCCCATTTTATTACATTACCTGCATTACCTACAGCCCACCACATGCTATTAAGATATCTTACTCTATTAAGTTGTACATCCGGAGTTGTATTAACAGCATACCAAACAATGCCGTCTGAAGAATATAATATATCACCATTAATAACTGTTGCTACAAAAAGATCATTACTTGTACTATCTAACCCGTATGATACATCTGTAATATCTAATGATGTATTTGATGTTCGTGAAGTCCAAACTGATAAATCAGCTGATGTATATATTTTTCCTGCTGTTCCAACAGCAACATACAAGGAACCATTATAAGCAATTTTTGAAAAATCTGTTGACGTTAATGTTGGATGCAAGGTCCATGCTGTTCCTAATGTTGTTGTAGCATAACTAGGAACTGTTATGAAATTAGGATTATATCTATCAAAATAAAAATTAATAGCTTCTGGGTCTCCTATCATATCTTCTATAACACTATTTACAATATCAGTAGAAGTCATATTACTGGAAAAACTTTGTGTTCTGCGTTTAGCAGTTTCTTCTCTATAGATATAACCGTCGTCTCCAAAAATTGTTAGATCTTTATATGTACCTGTTGGATCATTAATATCTATATATCTAGTATGACCACTATGCATTCGATTAACTGCTTTAATCTTTTTAATATCACTTGACAATGTTAATGGATAAACAGAATAATCTTCTGCCGTGACCATTCTATCTTGCGAATTATATACTTTTGGAGCATTTTCTTTAATGTCGGTAATACTTTCTTGTTCCGATGCGTTGTTAACAGTATATTCTAAATTACATGTAAACGTAACTTCATACGTTTGATTATTATTACCAGAAACATATTGCATTACTACATTAACATTTTTAATGTCGTCAGGTTGAATAATATAAGATTCAGCATTACTTGTTCTATACCATACTCGTATAATTCCTTTGGGTGCATTACCAAATCTACCATCAGCAAATTTGATAGACAATTGATCTTCTGCTCTAGGAATGACAGAAAAAATATTTCTTACATCTTGATTTAAACTATTATAGATAACATTATTACCTGTTAAGTTTGGTACCTTCGACCAGTTTGTTAAAATACTTCCATCTGAATTAATTGTTTGAACCCATACGTCGCTTTCATTAATTTTATCTACATTTACATCAATTACTCTATTTTCAATGGCTTCTTCTACCAATATATCTTTAAAACCTAACGTTCCTTGTTTAAATAAAAAGAAAAATCCAGTATCACTGCTTGCATTTCCTTTTCCATCATTTCTATATAGTATATGAAAATTAGCAAATGGATCTGGGTTTGGCTCATAAAAATAACCATCATCGAGAAAGTCTATATTACATACCTCCGAAGATGTTGCAATTCCGCCTAAACGAGTACTAAATCCATGCACAACGTCTTTATTAGTTACATTGTTTAATTTATAACTGTACGTATTAATAGTGTTAATTTTACCTTTTTTATAAGGTGTACCATATTGATTTGTTGATTGAAAAACCGAATTTAATACTGAAATAAATTGATCATATGCATTTGTATTTGTTGTGTCATTCCAATATACTGTTTTACCTTTTAAACTAATACCATCTGCGTCGGTTAACGGTTCGGTAGTTTTTACTGACTTTACTTTTAATAAACCTACTGCATTTTGATGTCGCTTAAATGCATACCCTAGTTGTTTTGCTAAACGAAGTACTGAATCTTGTTGGGTAGCAGTTTCTAAAAAGTTTTCTCTTGAAGATAGATCTAATCTAAATGCTAAACTATGACCCATATATGCAACAAGGTCGATTATGCTTACAAATTCTGAAGAATTAATCCAATCATTAAAATCTTCAGGGTAATTTAATCTAATATATTCGACCATCGCTGATTTTAGCGTGTCGAAATCGTATGCTTTTAAATTTGCTTGTGTGAAGGCTTCATATGCGACTTGATAATCTTCAGCGGCAAACAATACATCTTGTCTTCGTTTAGCCATTATACTGCTTCCTCAATTTGTTTATCAAAAGTTAATTCCAAAACTTCTAGTTTATTTGCCGGGACATATCTTAATCTAAGTTGAACGCTAAGACTATGCTCATGTTCATGTGTTCGTGTTTCGTCTAATTCAAATCTAGGATCTAAATTAACTATGCGTTGACAATCTTCCTTAATGATATCTATAACTGATTCGTCTAAAGGTTCAAATAATAAATTCCATATAATAGACCCAAATTTAGGATTCATTAATCGCTCACCTTGACGAGTATAAAAATGATTAGTTATGTCTTGTTTGGCAAGATCGTAGTCCTTGAGGGTAAACGGCCCGTGTCGCTTACCATATGTTGAATATCCTCGAAAAAGTGTTGCCATAATCACGCATATAAATAAAGAGTTCTATGTGTATTTATAGGAAAATTAACTGCTAATTTAATTTTTGCCTTGTATTTTTTTACTTTTTTGGTTGACATTTTCTTTATAGGTTGCTATAATATATAATAGGGGTTTAGCTCAGTTGGGAGAGCGCCTGTTTTACACGCAGATTGTCGCTGGTTCGATCCCAGCAACCCCTACCATTTAACTAAATATTTAAGTTAGGAGTTACTTAATGAAAATTAACGAAATTGAAAAACAATATCCTATTGAATTAGAAGATCCGGGAACAATTGAAGTACACGGATACGGTGACCAACGAACTGCTACTGTTATTAATATGCAAGTAAACAATGTTGGTCCTAAAAATAATCTTGCTGTTTTTGTAAATGCAAGTTATGGATTAACATGGGAACAAGGAGATCGTTCAGTTGGTGTAGGTAAAGGATGGCTTGCTAGTTTAGAAGAATATACTGTAGATGTTCAATCAATATTAGATGAGATGGGTACTGTAACAGATATACGAGAAGTAAACAAACCATTAGTTGATTATCTTAATAAACAAGTAACACAATTTTTAACAACAATCGAAGACCAAATCGCACAATATGCAGATGAAGGCAATTGAAATAGACGACTGGGCTAATGCATGGTTCAAAGCATTTAAAGAAATAACCAATCCTAATTCACAATTTACACATCAACAAGTTCCAAAGAAATTAACGTGTAAAGACGGATTCACTTTTTCTATCCAGGCAGGTCCTACACATTACTCTACTCCTAAAGCATTAGCAGATCATTACGATGCATTTGAAATTGGCTTTCCGTCTGCTTCCGAACCTATTTGGAATCAATGGCAGGAAGACCCCGACCAAGATCCAACCGAAAGTGTTTATGGTTGGGTTCCTTCAGATATTATAAATCATGTAATAGAATTCCACGGAGGAATAGATCCGGAAAATTTCGTACTAGAGAAGCTCGTTAAATAAATACAGTAAGGAGATCCATTAATGACTCGTGCAGTGGACATGGCAAATTTGATGGTAGCGGGCGAAGTACTTAGTTCCAATGAAGATGTCTTCGAAGGCGACTTAACTGTTGATGCTAACACTAATAAAATAGTAGCCGGACCGGTAACAATACCAAACGTAACAATTAATGGAAATTTAAGTGTGTTATGTCGAAGCCTTACGGTAACTAACACTTTAACAATTGCCTCGGCAGGAAAATTGTTTATAAAATAGGATTAATGAACAATGGCAGAGTTAATATTAGGTAGTACAACAGCAATATCAGAATCAGGTGGGACATTAACAATTCCTAATGATATGGTAGGTACTGGTGGATTACGATCACAGCAAGTTTTTACTTCTGCTGGAACTTCCACATGGACTAAACCTTCAGGAATAACCACTATTAAAGTTTATGTTACTGGTGCTGGTGGTGGAGGTGGTGGGACAAGAACTAATAATATAGCTGGGTATCATGGTGCTACGGGTGGAGCAGGAGGTACAGCTATAAAAATATTAGATGTAACTGATATAACCACTTGTACAGTTACTATCGGTGCAGGAGGTGCAGGAGGAACACACGCCTCAGGTCTTGGTAATACTGGATCAGCCGGAGGAACTTCATCATTTGCAAAACTTGCTGGAACAGGTTCATTTACAACAATCACTGCTACTGGTGGTGGAGGTGGCCAAGGTGGTGGAGGTGGCGCTAATAGGCAAGGTGGCGATGGAGGAGATGGTAGTAATGGAGATATAAATTTAAGTGGCAATGCTGGTGGAGGTGCTTCTGATCTCAATGGCAATATTTCCAGTAATACCCCACCCGGCTCTTTTTGGGGTGGTGCTGGTTTGTCAGAAGGTTATGGGGCAGCCAGTCCAACAAATGGTGCTCATGGTGGAGCAGGTGGCGGTGCTCATGGTAGTTACGGATCAACAGTAGGAGGTGCTGGCGTTGGTGGTGCAGGAATTGTTGTAGTAGAAGAATATTCATAAACTAAAAGGAGTAATAAAAATGAAAGCATTAATATTAAATAATAAAGTTGTGGATATTGCTGAAGCAGAGTTCCCAGTTTCACCAGAAATGACATGGATGGATGCTCCTGTTGGGTGTCAGTATGGTTGGTTATTAGAAGGTGATAGTTTAATTGCTCCTCCAGCCGATCCTGAATCTACTTATGCAGAAAAAAGAAAAAGAGAATACAGAGAATTAAACCAGTTAGAAATGCAATACGATGACCAAGTAAACGGCACAACTACTTGGGTTGATGCAATCGACGCAATCAAAGCCAAATACCCAAAACCGGAATAATAAATGAGCAGAATAGCAGACATAATAAAAACAATGGCATCCCCAACAACCGCTGAATTTGGCCCATCCAATGAAGATGTCTTCGAAGGTAACTTAACCGTTGACGCTAACACTAATATGATGATAGCAGGTCCGGTTGCAGTTCCCAATATAACAGTCAACGGTAATTTAAGTATAACTAATGAGGTTGACATTACCACCGGGGATTTAGATATTGACACAAACGGATCTTTAAGCATAGTAAATTAGGATAAATATTGTATGGCAAACATTAAACTAGGCGGAACAGTAGTAGCATCAGAATCAGGTGGAACTGTAACATTAGATAATGCAGTACAGGATAATATAACAAGACTTGGGACTGTGACTGTTGGGAACCTTAGTAATACATCTATTGTTTACCCTGCTGGTCATGTGATACAAATAATTCAGTATAACAACACAACTCAGTTATCAACCGCAAGTACATCATGGAGTACTTCAAATAAAGTTGTTTTTGGTACTATTACACCCCAATTTGCAAATTCTGATATTTTAATTCAGGGCCATATAGCCACTAGTGCTAACGCAAATGCGGCTTATGCTTTTGTTGACATTTACAAAAATGCTTCTGATTTTACAGAAACAGCAAATTTATCGGCGCAATCATATGGACTAACTCAGATGAATGATGCTTGTATATGGGCCACGAATGGTTATGCTTGGTTAGATACTTGTTCAGAAAATTCTACTAGTGAAAAAACTTATGGTCTTTCTGTTAGAGCACATAGTAGTTCCGGTTCTGCAACTCTTGGTTGGGGAGGTCAGGGTTTTAGTGTTATGGTTCTTCAAGAAATTAAAAGATAATAATTTAATAGGATATTAAAATGGCAGATATAAATTTCTCGGCACGTTTAGAGGCAATTTCGGAATTAGCAAAAATTGCTGATGCTGATTTTACAGCAGAGAATGGTGAAATTACAAGATGGACTAAGGGGGATAAACCTACAGAAGAAGAAATTCAAACTAAACTGGATTCTACTGCCTATGCTCGTAACCGCCAAGTAGGATATTCCACATGGCAGGACCAGTTAGACACACTATTCCATGACATGACTGCAGGAAAGGGCACTAAGGATGGGGAATGGTATAAGGCAGTGGCAAAAGTAAAATCGGACAACCCTAAACCCTAACACGGAAAAAATGCATGACAGGTCCTCATATAGAAGATCACTTGAATCATTGGCAAGAACTCGAACAAGAGCGTGATCACTATCAAGAACAATATGAGGCAGTTCAAAAAGAATTAAAAGAAGTAAAAAAAGAATTAAAACATATTAAAGATATCTATTTCAGAAACAACTAAGGAATTTCTGTGTCATTTTATACTAAAATGCCTATCTTCCAAGTAGAAACTTTAACCAGTCACGATGTATTCCCTACAATGAAAGAAGCAGAATTAGTATATCAACAAAAAATCAAATCAAATATTCCATGCGAATTATACAAAGAAGGTATAAAAGTAAAAGAATATAAACCCAAAACGTTGGATAATATTAAAATAGATGTATGACTACGATGCTTGGGTAAAATGTCATCCAGATGACTTATGGATATTCGACAAACTAATTCTTGCCAAAAAATTAGGTTACCTATGTGGACCAGCAGAAGTAGCAGTACCTGAATCAAATAATTATGTAGTTAGACCTTGTGTAAACCTTGCTGGTATGGGTATTGGTGCTGAATTACGTTTTTTAGAAAAAGGAAGACAGGATTTAGAACCAGGCTATTTTTGGTGTGAAGCGTTTGAAGGTAGACATTTAAGTGTCGACTATGCTATTAATACTAACTCACGCACAATAGAACAAGGAGTAACAACCGAAGGATTTCGAGGTGTTGCAAATCCTTTATGGAAATTTGATAAATGGATAAGGGTTAATGATAAATTAAAAATCAACTTTATACTAACGAAACTCAAAGGCTCCTACGAGCATATAAATTGTGAATTTGTAGGCGGCAAACTTATAGAAATGCACCTAAGACCTAACACAGATATGGGTGAATTTAATGAAATAATTCCTGTATGGGAAGACGAATTAGCTATTCCTCCAGAAAATTATATATATGTTGAAGACAAAGATTACAATAGAAACGGCTTTTTCAAGCGTTAAAGAATACTTTAAAGAAAGTCATAGACTAAGTCCTTTGGCATTTTATTGTGAATTATGCGAAACCATTCTTGTTTGTGGTGCCAGTGCAATATTAACTTATACTGTACTAAATCCTGCCACTAAAATATTCATTCCTATGATGTTTATAGGTAGCATTTTAGGCGTTATTGCTACATTTAAACGCAAGGCCGCATTTGCAATTATTCTAACAACCTGGTTTGTAATAATGAATTTTATTGCATTAATTACATTATTCGGTTGACTTTTTTAACTAAACCATTTATAATAGTACTAATAATAATGCTTTTCTAGTTTAACTTATATTAGAAAGGTAAAACGGGTAGGACAAACCTGTATCTTTTAGGTGTTCTAAAAGAAAATTTTTGTCCGTAACAAGGTAAAGTGAAAGGAAATTATGAAAAATATCATAATCCTAATTACCATGGCAGTTTTTGCTGTGGGCTGTTCAAGTAATACCAGGCCTGTACTGGATCCTGAGGAAACCAGAGAATTAACTGTGGAAAGCCTTAAGCCAGTTACATATCCTGATCAATCTGATCGTCCTGAATGGGTAATGAGCGAACCGTTGCTTGAAGGCGATTTAATTTATTTCACAGGTGTGAGTTCGCTTTATGCCACAGAAAAATCTGCAAGACGTGATGCTAAACGTGATGCTATATTTTCCGGTATGGAATACTTGAGCACCGTTGCTAAAGCAAAATACGAGCAAGCAGAAATGGGCTTTGGCCTTGACGGAACTACTCTTGCTCCGACTATTGGTACTCGAGGTTATTACAAGTTCGTTCATATGAATGTACTTAAAGGTGCCCGTACTACTAAATGGTATTTTGAACGTGAAGCCGACATGGTTGGTCGTCCAGGATACAAGTATTTTGCACTTGTAGCGATACCGAAAGAGCATTTTTTCGAAGCGTTCGCGAATACTGCAAAAGCCAATGTTCTTAAAGCACAAAGAGATGCGGCCAATGCCGTTACTCAAATTGCTAAGGATCAGGCAAACCAAACTGTTGAGTTTTGGAAACTCGTAGAAGAAGAAGGTCTTACCACTGATGACTTTTTCCAAGTTCCTGGTAAGCAAGTTACCGCTCAACAATAACCCATTCAGGCGTAGTTGTTATAACTGCGCCTATTCTTTAACTATAGGCTAATAAAGGGCAATATGAAAAATATAAGCATAAACATTTTATGTTTTGTACTACCGTTTATTTTAGGTTGTACGGCAACTGCACAAACAACACCAAGCAAACAGCCAAAAACAAATAGAGTTGAAACGTTTTCACAATTAGATAGTACAGAACCAGCAGAAAGGCCTAACTGGTTACAAGTTGTACCTGAATCCGATGAAGGATTTTATTTTGTTGGCATGTCTACTAAACGTACAGAAAAACGTAATGCAAGAAATGAATCATTTAATGATGCATTAATTGGTTTTGCTCGTTATTGTGGACTAAATGTACAATATCTTTCCGAGCATCGTGATACAAGTATGGGTGGAAACGGAGGACTCATTGATACATTCTCAAAGGGCAATACAATTTCTAAGATGCAAGCAGAAATGCTTTTAGGAAATGTTTCTACTAAAGATCGCTATACAGAAAAATATAGTAATTTTTATGGTGGTAGTTTTATGGGCCATGCATTTGTTGATTCAACATTAATTTATGTGCCGAAAGAAGAAATGGATTTGTGCAAGAAAAATCGCAAACAAGCAAATACATTTCTAGCTCAAAAAACTAACAAAATAAAAAAGTTAGAAGAAAAAAATGAATCACTAGAAAATCAACTAGTAGTTGAAAAACAAAATACTAGTGTTGCTCTAGCTCAAGCCCAACAAAGTTCAGAATTCTTTAAACAGGTTCTTAACAAACCAACTCATACGGTTGCTAAAAATCAAACTATAAAGAAAGAAAAAATAATTGTCAAAAGGCATGTTCAAACAAATACAAAAGGATTATTTACATTATCGGCAAAAGTTTTAATTAATAAAATGCCGCAAGATGCAAGTACTGGTGAAAGATATGGAGTTATTTGGTCAAACAGTAATTGTGGTATAGGATTACATACCTGGAAAATGCCAACCGGAAACCAACCTGGATTTTATTTTGATCCTATTTGTAGTACGAGCCATGCAAGTAATATAAACGGAAAAGCAAACAAAAAAGAAGGTCATACATATCTTGTAAAAGCAATAATAGATATAGAAAATAACGAAGCCCGACTTTATGTTGATGGTATATTAGAAGGTACTTCTAAATTAAACAAAAATGAACCATTAGCAAGTAAAAATGATAATTGGGTAACAGGTAAAATGCATGGTCAACCTAACTTTAATGGCGAAGTTATTGCTAAAAATTAAATTTTACTAGAAGAAGCAGATGTTTGTAATTTATAGCCAGTTATTCCGCTTCCTGTTCCTTTAGACCAAGTTTCCCATGTAGGGATTTCAATAGGCGGATTTGTTGTTCTGTTCACAACTGCCCTATAAGCAACCTCACTCATTCCAGGCAGAAACTTAGTTGCTTCAACATAATAAATAAATTCTGCCTGTCTTTTTTGATACCCTGTAGATTTTCCATCTTTAGTATCGCTTTTATAACCGTCTGGATATTTAATTCTCATATCTTGGATACCTTCTGTCCGTAACCAAGATCTATCTTTTAAATCTGAATAATCTCCAAGCATTAACGCACTTGCTTCAGCTACTCGTCGATCTCGTTGTTCGCCATAACCTTGAATCATGGAGGCAACATTATTCCATGCTTCTGTTGTACTTTCTACTCCACTATCTGCACTAGCCGCATTTCTTATTGCAGTTATTAAATCATAATTTGTTTCTGATATGATTGCCTTTGAAATACTTCCAATACTATAACAAAAACTAACAAATGCATCATATTGGTTTTGTGTTAAATGTGTTGGGTTATCCCCTAATTCCGATCTTAATCGTTTTTCAGCTGTTTTAAGATCTTGTCTAAACAAACTATATGCTTGATCTTCTGTAAGTCCATTTATATTTGTATCCTCAGATAAACTATTATAACCAATTCTGTATTCAGATCCATTCCAATATTGATATGCCCTCCATCGTTCAAACCCAAGTATTAACAAAACTCCGTTATCACTTATTTTTAAACTATCCATGGCAATTTTTGTACTAGAATAATTATCAGTATCCTTTACAAAAATAGTATAATCGTATATTGTTGCCGCTGTTGCTGAAATAGCCATTATTTGTAAACTATTGCTCCTACATCTTCTTGTTGTTGAGATCCTGGATCTATTGCAACACTTATATTATGATTAAACCAAGGTTCTTCTTCTGGTACACGAGCACATATACTTGTTGCTGTAGTGGTATTACCGACAAGACTTTTTAATTTAGGTGTTTTTGCAGGCTGTACAGTAGCACTATTTAAATCTACCCTCAAGGCTTGTACTCCAAATTGGCCTGTCGATTTTATGTTACCATTCATATCAGAATGTAAAATAAAATCTTTCATACTATGTAATTCAAATTTACCTACCATTGCATCTATTTTAATACCATCCGAACCTTGACTAAGAATGTTAACTCCATTACCACCATGTATATTAACATTATTATCTGCATGTATGTTTACATCTTCTGCTGAATGCATAGATATACTACCCTTAGCATATACATCAATCTTTCCGTCATTACTTAATTCAACCCAGTTATATCCGTCTCGACTAATAATATAAATCATTCCATGTTCGTCATTTATCATAACTTGAGCGCCATTTCTTGTTCTAAGACGGATCATGCTGTCTGTTCCTTCACTATCGCCATCGTCCATAACAAATTGATGTTGACCAGGTGTAAGTACTCCAAACACTCTGCTAGGTGCTTCTCTACGAGCTCCGCTAGTTGTGGTTCCTCTTACTGCATCATTGGTTAGACCTTGTGTATCTAATGCATCGGCCATAGGATCATGCTTAGGTCTTAAAACGTCTTGCGGATCATTTTTGTTTCTTTCTGCGGCAGGACCTAAACCGCCATAATTAGTAGCACTAGGTATCCCAGGAACTGTAAAATTTTTCTCTTGATGATATAAACAACCCATCAACACACCATTGTTAAGGTCCCCTCCAAGAAAACCGATAACAACTAACGAATCTAGAGTTGGTGGAACCATCCACATACCATAACTTTTTTTAGTATTATCAAAAGATGTGTAATCAGATGTTTCATATTCTTCAGCAGTTGAACCTGCAAACGGAGACATATAACGTACAAGTGTCCAAGCCGATTCAAGGTGCTCTGGACCATTAAAGTCAGGAATCCATACCTTTATTCTTCCCATTCTGTCGCTATCAGAAGTATCTTTAATTTTACCTACATATAAACCATTCGGTTGGTTAAGAACACTTGTAGGGACATCAGTAAATCTGTCTGCTACTTTTGCACTTCTTCCGTCTAATGCCATAATTTTTCCTTACGCTGGTGGACAATATAACTCAAACCAGCCATCTGCATCTGTATATTCATTGCTTCGTACATGGTATTTTGAGGCACCCGGTTGGGTACTGCAATCTCTAAATTCAAAATGTGCATAATTCCATCCGTCTGTGCCACTCCAATATAAACTATTTGCAATTGCCTTTGCACCAATAAGCCCCCAAATAATTTGATTACCTGCTGAAATTGTCGGATCGGCTAAACTTGTAGTCATATATTCATAATCTGGTGATGTAGCTGGTAAAATAATTTTAAATCCTGTTCCAGTTGAATGGTGGGATTCTTTATATTCAGTAGTAGTTTCACCTGCTTTTTTTAATGCATCATGTGCTGATGCAGATCGAACAGATTCGTTTACATATACTACTTTTTGTATTGCAGTATCGGAAAGGCATCCTCTAATAAACGTTGATACTGATTCTCGTATTTTTGGATGTAACCTAGCAATATGCCTATCTGTTATGTCATGTCCGGTTGCTGTAAAACTATAAACACCACCAATTGGTTCTTCTCCGTATCCTGCTACTGAACCGACAGGAGGAGCCAGACCTAATTGCGTTTTTTCGCTTGTTGGTGTAGTAACTTCTAATTCATATGCCATTAATTTTTCCTATATCTATTAAGGTGTCGTATCTTCGTTTAATTGATCTGATGTTGTTATATTATTATTCGATTCTGCTGGTTTGGTATTATCAACAACTATATTTTTATCTAATTGTCCTTTTATTAAATTATAATTTGATGCTAAACTTCTATACGCCTGTAAATGTTGGGTAAATCCACCATCAACGTAAGATGAGATAACATGTGTTACACAATATAATCCACTTATAGTAAAACTATCAGTTATTATAGTATCGCCTGTTTCGTCATGTTCTTGTGGCATCAATAATTTAAAATAAAATAAATTAGATCCATGATCATAATGAGCGGCAAGATTAGTACCTATGTTTGCATATTGTTTATTAATATTAGACATGCCCAACCAGTATGGATCTCCAACAATATTTAATTCTATATTCATAAAGTCGCCGCTTGTTTTATCTGCATATACTTCACCAAATCTAAGAGGAGTAGCACCTGCAACTTGTGTCGTGCCAGTTACTGTATCTGTAGGAATCCCAGTCGCCTGCACTGGCGGAGCATACCAGTTTTCTTGTTCCTGGTCGTTTTCAGCAGAAAAAGATTCTAAGTATGTACGTTTTATTGGTTCCTCATCTGCTTGTGGTACTGACAAAAATTCTCCAAACTTTGGAGGCATAACTGAAGAATTTAAACCTGTTCCGTTGGTCCCTGTTAATGACTTAGCCGGTTTTGCTCCATCTGATGTTTCGGCAATTTCGGGAGAAGATGCAGTTAAATCTTTATTAGGGACCGATCCCGAACTGTCGCTAATGTCAGCACTTGGGTCTTGACTTAAAATAGTATCAGGATTACTCTGCATACCTCCTCCTGTAGCTACCATTCTCCAATATATATAATTCAGTTTTATATCAAAATTTAATACTTCTGTATTTTGTCCAGTATACATATACATGTATTTTTTTGTTAATAACTTGAATTTACCAAGTTGGCCTACTCTTTGCTTTTGTTTTTCCGGATCAGTAAAAAATGCATCAGATAGTGCGGTTAGTCCTTCATCTACTACAAGTTTTATTTTGTATATAAATATTTTTTGGTAAACTTTTCTTTTTGTATCATAGTTATTTGTTATTATTACTTCAGGCACTATTTTAAACCACGCATGTGGACTATCCTGTTTTGTTTCTTTATCCTCGCCAGTTTCTTTTGCTTTTCCTCCGTCAATTGTAGGTAGTTGTTGCATTTCTACTGTTGCCGCAATTGCAACACTAAGAATATCAATTATACTAGATCCTTTATGAAATTCTGAAGTAAGAATGTCACCTTCTAATGAAAGTTTATGTTTAGGGGCCCCCGAATATACTTGTAACCCGCCAAACACCCATTGAGACATTTGCTCAGAAGTTTTGTCGAACCCTATAGAAAAAGTATCAGGAAATTTTGCAGAGTGTTGTGTTTCAAGTTTTGATTCTTCATTTAATATTTTAGAAAATTCAGTAGTAAATTGTCCTAATGTATTTGCAGATATTTTTATAGAACCGTGCAAATCTTGAACACTACTTCGTAATGCTATTTGACCCATTTCAACTAACTTTAAATAATATTTTGCTCCACCTTGATCAACTGCAACTGTAAAATCAGTTATTACCATAGCATAAGAAAAATGATATGCTTTTTCTTTTGAATTTTCAACTGATTTGTCGTCGTTTTCTTCAAACGAAATTTCTAACAAGTATATGGTTTCAGTTCGACTTTTTAATCCTAACGCCTTTTCGCCTCGTACAATATAATCTAAAAGAGAAACACCCAGCGGCTCGGTTATTGTCATAGTAGCAGTTAATGCATATGCCGCCCTTCCTTTAGGAGTCCAATTTACTATATGGGTTGTCTCTAACTGAGTTATATTAAACTTACTAGTTACACCGGTTTCTGCAACTACAATACCATTTTCACTGTTTAATGTTTGGATACCAGACTGTCCTGCCTTTGTCTTATCTTTCGGGGACATCATTGTTAAACGAAGATGATATGTCCAAGATTGTTGAGTAGTTAATACATTAGGTTGCCATTGAATATATAAATCTTCTTTCGTGGCATTTGACGAAAACGGATTTGTTTTAGCTCCGACAGTTCCGCCCATTTGTGTACGATGGTCGTTGTATGTTGTTTCGGTTACTGGAGCACCTATCTTATGCTTGTCTCTTGGATGAGTACCGGACGCTCCTTTCGTTGCCCTTGCTGATCCTGTTATAACATTTTGCGCCGTCATATTTTACCTATAGAATATACTTGCTAACATTATCATTAGAAGGAACTTTTATACTCGTACCTGCTTTAAAATCCCATACTGGATCTCTTAATATATCTCTATTAAAAAATGTGAATACCCACCACAGCCTAGGAGAACCATATAATTCATTGCTTAAAATATCAGGTCTAAAATTATGCCGTTGCTGTAAAGCTACAGTTCGTTCGTCGCCTTGTTCAGATACATCAGGCGGATCGAATATATCTAAATATCGGCTTGTCATTGGGGTTGATGCATATACACTATTTTGTTTATATTTTGCAGAATATTCAGCCATTATATAAATCCTTCATTTTTAACAAGCATGCCTTTTCTAAAATCGTTATAATTCCAATCTGTTCGTACATCGCTTGGTCTATGTTGTACGCTCATACTAACAAATACATTCATTACAGATGGTACTTTAGTTCTAAATACACCTGATTGGGAATCTTTACTTCCAACTTTTTTACCACCACTATACGGTACGTCAACTTCAACATAATCAACCTCATTCGGTAAATCATATGAAAAACTTCGTATAACTACTGGTACATTTTTAAACATTAGATCTCCATATGCATAAAAACGTAATACCGGAGGTGGCTTTCCAGGAGTAGCAGTAAATTCTCCAAAATGCATTTTACTTACAGTACGCAAAAAATGTATTGCACCTATCATATATTTTGCTTCTGCATCTGATTGGGCTGTAAATACACCACCAACATCTATTTGGGGCGGTCTTGATTTAGAAAAACTACCAAATTGATAATTGGTATGAACTAAATCATAATCCATATATTCAACTAAATGTTGTACGTTCATTGTAGGTGTATAAGGAAACAAGACACCTTTTGTTCGACGAATAGGTGCCAACACTTCACTGACATCATTTTCTGATCCATTACTAGTATCATCCCCGCCTCCAAATAATCCTTCCCACAGGCCTTTACTAAAATCAAGACCACCGCCGGTCATAGGACCACCAAACACACTTTTGTTTCCAGGGGGTACTGCAATTCTTACTCTATAATCTTTTGCGTCTTGCGGACTAGAAGAAAACCAATCATCAAAAAAACTCATTAATTAATCCTTTTATCTATCATTGTAAAGATGTTTCCATCCCATTTACCAAAAAACTTCATAAACACTTTTCCTTTGTCTTCATCAGATGCACTAGAACGCATAACATCTCTAAAATTAGTTGCACTCATGTCATCTTCATATGTTGGAACGGTCATATAATAAACTCGTTCTGCATTTGTATCTGGATCCAATCTACTTTCTAACTTAACACCATCATTATATTGCTGTAACACGTTTCCAGGACTTAGTCTTCCTATATCTTTTTCACTAAATGCAAGTATCACTGCCGTAGTATACGGGTCTCGTCCTATTAAATTAATGTCTGGCCTATATGGCATTGTGTTTACTATATGATCGGCCTGTATATTAAACATTGTTGATATAATATGTTGCTTCTCCGGAAAAGTAAACGGATCTTTTGAATAATTGTTTTCATCATGCATTGCTTGTTGTTTTTTGCCAAACATTGTGGCGATAAATATGTTGTCAGCACCAAACTTATCAGCTAAAAATTTATATACTTTATAGTGACCCTTATGCATAGGTTGAAATCTTCCACCATAAAAAACAACAACTTTCTGCGTATGATCTTCAGTCAACAATTCAGGAATATTCATATACAATCTCTTTACTATATTTATAGTCCGAAAATCATTGACTTTTTGGCGTTCTGAATGTATAATAGTAGTAAACTTATGGAGTATTCTTATGGCGAATTACTTAAACAATAAAGACTTATTAAAAGAAATACATAAATCAAAATTTACATATTGCTGGGTTAATAATAAGGAAAAACATTATTTTTACGATGCAATTATTTTTGATAAAGACGAAATAACCGAAGAATTAATAGAAACATCTTTACAAATACGAGCTGATAGAACCGCAGTTCAAGCATTTGATAAAGCGATGTTTGATTTCCAACTTTCTGGAAAAAAAGGTGACAAACCTAAACTAAACAGTTTTAAATATGACGGAACATTAAAACATAAAGAAACAGAATTAGTATTTAGGCTTATGTCCTTTGATCATATTCCTCTAGAACCAGGAAGAAAAAACAAACCCAAAACCCAAGCAGATCATCACGCAAAGGTTAACTTCCCACCATTTAAGCATGTTAGTGCAAAAGGCCGTGAAATTGCTCGATCACATTGGAAGGGTGATCGAAAAACAGGCACATTTAGTGTTGACCACGGATACTTAACAGACCACTTAGCAAAGATGTTTATAAAATTATGTGATAGATATTCTACCAGAGCAAACTGGCGAGGATATACTTATGTAGACGAAATGCGTTCGCAAGCATTATTACAATTATCACAAATTGCATTACAATTTGATGAGAGTAAAAGCCAAAATCCTTTTGCTTATTATACGGCTGCGGTTACTAATTCATTTACTAGAATATTAAATATTGAAAAACGTAATCAAAACATACGAGATGACATGCTTGAAAAAGCAGGTCATAATCCTAGCTATACTCGACAAATGAAACATACTATCGAAGCAGGTGAAAGATCAGAAGCCGAATATCAAGAAAAACAACAACTAAAAAAACAAATAGAGGAACAATATTAAAATGAGTAATCTTTTTAAAAAGGTTGCTTGTTTCACAGATATTCATTTTGGTTTAAGAAATAATAGTAGACAACATAATACAGATTGTGAAGAGTTTGTATTATGGTTTATTAAAGAAGCCAAAAAAGCAAACTGTGAGACTTGCATATTCCTAGGCGACTGGCATCATCATAGAGCATCTATTAATGTTAGCACTATGAATTATACGATGTCAAACTTAGAATTTTTATCTAAGGCATTTACAAATGTCTTTGTAATAATGGGCAACCATGATTTATTTTATAGAGATAAACGTGAAATTAATAGTGTAGCATTTGGTAGTTTATATGATAATATACATATTGTAAATAATATTTTTACAGAAGGCGATGTAAGCATAATACCTTGGTTAGTTCAAGATGAATGGAAAGAAATGCCTGGTATAAAATCTAGGTATATATTTGGTCATTTTGAACTTGGCGGATTCCAAATGAATCAGTTAATAGCCATGCCTGAAACAGGAGGCTTGCAAAAAGCACATTTTAAAAATCAAGAATATGTGTTCTCTGGTCATTTTCATAGTCGTCAAGAACAAAAAAATGTTATATACATGGGTAACGCATTTCCGCATAATTATTCGGATACATGGCAAGATGATCGAGGTATGATGATACTAGAATGGGGGAAGAAACCAAAATACATAGCATGGCCGAATGCTCCTTCCTTTAAAACAATTAATCTTAGTACTCTTGTTGATGATCCTGAAAAATACTTAAAACCAAAAACATACATAAGAGTTACACTTGATATTGATATATCATATGAAGAAGCAACCCATATAAAACAAGTTTTTACAGAAAAATACGATTTACGAGAAATTGTATTGATGCCACAAAGAGAGGATGAATATGCTGACAATTGGTCAGCCGACGAAGGCGCTGTTTTTGAATCAGTAGATCAAATTGTACTAAATGAATTAACTGCAATTAAATCTACCCATATAAGTAACCAAAAACTTATTGACATTTACACCCAATTGACTGTATAATAATTCTATGTTGACAATTAAAGAAATTACGCTAAAAAACTTCATGAGTGTTGGCAACGTAACTCAGGGAGTTAGGTTAAGCGATTCCGGATTAACATTAGTTCTTGGAAACAATTTAGATTTAGGTGGTGACGGATCACGCAATGGAACAGGTAAAACTACCATTGCGAATGCGTTATCATATGGATTATTTGGACAAGCACTAACAAATATTCGGCGTGATAATTTAATAAACAAAACAAACGGCAAGCATATGCTTGTCATGATTGAATTCATACATAATAATATAACCTATAGAATAGAACGTGGACGAAAACCTAGTGTATGTAGATTTTTTGTTAATAATGCAGAACAAATAGATGAAACAGATGAAGGGCAAGGAGAAAGTCGATTAACTCAAGAGCAAATTGGTAAAATTCTTTGTATGTCGCATAATATGTTTAAGCATATTATGGCACTCAATACATACACAGAACCGTTCCTTGCTATGAAACAAAATGATCAACGTAACTTAATTGAAGAGTTATTAGGAATTACTTTATTATCTGAAAAGGCGGCACTACTAAAAGAATTAGTACGTGAAACAAAAGATAAACATAAAGAAGAAGAATACAGAATAGGCGGTGTACAACAAGCAAATGAACAAATTAAAAGTTCAATAAAAGACTTGCAACGGCGCAGTGATATATGGGATAAAAAACATACAGAAGATATAGAAGAATTAAAGACTAAACTGTTAGAACTTGCTGAAATAAACATTAATAATGAATTACAAGCACACAAAGACTTAGAGGCATATAGCACTAAACAAAGAAAAACGTTACAACTAGACGTGGATTTAACACAACTAGACACCAAAATAGCCAAATTAAATCAGGATCTAACAAGCATAAAAGATGAAGCATGTCATGTTTGTGGTAAATCATTAGATGATGATTTGCACAAAACATTACTAAAAGACAAAACAAACAAACTAAAAGAATATGAAAAAGATCATAAAGTTGTAGCATCTGAAAAAAAAGAATTAGGCGAATTAGGCAAACAACCTGTTGCTCATTACGATAGCATAAGCAAAGCATATGATCATAAAACAACATTAGATACATTATCTAACCAACTTGAACATAAATTAACAGAAACAAATCAATATATAGATCAGATTGAAACACTAAAAAATAAAGGGTTACAGGAAATTAATTGGGATAATATTAATGAACTAGACAACTTAAGAGAACACCAAGAATTCTTACTTAAACTACTAACAAATAAGGACTCTTTCATAAGAAAGAAGATTATAGAGCAAAATCTTAGTTTTTTGAACACAAGACTTAAATATTACTTACAAAAACTAGGTCTTCCACATTATGTTAAATTTCTTAGCGATATGAGTGTAGAAATTACAGAACATGGTAGAGATTTAGATTTTGATAACTTGTCGAGAGGAGAGCGAAACAGACTTATCTTAGGATTAAGTTTCTCGTTTAGAGATATGTTTGAATCTATGAATACGCCGATAAATTTATTGTTTATTGATGAACTTATAGATTCAGGTATGGATATAAGCGGAGTTGAATCTGCATTAGCTGAGCTAAAAAGAATTACAAGAGATAGAAATAAGAATATATTTTTAATATCACATAAAGACGAACTTGTGGGAAGGGTAAATGATATACTTAACGTAGTCAAGGAAAATGGATTTACCACGTTTAGTTGTGATAAGGAGGTTTTAGAGCATGCCTAATGCTCAAGCAAAATTTTTTATAGCGGCTCCATTTGGAAATTACTTAAAATTCGAAAATGCTATAAGTGTTAAAGGTAGCTATACAATGTTGCATAGACCAGGCTTGGTTAAGCAACTTATCAAAACACTTAGGTATGATTTTAATAAAAAAGGTTGGAAAAACGAATTAGGACTTCGTAATCCGGGTATAAGACGAGGTCTAAATAAATACAAACATAATGACAGAGAAGTTATTAGCATTGCCGCAATACTACCAATTGATTGGGAAGACTTTGCACGAATAATACCTGACTATATAAACTTAGAACTCAATCTAAGTTGTCCAAACACAGATAAAGTAGAAATTAATTATAAAACACTTACTAAGTTTTACAATGCGTTTTGGGATAATAAAAGACAATGGTGTATAGCCAAAATATCGCCTCTATCTACAGAGGACGAAATCAAAAGGTTATTAGACATTGGGTTCGGTCAGATCCACTGCTCCAACACCCTGCCTATTACTGGCGGAGGATTGAGCGGAAGGGAATTGATAAACTACACAGCGAAACACATCGATTTCCTGAAGACAAATTATCCCTCAGTGAAGATTATCGCAGGAGGCGGAATTAACCATATTGATATTGTTAATTTTTATAAAGGCAGAGGCGCGGATTATTTCAGTTTAGGAACTGTTTGTTTTACACCTTGGAAATTACGCAAAATACTCAATGCCTAGTAAAAGCAAAATTAAAGGTAGTTCATTTGAACGAGATGTTGCAAAAGAATTATCCGAACTGTACGACGAGAGTTTTGTAAGAACTCCGTCGTCGGGTGCTTATGTTGGCGGCTCTAATGTTGCACGTAAAGAAGTTTTATCCGAGGGGCAAATACAATCCTTCAGGGGTGACATAATACCACCCGACGGTTGGAAACACTTTAACGTTGAATGTAAATCATATGCAGATTTTCCATTTCACCAATTATTAAGTCTTGGTGATGTTAGATTATTAGACGAATGGACAGAACAGTTACTAGATGTGGCTGAAGAAAATGACTTAAACTTACTAATACTGAAATTTAATCGTAAAGGCAAATACATAGGCTTTCAAGAACAATTATTAAACACTTCATTTACTACTATACGGCACGTTATATACAAAGATTGGGTAATCACAGGCTACGAAGACTTTTGGGAATTAAATCAGGCTCCAGTAAAACACCACTCAATTAATGGCATACAGCCACTATTGTCGTAAGACCGGTTGAGAACGGGTACGCCCGTTCAGATCTCCGTTGGCAAAACAGAAAATAACGAGCAGGCTCTCCTGACAACTTTGGAACCTGCAAGGCCTGTAAGGTAGATCTAATTGCTTTACATAGGCCTGCGTTGGTAAGCAGAACATAAAAGGGTACAGCCTAACCGCCCTTACCTATATTTTGAAAACGAAACTTTCGTTTTCAAACGGTTGTTCTATTAGAATGTGCTATGTCCGAAGGAAATAGTTAACTTAGCCTTAAACAGGCTAAGTGTGACTAGACACTCAGGAAATAATTAAAATTTAGTTAAATACAGTATGTAAAGTATATAAGGTATTATTGATCTGAAGAAACTTGTTTCTGAAAGATCCGATGAGCGTTAGCTCATCGTAAATAGCGTAGAAATGAAAACAAAACAAATTATTACTGAGTTTGACACTCCTCAGATTTATTGCGACATGGATGGCGTTCTAGCTGATTTTCATAAGTACACAATGTCTTTAGTTGGCGACAACTTTAACAATAAAGACTGGCCTGACATGCCTCAAGACATATTTCTTAGATTACCTCCAATGCCTGATGCTCATACTTTATGGAATTTTATAAAACCTTATAAACCAATTATTTTAACAGCTAAACCTAAAGACGAATTTAGAATACCTACTGCTGGTGCTGATAAAATGAAATGGATGCAACAACTATTTGGACATCCTCAGGACAGGGTTAATGTAGTTTTTAGAAATGAAAAACAACTTTTTGCAATAGACAGACAAGATAAACGCCCAAATCTTTTAATAGATGATCATAGAAAAAATATATCAGAATTTAACTCAGCGGGTGGTATTGGAGTTTTACATACTTCAGCAAATAGTACAATTAGACAACTTAAACAAATAGGTTATAGTTGATCATTAGCAGGTTTTCCTGCTTCCGCTTTTAATTTATCAGTTAATGAAGACACGAGAATATCTCTTTCTTTAGCAGACATATGCCATGCTTCTTGGTATCCAAGATTAGCATATATTACTAATTGCGAAATCTCTTTAATTATGGCCTCTGCATCCTTTTCGTGTTGTTCTAGAAAAGGACCGATTTCTTGGTCATCTAGACGCAAAAGCCTTAGCCGAAAAACGAAGTAGGATCAAAATCAATATCAGACGAAAATTCTGAATTACATTTTGAACAAGTATGTTGGAAATTATTATTTACTTTTTCTTCGTTTAGAGTATTAACAACAAAATTTTGTATTACATCGTATGTTGCTTTATCAGTATTAACTATCCAATCACGTATGTGTTCGTTATCAGTAACAGTTATATCATTTGGTAATATAACTTTTATGATAGAATCGGCTAATAATTCAAAATTTAACGATGTAATCTTTGCGTATCCTTCAGCTAATTGTTTTATTGATTCTTCTTCTGGCTGATCAGTTGCATCAATTTTAGTCATAAGTACTGATTGTTCAAATGCTGATATAGATGCTCGGGTATGTAAATTTAAAGTATACGGTTTTGCATAAATTATTGCATCTTTTATGGATATTGTATTTTCTATAGTTATTAAATTAATATTATCTAACATACGAGAAATATCATATGTTAGTTCATCTCTATTTTCACATTTAGTACAAGTTGCAAATACAGCCATATCATTTCCGTATGTTGCAATTCGTAAACCGACTAATATAACAGAAAGGTCAGGTAATGGGATTTCTCTAGGATTTTTAATTCCAGGAACACAACTAGTTATAACTTTAACTAAACTTTCACCATTAAGTAAGGCATCAGGAGACTTAAATTGCATTTCATCTTTAGCAGACATAGGCAAAATTTCTATTTCACCTGTCGAAGTAAGATTAATATCCTCGTCATAATAATTTCCTTCACTAGGAAGTTTAACATATATGCCGGGTTTTTTAAAATATTCAGATAATGGGTTTTCAGACATTTTCCTCCAATAAATACTATAATGCTTAAAGTAATATTTATATAGGTATATAATGGCCTCTAATCAGACATTTAATTTCGATGGAAAAACTGTTCCAATGTTCGCTTTAGAAAGTACAGTTCAACAACTCGCCCACACAATGCAACAGATTGCCGCGAGTACAGTAGCCCTTGGAGCAATTAATGCCGGTACAAAATTTACTGGCATGCAAAATAAAAATTTAGTTCATATCCAAAAAGGGATGAATAAAAATATTCATGATATGCATCACGTAGGTATTACTGGTTTAAATAAATCATTTTTATTCGGTACGAATATGATTGCTACTTCGTTGGGTCAAAAGTTAAGTGAACTAGGTAATTTATCAAAAGGTATGGATAAACTTGCAATATTATTCAAACCTACCGCTGTAGGTAAAGGAATTTTTGGTGGCTTAACTAATATGCTAACAACATCAACTATTCCAGGGTTTGGTGCGCTTGGAAAATCGATGAAAGGTCTAGGTGCCGGAGTAGGTGCTCTGAGCTTAGGAATAGCTGCCGCTCTCGGTATAATGGAGGAATATAGAAAAAAAGTCCAAGATCTAACTAACGTAGGTTCAGGGTTTGGTACATCAATGTTAAACTTGCAACGGCAATTGGCTACAGCAGGTGTTTCATTAGATGATTATGTTCTTGTTATGCAAGAATATGGAGCAGGTGTTAGAAATTTAGGAGGGACTTCAAAAGAAGCGGCAATTAACTTTTCGATATTAGCTAAAAGAGCTAGAGAAACTGCTAAAGAATTTGGTGCATATGGTTTAACGTCACAAGAAATAAACCATTTTTTAGGTGAATATTTAGAACTACAGAGAAAAAGCGGAAAAAGAGGACAAGAAGCCGCCGACGGAGTAGAAAAAGCCTTTCGAACATTAGCATTACAAACTGATGCGATGGCGAGACAAACAGGTAGAGAAAGACGAGAAGCTCTTAGAGCTGGAATGGATGTTGCAGGAGCAGGTGGAGTACGAAGACGGGCAGAAGCATTAGGTGGAGAAGCCGGAGAACGATTAACACAAACTTCTGCTTTATTCGCGGCTATGATAAAACAAACCTTCGGAGCTGAAGGTGATAAAATGATGGGTCCGATTACTGATGCAATTGCTACAGGAGCAGGTTTAGAACTAACCGATATGCAACCAATGATTGCATTAATGGGCGAATCAGGAACTATGCTTAGTCAAATTACTAAAGATATAAGTGAAGGCCGATTAACTGAAGCAGAAACAGCAGAACGATTTGAAGCATTTGGTAAGGTTTTTGCAGACTTAAAGAAAACACGAGACCAAAGACAAACAGAATTAATAGCTCAAAAAGGGCAAGCCGGTCTAATGGATTTGATACAAGCCCAAACCTCATTTGTTCAAATGACAGATGTTGTTAAGAAAGCTAAAGATATGGTAGCAGAATCTAGTAGAAAAGATGAAGATATTATGGCCGCTTCTACAAAAAAGTTTTCTGATAGTACTAAAATAGCTCTTGGTAGTTATGAGTTACAAATGAAATCCGTCGAAACAGCAATTGACGGATTCAAAGCAGGATTAATCGAACCATTAGCAGAACAAGGAGCTGAATTTGTTAAAAGTTTAACCCATCTTACAGGTCAATTAAATGATGCGGTACTTGAAAAAAATCCTAAGACAGGAGAGGTTACAAGTCCTTACGAACTTATAGCAGAAACGATACCTATTCTTAAAGACATAGCAGACGGGGTAGGAAGTCTTAAAAATTGGTTAGGAATTGGTGTTGAAGAAGTCTCAAGACAAGGACGTATAAATCCAGATCAAGGATTTACCCCTACCACACGCATAAGATAAATATTAAAAACAGAGAAATTATATGAGTTGGAAAAAACATTTTACAGTTTATAAATTTGCAAATCAACAAGGTAACCAATCTGGTGGTCCAGCAGGCAGATATAGTAAATTTTCAAATTATTTGCCAGAAGTATATAGTGGACAACCAAATAGGGTTGAACGCTATTTTCAATACGATCAAATGGACACTGATTCTGAAATTAATGCGGCATTAGACACGATATCAGAATTTTCTACCCAATTTGATGATGACCAAAAAATACCGTTTAATATTAAATGGAATGATGATTCAACAGATTCAGAAGTTTCAGTTCTTGAAAAAACACTTAGCCAATGGAATAGAATAAACGAATGGGATAAACGTATTTTTCGAATTATGAGAAGTACTTTAAAATACGGAGATCAGTTTTTTATTAGAGATCCAGAAACCTATGTATGGATGTGGGTTAATCCGGTAGATGTGCCTAAAGTTATAATCAATGATTCAGAAGGTAAAAAAATAGAACAGTACGTAGTTAGAAATTTAGATTTAAATTTACAAGAAAAGACAGCGTCAACTATTCTTCAACACAACGAGCAGTATATGAGCGTAAGCTCTATGATGTCAGGTGGTGTAGTTAATCGAGGTGCATATGGTAGTGGTGGTATGAACACAGGAACGAACGCCCAACAAGAAGAATTCGGTATAGATGCTAATCATGTTATACATTTGTCACTTACTGAAGGTATGGATCCAAATTGGCCGTTTGGTACAAGTATATTAGATCCATGTTTTAAAACATATAAGCAAAAAGAACTGTTAGAAGATTCAATTATAATTTATAGAGTACAAAGAGCACCAGAACGTAGAGTATTTTATATAGATGTAGGAAGTATGCCTACACATAAAGCAATGAGTTTTGTTGAACGTGTAAAAAATGAAATCCATCAACGTAGAATACCAAATAAAACAGGCGGTGGTAATAGCATAATGGATGCAAGTTATAATCCATTATCAATTATGGAAGATTATTTCTTTGCTCAATCAGCAGAAGGTCGTGGATCTAAAGTTGAAGTATTGCCCGGTGGCGAAAACTTAGGACAAATAGATGATTTAAAATATTTTACAAATAAACTTTTGAGAGCATTAAGAATTCCTAGTTCTTATCTTCCAACTGGTCCAGATGACGGAACTGCTAGTTTTGTTGACGGAAGAGTCGGAACTGCATTTATCCAAGAATATCGATTTACAAAATATTGCCAACGATTACAGCAATTACTTGGTCCACATTTTGATAAAGAATTTAAAATGTTTTGTAAATTTAAAGGAATAAATGTTGATTCTTCAATCTTTGAATTACAGTTTATGGATCCACAATCATTTAGCCAATATAGACAAATTGAAATTGAAGGTGCAAGAGCAGGGGTATTTAATCAATTAGCAGAAGTACCATATATGAGTAGACGATTTGCTCTTAAGAAATATTTGGCTTGGGAAGAAGATGACATAGTAGAAAATGAAACTATGTGGAAAGAAGAAAATCCCGATAAAGTACCAATTGGTTCAGCAGGTGTTTCCGGCGGAGGACCTAGTGATGCATTAGGTGCAGTAGGATTACGCCCACCTGATTTAGAAGCACCAGGAGAAGACACATTACCAGACGAAGGATTAGAAGGTGAAGAACAACCCGATATGGGGGGAACCGAATCACCAATTAGTGGAGCAGAAGGAATGCCACTTCCTCCAGGAGAATTACCATAATGAGATATACTGAATTAAGAGAAGAATATGATGCAACATTAGATGAATATACTGTAGCAGATATTGATGAAACCCGTAGACCAAGATTAACTTTGAAACATTTAAATCGGTTACGAAAAATGCGCGAACTGAAAAAAGTAGAAATGGAGCAAAGAGAGAACTTTTATAATATAATTTACGGAAGACCTACTGAAATGCCTCAAGTTTGATCTAAAAATTCATTTTTTGGGTCATTTTCCTACCTTTTTGAATTTCTATAGTAAATAACATACATGAAAATGTTATCGTGTCTTTTCTTGAAACATTTAATAATTAGGAGATAGAAATGTCAGCAAAGGAAAAACTAGAACAGGTCCTCGAACATTTAATTAACGAGGAAGGCGAAAAAGCTAGTGATCTCCTTCATGACGTTTTTGTAGAAAAAGCTCGCTCTATCTACGAAGGCTTGATTGAAGAAGATGAAGCAGTCGAAGAAGAAGTTGAAGATGTAGAAGAAGCAATTGCAGGCGACGTAGCCGACGATTTTGTAGACGATGTTCAAGCCAATTCAGATGAAATTGAGTCAGAAGAAGTATTTTCGGAAGACGATTTAGAAGATGAAGAAGGCGATGAAATGGTCGAACCAGAAATGGATGCAGAACCGGAAGGTGGCGAAGAAGCAGTTGAAGATGCTTTCATGAACGTTGAAGATGCACTCGACGAACTAAAGCGGGAATTTGCCGCTATGATGGGCGACGAAGGTGCAGAAGATATGGGTATGGAAGAACCTACAGACGACGAAGAAATGGGTGCTATGGTTGACGCAGAAGAAGAACTTATGATGTCAGCTGATAACAACCAGGACAACGACGAAGAGCTTGAAGAAGACTATGAAGACCTCGAAGAGGGTCATGATATGGCAACAGCACCTGAACCACAAAAGACAGAAGGTTCAGATGCTAAACACAAAACAAGTCCTACAGCAGGCGCAAACCCAATGGATTCCGGAGGACGATCTGCCGTTAAAATGAAAGACGGTAGTGAAGGCAATCACGGAACTAGTGGTGTAAGCGAAGATAATGCAGGAAATGTTAATACTGTCCCAGGTAAGGCTGACGGAGAAGGCGGAAGCGCCGTACCTTCAGCACAAGAAACCGAAGGATCAGATGCTAAAAACAAAAAGTCACCGTTAGGAAGTTAATCTAACTGTGAGATAATTATAAGGGGTTAATATGCAACGTACTTTAAAAGAAACTCTTTCATATGAACAAGCAGGTATACTAGTTGAGTCTCGAGAGGGTCCAACAGGTAAAGATCTGTATATGGGAGGTGTTTTCATTCAAGGCGATGTTAAAAACCAAAACCAACGAGTTTACCCAGTAAATGAAATCGGTAAAGCAGTTAAGTCTCTAAGAGAAAAGTTAAACGGAGGATTTTCAGTTCTCGGTGAAGCAGATCATCCAGAAGACTTAACAGTTAATCTAGATCGAGTATCACATATGATAACCGAAATGGATATGCAAGGAGCTGATGGAATAGGTAAACTAAAAATATTACCAACCCCAATGGGAAATATAGTTAAAACCCTATTGGAAAGTGGAGCGAAACTAGGTGTAAGTTCCAGAGGTAGTGGGAATGTTGACGACGGCGGTCGTGTTTCAGATTTTGAAATAGTGACTGTTGATATTGTTGCCCAACCGAGTGCACCTAATGCGTACCCAGATCCTATATATGAACAGGTACAGAGATATAAATCTTGTAAAAGTTTAATGGATTTGGGTGAAGCAGTTAGGACAGACAGACGGGCACAAAAACATTTACAAAAAGAGGTTGTTAAATTTATTAACGATCTTTTTTAATTAGGAGAACATAAATGGCAGATGCTTTTGAGGAATTATTAGGTTCAGACGTTCTCTCAGAAGATGTTAAATCGGCATTATCTGAAGCATGGGAGAAGAAGGTTAGTGAGTCGCAAGACAAGATCAAAGCTGAACTCCGAGAAGAATTTGGACAACGTTATGAAAATGACAAAGGCCAAATTATTGAAGCTATGGATAAGATGCTCAATGATTCTATAAAAACAGAAGTAGAAGAATTTGTCTCAGATAGACAAAATCTTGCAAACGCTACTGTTGGTTATAAGAAAAATATTAAAGAGCATGCCGAAATCCTAGATAAGTTTCTTTTAGAAGAACTTAAAAAGGAAATAACAGAGCTTCGGGGGGATAGGACCAACCAAAGCAACAATTTTAAAAAGTTAGAAGGCTTTGTCATAAAGCAACTAACAAAAGAGTTGAATGAGTTTCATACTGATAAGAAGTCTGTTGTAGAACAGAAAGTAAGATTAGTTAAAGAAGGAAAACAACTTATAGCAAATGCCAAGAAAGATTTTGTTAAAAAAGCCGCAGAAAAAGTAGAGAAAGTTGTTGAATCAGCTGTTCAAGGCGAACTTACAGCCTTGAAAGATGATATCAAATCCGCTAGAGAAAATAACTTTGGTAGAAAGATTTTTGAAACTTTCGCGGCAGAATTTATGACATCTTATTTGGCAGAAGGTACACAACTGCGTAAATACGGCAATAAAATTTCTGAACTTGAGAAACAAATCGAAGAGGGCAATAAGTCTCTTACCGATAGTAAAGTTCAAATTGCTGAAAGTGAACGCAAAGCTAACATTGCTGAAGACCTAGCGAATCGGCAAAAACAAATGAGTGAACTGCTTGATCCTTTAGCTAAGGATAAAAAGGAGATTATGGAAGACCTACTTGAATCAGTGAAAACTGACAATTTAGGAAAGGCATTCCAAAAATATCTTCCGGCAGTTATTAATGAAAAGGTGATTAAAAAGACTGAGAAATCAGAAAAGAAATCACTAACAGAAAGTAAAACAAATAAACCGGCGAAAAAGTCTGTAAGAACAGGTAACAAAACATTTCCTATTCATATCGGTAATGAAACACCAGATACTGAAAAAGAAATTGGTAACCTGCGAAAACTAGCCGGATTAGATAATTAATTAGGAGATTATTAATGGCAGACGCACTATTTGAGTCTAACTGGCAAGCAACAAAAGATGCCCTCACTGATGGACTCGAAGGTAACAAAAAAGTTGTTATGGAAACAACACTTGAGAATACAAAACAGCATTTGACTGAGGCCGCGGGAGCGGGCGCAACAGGTGCAGGTAATGTAGCTACTCTTAACAAAGTTATTCTTCCGGTTATCAGACGGGTTATGCCTACGGTTATTGCCAATGAAATTATTGGTGTTCAACCGATGACAGGTCCAGTTGGACAAATTCACACATTACGTGTGAGATATGCTGATTCTAAAGATGGTGTCACAGCAGGCACAGAAGCACTTAGCCCTTTTAATATTGCTAAGAGTTATTCTGGTGATGCAGGCGCTGACGGAAGCACAGCAGGTTCAGGGGCGGCAGCTCCGACAAGCGACTTAGAAGGTTTACCTGGCAACAAGTTGTCTATTCAAGTATTGAAGCAGACAGTTGAAGCTAAAACACGTAGACTTTCCGCACGTTGGACATTTGAAGCCGCACAAGATGCAAGTTCACAACATGGTATAGACGTTGAAGCAGAAGTTATGGCCGCTTTAGCACAAGAAATTACCGCTGAAATTGACCAAGAAGTAATTACTTCTTTGTTTAGTTTAGCTGGTACTGGTGCTGGTCTTACTTTCGATCAAAGTGCCACCTTTACAGGTACACCACACTATGTTGGTGATGAACATGCAGTAGTTTCAATTCTTATTAACCAAGCCGCGAACTTGATCGCAGCCAGAACAAGGCGTGGCGCAGGAAACTGGATAGTTATTTCACCGAGTGCTCTTACAGTACTACAAAGTGCAACAACTTCAGCTTTTGCAAGAACAACAGAAGGCACATTTGAAGCACCAACTAATACAAAATTTGTTGGTACATTGAATAGCTCAGTTCGCGTATATGTTAATCAATATGCCGCGGATGACAATATTCTTGTAGGTTATAAAGGACCAGGCGAAATGGATGCCGCATCTTTTTATTGCCCATACGTTCCGCTGATGAGTTCCGGGGTCGTGCTTGATCCTAGTTCATTCGAACCAGTCGTTTCATTTATGACACGATATGGTTACGTTGAGCTTACTAACCAAGCATCATCCTTGGGTAACGCAGCCGACTATCTTGAGAAGATAGCAGTTTCAAACCTAACTTTCATTTAAAAAGAAAGTTTATTTTTACGAAAGAAGGAGCCAGATTGATTTTTGGCTCCTTTTTTCTTCTTCTTTATTCCTTGTACATTTATTCTTTAGATAAATATTAATTAATAGGAGTCTTGAATGTCAGTAAATATTGACCACCAAAAAAATTCGTTAGTACCATCAACAACAACGTTAGATATAGATACTACAGGATCATTAGTTTTACCAAAAGGTACTACTGCTCAACGGTATCCTGCGGCAAAAGAAGGTGCTTTTCGAGTTAATACTGAGACCTCAGGACAATTTAATCCAGAAATTTTCCTTAACAGCGGATGGTCTCAAATTATACAAGTATCTGAAGCACCTAGTTCGGGTTATTTTATAAAACATAACGGAACAAAATGGGAAGCCACTGCAATAACATCCGACGATATATCCGAAGGAACTACTAATTTATATTTTACTGCCGCAACAGCAAATACATGGTTGGCTACAAAAGATACAGATGATTTATCAGAAGGAACTACTAATTTATATTTTACAACTACACGAGCAAGGGCATCCGTTTCAGCAACAGGCGATATAAGTTATGATAATAGTACAGGCGTTATAAGTTTTAATAATACATCAGGGTATGTTAAAAAAACAGATGGAGATAGTTGGTACCATCCTCATGGAGGTACATCGTCTATAGATTTTGTTGCAAAAGATTTAACAGTTCATGGAACAAGTACAGTAGTAAATTCAACTACAGTGACAATAGCAGATCCAGTATTTTCAATAGGCCAAAATACTGTTGTTCAAAGCAAAGATAGAGGAATTGAATTTAAATATAATGACGGAACTGCTAAAATTGGTTTTTTTGGACAAGATTTTGGCACAGGCTTATTTTCCTTTTTTACTAATGCAACAAACACATCGGAAAATTATAGCGGAACAATAGGTGGATTTGATTTAAGTGGTACTTCAATAAACAAACTTAGTGATGTTAAAAATGCAACTCCGACAAATGATGATTTTTTTAAATATGATTCATCAGGCACAGCAGGATGGGCACCAGCAACAATAAGTTTAAATGATATGACTGATGTAAGTGCCGCCTCACCAACAACAAATCAAGTTTTAAAATGGAATGGAACAGCCTGGGCACCAGGAACCGATATAGAAGGTGTAACAGAAGGAGATGCAATAGCATTTGCTATTGCTTTAGGAGGATAAAATGGCAAGTAGTTTTAAAAATAAAACAGCAACAATTGGAACTGCTAATACAGATCAAACATTGTATACAGCACCAGGTAGCACTTCGGCGGTTATACATGGTCTTTTTATGGCAAATACACATGCTTCATCTAATGTAAATATAACATTAAAATTAGTAGATAGTAGTAATTCAAATGCCGAAACAAAAATATTAAATGCGGTGCCGATACCACCAAACACAACACTATCAATGGATAAACCTGTTAACTTAGAAACAGGTGATAAATTGTTTGTTCAAGCATCAACAACTGATTGTGAAATTACAGCAAGTATTTTGGAATTAACATAATGTCTTATTTAGGTCCTAGTGATATACAAACAAGAGTAGCGTGGGCAGATGTTTATAGCATACCTGAATATTCTGCACAAACAATAACAGGTTCTGGAGCATTTGTTTATACTCTTAACTCAACACCAACTGGAGTAAACAGTATTGACGTTTCAATCGATGGTGTTACACAAGTCCCAACAACTGATTTTACTATAGATGCTAATGTTCCAAATATATCATTCACTACAGCATTAAATTCCGGTGAAAAAGCATTAGTGGTATATAGATCTAAACTTCCTCCTCAAGGCTTAGTAGGTACTGGAGTAAATGTTGGAGATGCTACAGGTATAGGTATTTTTAAAACAAAAGATGGAAATGATTTAGAATTTAAAAAACTAAAAGCAGGAACAGGAATTTCGTTAGATGATGGTAATACATATGCTGATACAATTACAATAACCAGTTCTGGATCTGGAGGTTCAACACAAAATACTTGGAGAAATCTTGCAATAACAGGTACTGCAAACCAGTCGTCTCTTACTGCTGATATTATAAATGATACATTAACATTACATGCTGGCGCAGGTATGGCTATTACTACCGATACAAGTAATGATACTATAACATTTACTAGTACTGGCGGCGGTAGTGGAGGTGGATTAAGTGCATTCTTAGCACTAGCAGACACTCCTAATTCATATGCTAATAATCCTAATTACATAATAAAAGTAAATTCTATAACTAATGCAATTGAATTTGTGGATATATCCGGTGATGTTGATATGTCATCTACTGGTGCGGTAACTGTTCAAGATAGTTTTGTAACAGGAAAAACAGAAGTAACAAGTGTTACTAATTCTGATGTGGTATTGTTGCATGATGGTAGTTCTTACAAAAAAATAACAGCAGGTATATTAACAAAAGGCGAAGGATCAACTACAATCCCCGAAGGAAATACAAAAGAATATTGGTTGTTAGGTGCTGTTACTACTAATACATTTACAGAAATATTTGTTGGCGGAGTTACAAATACTAGAATATCTATACCTGAAAACAGTACAGTAACAGTTCGCATTATGGCATCAGCAAGACGTACTGGTTCTTCTACATATAAGTATGGTGGTTGGGAAGCAACTGCAATGATAAGCAATGATGCTGGTGTTACAGCATTAAATGGCACAGTTTCAAAAACAGCAATATATGCTGATACAAATTATGACATACAAATAACAGCAGACGATACAAATGATAGTTTAAAAATAGAAGCAAAAGTTCCAACTGGTGAAGAAGCAAGTTTTTTTGTTACTGCTAATTTAACAATAGCAACTTCTGCAACTGTTGTAACTGCCTCAGAAGATAGAGGTTTAGTAACAGAATCAAGCACTCAAAATTCATCAATACACACATCAGGCAATGATGCAGGTGCTATAACAGATAGTAATATTGTCGAATCAGATGATTTTGGTTCTATATAAGGAGAAATTTAAATGGCAATTAGAGTTCAATTTCGACGCGGTACTACAAACGAACATAGTACATTTACAGGTGTCGCAGGCGAAGTAACTGTTAATACAGAAAATAAATCGTTGGTTGTTCACGACGGAAGTACGGCAGGAGGATCAGAAGTAATTTTTAAAAATTTAACTGATACTCCGACAGATTATGGAACTGCAAATCAAGTTTTAACTACTTCAGGAAGTGCCCTTTCATGGTCAAGTCTTGGTTCTACTTACCAAACAATATCACCAACAAACACCGATCCAAGCTATACGTGGGACGAAGCCAGTAATCCAGCAGATATTACATCAGCAAGTCCAACTCAGGCTATGCTTTTAGTTGGCGGAACTAATGTAACTATTGGGTCTAATGTAGCAAATCATGCTATAAAAATATCTGCGGCAACTGAATTAAGTAGTGACGCAACACCACAACTTGGTGGTAACTTAGATGTAAATAGTAATTCAATAACTTCGGCAACAAATGGTAATGTTGTATTAGATCCACACGGTACTGGTGTTGTAAATTTTTCAGGTAATAGTACACAACCTGGTGAAGTAAGATTTTTTGAAGATACCGACGATGGATCTAATTATATTGGATTAAAAGCGGGAACAGTAGGCACAAGTTTAACATATACATTACCAATAACAGACGGAACAGCAGGTGATGCTCTTATTACTAATGGTAGTGGTACTTTAAGTTTTACAACTATATCAGGTGGCGGGTCGTCAACATTAGCGGCGTTAACTGATACAACGATAACAAATCCAGCAAATACTGAAGTTTTAACATATAACGGTAGTGCTTGGGTTAATTCAGCTTCTGCAGGTGGAGCTCCAGGAGGAATAGATACACAAGTTCAGTTTAATGATGGTGGATCAACATTTGGTGGCGATGCAGGATTTACATATAATAAAACAACTGATGTAGTAACAGCAGGTTCATTTGCAACAACAGCGGCAGGAACACCAACGTTATCAAGTAATACAGGAGTTGAAATTTCTGCAACTAGTGGTAGTATTACTGCAACAACAATAACAGGCGGAATGGTTTTACCTCGATTAACTACTACCCAGCGAGATGCTATTAGTACAAATGTTGACGGAATGGTTGTTTATAATACATCTACTAATAAATTTCAAGGTAGAGCTAATAGTATATGGGTTGATCTACATTAATAGGATATAATAATGGCTTCACCCCCTGGATATCAGTATGTTTTGTGTTATTTGACAGTACCAGATGACTTGTTAAAGTCAACTGAAGGAAATTTAACAACTAAATCAATATATGCTGATTTAGCAGAAAGATATGAAGCAGATTCAATATATGATTTAGGTACTGTAGTTTCATTAGGTGGAGAAAAAGAAATTACGCAGACGATAACACCAAATGATAAAAATGTGTTTGGTGTTATATCAGCAACACCAGCATTTGAAATGAATACTGGTGCAGGAAATGATAGAACACATCCTTTTGTAGCATTAGCGGGCAGAATTAAATGCAAAGTAGTTGGTATAATACACAAAGGGGACAGATTGGTTAGCGCAGAAGAACCAGGACATGCCCAGGCAGAATCGGCTCGTGTTAATCCCTCAAGTGATCGAGCAGTAATAGGCAGGGCATTAGAAAGTAAAGACACCGGATATTTTGGTGTTATAGAAATTGTAGTAGGAGTTAAGTAGTGTCGTATTTAGGTTATAATTTAACAAGAAACCAAGCGCCGTTTACATTAGATGTGTTTACAGGGGATGCAACAACAGGCCCGTTTACATTATCTCTTCCTAAACCATTATCTGTACGAGAATTATTGGTTTATATTGACGGAGTTATTAAACATCCAACTACTCATTATGTATTAACAGCATCTGGTAATTTATTATTTACTAATAGTAATGAACCAGGAGTTGGTACAGTAATAAATGCCTTACATTTATCTCATCCTCTAGAAATTAAAAGCCCAGAAGATGGTAGTGTTTCTTCAGCAAAACTTACAGGCGATTTAATAACCCCAGGACATTTAACTGTTTCAGGTGATTTAGTTGTTCAAGGTGATACAACAACCTTAAGTACAGCAACTTTAGATGTTGAAGATAAAATTATTACTATTAACAAAGGTGAAACAGGCGCTGGAGTTACTGGAAGTGCAATAGCAGGAATCCAGATAGATAGAGGAACAGAAGACAACATAAATCTTCAATGGCGTGAAGATGATGATGTTATAGAATTAAATGCAGATTTTGTTCCTAGTGCTGATGCAACATATGATCTTGGATCTGCTGATAAACAATGGAAATCTTTACATGTTTCTGGTTCAACTATTAAGTTGGGTGGAATGTCAATTAAAAAACCGGCATCATTCACAGCATTGCAAGTACTTAGTGTTGTTCTCGGTACAGACGAACAAGTTACTAATGGTCAAGGTTGCATATTATCAACTGATGCAGTCGGTAATCTTACAGGAAGTGGAGTAAATAGTTTACTTTCTAGAACAGGCGGAACAATGACTGGCGCATTAACTTTATTACCTTCAGATCCTACTGATGATAATTATGCCGCTAGAAAAAAATATGTAGACAAGAAAGCATTTATCTTTGGTCTCATCCTATAATAGTTAATTCTTAATACTAATAAATACATATAATATCAGGATTAAGAACTATGGCTTTATCAAACACTACAGTTGCAACAACTTCAACCGGAACACTTCTGTTAGGACCAATTCCTTCAGGAAAAACTTATGCAGTAGTTGTAATGTTTTTTACAAATTCAAGTGCTTTGGCAGAAACGCTATCCGTTTATGCTTATCCAGACGCATCAGCATTAGCAGAAACATCAGCAGATGATAAAAATTTTTTAATAAAAGATTTATCTATAGACGGAGGTGATACATTTACCTTTAATGCTGAAAAATTACTAATAGATGAAAATGATAGCATAATTGCAGTAAGCAGTGGCGGAAATATCCAAGCAGTTTTATCGTATACGGAGATTTAATAAATGGCTACCTTTGTTAAAAAAGGCAAAACCATTCGATTTGGAGATCCGATTGGTGTTAATTTTGTACAGAGCGACGGGAATTTTGCCTCTGACAGCGATGCAACAGTACGACATTTTATATTACGAGGTGTTACAACAAATGCTACAGAAACAGAAATTTTTGTAGGTAATAACTCTAATTCTAGAATGAATCTTATAACAGATTCAACTTGGTTTTTTGAAGTTGATATTGTTGCTCGTCGAACAGACCAAGATGCATCTGCATGTTGGAGATTTACTGGTGCTATAGATAACAATGCAGGTACAACTGCCGTTGCAGGATCTATACAAAAAGAAGAATTTGCTAATGATTCAACATATGACACAACAGTTGAAGCAGACAATACAAATGATGCTTTAATTATAAAAGTAACAGGTGTAGGAACTGATAATATTCGTTGGGTAGGACATTGTAAAACAGTACAGGTGATAGGATGATTTATGTAGGCAAAGTAAAAGATGAATTTGCAGACGATGATTTAATTACAGAATTTGATTTGCAAAATGCAAACTATTTTTCTAATATTAAAATTTTGTCGTGGGAATGTGAAGACGATGATCCTGTTTTAACAAATATTGAAAATAAATTAAAATATTATCATGAAGATATTGAATATAAAGCAACATTTTATTCTGTTGAAGAAGAAGGTCCGGCAGGAGATCAATCCGAAATTCCTACAGAAACAATTGAGGCAAACCATACAACCCAATCTACATCATATGGTGCAAATTATTACTGGCAACTAGAGCAAATTCAAAAAAGAGATTTAACAACTACAAATTATCATAATTATGTTTATGATGAAGATGGAACTAACGTTGATGTTTATGTTATAGATACTGGTATTAATCATAGTCATTTACATTTAGGTGATGCTACTAGATCTTTTGAAATGCCTACAGGCCATTATGATCCTACAAATTATGGATTTTCAAATAATAACGATGATCATAGTCACGGAACTTATTGTTCTTTATGTGTAGGCGGACGACATGATAATAGTCAAGGTGGTGGGTATGGTCCTGGTGTTGCTAAAGGCGTTCAATTTTATGCTTTAAAAGTATTAAACTCTTCTGGATCTGGATCAGGTACTACAATTGCCGCCGCTATTGATGGAGTTGTATCACATCACAATGCAAAAACAGCAACCGCAACAATGTATGTGAGGATAGCCAGTAGCAAATATTATATTAATGATGTTTTATCTAAATCATTTAATTTATTTCCTGGCATGACTTATAAATTTGATACATCCGACTCTACTATGTTAGGACATCCTTTAAAGTTTTCTACAACACCTGACGGAACACACGGTGGTGGTGCTGAATATCTAGACGGCGGAAACGTAACCTATAGCGGAACTCCAGGATTATCGGGAGCCTACACACAAATAGTAGTTACATCAAGTACAGCAGTAACATTATATTATTATTGTGGTAATCATTCAGGATATGGGGGTACAGGTGCAGTTACGGTTAAGACTACCCATCCTACAGTAAATAAAAAACCTTCGATTATCAATATTAGTATAGGACACGGAATACCAACAACAGTAGCCAAATATATTAATGTAGATACAGCAGGAACCGCATCAGGCGATATTATTGAAGACGCTCTTAAAACTGCAACCCATGTAGGTGTCCATGTAGTCAATTCTGCAGGTAATGGGTATGATGATAATGATGGAAATACTCGAGGTCCGTTAAAAACAGAATATAATATTGGCACTATTGGTTTAGCATATCCTAGTGAAACTACTAATCCTGATGCTGGCCAAGGATTCCCTATTATAGTAGGGGCAACTACAGACAATACAGGTTCGGGTTCGGCTAATTTATCTTGGGGCACTGGATATAATAATAATATATCCCCTACCTCAGGACGACAACACCAAGCACATAATGCAACAGCAATGGCATATTTTTCAAATTATGGGAGAGCAAATACAATAAATGCTCCCGGAAGATATGTTAAAGTTCCACATTGGAACACTTTTACTAATGGTAATAGTTGGCCAATAAGCAGTATAAGTGGTACTAGTTTTTCTTGTCCAATTACAGCAGGGTTAGTTGCACAATACGTAGGATTACATCCTGAAGCCACCTCATTAGAAGTTAAGGATTGGCTTAAATCTGTAGCATCAACAGATATAAATGGTACTGGTATTACCGACTTAGAAACTGAAGTTGATTTAATAGTAAATCCAATAACAACTGCCGCTGGCGCCGGAACACATCCTGGTACAGGAACTAATACTGCTCAAGTCTCATTACAACCAAACCACGGTATAACATTAAGTGATTATATTCAATTGCGCGGAGTAGTAGGTACAGGAGGCCTTATAGGTGGAGTACCTGAGAATAGTTTTAATGGATGGCATAAAGTAGTTAATATTGCTGGTGATTTGGTTGATATTGCATTATTAGATATTAGCGGAAATGCGGTATCTCCGTCATCAGCAGAAATAGGTGGCGGAACTGGTGTCAAGTTTCTTGCTCTAATGCAAAGTGGAGCAGATACACATGATTATACTGAAGGAGTTATTTGGGAAACAGATAATCTAGAATTAAAAACCCAAAGCGGCGGATCAACAGGATTATATTGGCCAGAAGCTGTAAACGCAACTTATCAACAAGGAGTATGTCCTCCAGGAGTATTTATTTACCCAACTCCAAATAGACATTTGTTTACACCGTATCAAGAATATACAACAACATGGACAGAAGGAAACACAACAACTGGAACATTTGGTTTAACTGCGGTTACTGAAGGAGCATCTGTTAGTGTAGATTTATCTGGTTCAATGGAAACCGGACATAATAGTGAACGGCCGTTCACTGAAACATATAGTGTTACTGCTGGTTCTTTACCGGCAGGACTAACATTAAATGCTAGTAACGGAATGTTAACAGGAACTGCTCCATCCTTAACAGAAAATGCAAGTTATGAATGGTCAGTACAAATTACAAATGGATATGGAATTGAAACTAAAAAATATCAAATGACAGTATTAGAATCAACAACACCTACACCTGTTGTTTCATCAGCAGGTGGTATTTCATTAACAGATGGTATTACTGTAAGTATAACATAAGGAATTTAAATTGTCAACCAAAATTTTCATTAAACATAGCGATGGACTTATTACAACGGAATCTGGCGGTTTAAATTTAGAAATGAAAGATTTAGGCTCTGCTCCTAGTACAACTACAGATAAAGTTTATAATGTAGGTGGCACTTTATTTTGGAATGGATCTGCGTTAACTGTAGCAGGCGGATCAGTAATAGGAACGCCTACAGATGGATCTTGGGGAGACGGAGCATTAGTAGGTAAAGACGAAGCATATGATAGTCATACTCCAGTTACTGGTATATCAGCAACAGATACAGTACCTGATGTAGTAGATAATATAAATGAATTAATACATAATGTTTATAAAACAAATTATGTAAGACATGCTAAGTTTACAGCAAATACCGTAGCTGGTCCGGCAACACTTACAACAACTTTTACTGTAGACTCTGACGTTTATACTGGATATAATGCAAATTCATATGAATGGGACTTTGGTGATGGGGGAACTATTACAACAACAAACCCAAGTTATCAATATGCTTATACTGGTACTGCGGGTGGTTTGTTTGATGTTACTTTAACAGCAAGAAACACAAATGCTATAGCTGGTACTACAGGCAGTTACGCAACATTTAAACGAACAGGCTACATAATAGTTTATACTCCTGCACCTGTGGCCCTTTTTAAATATTCTTATAATCAAGCCACTGGTTCTGTTAGTCCTACTTCACATACTACAACACCAGCATATATTGATGAAACATCTGTAGGTAGCGGAACTACTAATAATGTAACATTTGATGTTACTACTTCGACTAACACAACCCATTGGATGATTGATTTTGGTGATGGATCAACCTATCCAGCAAATGCTGTTTCTTCTGAAACTGATCCTGATGTAATTACAGGAGTTTCAGGTAGTACGGCATGGGAAGTATATTCAACTACAAAAACAACAACACATCCATATGCAATTACAACACAGGATCTTGAAAAAAATGCTGTTCTACATGTGTTTAGTTTAACTGCTGGTGCAACTGGTGCTAAAGACACCTCGTCAGCATTAAGTATAAGAATAATGAAAGATTACACAGGATTGATTTCATTTACTGCAAGTCCAACAAGTGGTAATAATGATACTGCAAGTTATAACAATAGTACAAATAGTATTAACTATGAAGGTATTTACACAGAACTTACACCTGCATTAAGTAGTGGTGCAGTTACTGGCAGTTACAATACACAACTTTCGTGGGATTTAAGTAGTGCTCTTAACAGTACAGGCGGGCAAACCCATGCATACTCTGCTGTTCTTACGCAACAAGATATAGTTCTTAAAAGAACAGACAATACAACAGCACCAGACAGCCAAACAAGAACAGTTACTCTTACAATAACAAGTCAACATACTAGTTCGCCGTTTGCAGGAGGTAACACAGATATAACTATTAAACGAGATCCACGGGCAGACTTTACTGGACAGTTTGATACACTATCAACTGGTTACTCTGGATCAAGCAACCAAAAAGGTTATATATTTACAGATTACAATGGTGCCGCTAGAAATATATTAACATTCGCAGATGGTTCAGATGTCAATGGTATAACTGGTTGGTCGTGGGATGTTGATAAAAATGTAAGTGCAGGCGCAGATTATACAATACAAAACCCACAGCATACATATGGTGCAACAGGCAGTCATACAGTAGAATTAACATTAACACACCCGAATACATATGGTTCGGGTGATATAGATTACATTAAAGAAATAACAAATTATATAACAATTTCTAGTAATCCTACAGAACCAGATACCTTGCAAGGAAAAACATTATCTTTAACTAGCACACACTCAAATACTCCGTATCTATGTTCTGGTTTTACAGATAATAGTACTAGCAATCCATACGTACAGGATGCTCAAGTTACTAGATCAACATCATTGGTTCCAGAAACTGGCTCACATGATTTTGCAAATGAATTTCCATCAGATGGAGATAATACAGGTAATGTAAGGGCAGTTATTAATGGAACAGCAGAAACTAGTAATGTTAAAACATTTACAATAGGCGATGATTCAGGTACTACCGGATCATTAATAATAACAACTGATGTAGATGCATCTGATCCATCTACTTCATGGAATAATACAATACCACTTTTATGGTATAGAGTATTTAAATCCAAAGTTAAGTCTCAAAGTAATTTGTCTATCGGAGTAAACGAATATGAAGTTGAACAACTGTTTAGCTCAAGCAATACTTCAAGAAAAACTGCTGTTCTTCCATTTGTAATAGATACAATGACTAATACTCCTTCTTGTTCAGCATTTACTGTAGATATGACTGGTGCAAGTTCAGGAACACCTAGATATATGTCGTCAATAGTATATTTTGATGCAGGTTCGCCTACATTTAAAGTATCCGCATTAACTATAACTGACTTGTCAGGACATACGTATGCCAAAAATGTAAATCCGGTTCAGGTAGTTAATAATGGTGGTTCATTGTTATCTTCGTCACAAGATTTATCATATGCTAATTTATCTATTAGCACGCCGGTTCCTATTAATAATAGTCCAACTGTAGGCGGATTAGTAAGTGTTCCGAGTGGGTCAAGTTATGGTATAGGTACTGTTAAAGTTAGAGCAAGAAATGTAAATGGTTGGGGCGGGTATCAAACAGATAGTACAAATATATTATATTGGTTTAGTACAGTAAATCTAGATGAACAAGATATGACAAATAGTATAACTGCTGGTTCCCAAATTTCTGGACAAACTGATTTAATAAGAGTATCTGGGTTTGATAATACATCCGCAACCCCTTCATATACTGCCGCTGATTTTTATGCCAATAATGCTTGGGTATCTCAAACAACTTCATTAGGAACATATGAGCCTCCACTTTTATATACAGGAGGCGGAAGATTTGAATGGGACGATACAAATTGGCAAACGTACTTGCCAGGATTAACTAGTAATCCTAATTTATCAGGTAGAAGTGCAGGTACTCAATATGTTACTTTAGCATTTTGTCGAACAGGATTAACTAGTTCAGGATCATTTCGTATAAAATATACAGGTGAAATTAGTTCATTGCATCTTGCAATACCAGGAGCCGGAACAGATACATCTAGTGGATTAAATGGTTGGTTAGATTGTAATGATGCAGTTTCATTTGGTTATCCTGGATCAGGATCAGGCGGAAACGGAGACGACGGAGTTAGACATGCAACAGTCCCTGGATCAGGTGCTCTTGGCTCATTTAAAACTAATGGAATATTTAATATTAGTTTAAATCAGGCAAATACAGGAGAATCAGGCTCTATTACTAATAATTCTGTTGTATTAATTAGATTTGGATTGTCAGGTACAGGCAAATATGTATCGGCAATTGCAGTAGAGGATTATAGTTAAAGGAATTTTAAATGGCTATTGGTAGTGACGTTATACGAAATAGATTAGACAAGAAAATTAACTACGGTGTCGCACGAACCGCATATGATTCTGTTAAGGATCCAGGCGCAGAGACTGTAGGAAGTCCTATTGCCCAACCTGGAAACTCTATTTCACTTGATGCTGATTTAATTCCTGCTTCCATGCCGGCAGTTAATACAGCAGAAGTAAAAGTTCACAAATATAATTCAGGTAAGACAGTAGGTAATAACGTAGGTGAAGTAGGCGGTATATATGAACTGACTAAAGACACCGGAGTTACATCTAATAGAGCATGGTTAACATGTGCTACTGTTGGTACTGCTAGCACTATTGAAAAAAATTGGTTACCATTTGGTTTATATGGAAGTTCATATTTTAACTTGTTTGTCATAGCAAATAAAGGGTATCATTTACAAAATATAGACCCATCTACAATGACAAATTATGAAGCATTAAATTACGCAACAAGTAATTATGAATTTTATTTTGATGCAGATGCAGGAGTATTTGTTTTTGCTGGTACGTCAGGATTACCAGGAAATCTTAATCCAAGTACAATGGCTGTCTATATGATATCTGGAGCAAGATATATAGGCAGATTAGGATTAAAAAATTATATTAATTTAGATGTAACATCTTCTACTCCCTTGGCAGGGCAGGCATTAGTGTATGATGCTGGAAACGCAATATGGGAAGCAGGAACTCCGGGAAATGTTGGGTCTTCACTTGAAGTTGAAGACGAAGGAAGTAGTTTAAGTGGTGCGGTAACTAAAATAAATTTTGCTGGAACCGGAGTAACTGCAACAGAACCATCCTCAGATGAAATTTTAATAACAGTACCAGGAGGCGCATCTGCATTAGACGATTTATCTGATGCAACTATAGCAAGCGTAGCAGGCGGCGAAATTCTAATGTATAATTCTGGTACATCTCAATGGGTTAATTCCAATACAATTGCCGGCGATCTTACTGTTACTGGTGACCTTACTGTAGATGGTACTACAACTACTATTAATTCAACTACTATACAAGTGACAGATTCATTTGTGTTTGAAGGTGCAACTGCTGACGCATTTGAAACAACACTAGCAGTTACTGATCCTACAGCAGATAGAACTATTACTTTGCCTGATGCTACAGGTACAATTGCCGTAGCACCATTTGTAGGTGCTAATGGTTCAGCCGGAACAATAGGCCTTGTGCCTGCTCCTGCGGCAGGCGATGCGGCGGCTGGTAAGTTTTTAAAAGCAGATGGTAATTGGACAATAGTAGACACAAGCGGAGGATCAATAGCAATAGGTACGCCAACAGATACGTCATGGAATGATGGCGCATTAACAGGTATAAATGAAACATATGATAATCATACTCCACTGACAGGCTTTGCGTCTACAGATACTGTACCTGATGCATTTGATAATGTTAACGAACTTATACATAATGTTTATAAAGAAAATTATGTAAGACATGCTAAGTTTACAGCAAATAATTTAGCTGGCCCAGCAACATTAACAACAACTTTTACAGTAGATTCTGACGTTTATACTGGATACGATGCAAATTCATATGAATGGGACTTTGGTGATGGGGGAACTCATACAACAACAAGCACAAGTTATCAATATAATTATACAGGTACCGCAGGTGGATTATTTGATGTTACTTTAACAGCAAGAAATACTAATGCTCCGGCAGATACTACAGGTAGTTATGCAACGTTTAAACGAACAGGATATATAATAGTTTACACACCAGCACCTGTGGCTCTTTTTACATATGCTTATAATCAAGCATCAGGGTCTGTTGGTCCGACTGCACACACAACAACACCAGCATATATAGATGAAACATCAGTTGGTAGCGGAACTACTAATGCAGTTACATTTGATGTTACTACTTCAACTAATACAACCCATTGGGTAATTGATTTTGGTGATGGTACTTATTTTCCTGCAACTGCTGATCCAACTGAAACCGACCGTGATGTAATAGAAGGAACTACTGGATCTACACCATGGGCAGTATATTCAGCTACAAAAACAACAACACATCCATATGCAATTACGACACAAGATTTACAAAAATCTGCTAAATTATATGTGTTTAGTTCAACTGCCGGCGCCAATGGTGCTTCGGCAAATTCATCTACATTAAATATGCGAGTAATGAAAGATTACACAGGGTTACTTTCATTTACTACTAGTCCAACACCTGCTACAAATAATAATGATACGTCAAGTTGGAATAATACATATCATAGTATTAATACAGAAGGTGTGTATATAGAATTTACACCTGCGTTAAGCAGTGGTGCAGTTACTGGCAGTTACAATACACAACTTTCGTGGGATTTAGTTAATAGTAATAATAGTGAAAGTACTACAACATTTGCATATTCTGCAACACTTGCACAAAAAAATATAGTGCTTACAAGAGCAAATAATACGTCAACACCAGATGGCGAAGTTAGAAATGTTGCCCTTTCAATAACAAGCCAGCATACTAGTTCACCTTTTACAGGAGGAAATGCTAATGTAACTATTAAACGAGATCCACGTGCAGACTTTACAGGACAATTTGATACATTAACTTCAGGGCAAAGCGGATCTAGTAATCAAAAAGGTTACATATTTACAGATTATAACGGTAATGATAGAAACATCATAACTTTTACTGACAGTTCAGATGCTAATGGTATTACTGGCCATGCTTGGACGTTTGGAGATAGTAATACTTCTACAACACAAAGTCCACAACACACGTATGCGTCAACAGGTAATTATACAGTAGGATTAACATTAACACATCCAAATACATATGGATCGAATGACGTAGATTATATAAAAACAAGAACAAGTTATATAACAATTTCTAGTAATCCTTCTTTACCAGCAACATTAGCAGGAAAAACTATATCCATTACTAATGATGGTACATATACTGCAAAATTATGTTCTGGTGTTACAAATAATAGTAGTGAATCAGCTCCATCAGCAGGATCAACAGTAACACGTACAGAAGATACTACACCAACGTCAGGTGAACATAGTTATGCAAATGAATTTCCATCAGATGGAGATAATACAGGTAATGTAAGGGCAGTTATTAATGGAACAGCAGAAACAGGCGGTAGTATTAAAACATTTACAACAGGAAGCGATACAGGAACAACCGGATCATTAATAATAACTTATGATATTGATGCTTCTGCATCAGGTTCAGGTACAGAAAATTCTATACCAGATAATTGGTATAGGGTATTTAAATCTAAAGTAGAAAGTACAGGTGCATTAAGTCTTGGTGTTAATACATATGCTATTAGACAATTATATAGTAGCGGAAGTACACAACGTGATTCTGCTGTGGCTCAATTTGTTGTCGATACAATGACAACTGCTCCGACTGTTCAATCTGGTTATGCAGTAGGATTAGATAGTATTGGAACTCCAAGATATATGTCACAAATAAGATATTTTGATTCAGGCGGATCATTGTCTATAACCGGAATAGCCATTAATAATTTATCAGGACAAACATATGCAAACGAAGATCCAATTGAAGTTAAATCTTTAGCAGGATCATTATTGTCAACAACTACAAAATCATATGCAAATATAACTGGAATATCTACTCCTCTTGCTCTTAATAATAGTCCAACTGGATTATCAACTACAGTTAGTGTTTCTGGTTCGGGATATGGAGTGGGTACTGTAAAACTTAGATCACGGAATGTTAATGGTTGGGGCAGTTATCAAAATGATAGTACTAATTCATTATATTGGTATAGTAGTGTAAGTTTAGATGAACAATCAATGGATAATAATATATCTAGTGGAACAGCAATATCAGGTAAAGGTGATTTAATACGAGTTAATGGTTTTGATGATGCAAGTATATATCCAACATATACAGCGGCAAATTTTTATGCTACCAACAATTGGGTATCTTCTACACAAGCATTAGGAACATATGAGCCTCCGCTTTTATATACAAGTGGTGGACGATTTGTTTGGGACAATACAAATTGGCAAACATATTTGCCTGGCTTAACTAATAATCCAGATAATTCAGGTAGAGGTGGAGGAAACCAATTTGTTACTTTAGTTTTTTGTAGAAAAGCTATTAATAGTTTTACAATAAAATATACAGGAACAATAGCATCATTGTGGATTGCATTACCAGGTTTAGGAACAGATACTTCTAGTGGTAATAATGGCTGGTTAGATTGCAATACTGATTATGGTGGTGCTGGACAACCCGGCTCTGGAGCAGGTGGTAATGGGTCTGACGGAGTGCGAGATCCAGTAGATGGTGGTACTGGTACTATAGGATCGAGTGGAACAAATGTTACATTTAAACTAAACTTAGGCACAGCAAGTACTGGTGGTTCGGGTAGTATTGCATTAGATTGTCCAATATTAATTAGATTTGGATTAGCAAGTGGCAAATATGTATCGAGTATTAATGTGGAGTAATGAATTAAATGCCAGTTTCAAATGAGATATTAACTAATAGATTAGATAAAAAGATTAACTATGGTGTTGCTAGAACAGCATATGATGGTGTAAAATCTCCTGTTCAAGAAGCTATTGGTAGTCCTTCTCCTAATCCGGCGCATGATTTATGGATAGATAGTGATGCTATTCCGGCGGCAATGCCTCAGACTAATACTACTGACCTTCTTATTTACAAATATAAATCGGCTGCTTCGGCAGGAAGTGCGGTTGGAAATTCGTCTGGTGTTATAGAAATGACACTCGATACCACAGTAGCATCTGGAAGATCCTATCTAGCATGTTCAACTTTTAATAACGCAACTACTAGACTTCCTGGATGGGTTGGGTTTGGTATGTTTGGTGCTCAGTATCTTACTAAAATTGTAATTGCTACATCAGGATATCATGGACAAAATTTTGATTTAAGTAGTGCGGCATATTATAAAGTAGTACAACCTGGTGCTGTTGGATATGAATTTTATTTTGATGTAGATGCCGGAGTTCTTGTTTTTGCTGGAACCAGTGGTGTTCCTACTGAATTATCATCAGGTCGATCTATTTACCTATCATCGGGTGCAAGGTATAGAGGAAGAACAGGAATAAAAAATTATATTGATATAGTTATAGCAAGTCCGGCGGCTGGAGAAGTTATAAAATACGATACTGGAACATCTAAATGGACCAACCAAACTGCTGGTGGCGGAACATTGGCGTCAATGACAGACACAAATATACCAAGTCCAACAAATGAACAAGTTTTAAAATATGATACAGCATCATCTAAATGGATAGCCGGTACTGGTGGGGGCGGAACCTTAGCGTCATTAACAGATACAAATATAACAAATCCGGCAAACAAACAAATTATAGAATATGATATAGCAACATCTAAATGGGTTAATGCCGCCGCTACAGGTGGAACCTCAACATTAACAGAAGACATATTTACTGGAGACGGAACTACAGTTATTTTTGAAGTTACAGACGATGTAACTTCTGAAGCAAATTTATTAATATCAGTTGATGGTATTATTCAACCTAATTCAGCGTGGACATTAACAAATGATGCAAGCGGAGATCCAAAACGAGTTACGCTTAGTGGAGCTCCACTTACTGGACAAACAATTAGAATGTTGAATATAGGAATATCTTCAACACAAACTATGGTTCCTTCTACAGGATCAGTTACTCCTGAAATGATTTCAAGTACATTAAAAAATTATCATGACGACGAATTTACTACAGTAAATGCATCTACTGTTAACTTTGATTGTACTGCCGATCTTTTAAGTACAACATCAATAATTGTTACTATTGATGGGGTAACACAACCTTCAACAGCATTTTCATTAAGCACAGATGCTGGTGGAGTTAATCAACGTAGAGTTGTATTAAGTGTAGCACCTGAAACTGGAGCAAATATTAGAGTTCTTAATCTAGGACTCCCGTCAACTGCTCCACTAGCAAGTGGTGTAGTTAATGCAACTCATTTAGCACTTGACTTAAAGAGTTTTTATGATAAAACATTTACTGGAGACGGAACTACAGTTAACTATGATATGGATAATGATGTATCGGCTCATGGTAGAGATTTATTGGTTACTGTTGATGGTATTGTTCAAACAGAAACAACACATTATACTATTGGTAATGATAGTAATAGCAATCAACGTAGAGTAATATTTGGAACAGCACCTATTACCGGAACTGCTATTCGTATAATGCATTTAGGGATTGTTACAGTATCTGGAACAACATTAGGCATAGAGGATAATGCTACTTCGGTTGCATTAACTATTGATCAGTATGAAAATATTACTTTGGAGCAAAATCTTACTGTAGCAGGGTCAGTAACCGCCAATTCGTATGAAGGTATTTCTTCTTCAGAATTAAGAACAGCAACATCCCAAAATCTTAAAGGAACATATACAGAAACCATAATGGTTGCAGATGCATATGTACTAACTGGAGATGTTGTACTAACAGGCAACTTTTTTACATCAAAGTTAACTGACGATGGCAATGCAGTTACTATTACCGACGATGGTAACAATAGAACAATAACTGGTACTGGAACATTTATACCATGTGTTATGTATGATGACACACTTGCTGTTGCTACACCCGCACAACCGAATATTACTTCAATTGGTACGCTTACCGGTTTAACAGTTTCGGGTGATGTCAATCTTACTTCGACTGATTCAGTTAAAGTACCAACTGGTACAACTGCACAAAGGGGAACTGCATCAATAGGTGCATTTAGATTTAATACAACCGATACTAGTTTTGAAGGATATGACGGAGTTGAATGGGGAGCAATAGGCGGAGGAGAAGTTGCATATACTAAAGAAACATTTACTGCTACAGCAAGCCAAACAACATTTACATTGGCAAATAAGTATACACTCGGTTATATAGATGTTTATTTAAACGGAGTTAAACTTGTTAGTGGCGACGATTTTACTGCAACAAGTACAAGTGCTCCTTATACAGTAGTATTAGCAACAGGAGCGGCCCTAGATGATGTAATACAAACAGTAGCATTTAATACATTTGTGGTAGCCGAAAATACAATTAGAACAGAAACATTTACTGCTACAGCAAGCCAAACAACATTTACACTCGTAGATCCTTATACAATAGGCAATATACAAGTTTATCTAAATGGGGTTAAACTTCTTGTTGGAGTTGATGTTACTGCTACAAACGGAACAACTATAGTATTAGCTGACCCAGCCAACGTTGGAGATGCAGTACAAACAGTAGCATATGGTACATTTGCTTCATCTGATCATTATTTAAAATCAGAAACATATACAAAAACGGAAGTTGGTACGAATCATTATACAAAAACAGAACATCTTGCACTTCCTTCAAATATACTTCCTGATGCACATAATACACGTGACTTAGGATCAAATGCAGTACGTTGGGCAAACGTTTATGCGGCTGACGTGCATCTTAAAAATGAAAGAGGCGACTGGTCTATGGTTGAGGAAGAGGACTACTTAACATTAATAAATAATAAAACAGCTAAACGATTTAAATTATTGATGGAGGAGTTAGATTAATGCCGTTTGATACACTATCTAATACAGAAAATCCTTCAACATTAACAGAAGATTTAACAATAGATGCTAGTACTAATGCAATGGTAATAGGTCCGGTTGTAATACCGAATGTAACAATTAACGGAAATTTAAATGTTGTTGAAGAGCTTGATACAACAGGAACAATAACAATTGTCGGCGATTTACGTATAGTTTAAAAGGATATAAAGAATGCCAACATTAAAAATGGGTAGTACAACTGTACTGACTGACACAACATTAGCCAATGCAGTACAAGATAATGTTACACGACTTGGAACTGTGACAAGTGGAACTATTAGTACAGGTGCTACTATAGCAACAGGAGTGCATGGGAAGTATGTATTAAAAGATTATGATGATTTTCATTATAATTCATCAACTTCTTTTTCTTCATACACAGGAGGTGCAACTTGGGATAGTGCTACAACAAATATTTCTGGCTCTAACTATCTCACTGTTACAACTGGTACTAGCACATCAGACTTACTAATCTTAAACGCATCATACGTGACAGAACGAGCCAGTAATTATATTGGTCATGTTTTTGAAAGGGCTACAGCAACTGACTTTTCAGCAGGAAAAGTAATAGTATGGGGGTCAGGTTATCATTCCATAGGGTCAGGGTCGAATACTGGTGATGAATATGAGACTCATTTCCCTAGAGTTAGTGGTACAGTTGCTGATTATGGACTCTCCGCAAGCACAACTTATTATTTTAGAGCAATTGCGGCACTTCATCCAAATACTGGAACACGAGTTTTTGGTGTTCTACCGGGAGGAGTCAACCATGGCTCAATGGGAGCAAGTCTGGGTACTGCTGGTGGAGGTGTAAGAATGAATTTCCAGTTATGGACGTTAGTTCCTTAAATTATACTATTGAAAGGTTTTAAAATGTTTAAAGAAACTTATACAAGTACAGCAAAAGCAATTAGTAGGATAAATCCAGAGGCTAGTGTTGTAATAAGCACACCGGGAGATGGTAGTGCAGAAATTATTAAATGGTTAGATGGTACAGCAGAAATATCTAGGGCCGACATTGATGCCAAAATAATTGAGCTTGAAGCAGAGTGGGATGCACAGGAATATGCTAGAGACAGGGCACCAGCCTATCCCTCAGTAGGAGATCAGTTAGACATGATGATGAAAGACACACGAGATGGCACAACAACTCACCAAGAAGCATGTGAGGCAGTCAAAGCCAAATACCCAAAACCGGAATAACAAATGTCAAGAGCAAGAGATACTTCGAAAATACAAACAGAAACAGCCTCTAGTAGGCTTGCTTTGGTACACGAAGATGGATTGATTATTACAAACGAAGATATATTTGAAGCAGAGGGAGTAACATGAGCAGAGCAAGAGATAACGCCAACTTAGGTGCACAAGCAGGATCAGGATTAGATGCTAGTGATTTAACTACTGGTGCTTTACCTGTTGGTGTTACTGGTGGATCAGGTTTGAATGCATTAAGTGCTTCTAATTTAAGTGCTGGTACAGTACCTGATGCTAGGATGCCTAGTTTAACAGGTGATATTACAACTGTTGAAGGTGCTGTAGCTACAACTATTGCGGCAAGTGTCATTAGTGTCAAGCCTCACATAATCCCCGATGTGCTGTATCCTTCTTCAGGCAATGATCTGGCAGGAGATGCTCTTGTTGCTACAACTGATGGCCCGAATGGTTCTACTGTTGCCTCAAGTAAATATGGAACTGTACAGTCTGACGGCAGGATGTACTACTACACAAGCATCAAAGGAAGCAAACCGATTAAAGACCCTAGAATTGGCGCACACTTTGGGAGTCAGAGGCATGGGTTCAATTCAATACAACTGTTAGAACAAGAGACTGCAACTCATGGAAAAAATGTTTATTCAGTAGATGGTAGAGAATGGTTAAGAATAGTAGATGTTACAGGTGGTGGTTGGGTTGCGGAAAACGCTGAAAGTGGTTGTGGTATAAATATAGCTTCTGGCTATGAGGGATGGATTGAGGTAGTTGGTTACTTTAATGCAGTTAATGTGATTATGCGAACTTATGCAACAAGAAAAAGTATAACTCCGTATATAAATGGTGTTGCAGGATCAACACAAAATCCTTCTGAGACAGCAGTATCTTCACCTTTATTGGGTAGATATGTTGATGCTGGTTCAGTTGCACCACTTACCATATCTGCTTCATTGGGGATTAATACACTCTTAATTAAAGACAATATTGAATCAAGCAATTATACAAACTATCATCAAGGCATAGAACTAATCGCCCAAGACACCTCTAACGTCAACAACATACAGATTCCCTCACAGAATGTAGTCTCATACGGAAAGAAGTTCACAGTCTCAGGGACACCACACTATGATCCGTTTAATGGATTTACCAACAGCACATCCCTGCACTCTGCTTATGTCGATACTGCAACCTCATTAGGATTGTCAACAGGCACACTGCATGGTGCATCATGGGACAAAGGTGGAGGAGATGAGATAAGACCTTACAATGGTGGCAGAGTTGTCAAATGGGTAGATAGTTCTGGAACGATCAAGACATCAGTAAATATGATGCCTCCTAATGCTCAGAATTCTGAGGAAACTGCATCAGCAGAGATAACCACTCCAAGTGCGACTAATACAGCATACCTTCCAGCATTTAGTGATGATGCAGTAGACTACTCACTAGCAGAAGTTGCAAAGACCTTTCATTGGAGAGAGTTTGGGAATGGTGCGGCAAATGGAGGAACTGGAAGTAGTACTTTTGCAGATGCAAGTATGCTTAGTGGTTCTGATAGTATTGCCTATGTAATGGATGATGGACTTACAAGTTTTTCTGCAGTGGACTGTGAACACCCGGCCTTTCCCCCATCCCACTATAACAGTATCATGCCATCTTGGGTTGATGATTGGTGGTGTTTTACATTTATAGGAACAGGGATACATTATCAATCGGATGGGGCTTGGCAAGGTGGAGGAAATCCAGTATTTCAAAACCTTTCGTATGGTACACACATTTTAAAAGTTCAGTACATTAATGACCATCCTATGGCCTCTGGTGTAATTACAATTGATGGTGTAATATTTTCTCCGGTAATAGGTTCAAATTACGGATTTTTAAGAGATGAGATTACTGTTTTCCAACCCAAGATGCCACCGATTCCAGAGGATGCTGTAGTCATTGCAGACTATATGCTGATGGCAGATCATGTTGTCCAAACTTCTTCCACCGCGGGTCATGTTTCAAAAGGTGTAAGATTCTGTTCAGGCAGTCGTGATCATTTTTATGATGCCGCTTCTGCTTTTGCGGGAGGTACATCAATAGAAACAGGACATGGTGCAATGGGTGGTTTTGCGGGATTACGTTCACCTGCTGGTGCTGTAGCACAGGCAAAATTACCTTTTTTTGGTACAAACTTTCAGGCCCATGTACAAGTCGCACAAACTGCTGGTTATGCATTGACTATAGGAACTACAGGAAAAACAGAAACAATATTACAATCAGCATCGGGGGATCAAGCAGATATTATTACCTTAGCAGATGACCAAAAAGTTACATTAGGTTCAACATTAGCACATACAACTGTGGCAGCGGCAGATTATCAGTATATGGGATGTTGTGTTGCCACCCCAATCCACACATCATCACACTACCAGACCTTTGAAACGCCCTACCTACATGAGTTAGTAGGAGGTGATCGAAACATGGAGCAGACTAATCTAGTGGTTACTTCAGATGGCAAGACATGGGATGAGGTTACTAGGGATGTGGGGTATCTTGGGAATTTTAGATGGGCCGCTGGTGTAGATAGTGGAGTCATTAGTTCCTCGACAGTAGTTATATTGGATGAACATCGTGGTATGCAGTATAACAGTACTATAGCTTTAGGAATTAAGGATTTTGTATGGGCCTATGACAGACTAATTTGTTTAGTTGCTGGAGAGTATCAATTAAATTGGACAGATGCTTTTGATGCTGATGGTGGTGCTGGGCCGGAAATAATGTCAGTTTGGCTAAATGGTGCTAAAGCATGGAGAACTGAAAATTCTACCACCACACCAAGTCCTACAACTTGTTCCAAAATTTTTACATTAAAACGTGGAGACTATATCCATTTTCAAGGAAGTATTGCTAATTATGCTAATAGTGATACATACCCAATGTGTAATTGGAATATGATAAAGGTTTAATATGTACATATCACATAAAAATAACATACTCCAGACATACCATGAAACAGAATGGCAATGCAGGAGAAAAGTAAAAGGATTAGATAAGTCTGAATACTGGACATGGTTGGCAACAATTACAACTCAGGATGATGATGGTCATGATGTAGTCACATATCCTTCTGAGGACTTCACAATAGTTGAATGTACTGATGAGGATGTACAGGCAAGACTTGGACAGCTTGGTGATTATATGGCTAGTTCACCAGAGACAGGAACAGTCTACAACATCACATGGTCAGACTCCAAAGTATCAGCAGTCACAGGTCAGGACAGGGAAGGTAATGATGTCACCATAGATACCCATTTTTCAGGTGATGACACCGCTAAAGATGCCCGATTACTCGCAGACAAGTGGGTAAGAATACGTATACTCAGAGACAGGAAACTAGCTGAGACTGACTACTTAGCACTGTCAGACTCTACACTAGCATCTGACATGAAGACCTACAGGCAGTCACTCAGGGATGTGCCAGCAGATAATGCTGATCCAGATGATATTAGCTGGCCTGAGAAACCTTAATCGGACATTTTTGACCGTTTTGAAGTCGAATATATCGACCACAAACCATGAAATATAGAAGTGTAACTTCGATATTGCAATGAATGAAGAAACTACACAGATCACTATTAGGTGGAGGTGGTAATGCTCTGGAGAACAGAATAAGGCCGGTGGCGCAGTCTTTACCACCGCGAATTCGGGGGCCACATTGGCTAATACTACTCTTACTAATCCTGCAACAACAACTCCTGATTTTGATGAGAATGGAAATTTAACAGGTGTGGATTGGCCCACCCCACCCTCATAATCAAATAAATACTATTAATAATTCTATTAATGGAACTGTTTAATGACTCAACAAATTACCGCACAATTATTAAAAGGTGGCTTAACAGTCGATGCATCTGGTAATGTTACTGCAACAGGGCGATTTTCCGGACCTACTCAAAGAACAGGAACTATTAAAGCCCAAGATGGTACTACGGCAATTACTATTGCAGATAGTACAGGTGTAGTTACAGTAACATCCCCAGTTATTAACACAGGAGTCTCAGGTACAGCAATTCTCGATGAAGATGCAATGGGTTCTGACTCTGCAACCAAATTAGCAACCCAGCAGAGTATTAAGGCTTATGTAGATGCCTCAGGAATCCCCGGCATTTCTTCAACTGGAGCAACATCATCAGATACTGTAACGGTTGCAGGTAATTTAACTGTTAATGGTACTACTACAACCCTTGATACTACATTAGAAAATGTAGATAAATTGGAAGTAGGAGCAAATAGTACTGATTATGGAGCCAAGATTAATCAGGCCGGAACAGGTGATATTCTTCAGTTACAGGATGGTAGTACAACTGTTTTTGTTGTAGAAGACGGCGGCGATGTCTTGCCAGGAGCAGACAATACACAAGATTTAGGTTCAACCGCAAAAAGATGGAGAAATATTTACACTACTGATTTACATCTTTCTAATGAAAGAGGTAACTGGACAGTAATTGAGGAAGAAAACTACCTAACATTAAGAAATAACAAAACTGACAAAGTTTATAAGCTGGTCATGGAGGAAATAGAATAATGGCATTAATTACAGGAAGCATAAAATTAGTACCCACAAATACCGAACCTACATCCGCAAAAGGTGTTTTATATTATAATGATACGGAAGAAAGATTAAAACATTATGATGGGAGTAATTGGATTAATGTAGACACAAGCGGAGTTGTATTTACTGCAGGTGGTAATTTTATCGGCGATGGCTCAGATGGATAAAGGAAAATAAATATGCCGTATATATTCAAAAAAGACAATACTTATATTGTCTATGCAGAAGGTGCTTTTGATAATTATAATTCAAACACATTTGATTCAGAAGATAATATAGTTGAAATTATTACATCAAAAGAACAATTATTAAAATTTGATATTGATGCTACTACAGTTTATGAAAAAACATTAAAAATAGATGCTCAATTGCATCAAAATGATTCAGGCGATAACCTGGAAAATATTTTAGGAGAATAATATGGCTGTTTTAGACAATCAATCATTAACGGTACCACAAATAGATGGTTCTTATGATGGTGGTATGGTTGTTAGACAATATAAAACATTAACAATTAATAATACAGTAACAACAAATCATCATGGTAGGGGAATGACCATATATGTACAGGGAAATTGTGTAATTAATGGTTCTTTATCTGTTCGTCCATCAAATTCAGTATCAGGTAGTATTGTTGGGGAAGTAGATTCTGGAGGTGTTAATTATCCTATTATAACTTCAACCGGTGGCGGAACTTTAAATGCTGTAAATGTTGAAGGGTGTGGAGACGAAGCAACTGTTTTATATAACCAAGATATGAATCTCTCTGGTAAAACGGGCTATAATTTTCATTTAGATAAGTACGGAGCTGATGATCAAGTTGACGAAGGTGGCGACGGCGGTGATAATAATGAGTGTTGTTGGGGTCAAGGAGCTGGTCACGGTGGTGGTGCGCTTGCATTTGGTGCTGGTGGTGGTTCTGGCGGTGGCCCTGGCTGCCATGGTGGTGCTCAGCATATGCGATCTCGAAGTTCAACTACATCAGGAGGAGAAGGTGCTGATTGGGGTTGCCATGGCGGTGGCGGAGGTGGCGGAGGTGCAGGTTTACCATATGGCACTCCAGGCGGCGGAACTGGGGCAGCGAATGGAAGCACATCAACTAAAAATGGAACATTATTTTTAATTGTTGGTGGTAATTTAAGTGGTACTGGAAATATTGATTTACGAGGTTCTACTGGCGGTAGAGGCGGTGACGGACAATGGTCAGGAACAGGCGGAGCAGGATCAGGAGGCGGAGTCTGTTTTATAGCAGTTAAAGGTACTAATTCATTTTGTAGTTTCACAACTGGAACATCAACAGGAACTCATAGCGGTGGTTCAGGAAGTATATTATTATCTGGTGGATCCGGCGGTGCTGGTGGTACATATACCGCAAGCGGAGGGTGTGTAGGCCAGTCCGGAAAAAATGGTTTTTGTAAAGTAATTGCTATGGCTTAGTAATTATGATTATACTATATATAAATGATGAATGTGCTAAGGGTTGTTCTTTTTGTTTTATACCAGATGGTGTTAAAGCAAAGAGCCGTGAAATGTCTGTAGAGAATATAGAAAAACTCATAGATAAATTAGACCTAAAGCATGTTCAGATTCAAGGTGGTGAACCTACCCAACATTCAAAATTTTTAAATATTCTACAATTATTAGCAATTAAAGGTGTAACCTTTAACATGCTATCAAACATTTTATTTTCTGATAGAATATGTAATGAATTAATTTCTTATATTCATTTAGGTGTATGTACTAATATATCACCAAATGCGGCCGAACTTGATAAAAACCAAAAACAATTTAAATTATGGAAGAAAAATTACCTTAAACTACATGAAGCATTTGGTAATAATGCATCTACTATGAGTTTAATGTGGACTATACCTAAAGATTTAAGAAAGAATAATAAATTAAATTGTTTGGAATATATTGAATGGTTAAGGAGTGAAATACCTGAAAATTTTAAATCATTAAGAATTGGATTAGATTTATGTGGAACATATATTATTAATAATAGAAAGATAGGTCGAATTATTGATAATATCGATTTAATTGGTAAGAAATATAATTTTAAATTTTATACTGATTGTCAATGTCCTCCATGTATTAATGAGCCTGGTGAATTAAGACGTTGGCACACTATACAAAATAATTCCCATAGTTGTGCACCAGACTGGGGATCAAATAAAGGTGTTGAAGTAAGACCCGATATGTCTACAGCTCAATGTTTTCAATCGGCAGGTGAAATAGGAATGCCGCATATTGTGCCTAATATATTAGATCAAAGGTATGGTAAAGGTGATAAAGTTAGACAGTTACAAAAAATAGCAACAAGAAAATATATAGTAACAGATTCAAAAATAGGTACACCACAAGTTTGTCAAGAATGTGATTATTATCCATTAATTTGTAATGGTATATGTATGGGGTGTAAAGTTGGAGATAATGATAATAGAAATGAAGCAAGAAGAGATTTATCCTTTACACTCGATGTCGCTACCGAGCCCATTGAAAACATTACTTATTGATTTAAAAAAACAAGATACCTGTACAACTCAGTTATGTAAAACTTGTGAAGGTTATAAAAATAATCATTGTTGTACTAGACCAGGGTTTCAAACGTTTGAGAATACAGTATTGATATACGAAAAATATTATATGGATATATCATATAAAACGTTTATAGATACCTATTACAACATCCCAACTTTTCTTTATAACATGAATCAAATGGTAATATTCTATCCAAAAGTAAATAAATCTCTAAATGAGAAAATGCCTAATGCAGGATGTGTATTTCTTAAAAGGAAATTGGATGGAACACCAGGTGAACAATTTATGAATTGTTCATTACATGATTCAAAATCATATGATGATTTAACAACATTTCCTTTGGGATGTATAACTGATTCAGCTACACCTAGTCATGAAGAATATTATAGGTTTGATGAATATAGGATGTCTATGATTAATTATTTTTACCCTGATAGTTCAAGGAGGTTTAATGCCAAATATAAAATTACCTAGTGGTAATAATGCGTTACGTTCAGAATGGAAAGATGCTAAATGGGATGTATCTGGTTTATTTGTGTTCGATAGTAATATCTTATCAACAATAGATAGAACTAAAGATAGGTGGAATGCTATATTACCGATAGAGTCTGTACATGGCTGCCTATTGTATATACCATGGAATAGTGGAAGACTTATATCTATTAAAAAAATATCCAAATGGAATAAAAATGATATTGAATCACTTTATAAAGAATATAATGATAGAGATATAACAATTTACAATACATTTAGTAATCATTTATTAAATAAATCACATTTATCTAATGAAGACGGAAATATGATATTAGAATTATTATCACAAGGTAATTCTAATGGTATTATAGTATCAAGTGATTTATTATCTAAATATGTTAAAAAAAATTATCCAACATTAAAGCAAAAATCATCTATTATAAAGGTTTCAGTTGAACATCCGCATGAGAGATCAACAGATATATATTTAAAATTACTTGATAGATATGACACAGTAGTATTGCATCCCGATGATAATTTCAATTTAGATTTGATGGAATCTTTATCATCATACGGTGATAGAATTGAAATTCTAGTTAATGAACCTTGTGTGGTTAATTGTACAATACGAAAAGCTCATTATGATGCGGTTAGTAAAAGGGGGTTATCTTGGCAATCTAAATTATCCCTTGATAATGACGAAAACCATGAATGGAATTTTTTTAACTTGACTGAAGCCATGGATTGTGGGTTGGATATAGCTGATAAAAAATCAATTACTAGACGAAGTTGCCAAAATTCTGATAAAGAAATTAAAGTTATGTATGATATGGGATATCGGCATTTTAAATTACAAGGGAGAGATTCTTATTGGTATAAATTAAGATATGATATTTGTAGATATATGTATGAACAAGAAATGATTTTTGCAATTGAAGTTAAATTATAATCATAATCAAAACCAAATACCCAAAACCATAATTAAATAAATACTACTAATAACTCTACAGTAGGAATTTAATTAATGGCCTTACAGAAACTCAGTCCAGAAAGATTAGACACTTCAGCTGGAATAATTTTAACCCCAGCAAGCACTCCTTCTGCTCCCGTCGAAGGACAAATGTATTACGATAGTACATCCGATCAAGTACAGTTTTATAATGGAACCGAATGGGGATCTATGGGCGGAGTTGAAGGTATAACCGACAATTCAGATGCAGTAGCAATGACCATTGATTCAGCTGAAAAAATTGGTATCGGCATAACTGCCCCTGATTCGCGCCTAGAAGTAAAAGATAAAATTAAAGTCAGTTCAACCACTACAAATCCACTATTTGATCTCGATAATCAAACTACTAATGGAAAAAATTGGAGAATGCAAGCAGAAAGCGGCGATGGTGCTTTCACATTTAAAAATGCAACTGATAATACTACCGCCTATCAAATTAATACAAGCGGCGAATTTTTAGGACTTGATATAAATGGCGATGTAACGATTACAGGAGATTTAGCAATTTCCGGAACCACAACTACAACCAATAGTACTTCGTTATTAGTTGAAGATAAAAATATAGAATTAGGCAAAGTAGCTACCCCGACTGATACAACTGCTGATGGAGGTGGTATTACACTTAAAGGTACAACTGATAAAACTATTACTTGGGTAGATGCCAACGATGCATGGAGTTTTAATCAAGGTATTAAATTTACAGACGGTACGTCTTCACTATCTGGTAGTTTCCTCCAAGAAACCACTACAACCATTGAAGGCACAGTCAGCGAACAAAAACTGCTTATGGCAGATTCGGCAACCCTTTCTGGCAATTTAACAGTTAATGATAGATTAGTCTTAACCCAAATGCAGGATGACAAGTATGGTCTTGATGCTCATGTTAAATTATTAATTCATTCTGATACTACTGACGGAAGTACAACATTTACTGATTCTAGTAGATTAGGCACACATACAATTACGGC